>Ga0190271_10000029_pt1 | contig 93817 bp, 144 predicted proteins | sample Popmic356T_FD_133747 | JGI IMG/M metagenome (GOLD analysis project Ga0190271, IMG submission 133747) | Populus adjacent soil microbial communities from riparian zone of Weber River, Utah, USA - 356 T | ecosystem: Environmental > Terrestrial > Soil > Riparian zone | place: USA: Utah | collected...
GACCGGCAGTATTGGTTGCCGAACAATCCGTGAGCATCGCTGACACGGTCACTGAGGCTCCGCCCACTTTCAAAGAGTGGCTCGCCGCCTTTGACGATGGGTCGGGCGAAGTCCATGAGTTCTGGGAACTGGCTCGGTTGCTCGACCCGGCTCCGAGTGAGTACGCATTCAAGGACTACGTCAAGCTGGTCCCTGACAAAAAGCTAGACCTCTTCCTCCGAGCAGAGGCGGCGTGGAAGACCGAAATGGCGGCACATTCCGCTACTCGGAAATCGCTCGGGCTAGAGACGGTTACACCGGAGCAGCACCTAGCCCGAACGGTTTTCAATTGCCTCTACCGGGACCGTACCGGAGCAATGTGCGGACGGGAAGTGGTGCCGGGAGTTGACCGCTGTGTCAAGCATGGTGGGGCGCTGGTCGAACCGGAGGTCCGGCGTAACATCTTGCTCAGTGCCTACGCAAACATCGTGGAGGGGTCGCAGAAGGCGGTTGATGCGCTTCTGGACGTGGTTGAGAATGGTCGGTCGGAAATGGCGCGGGTCCAGGCTGCGAAGGAACTTCTGGATCGCGCTGGCCTCACCGCCGACACCACCATCAATGTGAAAATCTCGGCGGAGATTGACGCAGGGTCTATCTTGCGGGAGCGGTTGGAATCAATGGCGACCAAGATTGAGATAGTCGAAGCCCATGAAGCGTCAGACCAAAAAGCCCTCTCAGTCGGTAGCTGAACGTTTCTCGACTCTCACCGAGAAGCAGAAGGACAAGCTCACTGAGGGGATCGACCCCAATGACCTTCTCTGGTCGCCTGAGTTCTGGCTACGGCCCCGGCAACTAGAAGCCCTTCACTCCGATGCCTGGATCACGCTGATCCTCTCAGGGCGCGGCTACGGCAAGACACGGACGCTCTCGGAGTGGGTGCGGGATAAGGCACAGGAGCATCCCGGTTGTCGGATTGCCCTGGTCGGTCGAACCGTGGGCGACGTGCGGGACACGATGGTTCAGGGCGAGTCGGGAATCCTGGCGGTCCATCCTCCCGAGACTCGACCCGAATACATGCCGTCGGTTCGCAAGTTGGTCTGGCCCAATGGGTCGCTGGCTTCTACTTTCTCAGCGGAGTCGCCGTCCCAATTACGCGGGCCGTCGCATCACTTCGCCGCCGCTGACGAGTTGGCGGCGTGGAAATTGATACCGGATGATTCGGGTGCGTCGGCCTGGGATAACCTTCTGATTGGCACCCGTCTCGGTGACAATCCACAAGTTATGGTTGCGACAACCCCGAAACGGGTGCCGCTCATTCGCTCCCTGGTCAATCAGTCCAAAGATCGGTCGTTCAATGTCAAGATTTTCACCGGGGCGACAATGGACAATGCGACCAACCTCCCGCCCGAATACATCGAACATCTCATTCACCAGTACGGCGGGACCGCTCTTGAAAAGCAGGAGCTTTTGGGAATCCTGCTCGACTATGTCGAAGGTGCTCTGTGGCGAGACAAGGACATCAAGGTTCAGAAGTTGCCGAAGGAGTTCCGCAAGTTTTTGAAAGTGATCGCGGTGGACCCCGGCGTGACCTCCGGCGGAGATGCCACCGGGATCGTGGTCTGCTACGCATCGACTGATCGTGGTCTTGGAAACCGCAAGGCGTGGGTAGTCGATGATCTGACCGAGCCGGGGCTAGAGCCGGAAGAGTGGGCCAACGTGATTGTCGAAGCTCACCGAATCCACACCGGGGCGCTGGTTGTGGTGGAGGGGAATCAGGGTGGCGATCTGGTGAGGACGATCCTGCATCAGATTGACCCATCGGTTCCGGTTGCCACGGTCCACGCTTCCAAGTCGAAAGCAGCCCGAGCCGAGCCGGTGGTCATGGCCTATCGAATGGACCGGGTTCGGCACACACAGGATTTCCCGCTGCTCCAAGACGAAATGACATCATGGGAAGAGAAGGGCCGCTGGTCGCCAAACCGGATGGACGCAATGGTTCACGGCTTGCGGGCGCTACTCATTGACGACACCGACCTTCTCGGGTTCGGGTCGATTCGATCTTCGACCGAGCGCTACAAGGAAGCGTCGATTACCTTGCCGTCGTTCCGCACTGGTCGTGAGAAGGTGGGGCTTGGCTCATGGCGGAGGCTGACGTGAAGTGGATTGACGAGTTGACCTTGGGTCAATATCTCGCCGTCACCGTGGCTCTGGCCTGGTGCGTTTTTGTCGTCGTCTTTGTTGTGCTCTCAATCGGGCTTCTGATTCGATTGCTGACGTGAGCGAAGACTGCCCGTTTTTGAAACGTGGCGCTTGGGGGCATACCCGGTATCAATGGGTCCAGGCGGCGAACAATCAGTGTGACCATTCCGATCATCGCTACCTAGACGCTCGCCACGTCCCGGTAGAAGCGGAATTGGCAAGACTCGACATTAGAGAGTTTGACGTAGAATTATTGGCTGCTATAATCACAGCCAGATATGACAACAGACAAGATTCGGACGTGGGACAGAATTCGGTTGGGCGAGTGGAGCAAGCTCGGTAGACTGACCGAATGGGTTCGTGATCCCGTAGTTGTCTTGGGTGACGAAGTTGCTCAGATGATTCTCGACGGGATGAAGCCCGAGTTCCCCGTCTGCGCCCCACCGTGGGACGACTTCGTCATTGAGATGCAGCCTTCACCTTGGCCCATCACTGTTTCCAATGGTCCGACCAAGGACGACCTACGCACCGAATTCGCAACCGGCGTTCTGCTCTCGTTCACCAACATGACCAACCGCTACAAGACGATGCCTCTCTCAGCCGCAGTGCTGGAAGAGGAAGGCATGAGGTTGATGCGGGCGGTAGATGAATCGGGAGGGTGGGTTCTCGGCTTGGAGATGTTCGCTGATCTTCCCGGTGGAGTGCTCCCGATCTATTGGACGGCGATGGTGATTGATGCTGGTGGAACGATGGTTCCGGTTGGCTCGGCTTGGTCGTTCATTTCAGATCGCACGGTGACTTCGCCGGGAGTAGATGCGGGACGAGAAATTCACGTAGAGGGGGGCAGCGTTCACGTAGATCAGATCGGTGACGTTGTTGACCTTGAAGACCCTGAATGGACGACTATCCAAGCCTTGATGGAAGCCGGGATGATGGTGGTGTCGATGATTAACTGTTCCAACATCGGATTGGACGACGAGACACCGAGTTACCCACGACCGGAGCGCCGTCGGCTAGAGCGCAAGGACAAGCCACTGGTCGTTTTCAAAAGACTGCATATCAAGCCTCACAAATCCCATGCCCCTTCTGGCGAGCACGGCGAAGGCGGAGTGGCGGTCCACATCGTTCGGGGGCATTTCAAAACCTATACCGCCGAGAAGCCCTTGCTCGGAAAGCACATCGGGACGTACTGGTGGCAGCCAATGTTGAGAGGCACCGAACAGCGATTCGTTTTGAAAGACTACGAAGTGGATACTGACTAGCCTCCGATGGGGTGCGAATCCTCACAGGAATGGACCGGCGCAAAGCCCTCCGGCGGCGGGGGGCTTTGTCGCGTGATATGGTGCTTTCCCTAGACGAGAACTCGACCGCTCGACTGACCGAGAGAGCAGGAGCAAGACGGCATGGCTAGGAAGACGTTCAAGGGTTACGTCCCGACCGAAGTTCAAACTATCGAACTGGAATCCGCTGATGGGACCAAGTCGATTGAGGTCAAGGGACGACCGGCGGTGGCAGGCTCGGTGATCTTGGATTTCCTTGCCAAGATCGACACCGACGAACCGGGAACGCTGGCACAAGCCGTCAATGAAATGCTTCATCTCTCCATAGCGGAAGAGTCGTGGGGTGAGTTCAAGTCTTTCATTGACGACGAGTCGAACGGAATCACGCTCGACATTCTCTCTGAGATTGCCGGGTTCTTCGCGGAGTCCTTCTCGGGAAAAGCGGGTCTGCCGTCCGAGCCGTCTATGGCTTCCTAGCAACCAACTGGTCGGCGGCGAGCGGACGGTTCTTCGCTCAGACCGGACGGAGTTTGCGGGACGAGCGTGCCGATCTTCTCTACGACTACGGCTATTTCTTGCTGACCGAAATGAGCCTTCGCACGGAGGAAGAGGCCAAGGCAATCGCTCGTCTGGAAGACACGATGGGCGGGCTGGACTTTGAGGACGCGACCGGGTTCCCCGCTATCGCTCGTCAGTTCGCTCCCGCTGACGGATCAGACATTCCTTTCTACGACGGATAGCCGCTAATGGCGGAGGTCGTCGGCACCGCCTATGTTCGCATTCGGGCGCTCACCACTGGATTGTCCAAGGACATCAAGGATGGACTTGACTCGGGTATGTCCGGTATCGACCGAGATGTCGATTCTCAGGTCAATGAAAAGATCACTCAGCGTGTCAAAAAGGGAATGGGCGAAGCTGGTGATGAAGGGGGGAAGAGCTTTACCACTCGTCTTCGTGAGGGCATGAAGAAAGGAATGAGTGATACCGACAAGGACACCTCCAAGCGTTTCAAAAAGCTGATAAATAATCTGAAGAAATTCAAGCTCCCCGGAAGATTCTGGCTCGTAGCTCTTGCCATTCCCGCTCTCGGTGGGGCGTTGAAGCTGGCTGCGTCCTACATCACCACACTGGTCGGGCAGCTTGGCTACATCGCTACTGCCGCCGTCGGTTTGGGTGGAGCACTGGCGGGAAGCGTTGCTGCAATCGGAGCCGGGATTCTCCCCATCGTTCTCGCATTCAAGGCCGAGACACCAGCGATGGACGAGTTCACCGAATCAATCCGAGAGCAGGCCGATGCCTGGTTGGAAGTCGGGGTGGCGGCACAAGTTGGGTTGCTCCCGGCGCTGGATCAAGCGTTTTCAAATCTCGGGGCGCTGATACCGGAAATGACCGAGCTTGCCGGGACAATGGGTCGGATCATCGGTGGCGCGGCTGAAGCCGCCAGCGAGCTTCTCACTTCTGAATCCGCTCTGGAATCGTGGAGCACTGTGTTCGGGGCATCGGTGGGGGTCTTCCGCTCTCTCATGGACGGCTTGGTCCCACTGATCGGGGTGCTTCCGGGGTTCTTTGCCGCTACCGCTCCGCTAGCGATGCAGCTTGCCGAAAGTCTCGGTACGGCGATGGAGAACTTCGCCACCTTTATCCAGACCGGGACCGAGAGTGGGGCGCTTGGCGATCAGCTTCAGATTTGGTACGACCGTGCCGAGTCGATAGGCCGGTCGATCTGGAACATCATCGAAGCTCTGTGGGAGGTCTTCCGAGTTGGGGCTGACGTGGTCGCTCCCCAATTCGCAACCTTGGAAGAGACTACTCAGGGATGGGTCGATTTCCTTCGCTCGGCTGAAGGGCAAAGCACCCTAGATCGAATTTTTGAAAACGCACTTCCGGTCGCCCAAGAATTCAACGGCTTGATGGGCGACATCATCGACATGATTATCACCCCTCTTCTCGGGGGCGACACAGAGGGCGTGGTTTCATTCCTTCAGTCTCTTCGCACCGACTGGCTTCCCCTTCTCCAAGACCTAGCAGAAGCACTCGCTGAAAATCTCGGTCCTAATCTGGAAGAACTTGTTGGCGGGTTCATCGAACTGATTACCGCAATGGCAGAGAGTGGAGCATTAGGAACCTTCACCATGCTTCTCGGTGATCTGATCGGTGTGCTGGTGGAGCTTTTCCAGCTTCCAGGGTTAGGGGATTTCCTTGGTGTGTTGCTCACCATCCTTCCCATTCTTGGTCTGCTCGCTGGACCGCTTGGCATCATCATTGGTTTGGCTGAAACGTTGGCCCCTGTGCTCTTTGCTTTGTCTCCCGCAATTCTGTCTGTCGAAGCTGCGCTACTTCCCATGATCGGGATAATTCTCGCCGTAATTGCCTTGATCGCTGCAATTATCGTGATCTGGAAAAATTGGGACAAGATCGTCGCCGGGGCGAAGAAGATTTGGGAGAACTTCACCAAATGGCTCGGGGAGGCATGGGAGACGATCAAGGACTTCTTCGGGGGGATTGGTGATTGGATCGCTGAAGCCTGGACTGCCTTCATTGATTTCTTTCAAAATCTCCCTGGTGTGGTCGGTAATGCGCTCGCCACGTTCTTCACTTCGATAGGCAACTTCTTCGCACAGCTTCCAGGCAGAATCGGAACCTTCCTCTTGGGAGTTGCCACCGCGATCTTGGACTGGATCGGCACCTTGCCGGGGATACTGCTCGGAGCGGCAAGCGCTTTGTGGCAATGGATTCTGGACGCGGTCCCAATGGTGATTTCCGCCATGACCGATTTTGTCGCCAATGTAATTGGGTTCCTAATCATGTTGCCCATCAACATCGTGACGTGGTTGGTCAAAGCTCAGATCGCGCTTGGGCAGTGGATTCTCGACGCAATTCCAAAGGTGGTGAAGTGGCTCGGTGATCTGTGGGTCAAGATTTACACATGGATTCTGACCACGATCCGCAACCTCATTGTGTGGGGGGTCAAGCTCTTGACTTCCTTTATTCAATGGATCGTGGACGCTCCCGGCAAGTTCATCACTTGGCTTGCGAATGTGTGGAACGCGATCCTCTCATGGATCGGGACCACGATTTCAAACATCATCAACAAGGGCAAGGAAATTCTCACCGCCTTCATCTCATGGATTGTTGATGCGGCGAAACAGGCTCCAAGCAAGCTGGCTGAGTTCGCTAATTCAGTTTGGAACTGGATCACCGAGTTCGTCGGTGGACTGCCTGAGCGATTCATCAATGCCATAACCAGTTTTCTCAGTTTTGGAAAAGAGCTTTTCAATTCGATCAAAGAGGGAATCACCGGAGCACTTGGTTCCTTTGGAGATTGGGCTTCTCAATTCTTGGGCAAGATTCGTGACGCGCTGATCGAACATGCGCCGAACTGGTTGAAAGGCCCGATGCGATCCCTCTTTGGGGGTGGGACTCCGGCTCAACCATCAGGAACCGCGTCAACGGTATCGACGGCTGCGGCTACGGCTGCGTCCACCATGAGCGCCGGAGTTCGATCTGGGGGTGCCAATCTCTCGGGTGCGGTATCCCCGGTGATGTCAGGAGGCGGCGGCGGGGGTATCAGTGGGTTCGCAGCGCCTATGGCCTTTGGCGTACAGAGCTTGGCGCTGGCAGCGGTTCCAACAACAGTGGCGATGGGAGTGACCGATCAATTCACCGGACGTGAGTTGAGCGGCATGGCTCCGATCAATCTTGTGGTCACGATTGGTGAGACGGACATCACTGAATTGGTGGACGCACGAATTTCAAGCAATGACAGAGCGACCGCCCAAGCTCTGTGGGTCAAGAGGCGATAATGGTTGACACACAGATCATTCGTCCCGATTCCACGGTTCAGAACACTCCGCCGTGGACAATCACTGGTGGGACTGCTCATGCTGTGCTTGCCGATGAATCGGATGCCACCTTCATCGGAGCTTCCGCTACTGCTAGTGCCGTTCTCCGTGGCCCGAATCATGTGGTCCCGGTTGACCATGAGCGGCACCGAAGCCGAGTTGGGTTTCGGATTGCTGCCACTTCTGGCACACCGAAATTTCGGGGTATGGGCGGGGCGGGTGGTCCGCTCTCTTCCTTAGATGTGACTGCGCCAGCGACGGTTAGGGACTACGACACAGAGGTTCCTTGGCAGTTTTCAAATCAGCCAACGGCAGATGCCGTCTCTGAGTTTGATCCGGTTCGATTGTCCAGCACCGGCAATGTCCGCTGCTACAAGATGTGGGTCGAAGTTGATTCTCGACACAAGCCCACTTTTGAAATTCAGGGATTCCAGGGTGGTGCTGCGATTCCAGACGGCGGGGTCTTCGATGCGACCAATCGTCCGAGATTCCAATTCAACAACTGCCAGTACGACGGGCTGACGGCTCGGGCATACACCGTGAAGGTGAGAACGCCTGGTGGCAGTCTGATTTGGCAAATCACCGGAGCGGGAATGCCAACGTCGGTGACGGCTCCGGCTCCCATGAGTTATCTCCCGCCGGGAATATACGTCGCTGAATTCACAATCTCTTCCACGATCAGAGGAACGGCGGAGTACGTCTCGGACGTTGTCACTTACAACTTCTCTGTCACTTACGAGTCGATTGATTCTCAGATCGTTTTGGTCGAACCCAATTGCGAATTGGGCGGCTACATAATCACGGTGGAGGTTGGTGATCTTCCTCCACCGCCACCAGCGCCGCCACGTCCCGCTATTACAAGTGCGACCTTGTTCGGAGCGTGGGATGCTGCTTCGCTGGACGGAGTATTGGATCATGGAGACTCGGTTGGGATTTGGGCTGACGAAACCGGACTGAAGAAATTCGATGTAGCTGTGTGGGGGCAACCTCCCCCTTCCTACGTTCAAGGCGGCCAACCGGGAAGTCTCAATGAACTGAGCGGAATCAAATTTGAAAACGGTCAAGCCATTCGTGGGAACATGGGGGTCGCCAATCACCCGCGGACGTTCTTCTACGTCATGCACACTCCGCCCCACGACGACAACGTTTTTACGTACCTATACGGGGCAGATGGTTCAGGGTGGGTTCACTTAGCTTCGTGGAACTCCCCGGCGAATCGGTGGGTTTTTGGAACCAACCAATTCAACTACATCGACTTCTCCGAAGCAGGGTTCCACGATTCCCCGCATCTCTTCACCTTTGTTCATAAAGCGACCAACCCATATGTTCGCGTCGATCAGTCGCAAAAGTCAACGGCGGCGAGCATGGTGATGGATACTGGTGGCGGTCGTTTCCAATTGGGTGAGACAACCAATATCGCCGGTCCCAATTTCATTATGTATGAATTGCTGGTCTATGAGGGCGAAGTCTCACCCGCTGACATCGACTTGATCGAAGACTATCTCTTTACCAAATGGTTCACCCCGCTCACACCGGCAGAGATACCGGAAATGACCGTGATGCGTCACGATCTGATAACGGGTGGCTTGGAGCCGGTTCGTGGGTTGACCAATTTGGAGCCAAACACGAATTATCGAATCGTGGATTACGAAGCACCATCCAATCACGAAGTTGCCTATTGGCTCTACGAAGGCGGTCCCACTTCTGAGGTTCCAATCGGCGGCGGGACTCTTCCAACTGCCTATCTTCAAGATGCTTGCACCGAACAGATGTATCTTCGCTGGCTTTTGAATCCGTCTGTGATCGCGAGCAACTTCTGTCTGGGGCCAATCGGTGAGTTGTCCTATGCGCCGCGCTCCGGTGTATTCCCTGTGATCGGGCGAGCCGATCCGGTGGTGGTCAATGACCGGCAGGAGACGGCTCGGGGAACGCTGCGCTTCATCGGGCAGACCACGGCTGAAGTCAATCAGCTTCGCAAGATGCTGACCAAGGATGCCCAACCGACCTTGCTCACAATCCATGAGTCGTACATGCTCGGAAGGGAAGGGCAGCTTTATTTTCAACCGCTCGCGGTGAAGGAAGAGTGGCTCAATCCCGACAACCGGATTCCGATGCACGCTCTCACCGTGGACTATGTTGAGATTGCTCCACCGGCAGGGACCGCGCCTTTGGAGCCGCCGCCCACCGGGATTCAGTTTGGGGCCGGGGGATGGATTGTCTGGGACACAGACCCGCCCACCGGAATTCCGCACGGTGATCCTCTCGACAAATGGCAGAGCTTTCAGCACTTGCTCTCGTCGGACCACACCTTTGAGTCGGCGCTGTATGACATATGAGGTTCGTCCACGATTACTTGGCAGGAGACACCGCTTCTCGTAATTCCGTCCGCGATCAGATCAATTCCACCGTGCGGGGTACTCACCAGTCTGAAATCAAATTATGGACGACTGAATACAGTTCTGCCGCTTGGCGGGAGCACCCTTTGGTGGACGACACCGGATGGAAGGAAGTCACTTACGAGATAATGAGCGGCGACATCTCCGAGCACTTGGGCGAAGCGATTGCCCGAGAAATGAGTTTCCAAGTTGCCTCTGAGTATTGGGACGATCCGCTCGACGCACTAGAAGAACTCTCGCCGTATCGAACGATGGTGGCGGCGGCTCGGGGAGTTCTCTTGCCACAAGGAAGGATTCTCTGGGTTCCGCTCGGGGTCTATCGGGTGTGGAGCGTGAGCACTGGCGGGAGCGGCGGTAGCACACAAATTTCGGTGCAGTCGTACAGCATGGAAGTCCAAGTGCGTGAGGCTCGGTTCATCAATACGCCGGTCGCCGGGACGGGGCCAAGTCATGTGGGGGCGACTTCCATTGGAGGCGTGATTCAAAAACTGCTCGACGCTGCGTTTCCGAAAGACGAGTTAGACGACTTCGTTCCCTATGACGTGGTGTCCGACGGACTCGGGATCGGGCCGGAGGACTACCTGTTTCCCGCCAAGACGATTCTCACCGACGACCGGGATCGGTTGGAACTGATTCTCCGGCTTCAGGACGACCGCAATGTGTGGGGGCGATTCGACCGGGCCAACCACTATCGAATCGACACCATGCCCGTTCCCTCTGACGAGCCGGTTTCGTTTCCGGTCGATACTGGTGACAAGGGAGTCTTGGTTTCATACAGCAAAGAATTCACCAGGGACCACGTCTACAACGCTGTGCTCTGTTTCGGGGAGTACGGGGCGACGACTGCGAATGCTCCGAAAAAGGCCGTTAGCTGGTTGGCGGTTGATGGGCCGGGGGTTCCCTTTTGGAATCCAGATTCACCGACTGCTTGGGATGGGCCATACGGCTACGTGCCGAGATTTCAAAGAGTGGACTTTCTCCCCAACAACGCTACCCAAGCAACTCAGATTGTTCGGAACACGGCAGAGTCGATCCTTGCCCGCTCTCTGGATTTCAAAGCCGGTATATCTTTTGATGCAGTTCCCAATCCGTTGTTGGAAGCTGGTGATGTGGTCGAAGTCCATTTCCCGACCGGGCTGAGGTTTGGGCAAACCGAGCCGGTGGTCGAACAGCACTTGATTACCAGTCTCAGTATCGGGCTTGGGGCGGACTCGTCCTTTTCGGCTGACACCATCGCCACCGTCATTCAGGATGCGACGTGAGGGATTTCCTACCCAACGGTCGTAGAGCGCTGGTCGCAGAACTCAATCGTCGCGACCGGCTTCCCTTTGTTGAGAGCGATCCGGTTCGGCTCCACGTCGGAACAGTGCTGGCGCTGGTCGATGGGAAGGCCACCGTCGAATTGCAGGGGCGGACCTTGGAGGAAGTCCCGCTGCACGGTGAAGCGGCGGTTGATGATGGGGTCTACGTCCTCTTCGCCGGGAACACCACTCTTGTAATCGGGCAGAGCGGCGGTGGCGCTCCGCCAGTGGTAGGTCCGTTCGGGGAAGTAACGGTGGCGGTTGCCGCTTCTGATGCCAACGCTATTTCCAAGTCGAAAGCTGATTTGATCTGCGACGGCACTGACGATGATGTAACGATCCAAGCCGCCTTTACCATGCTCGGCACTCAGGGTGGCAAGGTGGTTCTTTCGGAAGGCCACTTCCACTTTGGGACCGTCGGGGTCACTACTCCCAATGTCAATTTCCATCTTCAGGGTGCGGGTCAGGGGGCAACTGAAATCATCTCTGACACCCTTGGCACCGCCTTTCTCATTCGCATTGGAACCAGTGTCAATGAGCAAAAGCAACAAATGGTTTCTGATCTGACGTTGCATGGAGCGGACAAGGCGGTCAGTGGGATCACCACCATTCAAGCCGTGAATAACACGGTGAGGTTGGAGAATCTAGTTATCCATGACTTCACCAGTCACGGGGTCAACACACTGGCTCGCCCTGCCGGAGCATGGAAGTTCAGACGGTGTCATTTCTACGCCAATGGTGGAGCGGGATCATCGGGCCGGGAAGCGAACGTCGATTACATCGACTGCATTTTTCAATCGAATGCTGGTGGTGGACTCGGGATTCAACAAGACGGAGCCGGACACATCACCGACTGTCTCTTCTGGTCGAACACTGGAAACGGAATCAGTTCCGGTAACGCTATCTCTCAGGGATTTTCAAATTTCATCATCTCAAACAACATCTTCCTGTCTAACACTGGTTGGGGCATCAACATTCAGGATGGGAACTACAACCAGATTTCCGACAACATCTTCTCGGGGAACACCAGCGGTTCGATCAGCTTTGGTGCTGGTGGGTTCGGTGTAGCTCACAACGGATTTGTAACCGGAAACAATCAGACCGGCACTGGAACCTTTGTCTCAATCTCGTCTGGCTCGGATGCTCACGTTGCCTGCAACGTAATCAACGGCGTGCTTTCAAATTGTGGTCCCGGTGTTGCGCCCACGCTTGGCTTCACGCACATACAGGCGGTGGCTTCCGCGCTTTGGACAATCAATCATCCTCTGACTTTTCAACCAAATGTTGCCGTTGTGGATTCAACGGGTGAACAAGTAGAGGGAGAAGTGATCTATGTCGATTCTGACACAGTTACCGTCGGATTTTCAGCCGCATTTACCGGAACCGCATATCTCTCATAGGAGCACTACATGAGTCGGAAGTTTCTCACCCACATTGACCTTGCCAAGAACGAGATTCAAAACGGGGTGGCTCAGAACTTGGCGGCGGCTCCATCGTCTCCGGTCAAGGGCCAGTTCTATTTCAACAGCACTGACAATATCTGGTACTGGTGGGATGGGACTGTTTGGAATCCGGCTAAGTCGGGCGCTCCCGCTTTTGGAAACGTCGTTCCAGAATCCACGTTCGGTGGAGCGTCGGCTAACGGCGTACTAAGTACCGTTTCTCGTTCCGATCATGCTCACGGAAATCCGGCCCACGATGCGGCGGCTCACTCGGCAATTCCACTCTCGGCACTGGCGGCGGCTACTGCCACGATCAACATGGGTGGGTTTCGGATCACCAATGTCGGTGCGCCGACCGCTGGCACCGATGCCACCACCAAGGACTACGTAGACAATCTCGCCGCGGGCTTGGCCTGGAAGGACTCGGTTCGGGCGGCGACCACCGCCAACATCACCCTCTCGGCTCCGCAGACCATCGACGGAGTCGCCGTGATCGCCGGGGATCGGGTGCTGGTCAAGAACCAGACCACTCCATCTCAGAACGGTATTTACATCGTCGCCGCTGGTGCTTGGACCCGAGCCACCGATGCTGATTCTGAGGCGGAATTGCTTAGTTCCACCGTGTTCGTTCAGGAGGGAACTACTCAGGCTGATACGGCCTGGACAATGACCGCCAACGCGCCGATCACGGTGAACACCACCGCTCTGCCGTGGGTGCAATTCGGTGGGGCGGACATCTACACCGCTGGCGCTGGCATGACACAGACCGGCAATGTCTTCGATGTGATCGCGGGCAATGGATCGCTGGTCGTCTCTGCCGATTCGATGGTGGTCGGCTACTCCGCTTCCGGTGGCGATGCTGGATCGTCTCTGCTTCCCGCTCGGGGCGATCACGCACACGGAGCGACCTATGTGCCGCTGGCTCGGACCATCACCACCAATGCTCCGTTGACTGGCGGCGGGCCGCTGTCCGCCAACTTGACGCTCGACGTTTCGACCTTCACATCGGGTGCTCGGGGCGTGGTCCCGGCTTCCGGCGGGTCGGCTAGCCAGTTCTTGTCGGCGGACGGTTCTTGGAAAGCGGTTCCTCTCGACACCACGGCGGGCGACATTCGCTACGGACGCAAGTTCAGCCAAGCCGTCGGTGGTGCAGTCTCGGTGGCGGTGACACACAATTTCAACACCCGAGATGTAGAGGTTCAGGTCTATCGGGTTGCTGCTCCCTATGACACGGTCGAATGCGATGAAGAGCGCACCGATGCCAACACCGTCACGCTCCGCTTCACCACCGCTCCCGCCGCTGGCGAGTATCGGGTGGTCGTAATCGGGTGAGTCGGAATTCTCTGACTCCGGTTGTTCTTCCCGCCTATCCAGTGGCGGCGATGGAGGCAACGCCTAAGCAGTACGTCGATGAACAGATCGCGGCGGTCGAACTCATGCCTGGTCCCGAAGGACCGGCAGGGCCAGAGGGTCCACAAGGCGATCCTGGGCCGCAGGGAGCAACCGGGAGTACCGGGGCTGACGGTCCCGAAGGTCCGATTGGTCCGATAGGGCCGGAAGGACTTCAGGGACCAGAAGGACCGGAAGGGCCAGCGGGACCGCAAGGCGATCCCGGTCCCGAAGGCCCGCAAGGTCCGGCGGGAGAAGTTCCCGCTGGAACCTATTTGGAGTTGGCGGGCGGGACCATGACCGGCGACATCATCCTCGCCAGTGATCCCGATGCTCCAATGGAACCAGCGACCAAGCAGTACGTCGATGGGCTGATGGAAGAGGCCGGTGTCCCTCACATCATTGATGAAGCCGAGCCAGTCGATCCGCCAGATGGATTGCTCTGGACTCACCCAACGGAAGACGCAACGGTTCCGGTCATGGTTCCTATTGGGTCGATCATCATGTGGGCGGGTGATGCCTCTAATGTCCCGATTGGGTGGCTGCTTTGTGACGGCTCCCCACTTGATCCGGTGGCTTATCCCGACTTGACGACTCTGCTCGGAAGCGCCTTCGGAGTGACACCAGCGCCGAACGGCTATCCGGTCGGGACCACGCTGCTTCCCGATATGCGGGATCGGTTTGTGGTCGGGGCCGGGACCACCTACTCACGGAACTCTCAGGGTGGATCGGTCAACGTCGGACAGCACTCTCACGCCATGCCTCATACCCATGACGTGAATCCGCCGAACACCGAAACGACTGGCGATTCGGTGACTCACACCCACACCATGACCGACCACACGCACACAATGGCTCACACCCATGCCATTGCCGGGTCGTTCATCTCTGATGTGTCTGCCACCGGATCGGCGGCTCGCTTTAGGAGCACTGGCTCGTTTCCGACTGAAGGCTCGTCGGCAGCGAACACCGGGAATCCGACCAACCCGCAGACTGGCGGTCGTTCAGCAGGCCACACTCACGATGTAAATATCGGACAGTTTGAGTCTTTGGGAACGAACACAGCCAGCACTTCCAACAACGCTACGGCGGGACCGGCTAACGACAATCGGCCTCCCTACATCGGCCTTTTCTACATCATCAAGGCAGGCCCGTAATGGCAGTGACAAGAATTTGGGACGCGGATAACGGGGCATGGCGACTCGTCGGCGGGACGGTTGGAGCAGAAGCATCGGGAGCGGGGCTGTACCTCCCCGTTTCGGGCGGGACCATGACCGGCCCCCTGCTTTTGGAAACCAATCCTGTTGCGCCGGAGCAGGCAGCGACCAAGGCGTATGTTGATTCGGTTGCGGGCGGCGGTGGTGGGGCGCTTCCCACCGGATTGATTTCAGCCTTTGGCGGTGACACTCCGCCAACGGGTTTTCTCATGTGTGACGGCTCTTTGGTTTCCCGAACCACCTATGCCACTTTGTTCTCCGTGATCGGGACCGCGTATGGGGTGGGTGATGGTTCGTCTACCTTTGGACTTCCTGATCTTCGCCAGCGATTTCCTCTTGGTAAAGCGGTATCGGGAACCGGAGCAGTTCTTGGTGTAACAGGCGGTTTCATTGACCACGACCACACCGGACCATCCCATACTCATACCGGCCCGAGCCACACCCACACCGGCCCGAGCCACACCCACGATCTAGGAAACTCAACTTCCAGCGGGGCGACCACTTCGACGGCGGCGGGGAGTCACGGTCATGGCAGGGCAGCGTTCAACACTTCATCCGATTCCCACGCCCACACCTTCTCCGACTCCGGTACTGATTCGTTTGGAACTGGCGGGCCGAGTAACTCGGTGGGGAGCCTTGCGGGTGGCGGTTCCGCCTCCGCTGGCGGTCTGACTCACACCCACTCCGGCTCGGTATCAGTCTCAGTTAGCGGCACCACTTCATCGGATAGCCACGCCCACTCCATTCCGGCGTTCAACACCGATGTTGAGGCGGCACACAGTCATTCCAACCCGGCTCACGTTCACGATCTGGGATCATCGGTGGCGGCAGGGACCGGAGCAACGGGAGCAGGAGGAACCGGAGCAACGGGAGCAGGAGGAACCGGACTAACCGGGCAAAGGAATCCTCCCTTCCAGACCGTCAATTTCATCATCAAGACATAGGAGGAATCATGGACGAAGACCGAGTTGTCGATGGAGAAGTCTCAGCACCGGATACCGTGTTGGAAGGATTGGTCAAAGAGAACCAGCTTTTCAAAAGTTGGATCATCGGACTTGTGACCAATTGCGAAGGTTGCACCGAAGAGGCGACCAGATGGGTTGAGTCGATGGAGCCGATAAAGCAGTTCGGACATCCCGAGTCGTGAAAGACTTTTTGAATTCCAGATCGGTCGTAGAAGTAATGACCCTGGTTTTCACGTTCTTGATCGCGTTCGTGATCGTGTTCTCGGCAGTCACGGTGGTTGTTTCAGAAATCATCAATCCAGAGGGCGACACCACTCAGGTCATTGACGGGTTGACTTCGATCATCACCGGAATCCTGGGTGCGCTACTTGGATTGCTGGCAGGCAAGTCGGAAGCGGTGAACACGAAACCCCCTCCGCCCGATATTGAAACTCATGTGGAGCCAATATGACAGCCACCCGAGCAATCAGTTTCTTGTCGCTGCTCTGTGCAGGAGTGATCGTCGCTTTGCTCGGGCTATATACCTACCAAGCGATTGCCCAATCCCCGACTGAAGCCCAGGCTCCCATCACTGAAACGACGACCACTGCCACTAGCAATACGGCAAGCACGACTTCCAGCACGATTCTCACAGGCACGACGGGGATTGATAGCAGCACCACCACGGCACCGTCCACTTTCCTGCAAGGCCCAATGGGTCCAGCGGGACCACAAGGCGAGACGGGGCCACAAGGACCGGCAGGACCGTCCGGGCCACAGGGCGAGCCGGGGCCAAGAGGGGCGACGGGTGCGACCGGAGAAACGGGTCTATCGGGCGATGATGGGGCAATCGGCCCGCAAGGTGAAGTAGGCCCGCCGGGGCAACCGGGACCGGCAGGCCCGACCGGGGAACAAGGACCGGCGGGACCGACGGGACCGCAAGGTGAAACGGGAGCGCAAGGTCCGCCGGGTGTCGGTTGCCCGCCGGGATTCTCACTGGTTGCGGTTGGCGTTCACCAGCGAGTGCCAGTCGATCAAGACCTCACCATCTATGTTTGCGCTCTCGGGTAAAGGACGTTCGATGATCGACGGAGCGGTTCGACCGTCGGGCGGAAGCCGAATCGGTTCAATGTCGGCAAGGATCAGTGTGAGCAAAATCAGCCAAACAACAGCCACCACCACAGCCAGGACGCTTCTCATGGGTTATGGTGCAGTGAACGACGACAAGCTGGCAGGAGGGTAAACGCTGTGTGGGGTGAAAACGATCTGGACAAGGAACCAACTCAGCCGGTAGAAGAGGAAGAGCCGGAGCCTGTACCCGAGCCTCACCCACCAGAACCAGACGACTTTGATGAAGACCCGGAGCCGTCCGAACCCGACGCTCAGGACGAAGAGGAAGAGTGACTCATGGTTATCAATCTCGACTCCATTCTGAAGATCGTCGCAATTGTCGCTCTGATCTTGGCGAGCATTTGGCTCGCCGTCACTATTTGGTAATCGCTATCTGACAAAAGCGGTGGCTATGCTCATCGCCAGACCGTCCTAGACCTTGACTCCGATCTGACCGCTGACTCACGGAACGCTCGGAGAAGGGACAGGATTCAGAATGGTCATGCTTCACAACACGGTCGTAGATGCTCCCGACCTACTTGCCACGAAGCACAATCTCATGGACACGGGATTCAAGGACGTTCCCCAGGATCGGTGGGAGAACGGGATCACTTTCAACCCGCAGGGTTGTTTCAACGTATTCGCGATGGAAGTGGATTGTCCGCCCGAGCTAAAGGACGAACCCGACCAAGAGTGTCCCGATGCCGTCACCTTCCTTCCCTTCATTGTGGAATTTGGTGTCTCGTACATGGGCCATGAGGAAGAGGGCGAGCTAGAAAGCGAGTTACGGGCCAAGACTTCCGCCGCAGTCGAAAGAGCGATTTGGAGTGGAGTCACAGTGGGAACTTCGACCAATCCCAAGCTCAGTGACGGGGATGCGCCAACTCCCACCGCTACCGCTCCCCGAGAGATGCTTGCGGTTCTGGAAGCCGAGCTTTACGAAACCGGGATGCAGGGCGGCACCATTCACATGAGCGTTTTCGACGCGGTCATGGCTGAAGGCGCAATGGATGAAGTCAACGGCAAGCTCTTTTCAAAAGTCACCGGGAACCCGGTTGTAGTCGGTAACTATCCGAAGGGATCGGCTGCAATTCACGGTGGAGAAATTGACGTGTATGCCTCTGAGGAATTCACGTTCGCTTCCTATGAGGATCGTCAACAGAATCGAATCATCTACAAGGTGGAGCGACTAGTGCTCGCCGTGTGGAACCCCTGCCATGTTTTCAAAATCGCCGGAGCATGAAGTTTTTTGACGAGAACGGTGGGCGAACACCGCCGCCGGTCAATGCTCACCGAGCGATGCAGGGTGCAGCCAAGGTGCTCGACCTCACCAAAGCTCGGGATGAAGCCCGCCGACCGGAGGCATGGCAGACGGCGGCGTGGCAGTTCTACGACGCAATCGGTGAGCTTCACTTCGCGTTCAATCTGATCGGGCAAGTGCTCTCTCGGATTCGGCTCTATGTGGCGATAGCCGATGATCCCGACACCGCTCCGATTCGGAGCACCACCTTTGTCGAAACGCTTTCCGAAGAGCATGACGTGTGGCCCGAGAACACGGCGACGATTGTGGAGAAGGCCGACGACGTTTTGGAAGACCTGATTATCAATTCGCCGGGGCAGGGCGGGGGCTTGCTCCGTGAACTAGGGATCAATCTCTCGGTGACGGGTGAGGGCTACTTGGTTCGCGAAAAGCAATGGTCGATTGCCTCCACCGACGAATTGAAAAAGTCGGACACTGGCACCGGCTACGTGATTCAAAAATCCCGCAAAGCCAGTTCGGTCAACGGAGCCGAAGACAAGACCAACCTTCCGGCGAACGCCTTTGTCGCTCGCATCTGGCGACCACACCCCCGCTACTCGGCTGAAGCCGATTCCTCCATGATCGGTGTGCTGGATTCGTGCGAACAGTTGATGCTTTTGGAACAGGCGATTCGGATGATGACACGCTCCCGCATGAATGCCGGAGTGATCTTCATTCCCGATGGATTGAGCGCCGGGATAGACGACGACAACCCAGAGAGTGTCGAAGAGGCACTAATCAACGCCGCTATCTCCCCGCTGGAAGAGGAATCGGCAGCGACATCGGTGGTGCCGCTGGTGGTCACTGGTCCGGCGGCTCTCGGCAAGGAATTGAAAAAGATCGACCTTGGCAGGCCGGTTGACGAGCAGATGGTTCAGCTAGCCGAAACCACTTTGGACCGGATTCTGCAAGGGATCGACGTTCCGAAATCGGTGGTGCAGGGCTTGTCCGATGTCAAGTTCGCCAACGCGATCATCATTGACGACAACCTCTACCGGGCGCACATCGAACCGCTGGCGCTGATGATTGTCGATGCGCTCACGACGGTCTATCTCCGTCCGGTTTTGAAAAAGCAGTTCCCCGAAGAGGTCGCGAAAGACCAGACCATCTTGAACCGTCTGATGGTTTGGTTCGATCCGAGTGCCATTGTCACCCGACCGGACAAGAGCACGGCAGCGAATGAGGGCTACGACCGAAACATTCTTTCTGAAAAGGCGTGGCGGGTGGCTCGGGGCTTCAGCGAATACGACGCGCCGACTGAAGACGAGCTTCTCACCAAAATGGCTCTGACTCGGACCCAGATTCCGCCCGACATCACTGCCGCTCTGATCGAACGACTAGCTCCCGATTTCTTCGCATCGCTCCGAGAGGCAGGCCAAGAGGAAGCCGGTATCCCCGACGACATCTCGTCGCTTCTGGAAGGCGGGACGGTCAATGAAGAGGGCGTGAGTGGGATGGACGAACTCGGGGCGATGTTCCAATCCGAGACACAGCCCGCCGGTGGCCTCAGTCCAAGCGATGAAGCCATGCAGGGCGGGGAAGTTCAACCGGGAGGAAATCTCCCACCAAGGGGTAGGCCGTGACTGATACCAGAGTCGATCTGTATTTGGAGTGGGAGCAAGCTCTGAATGAGCCGGAGGTCGATATAGCTCTGGTTGCCAGTTTGGAAACCCAGGCTCGGACGATGGGACTCGACCTCTGGAAGATCAACAATTTCATGCTCAATTCGATGTCGGTGAAGAGCAGCGATCTTCCTTCACCGGAGGAAATGGCGACCCTGAGTCCTGAAGCCGCCGAGTTGGTGAGAGGACTCACCGCAGCGATGCCGTGGAATGAGCAGCTTCATCCCCGCGGCTGGCATGGGCAGTTCATCGAAGTGGGCGATTTCGTGGAAGTCTTCGGAAGAGCGCGCCGACACCCCGGCGGAAGAGGCCGGGTTCGGCACATCAAATCTGATGGGAAGCTAGTTGTCGAAATCGACCGTGATCCGAACGGCTCGCCGGTCCAAACTCGGGTTGTCACCGTCGATCCCGCCGGTGTCCGACCTATCGGGGTCAAGGCGGAGATTGCCAAGCCGCGTCGGTCGCTCACAGAAGTCGGCAACGATTTTCTGGATCGGGCTGCTCAGATATACGGAGAAGCTCCGATACCCGATTGGATAATGCGCTGGTACGAGAGCCTCATGCGTACCGCCATTCCCAAGGAAATGCGTGGGCCGCGTCTCTATCCCCGCACTGCCGCGGTCACTTTTGATCCCGAGCTTCACCCGCGGGGCCGGGACGGGAAGTTCATCGAATCCTTTGGCCTGGTCCGTCTCTTCGACTTCATGGATCGAAAAGGCAACCGGCACTCAGAAGGATTTGGAAAAGTCACCGATATCACACGCGATCCCCGAAGTCCAGGGAATCCCGACATCGAAGTGGAGCTTCCCGAAGGCGGTCACGTCACGGTCAAGCCGAACCAAGTTTCATCGGCTCCCGATGTCAAGGGTCGGATCAATCGTGACCTCACTGATATCGAAGCGGCGGAGGAAATAACCGACATCGAAGCGGCGGAACGACTCATTGCCGAGAGGCCGGTCGAGAGGCCCGGAGAGGTTGACGTAGAAGAGGACATCGAATTTGCCGACACCATCTACAACACGTCTCGGGACGTAGGCAATCTCCAAGTCGGGGATGAAATCATTCTCCCCGGTGACATTCCTGGGACCATTGTCGAATTTGAATTCCCTGGTGATCGTCCTGACTCAGTCCGGGTCCACACCGACGGCGGCACCTATCACGGCAGAACCACCGACGTTCTTCCCAACTTCCGGCCTGGTGAGGAAGTCAATCCCATCGGTGAGCCGGTCATGGAAAAGCCGGGGGAAGCCGGTTCCAAGACCAATCCGATAAAGACCTCTGATCCGCTGGAAGCGGTCAAGGCGCTACGGGACGGCAAGCACGTCGAATTGGAATCGGTCGATCAAGTCTCGACCTTGCTCAATGAGCTTGCCGATATCGCGAATGAGGCCAAGGCCGCTGGTGAGGAAGCGCCCAACTACGACCTCTGCCTGGTGTCGGTGCCAGGGACCAACCTCTTCTGTGCCGAGTCCAAGGGCATCCCGAGAATCGAAATGCCGCAACTCAGTGGCTTCCCGGTGCCGGGTTCCAAGGCCGACGATCTTCCCCGCACTGAAGAGGGCGGAGTCGATATCGGACCCGCCTTCATGGATCATCTCCGCAGCCAGGGTGTCGGGGTCACTGAAGAGCGTCGGTTGGCTTCACATCTGAAGGCTTCCCAATCCGAACTGATCGGCTCCAAGATTGCCGGGATGATGCGGGCGATGGACTCGGGGAACGAATTCGCCATTCGCAACATTCGGGAGAATCCGATCTTTGTCACCAGCGACGGTTACGTGATTGATGGACACCATCGGTGGGCTTCAGTTGTCGGATGGGACGCACTGGAAGGCGGCTTGGACGATTACGACATGCCAGTCCGTGTAATTGATATGGACATCATGGAAGTCCTTTCAGAAGCCAACAAGTTCGCCAACGATTTTGGAATCCCCCAAGTCTCTTCATCTGACGTGGGACCGGAAATCAAGCAAGTGAATTTGCCGTCCGCTCCGTCCGCACCAGCCACCGATAGGCCATTTGAAAATCTGAGCGATGCCGAGCTTCAGCGAACCTATGCCAACACAGTTGATCGCTTGGTGGGCGATATTGATGATCCTCAGTTGATCGAATCTCTCGGACTTGATGTCGAATATATCCGAGATGAATTTGAGGCTCGGGGTTTGTCAAGGCGCGAAGGCGGGGATCGACCATTTCGCAATTTGAGTGACGATGAACTTCAGGATGCCTACCAACGCACGGTCAATCAATTGATCGAAGATTTTGATGATCCACAATTGATGGATTCCTTGGAGCTTGATGTTAAGTATTTCCGTGAGGAATTGGAGTCTCGGGGGTTGTCACGTCAAACGGACTCAGAGTCCTTCCGGCAGAGGAACGTGGACTTAGACCTAGCGGAGCTACGGCGACGAGCGTATGGAGACGCGGCTATGGCAACGGAATCGACAAGAGCCGCCGAGATGAATCGCCGTGAGTGATCTTGAACTTCACGGTCTTGAAATCTCTGAAGACAATGTTGAGAAACTTCAGGAGATGCTTGGCGATCCCGAGCGCCGCTGGTATGGACTCCGGCGGCTGAAGGGATTCCAAACCGTCGGTTTGGTCGCCGGTTCTTATTGGAATCCCGAACTCCATCCGAGAGGACCGGACGGGAAGTTCATCGAAAAGTGGGGTTTCGTTCGCTGGCTTGTCGATGGGCTGTGGCAGCGGGGTCGTGTCGAGAACCTTCTGCCCGACAACAAGATCATTGTCGCGCCCGATGGTGGTGGCGATGAAGTCGTGCTTTCGACCAAGCAGACCTACGCCTTGCCCACTCCCAAGGGCCAGTTGGTAAATAGCCCGGACCCGACTTCGTACTCGGTTCCGACCCATTGGGAAAAGACCGGCGAGCAGGGTGGCTCCAATCCCGGTGGCTTCTACACGTCGCAAGAGAAGATTCCGGTTCGCTCCACACCATCGGTGGAACAGATTCAGCAAGTGGTATTCGCTGGCGGTGACACAGGGGAATTCGATGAGTACGACTGGAAGGAGATGGAGGACACTTTCAAAAAGGCGGGGGTCGGGCAACCGGATCGCTACATCGCTCACTACACCGGAGCCGACGGCAAGTCTGAAGTCCTCTTTAGAAATGGTGCTGATCCACTCACGGTGGAATGGGATGCAGCGACTAAGGCCAATGATCTGAAGCTGTGGGTCACGACCTCTGAGCTTGCTCTAGGGGAAGCTCGGGTCAAGTTGACTCGGGGCATGGACGTAGAGGAAGGGACTCAGTTTTACGTCAAGCAGACCAAGTCGGTGAATCACGCCGCCAATGAGATGCTCGCCAATGAGCTTTACAAATTGGCCGGAGTCCCGGTGCCGGACCTCTACTTTGGACAGCACCAGACAGTTGCCTCCAAGATTTTGAAAAGCTCCGATCCCGACGGCATCGCCCCTCAGATGTTGAGCAAGGTCAAGGACGATTCCGCCGTGCTCGCTCAGATTCGACCGAATATGGCGGTTGATGCGTGGCTCGCCAATTGGGACGTAGCGGGCATGACTTACGACAACATCATCGTGGTCGATGGAATCCCCTACCGGATCGACACCGGAGGCTCGCTGGAATACCGAGCGCAGGGCGGACCCAAGGGCGGAGCGTTCGGGCATGAAGTAGGGGAATTGAAATCCTATCTCAACACCAGTCTGAATCCTTCTGCCTCCACCGTGTTCGCCGGGATCACTCCCGACGAACTCCGCTCGGGAGCCGAGAAGGTGGCAGCGATCAGTCCGCGAAAGATCAAGGATATGGTCCGCTCCGCCGGGATATCTGATGCCGTCGGCAACACACTGGTCGCCCGTCGAGAAAGCATCATCGAACAAGTCGGGGTCCACGACCCCTACAAGATTTACGTTCCGCCGCAATTGACCAAAGTGACAAAGGGAACCGTTCCCGAAGAGAAGTTTTGGAATCCCATTGACGACCAGTGGCAACCGGGCATCCTGCTCAAATCCTCCGCTGATGCCCGCCGCCAAGTGGAAGGGCAGATCATCTCGCTCTACGGGAAGGGCGATCCCGAGCTTGCTCCAATCAAGGGCGACTTGATTGTCGTCGGGTCGCAAGACGCCTTCACCGGCATGTTCCGTGTCACCGACGACAGCGAGTCGATGCTAAAGGCGGTGTCGGCCCTTGACCCGGACAACAAGACGGAATACGAGCTTTATACCCCCGACGTTCGGATCGTTTCCGAAACCGATCCGGCGGTAGAAGAGGTCCGGTCGGCCTACACGCAGCATCGTGTGGCGACGGTCAATGACCAACTGAAGCTCCACACGCTTGACTCGGTTTTCGATGTCGCCGTGCAGAACAAGGACGTGTCCAAGCCCCCGGTCTATCTCGTCCCGCATACCTACGGGAGCGAAGGCGACGCGATGTTCAAGATGCAGCCAGGGCAATTCCTCTTCCACGGTTACGAAGACTTTGAGGGCGAGCACAAGGTTGTGTACCGGATCAATGGGACTACCGCTGATTCCATCTCCATGACCAATGTGATTGATGGGAAGGAACGCATTCTCAGTTGGGACGAGTGGGTCGCGGACTATGAGCCGTCTCAGTGGAGCATCCCCGACGACTACACGCAAGATCAGACTCTTGCCCTCTTGCAGCGGGACAAGCTGATTTCGACAGAGGACAACCTAGAAGCGATTTCCCTTGAATACCCATACGCCCTTGATGAATACGGGGAGGCCGTCGATATTTCGGTGAATCCCGATCTACCGGGTCCGTCGGCAAGCCTGGAAGAACTCGGCGCGGTTCCCACCATGACCAACGACTACGGGATTCACAACGATATTCCCACCGGGGAAGTCGTTCCTTTGAACGACCTCTTGAATCTAGTGACTGAATCACTTGATATGGATTCGATCAATGCGATGCCGGATGGAGTGCTAAATGTCGAAACTCCGCTCCATGAATTCTTGGGTCAATCGGTGATTATCGGCAATCCAGATGCCAAAAGAATCAACCTTGGCTACACAGAGGATTACCGGGGATTGTTCTACGTGGACGGGATTGAGGTTCGGAAACGTGCCTACGGTCACGGCACTGTTATCACCACGACGATGTCGATGATCGCTCCCAATGGGCAGCGGCAGTATCTTCGGGTGGAGGAAGGCAAGACCTTTGGCGAGCAGGTAATCACTATCGCTACCGCTCTTGATGCGTCGATTCCCTCACCACCACCGTCACTTCGGGAGAATGGCGACATCGTCCTAGAGAAACAGATCATTGGGCGGTGGGAAAAGGGCGGGACGTGGCGGGCCGAGATTTTCCCCGAGCACTCCCTGACTGGAACAACCAAAATCGTTCAGGCGTATGCCAAATACGAGATGCGTGACCGGATTGTCAAGCACGTCATTCCTCTTCTGCAACCGACCGAATTGGTTCCCAAGTCGGGTAAGACGGAAGGGTCCAAGGATGCGATTCTGAGCAAGGCCGTTTTCAAAAGACGTGAAGACTTCCCGGCAGGATCATGGGTCATAGCTCCCGATGGGTTTACCGGCGTGGTCGGTGTCACCGACAGTGGAATTGGATCAAATGCTTCCTTCCTCAGTCGCTTCCCCTCCGCGGTACGGGTGACAAATCCAGTGGACGGCAAGACCCGGATCATCAATGCCAATCTGCTTCTGCCCACCGAAGCCCCTGAAGTCACCGAGACGGAATCAGACTTGGTGTCGCTGAGTGAGGTCAAGGCCATGACCGACTCGGGCGCTCCGTTCTTCCCGCTGAAACTGAAAGACGGGACCGATCCACGCATCGGTCAGTACGTCCGAGCTTTCGGGCCTGGGGAAAAGATCACTGAGGGAACGATCAATTGGGTCGGCCCGCCCGACGGCAAGCAGGCCAAGGTTGCTCCGCTGCTTTCCATTGTGACAGCCGATGGGAAAATCGTTCGGAAAACCCTGAGCAAGACCGTGTTGCTGAAGGACGTTGAGGGCGCACCGACTCCACCCATTGCCGAGAGTGGTCTTCCCGAAGACACCAAAGCCGCGGTCGAAGCCGTGATCGGATTCACGCCGGAGGCTACGTCGGACATCGGCATGAAGTATGTCGCTCCCGATGGGAAGACTCTGGCGCAGCCGCAATGGGAAAAGGACGTGTGGCTCGGGAAGTCTCCCAAGCGCACGCTCACCAAGGACGGCTACGCGCCCCGAGCCGGGATGCGAGTGCAGACCAATAAGGGCGAAGCTCTGGTGATCCTGGGATTTGAGGACGTTTACAAAAGACCCAACAACGTCCAGACCTTGAATCTGACCACAGGCCAGACCCGAACCAGAGTGGTGTCGGCTCTGACTGTGGATCACGCCGCCGAGCTTGGTGATGTCGAATACGGCTCGCTGGACTACGTCCGTGGGATCACGCTCACTTCAGAGCCGGATGCAACGCATCCGTCGTTCACCGAGCACCTTCCCAATGGGACCATCATCTATAAGGCGACTGCTTCCAAGAATTACTACACCGGGGAGGCGTACCGGAAGATTGACGAGTATTTCTTCATCACTGAAACCGGGCAGATTCAAAAAATGGGAGGCGGCGGGCATCTGTCTCAGCAACAGGCGATGCACTGGATAGCCGAACTTTCTCAAATGGGGCAAATGAGCAAGGTCGCCGTCATTGACGAGAACTCCCCCAACTTCGGCGGGTACACCAATGCCGTTGAGAAGAATCCTGCGGCGTTCGTCGTTTACAGTCCTTCAGAATTGACCCATGAGGAAGCTCTGAGTGGTCATTTCCTAGAACTGACCGGAGTGTCGGTCAAGGGTGCGGAGATTGCGGCTCCGATTCCAAAGGACAATCTGGTGAGCGTCCTTCCCAAGCCCGCCGATGCCATTGATATGACTGAGGACGAGCTTGTCCCTGACCCGCCACCGATTACGGGAACGGTGGGAGCGGTAAACGACAAGCCAGGAATCCTTCCGGTGAAGTCGGTCACTGAAGCGGGTCTTGAAATCCTGAGTCAGAAATTGGAAACCAGTCCTGGCTCTGGTTCCGAGTACGCCTTTGGGGATCAGGAATACATCGAAGACATGCTGGTCCGTGCTCAGATTGCCAAAGACGTGAAGAGCGGGAACGAGTATGTCGAGTTCCATTTCAGAATGTTGGAAAGCAAGGCAGAAGCGACCTCTGACCGATTGGTCACTGCCGGGAAGAACGTCACCTACGGGAAGTGGCAAGAGCGCCCGGAGCCGGTGCGGGGTAGTCATTTGGAAATCGGGGATGCCATTTCGGTTCGGGTGTCGTCGGTGTCCGATGCACTGAAGCCGTCGAATGGGACTGCTCCCAATGCTCGGGTAATTGCCGATCCGGTGCTGCTTGGAGCGGATTCCAAAGGCGTGCCGATCTATCGGGTCACGGTTGCCTCCGCCGATGGGACTACCGGAGCGATGGACGTACAGGAACGAGCCTTGCCGTCGATCAAGGTCTACGACTGGAATCCGGCGGCGGTTGCCACGATGGACACCAGCGCCACAGCCAAGCTCACTTCCAAAGCGATCACTAACGGGTGGCGTGAGGTTGGTGATCTTGGCTACGACTTTCACGGAAAATATGCCAGCAAATCCCCGGTGGTTTCGATGGATGAAACCGGAGCCAAGCTGATCGACGGCGACAGCATTCACATGGGAGCTACCGGCGACCAGGGCAAGCCGGGTGCCAGGACGCAGGGACGACGACTGGAACGGACTTTCCCCGATGGGTCATACGTTCGTTATAACGCAATTCCCTCTTCGATCAGCGGCACGTCTCACGGTGGCAACGGCGGTTCGCCTGGTGAAGCTCGCCGGTTCAATGAGGCGGGACAAGTCACGATCAGGGTTCCCGTTTCATTGGAGTACGACCCTGAAGCATTTCAGGCTTCGGTAAGCAGGGCTATGGAGGCAGTCGGAATTCCGCCCGACAAGCAGGGTCCACCCACTGACGAGCACCTTGCCGTCTTCGCGCTCAACAAGCTATTCAAAACTCATGCCGCCGACTTCGCCCATCGCAGTTCTCCGGTGACTCAGCCGAGTACCAATGATCCCAAGCTGATCGAAGTCCTGGCTCGGATGGACAAGGAACTCATGCCGATTCTCGGTAGGCCGGTGACGTTGGACGACATCTCCATTCACGTTTTCAGTGATGGTCGATTCACCGCTCTTCTCAGCGCTGAGGTTGCTTCCGCGATCAGCAAGCGGCAAGGGAATCAGTATTACCAGCACTCGGGAGTGAGTACCACCGACAAGATTGTCGAATTGCTGGCGGGGCCGAACCCCGGACTCATGGGCGGAACCGAGCGGTATTCGATGGGACTCTTTTTCAAAGGCGCATCTACCGAACGGGATATGACCAAAGGCTCGGGCAATCGTGTCTATCTGAAGCCCAGGCAGACCGAGAGCGCTTATGGCGGCGTGCTGGTTTACAGCGCCGATGCGATCAACCGATCCCTGGACATCTACAACAACTACTCCGATGGGTTCGGGGCGCGGGCCGATGTGAACCGGCTTCTGACTTCCGGCGGCGGTCACGAAACGATGATGAAGGACAAGATCGAAGTCGAGCAACTTGCCTATTACATGGCGGACGGGCCGAGTACCCGAACAGACATCATTGATCGGGTGAAGGCCAAGGGCGTGACTCATATCAACGGTCGTCCCATAGAGGAAATCGTCGTGGTCAATGCTCCGGTGGCAATCGGCTCGCCCGAGTTTCAAAAGTTCGGGACCACGTTGGGAACGGAAGTGACGGTGGCTCAGATTCTTGGAATCAAGACCGGGGCCAAACTCCCCTCCGAGACACCAGAGCCGTCGGAGCCAGCGGATTTGGAAGAGGTCGTGATTCCTCCCGGCGGGATAGAGGGACCGTTTTGAGAACCAATCTGAAGACCTTCCCCTTTCACCCGGCGACTTTGGAAATGCACTCCAAGGACGGCAGGGTTCAGTTTGAAATCCAGCGCAATTTCAACTGGTGGGAAGAGAAGGGGCCGGATTACTCCCACTTCGCAGAGCGTGATCTTGGTGGCGATGGGATCAAGAACATCGAATTCAACCGAATTCTCAATGACCAGCATGGATTCTTTCAGGCAACAACACCCGATGGAATACGGGTGATTGTCCGACCCTATGACGAATACGATCCGGTGAGAGCGGACATAAGCCGGATTCCGTGGCCCAAGTCCGTTATCCAAGACGTGATGATGGGAGAAGCAGAAATCATGCTCAACGCACTCGTAGACGACAACGGAGATGTGGCGACTCTGATGCTGGACACGCCGTCTACGTCATACCTCCGCTACACCGGAGCCTGGTATCTGATGCCCGATGTCGAAGCGATCAGCGACTACGACATCGTCATGGTCGAAGACGAAGCCCTGGATATGTACGACCCTGCCGATCAGACCGGCAAGTCGGTGAAGATCACTTCGATGCCGATAGCGCCGGAGGACGACTTCCGGGTTCAAGTCCGCTACTCGGGCGAGCCGGATGCCGATGCTCTGAAACCACTAGTCACGGAAACCATCGTGGCATCGCTCAGTATCCCCACCATCGCCAGTGCTCGCGATCTTCCTGCCGCCATTGAGTTCGCCCAAACGCACCCCGACTTCCAGTGGTATGTCGAGCGTCGTGCTCGGTCGCTTGGAATCGAAGAGGGTTTCCCTTGGAATGACTAGCCAGCGCACCTTTCCCCGGCCTCCGGCATTGGAGACTTCGCATCTCAGCGAAGCTCCGGTGCTGGACGAACTAGAGCTTGTCGCTTGGCATGACACCGATGCGGCGACGTGGTCGCGTCGAGTTTTGAAAAACGAGCAGCGCAAGGTTTTGAAGCCAATGCTCGGTGACAGTCCCAAGCTCCCCCAAGGATTGCTCGCCGCAGGAACCGACTCTCTGGTGATTGGACTAACCCGAGATGGGTTGCTGTGGGAGGACGGGAAGTGGGTCGAGAATGACGAGATGTGGGGAGCCACCACTCCCCTCTCAGCCGATGATGTGGCATTCGTCGCCCGAGCCTTCACTGAGGGCTGCGATTCGGTGTTGTTCCGGCCCTACTTCCCGTTGGCCTGGATTCCAGAAGAGCCGGTGGTTGCCGCTGCGCCGGAGAAGCCCGCGGCTCCGTCGCCTTCCAAGCTCCCGCCGGGAGCCAAGCTGGTTGCCATTGTGGACGATCTGGACAAGAGCGCCGTTTTGGAATTGATTGCTCTCGCGCCGGGGCCGGTACTGCTCCGCCGTCACGACGGCAATTGGTTTGAGGACGACGACTGGCTGATTCCACTGAGGTCGATTGATCCACCACCCATCGTGGTTTTGGAAAAGGACGTGGGCGACGACGTAATCAAGCAAGTCGATGAATCCACGAAGGGTATGGACTTTGTACCCAAGGTGGTCAAGTCGAAGAAACTTCGTTCGTCGGCCTTCATGGAATTGGACGACACTCTCGGGCAGATCGAAGAGCAGTTGATTCTCCGAGCCGCCGTCACCCCGGAAGGGATCAAGGGAACCGAAAAGCTGAAGCGGTACTGGACCGTGGGCGAAGGTGGACTTTTGAAAATCCGGTGGGGAACACCGGGATCGTGGACCCGTTGCCAGCGGCATCTCCGCAAATACATCGGGCCGAGAGCCGCCGGTTACTGCACCAATCTCTGTCAGCGAATGGGCGGGTTCGGGGTGGCTTGCCACGTCGGGGTGCGGGGCGATGCCGCTCCACTGATCGGAGTTGGCACCTACACCCCTGGCATGTTCAAGCTGAAGCCAGAGAAGGGTGGCAGGACTCCCTACGCCCGAGAGGACCGAAAGACCACCCGGACTCTCAGCGATGCCGAGATAGAGCAGCGTCGGGAAGCGGCACGGAAATCGGCGGAGGCTCGTCGCAAATCAACTTCCGAGAGCCGGTCTGAGGCATGGCGGAGTTCGTCCTTGTCTCAGAAGGTGAAAATGGCTGCGGCGATAGAACTCGCTGCCATTCGCCGCAAGGAAGAACTGCAATCTCTAATCAGAGGCACCGACGATCCGCTGAAGCGAGCGCAGTATCAGGGCGAGCTTGACGACATCAACAACATGCTCTCAGCCAAGGACGAATGGCTCCGCAATCAGAGATACGACGAACTAAAATTGGCGGACAAGCAGATTGATGATGTTCAGAATCAGTTGGATCGGGTGCGGGAGGGTTTCAAAAGGCAGACCGATTCGCTCACCGAGCGGAGGAACGCTCTTGATCTTCAGATCGAAGCTGCCCGCAATGCGTCCAGCAAGGGCCGGGAATCCGCCCAAGCTGCCAATGAGCGGGAGCGAGCGGCAGTCGGTGATCTTCGCTCCGAAGCTGCATCACTGCGAGAGCGGGCGGCGAACACCACTTCTGAGGTTCAGCGAATTCAGTTGATGGATCAGGCGCGACGGCTCAGTGACGAAGCCGGGGTGAAGGAAGAGGGCATCAAGCGGTACTCGGATGCCAATGCCCAAACCATCGACAAGCTGGTGGCGCAGAGACGCGGGATCAGCACCCAGATCAGTGACATCAATTCCCAACGGACAAGGAAGGTCGCTGATATGAATGTCAATTTGAAAAAATTGCGGGACAAGCGCTCGGGCCTCACCAAGCAGTATCAGGATGCCTCCGAGTACCTACGCCGGAGTCGATCTACCGGAGCACCGGGGCAGTTCTTCATATGAGCTATTGGCTGCGTTTTGAAAACCACCGTGAGCCGGTCGAAGTTGCCAGTGGATACGGTTTCAAGGCACCGAAATCGTGGGGCCGGATGCTCCGAATGGAGGAAGCAGATGATGTATCTGGTGGCGATTGCTGCCCCGATTTGGAAAACGATCCCCTGGCGGACCTAGAGCGCCAGCTTCAGGATGAAGAATCCAAGCTCTCGGAGTTGATTGGCTCTACCGCCGAGATTCAAAAGGAAATCGGGAGGTACGACATCAGGATTCTCACTGCCAGTGGGAAGGACCGGCGGGCCATGCTCGCCAGCGCACGGTTTTTGAAAGTCCAACAATTGCACGACATGGAAGCCCGGAACCAGACAGAGATAGACCGTCAGCGAGCAAGGGTCGCCAGTTTGCGAAGGCTACGATCCGAGAAGAGAAAGGACTTGTCGAAATGACCGATCTAGCTGGCGAACTTCTGCCAGACGGTGTGTATGAGGGCTATGCCGAATGGGGCATGGTGCGGGAGGACATCGGCGCGATTCTGGCGGCGGGGTTCCCGGTCAAGCCACCGAAGCAGTGGTTTGAGAATCCCAATTTCATGCGTCTCTCGCCATTGACCGTGGAAGGCTCGGGACAAGTGATGGGCCACGTCGCATCGTGGAAGCAGTCGCACATCGGCATGAGTGGATCGGTGCGCGCCCCCAAGTCGAAGTCGAAGTACGCCTTTTTTAAGACCGGCGTGGTGGAGACGGACGATGGTTCGTTCCAAGACGTAGGGCAGATCACTCTCACCGGGGGTCACGCCCCATTGGACGCGACCACCGCCGATGCCGTAGCCCACTACGACAACACCGACTCCGCCGTGATGGACGTGAATGTCGGTGAGGATCGGTTCGGAATCTGGGTTGCCGGAGCGCTCCGTCCCAACGTTGACGAGACGAAGCTGCGAACGATTCGGGCTTCCTCCGTCTCCGGCGACTGGCGACCGATCAACGGTGGCTTGGAACTAGTCGCGGTGTGCGCGGTCAACGTTCCCGGCATTCCGATCCCCCGAGCCAAGATCGCATCGGGTGTCCCGATTGCCCTGGTTGCCGCCGGAGTGGAGCCGTTGGTCGATCTGGCTCTGGAAGAGAATCTCGGCCTCAGCATTGATGAAGAGATTCGGGCGGGGCTGAATGAGGTCTACGACCGTCTGGAAGCCATTGAGTCCAGGCCGGACATCACCATGACCGCCGCAGAGCGACGTGACGCTATCTCTCAGGCGATCAATGACACCGCCACGGACAGAGAGGCTCGGGCCGAGTCACTCCGTAGGAACGTCCACAGGGACGCTTACGCCGCTTCTCTGCGGAGCCGAGTCCATTCGTGACCCAGAATCGGGCCAGGGCGGTGCCAAGCACCGCTCTGGTCGCTGCTCGCTCATGGGAAGCCGAGCTTCACCCGCGGGGCCGGGATGGGAAGTTCATCGAAAAGCTCGGCATGGTCAAGCTCTTCGACTTCGTCCATCCCCGCTCTAAGGAACAGATTTCAGAATCGACCGGCGTAGTCAAGAACATCTTTGGCGGCGACCGCATCATGGTGGAACTACCCGATGGGGTGACGGTCCCGGTCAAGTCCAACCAGATCGAATCGCTTGGCGAGAAGGCACGACTCACCCTGTATCGGGGTGAAGGCGATCTGGACAATCCGTCGTACTACACGCCGGAGTCAGGGGAAGCAGGGGGATGGTGGACGAGCGACCGTGATGCGGCAGACCGATACGCCAAGGGTGTTCCTGGGGGGAAGGTCTACGAAATCGAAGTCGAAGGGTCAGAGGTAGAGCCAAGGGGTGCTCATTACTTCATCTCTGACCCGACGGTTCGATCAAGGCGACGATTGACCGACTCCGGCGCTCTTTACCAAAACGAGAATTTCCTAGACACCGTCAAGCAAGTCGATGCCGCCGAATTCCACAAGGGATTCGCTGAAGCTCGCCAGGGTCGGTACGGAGCCTTCCTTAGTGATTTCGATGAAAGCCACTTCGCTCAGGAAAATGTCGATGTCTACTCGGCGTTCGACGGGAAGGTGGGTGCGGCTCTCACTCGCCATGAGGACGGTCGAGTTGAAATCGGTTCCCTCTATGCCTTGGAGGGAGCGCCACCTAAAGCCGGGATCGACCTACTCCGATATTTACTGGACGAAAAAGGGGTCAATTGGCTCAACAACTTCGATGGGCCACTGACCGATATGTACGAAGCGAACGGGTTCAAGGTCGATACCTCTGATCCCTGGAACGAAGAGTATGCGCCGGATGGATGGGACTATGAGCGGTTTGACAATCCCGCATACATTACAATGTCCCGTAAAATGGAAAGACCTGTAAGGGGAGCAGCAAGTGGTAGAAGCATTGACACCGGAACAACTGGAACAGATTCGGACGAGTCTCTACGCCAAGACCGAAGCACGGCTCGGCAAGGAATGGGTCGCGTCCCACCAAGAGTTGATGGACGAGCAGTTTCAGATGATGCAGGACTACGGGCTTCTGGACGAAGTCCTCTTGGAGCCGACGCTCTAACAGCATCGGTCAGAGTGGAGGCGATGCGCGCCTTCGTTCACAATCCGCACACGGTCTTGGTGTCTTTCACCGCCGCTGACTGGAACCCCGACCTTCACCCGAGAGGTCACGACGGCAAGTTCATTGAGACGCTTGGCCTGATTCATCTCATTGATATGGCGGGCTTTCGCCACGGTCAGAGGGGCGACAAGCGGGTCCAGGGTCAAGTCCAAGAAATCATCCCCGACCCTGACGACCCCGGCAACCCGATCATTCGGGTGAAAATGACCGATCCCCGATGGGACGCTTCTGCATTCGGGGAGACATTCGATGCTCGGAGCTACCAAGTCTCGGCTCGGGAACCGGGCAAAGCGACGATTCCAAAAGAGCCAGTTGTCGATCTAGCGGGCGAACTGTTGCCTGACGAGCCTCCGTCAGTTACCCCCATAGCGACCGACCTTGTCCCGTCGATCACCGAATCCGACATCGGGGTTGGAATGGCTCTGGCTCCAATGGCGAAGCCTGGTGGGTGGGACGGGTTGTCGCCAGCGGCAAAGCAATCGTGGATCACGGATCAGATGCAGGCGGACCTCAGTGCGTTTCGGGGAGCGCCCACAGTTTTCAATTTGGAAAGCACTGATCCTGAAGTCGCATTCAATCTCGCCAACCGATACCGGGAGCTAACCGGCATCGACACGCCGACCGCGCTGTGGGTCGATGGGGTTGTCACCAACGCATCGGCTCATTTGATGAACGACGAATTGGTCAAGCCGACTTCAGCGATTGCCGTGGCCCATCCCGGCACCAAGCACCCTGGCGGCATTGGCCCGATCACGAACCGCAAGGCCATAGTTTTGAATCAAGTTCACTTCCAAGACGACAAGACGTGGGCCAAAGAGAAGGCCATGAGTTCTGGCGGGTCGTTTCCCTGGTCGGTCGGCTCTACCCAAGGCGATTACACGGCGACGATGGTGCATGAGTTCGGACACCACCGGCAGTTCCGGTATCTGGCGGAGACGATGCTGGAAGCTGGTCAGCCGTTTTCAAAAGTGAGACATGCCGACGGTTTCGGCCTCATGCCGGATTCTTCTAATTGGCCCGAAGTCCAGGCGGCCCGGTATGAGATTCAAAAACTGGCTCCCTCTCAGTACGGGTTGAGCAAGTCTTCAGAGGCATTCGCTGAAGTGTGGGCCGGAGTTGTTACCGGCTACGTCCCGATTTCACCTGAATTGCAATCTGCGTGGGACTCATGGCATCTCGGAATGGACATTCCCGGTCAGATGCCGCCGACTCGGTACACCCCCGACGAGCTTGTCGATTATGGATCACTCGCTCCCGAAGAGCTAGATGCGTATTGGGCTGAGGCTTCTGCCCTTTTGGAATTGCCGGGAATGCGTGAGCACTACCCCCAAACCGCTGCGCTCTACGACTCATGGGCCGCTGGAACGGTCTACGCCGAGTCCGACTTCGGGGAGCCGATTGAGTTCCCGAGCGAGAGCTTGGAACTTGAACCAGCGTTGATGCAGGCTCGGTCGGTTCAGGAAATCAAGGCCACCAATTTTTCGGAAGTCGAATCCTTCATACGAGAAGCAGAGAAGACACAGGGCGGCGCGTGGTCGTTCTTCCCGACATTCGGCTCGGTAGACATAGTGCGAGCAGCAACACCGTCTCAAATTCCTGATGATTATTACAGCCCATCAAGTAACCGAATTTTCTACAAGGGCAAGTGGCAGACTTTCACCCCGGCAGCAATTATCCGAGAGCAGAACAGAGGGATGGGGTCCGATTGATATGACCAGTGTGCTCACGCCGATGTGTTACTCCTGCCTTCATCTCCGCACCACGCTCCCCGACGGCAAGCTCCCCTGCGCTGCGTTTCCCTATGGAATCCCTGATGAAATTCTGGACGGGCAAACCGACCATCGACTGCCGGTGGAGGGCGACGACGGGATTGTCTTTGAGCAAGACCCGGACCTTCCCGAGCCTCCGTTCGATTCCTACCCGTTCGCACAGGCGGTTGTCTCGTCGCTTAGGATGCGAGTGCATGGACGGCCAGACCTTTGACTTTGGACCGCATAGACACAGACACGCCGACGGAAGAGAGTGCAAAGGCACCCTCCGGTATTACAGGGTGAAGGAAAAGCTGGTGCTCAGTCAACGGACATCTCATGTGGTTACCACCGTCAGTCAGTTTTCAAATCCCGACCTCATGGCCCGATGCGACGAGTGCGGAATCGCGGGCGTACTAGTGGAGCGATAAATGGCGAGCAGCACACAAGTCAGAACGTGGTGGTCGAAGTACCGCTGCCGACCGGAGCGATTCGTGAAGGTGGCCTTCCCCGGCGACGGCAAGACGTGGCAACTCTCGGTTGCGTCTGAGTCGGCTCCGATCTGGCGAGCGGTTTCACAGATCATGGCGAGCGAGCCGTATCTGTTTTTGGAAAGCGCGGGAGGCACCTACAACTGTCGTCCGCCGAGTCTCCATGCCTATGCCTTGGCTATCGACATCAATCCGTCGAAGAACCCGTATCGGAATCCGCCGCGGCACAACTACCCGAGCACCTTCATTTCACGAATGGAGGGAATCAAGGCCAACGGCAAGCAAGCCGTTCAATGGGGCGGTCGGTGGCCCGCGGGGAATCCGCCAGACACGATGCACTGGCAGATCAACGTCGCACCGGCAGACGTGAAGAATGTCACTTGGGACAAGAATGGAGATGAAGATATGGCGAACGGACCCAACGGAGAACCCAATTGGGACGAAGTTTCAGATTGGGCGCAAGCGGCATGGACCGACGCTCACAAAGCGGGGCTGCTCAATGAGAACTCCCACCCGAGAGACAGCCTGGAAGTCGAGCAGTTGATGGTCTACTTGAATCGGGCCAAGGTCATTTGAATCCCTGGCTCGCCTTCGCTCTTGGAATGATCTTGGGCGCGGGCCTGCTCATGGGAATTAGTCTTGCCGTCGCTGCCGGAAGGGGCAGGGAATGGGAGGAAGGCCAGAAACCCCCCGATGATTCGGGGGGTTTCTGATTGGTTTAGGCCGATTGAGCGGCGGGTAGGGTCGGCGGAGTTGTCGCGGCCTCAGAAAAGAGGACGCAATGAGACGAACCGTCGCATTCCTTACCGCTGTGTTGGTAGTGATGTTGCTCTCTCTGACGGCTACCGCCCATCATCGACCGTGGCACACCCGCGGCACCACCACCACCACAACTACAACTACCCGGCCCACGACTACAACTACCCGGCCCACAACTACAAGTACCACCCCCGCTGGCGCGTGCGACACCACACCCGATGGTGCGCCGAGCGGAGCATCCGTTCGTGGTCCCGCCACTATCACGACGAGCCAGACCATTTCCAATGTCGTCTTCGACGGCACTCACAGCGATGATTTAGTTCGGGTCTATGGCTCTCATGTGATTTTCAATCATGTGACATTCAGAGGAACCGGCACCGGCTCCACCGGACATACGGTGGAAGTGAAGCGGGGAGGCTCAGTCGAGATTCGTAATTCGCTTTGGAATGGTCAGCCCTCAGAAGACTCCATTCAGTTTGGCGGTCCCAATGGCGATCAGCACGCCGGTCACTCGGTAATTCGGTGCAGCACGATTGGCGGCGCACCAGACGAAGATCACGCTGATTTCAAAGTGAGCCAACCGGGAGCGGTCGTGGACTTCATCGACAACCGTTTTGCCACGGTGCCGACGGGGGGAAGGACAATTCAAAACGACGGAAGCGTCGGTAGGCAGAACTTCATCCGCAACACCGGACTGGCAAACGTGCTTTTGGAAAACACCGTCGCTGGCTCTTTGGTCGGCAACAGCATTGGTCAGTTGTACGTCTACAACGCAAGGGATTGGCTGATTCAAGGGAACACCATCACCCGATTGCAGAACGGTGTAGCCGATGGACGCAACCCGAGCGGCATCTTCTACCTAGCGAACACGATCAGTCAGTTCGTGTTTTATGGCGGGTCGTGTTGGGCGACCGGGAACTCGTTGGCCTTATCCCAATGCGCGGTCGGCTCCCCTGGTTGGTATCCGAGATAACAGAAAGCCCCGAAAATCGGGGCTTTCTGATTCCACGGCCCACGGCCTTGTCTTAGCGACTCACCGTGATTGTCCACTCTTCCGCGAAGCGCTTGGTCAGCTTATCGAATGTCGTCCACGGTCACAGGCTCAGATTTGGGCCAGAGCGTGTTGATGTGTTCGATTGCCTTCCAGAGAGCAGGCCATTGCTGGCGGTGACGGACGATCATCATGCGGTGGTATCTCGGATTCACGCCTTCGTCACGAATAGCCCTTACTAGTTCGGACACTGCTTCCGCTAATTCCGATGAAGATAGCTCCTGGCTTCCACTCGGGACATTGCTCGCCGCATACGGCATAAGAGATTCCTTGATGGAGGGCGCGGGAGTAGATGTAGAGGTCGATTCCGGTTCCACACCAGTAGCACCGTGGGTCATTCTTGGAACCATCCTTCGTTCCTCTGAACGTCCTTCGCCCTTTCGATTTGCTCTTGCCGCCAGCGCCATTCGTGGGGGTTGAGGGGGCCGCGGGGGTCGGGGTCGTCAATGTCTCCGATGAATTGGGGTTGTCTCTGTCTCTTGGCGTAGTCAATTTTCTCCCACAGTTGAATCATTATGACGAGCAGTCCGCCCAGGATGCAGGCTATGGCGATGAACCACAAAAAGTCAGTCATGTTTCCTCCGGTACTGCCGCCTTGTCGAGCCATTCCACCAGCTTGTCCAAATCAACCGACACAGAACCTACGCCTCCGGCAAGCTCGCGTAGCGAGTTTTGCAAGTCGGTGAGACTTATCCACTTCTCTTGGTGGAAGTTGACGTAGCGGAGTCTCATTCCTTGGTCTGAGCGTCCTTGATTGCGAGCACGATCAAGTCAATACGTGATAGCTCGGCGGCTTTGGCCCGTCCTGCGCTGGAACCGGAAGCAACTTGTGATCTGTCCGCTTCCTTGTAAATGCGCTCCCGCTGTGCTTGGAGCAGATCATTCAGGTACTTGGCCTGGTGATCTTCGACGGTGATGATTTTCATTCCGTGCCTTCCGTGTCTGTGTCTGTGTCTGTTTCTTCTCGCCACCAGCGGAGCCGGTTGAACCCTTTGATCGCAAGGTCCGCTCCGACCCAACCAATGACCAGGGCCACGATTAGAATGGCCCATGACTCCCATCCGTCCAATCGGGCCTCCGAGTAGGGACGGCGATCATAGCGGGTTGCTACTCCGGTTTCACGTCGATCAATTTCATGTAGCTGAGACTCCACACCACGTAGCCGAGAACATCGTCCCAAAGCTCGTCGGGCATCTTTTGAATCAGCTTCCAGTAGTCGTGGGCTTCGGGATGATCGCTCCCTTTTCGGAAGGCGACGTGGATTCCCTCACCGAGAATCGACTTCCATTCGTCCGGTGTGTACCGAGTGGGTTCTTCCTCTACCGATGATTTTCCGATGTCCATTTCACTCATTCTCGTTCTCCGTTCTGTTGTCTGGCGATCTTGCAGGCTTTTGAAATCGGGACCACCTTGGAACTCGGCCTTCCGGTCACGGTGTTGAACACCCGAGCCGTGGTCTTAGTTTCCCGAACCACGGCATAGGTCGGAAGCTCGGACGGCATCTCAGATTGAACAACGGGACAGTTGTAGGTTCCGGTTGGTCTGCCCCTGTTATTCGGAGCAAGGTTGGATAGCGCCTTGCCTCTAACCGACTCCATCTCGTCGGGGTCGGTGCTTGCCAGCAAAGCGGCTAGTTCCTCCGGCCCGATCTGCTCGGCTTGCCGTGCAGATACGGTGTTGACACCCCACCACGTTTGATCGGTCGCACCCAATGATCGTTTGGCTCGGTAGTAGCCAGAGCCGCCAGATGGGTAGGCGTGGCTCACAATGGAGCGCCCTGCGTCCAAGTCAGATCGAACCAATCTTCATCTTGGTAGCGGTCTTGTTGCAGACGAAAGTGCGCCGCCCACACCGCATAGAGCATTTTGTGGCGGTCGTCCTCACCCTTGTCGATGTTGTCTTTCACCGACTCGTAGTCGAGTTCGTATGCCTCTCGTTTGAGATAGTCCGCAACCACCGCTCTCGGAACTGTCTTGCGAAAGCGATAGTCGCTCCCGGCGAGTTCCTTGATGTCGTCGGGGCCAAAGGCATCGACCAAGTCCTCACGGACTCGGGACTTCACCATGAGGTACGCCGAGTTGTCCTTGTGCTTCACGATGGAGAAGAACCCATCCTTGGTGAAAATCCACATCAGCTTTTCCTCAGAACCGCATTCATGGCGCTCTTGATCGTGTTCATCTGCTCCTGATAGGCGGCATCCCACTCTTTTGCGCTGGAACCGTCTGCCGCATCCGACCGGCGTAGCTTGGCCTGCCTGCCCTTTATCAAGTCGTACTGTCGGCTCAGAGCCGTGTCGATCATCCTGATTTCCAACTCAGTTAGTTTGACCGTCTTTGTTTTTGTGTCACTCATGTTTTCTCGCTTTCAGTCGTCGGTGGGTCGCCAAGCCTGGTTGACCCAAGCGTCCCATTCCATTGCTTGCTTCTCGGCCTGAGCCTTTTGCTCCTGCCAATATTTCAGTCGATAGCTGGCGATGGATACCAGAGCATCCAGGGCCAGAATCACCACCATCCCAAGGACGAATATCCGAGATGGTGTGTAGTCGGTGAAGATCATTTTCAATGCAGTATAACCCCAAGCAAGGGTCAGTGCAACATTCACGATGATGCCAAGTTTGTTTCGGTTCATATGTCCTCCGGTAGTAGTTGGTCCGCCAGTGACGGCGGTTCGGACGTGTCGATTGTGATTGGGAGAATCGCGTGCTCTTTCAAAACGGCAGCGAAGCTCTCTAGGGCTTCCGCCGCCTTTTCCATTCCCTCAGTCGCCTCTTTCAATCCGATGGATTCCTCCACCACTTCATCGAAGTCGTCGGGCTGCTCGGGAATGTCTTTCACCGCTGCTTCCATCGCAGCCAAGTCAGCCAGTTCACTCACCAAGAATTCAATCTTGGGAGATGGAGTTGAATCCAGATTCGCTATCGCCTCTTCGACGGTGGCAGCGTCGTACCAAAAGGAAGATGCGCCCTCCGGTGTTGAAATGGGGGCGGAGTCGGCGTAGATGCCGACTCCCAAGCCCTTCATCGCTTCGTCTTTGGTCGGGTAGGCCCACCCGTTGTTCTTGGCGCAAACCGGCCCGTACCCGGCGAAGATGCTCCGCTCGTCGGTCAGATGGGCGGCACAATTGATGCAGATGCCGTAGGTCTTGCCGAACTTGGCGGCTTCCTCAGCGGGCATCCGAGTGGCCTCACTCAGACCTTTCAGCCCCCGCTTGCCCTGGTACTCAAAGCCCCAGGCTCCGTCAATCTCTTTCAGGAAGGAAGCGACGACATGCCCGTTCCGAGTCCGGTAGACCTTGACCGCCACTCCCGTCTCGGGGGAGATGTGCATTCCCTCCGGCACGTCGGCGTAGACCGGCTTGGGCTTCTCGACCTTGGGCTGCGCCAGAAGCCATTCGATGCGCTTGCTGGCTTCCTGCTTGGTCATGGTGTCGGAAGCGACTTGGGCCTCAACGTGGGCCTTGACCTCCGGGGTGAGTGACCGCTGCTCTATGAGCGAGACGATGAAGGCGATCTGCTTCTCGGTTGCGTAGCTTTCGGGCGGGGAGTATGTCATAGGCGGTCCTTTCTCTTGCCTGACACTCTGATTATAGCCCGCTGAAAATCTAACGCAAATCCAAATCCGAATTATTTGGAGAAATTTCGTGGGCGATCAATTGGCCCATCGCGTCCAGATCGTTCCAAGGAAGGTTTTTGAATTCCAGCACCATCGCCGTTGGGGGTTCCAACTCAGCCACGATGAACTTGGCTCCGTCGGAATATCCAAGGTCGATCAGCCAGCGCATCTCGGAATCGGATTCGGCCTCCATGAAGGACCGGCGTTCAACCGAGAGGTAGATCGGAAACAGAGAACTCTCGGTCACGTAGGCGTGGTAGCCCAAGTGAACGAGAGTTCTCGCGAGTATGTACGCCTTGGCGGACGGGTCTTTCAAATCACCGATGGAGAGCCGGTAGACCATATCTGCCGCGGTAACGGCATTACTTGGCGGTCTTGCTGCCATTGGTCTTGTAAGCACGCGGCTCGTATCCGATGGAAACGAGTGCTTGCTGCACCCAACCGATTGAGTAGCCGGTTATCTCGGCAATCTCTTTCAGGGTGGCTCCGTTGTTCTTGGCGGTCATTGCCGCCTTGACGAGACGGCCCTTGGCGGAATCGACATCTCTTTCCAGCTTCGTGATGTTCGTTCGCTCACTCTTCAGCTTGGCGAATGCGTTCTCACGTCTGCCCTCTCGGGCTAGCTCGGCCTTGGTCTTGGTTTCAGTGGTCATGTAGGTGTTCACCCCCTTTCGGTAAATTGTAGTCCGCTTGAATCACTACCGCTAGGGGCAATTCAAAACGGAGGTTTGTCGTCTCCGTCAGGGTCTTGGTCTTCGTCTAGCTTCGGGATGGGCGGCGGTGCTTCCTCTTCCGCTGGTGGTTCCGCTGGCACCGGCAGAGGAACATCTGCACTTGCATCGTCGGTGTGCAGAGGTATCGGCGGTGGCGGAGGAACGTCGGCGGCAGTAGCGGCTCCGGCGAAATCGGGAGCGGGCGGAAGTTCGTCTTCACCCCCTGGTGGGTGCAAGCTCTTGACCTCAGTGCGAGTGTCACCTTCCCAATCGCGGTGTGACACATTGGCTACCACGGAACGGCCCACCATCAAACGAGCAAGGTCTTCCGGCGATGGGTTGTTGTCTCTGAGAAATGCTTCTGTGAATCCGAGCGAGCGAAGCGCCCGGAGGAACATGCGGCGATGTCCCGGCTTGGATTCGTGATTTGGAAAAACGAGATTGTTCCAGAGGTACTCGTCGTCATACGGCCCACCGTCCACGACCAGCACCATTTCGATCATGGTCTTGCCGGTAGCGGCGGGCGATACCGTGGCTTCCTTCACCCGAGTCAGAATCTTTCCAATGGGAATCAGATCAGCCGGTGCTCCGGTGGGGCTTGCCTCCCCCAAAATGTCGGACCAATTGAACGTCATGCGCTTCCTTCCTCTTCTGGTTCGATGTGCCGCATTGTCGGGAACACCGTTTCGATCATCTCTTCCAAGTGCGGGTCGTTCACGATGGGCGGTATCGCTCCGCCCAATCTCTGCCCTGCCTCAAACTGCGTGGTGCGTCGGGTGAGCAACCGGCGCTTCTCGACCAGCAAGTCGCTTCCAGGGTCCGACTCCAACTCGACGTAGAGATAGCCGGTCAGATCAAGGAAGTAGGGCATAACGTCCTGCAACTGACCCTGGACGAATGGCGACCACATGCCGTCCCGGTTGCGAGCCATTGCGGTGAGCACGATGCACTGCACCGGCTTGGTGGGGTGGACGGTCAAGTCCCTGATATCGCGGATCAGTCCGGCGACCTCACGGAAGGCATCGCCCCACTGTTGCAACTGCAACTGAGAGCGGCCCGAGATTCCTTCGATGTAGCGCTGTTGCAACTCGGAGATGGAATCCACGATGAAGGAATTGAAAGGGTGTCGCCCCGACGCGAGCCATTGGTACGCCTTCTGGACCGTGTCCCAATTCTTCGTCGGGACAACGGCGGTGTCCCACGTCCCGTCGTCTACGGGCGGCTCTTCCTTTGCCGGGTTCCAAGCAATCCGATTGATGGGGAGGAATCGGGCTGCGGCCTCCACGTCCATGTAGAGACGTGGTGCGGGCGAAGTCACTGCCAGGGTGCTCTTGCCAGACTTGGAGGCTCCGTAGATCAGGAATGAAATGCTTCGGTCTTCGCTCATTCTCTCGCTCTCAGGTCAGGTCAAGATTCTGAATCACTATAACGATCATGTTTGCCCCCTGTGACGAACTTGACATTCAGATATTCCAGAGCCGCTTCCGGCGAATCATCAGCCAGAAGGCACGGCTTCCGATAGTCGCACCAGGCACAGTGTTGCCCCGGCGACGGGTAGTTGCTCTCTTCGTCAATGGCTCTCAGCATGTCAGTGACGATGCGTTCGATGTTGACGATTCGATTCGGAGTGGCGGTGGCGGTGCCGGGAATCGGGAAGCGATGAATCTCGGGGTAGCGCCCCTTGACCAAGATGGTGTTGGCGGCATGAGGCATCGGTTCGTCAGGGTTGGCGAGAGATTCGATCCCCATGTAGACGTGGTGCTGGTAGCTGTGCTCTAGCTTGGCCCTGGTCCCGTTGTCGAGCCGACCCACGGTTTTGAAATCGTTGAGCAAGAGGAAGCCCGAGTCCACGTAACGGAACTTCACATCGACCTTGCCCCGGAGCAGGACATCTCCACCGAGAATGGGAGCTTCGATCTGCTCTTCGACGGCGACCACTTCCAAGCCGTCGTCCTCACCGGACTCGGCAATCCACTCGACGTAGCGCTCAATCAGCTTCCGACCGATCACGGTTTCCTTGTAGAGCGCGTCGATTTCCCACGGAGCGGCGGCATGGTCTTCCTGCCACGCCATATCCTTCGCTGAGAGAGCGTTGAATAGCCCTACGGGGTCGTCGGTGTGACCTCCGTACAAGAACTCCAAAGCCTTGTGAACTCGGCTTCCTAGCGCTCTTGCGCCGTGTCTGACCTCTGGCGGGTGGAAGTCGTGAACGTAGTTCCAGGCCCACAGCCGACGGCAAGTGAGGAAGTGGTCGATGTCCGAGAAGGTGAAGATCATTCTTGTGGGGGCCAAGGCCAGAAGTACCCGACGAGACACAGCACCACAATCTCGGTCACGAACCAGATCAGAAGAATGTGGCTTTTCAAAAAGTTGCTCATACCGGCACTGCCTCTCTCACTCGCTCGGGCCACAATTCAGACGGACAGCCGCAATCGGCTAGAGCCTTGGTCGCTTGACCCATTGCGGTCCATCCCGCCAGCGGGTCGCCATTGTCTCGCAGACAGTGGGCTTTGAAAATTCCTAGCTCGGCTTCGATCATCCGAGCCTTGTGCTTGTTGGTCGAAGCGTGAGACAGACGTAAGAGATTCATTTGGTGGTGTTCGCAATGAGCATTTTCCAAAACTCCAAGGCCGCTGCCTCAGCGATCTTCACCGAGAACCCGGCATCAATCATTTTGGCCTTGAATCCCGCCACCAACGCGACGACTCCCTCTGTCGCATCTGCCATTTGTGCAAAACTGTCAGTGTCCATGCTGTTCCAATAGCCATTCGTGGTACTTGTCTCGCCACTGAATCGCGGCCTCTTGCCACCCTTCCGTCTTGTCCAGTCCATCCCATCCGGCGTTAGCGATGATGCCCCAGGCTTCGTAGAGCAAGCTACCTTCGATGCTGGTTTCTGACGGAACGGAATCTCGCTCACGCTTCATCAGGCAACCTCACCGGCATCATTATGAATCGAACGCTCGGGTCTTTAGGACCGCTGATTCGGAACATGGTTTTCGGCTCGGAGAATCGAAGCTCAACTTCATCGCCGGTCAGCGATTGAATAACGGGGCGGAACAGATCGACATTCAGACCGATGGTGAGAGGGAGTCCGGGCCACTTGCCACTGATATGTTCCGAGCTATCGCCAAGCTCGGTGCGAGTGGCGAGTACGTCCGCCCCTGGTGCTTCCGCTTCCAATTTCAACCTCATGGGAAGGTGAAGCCCGGTGAGGACTTGCGCTCGGTCACAGGCGGCGAGCAGTTCTGACTTGTTGGTGGCGAAGACCCATCCGTCAACCTTGTCGTCGGTTTCCAAAATGGTTTTGTAGCTCGGGAATTTCTTGGAGCTACGAAGCGTGCTGATCGCATTTCGCCCCTGGCGAAAGGTGACTCGGTTCCGTTCCACCACCACTTCGACATCGCCACTTCCGGTCAGCACTTTTTCGGCATGGCGGAAGATGGTTGCGGGTATGACTGCCGACTCGTCAAATTCAAAAACCACTCCGCTGTCGATCACTCCGATGCGGAATCCATCGGTGGTCACTATCTGCCCGTTCTCGGTTCCGTTTTCAAAAAGCACCAACTCGGCTTTGGGAACCGCCCCGAGATACCCGATGATCTGCGAGAGCCAATTGAGCGGGAGCTTGAAATCAGCCCGCTTCCTAATAGAGATTTCGGGAAAGGCGGTGGCATCGCCATACCGCAATTTGAATTTGGGTCCGTGCTCGCTCTTCAGTTCCACGGTCCCGTCACTGGCGGTCAAGGTGACTGCCCCGTCGGGCAAGGTGCGGACGGCCCGAGCAGTCTCCGGTGGAAGCAGGCTTTTGAAACCGGCTCCGGCTCCGACTTCAGCGCCGAACGCCGTCTTGATGGTGAGTGTTGAGTTGGTGCCAGTGAGAACTACCCATCCGTCAGTAAACATTTCCAAGTGAATCTGACGATAGGTGTCGATCTTGGAAGACAGGGCCAACTCGACCTTGTCCAAAGCAGCGCTGAGTTCTTCCTGAGTAGTGACGAGTTTCACAGTCTGAGTCCTGTCCGATTCAAGACGACTGACTATACCGTCCGTAGAGAGCCGGGGTGCTGCCAGCGAAGCCATTCATCGGGGGTCATTCGGACCAGGGCGGAGCAAGCGCAATCGGGTTGGTGACACGCTCCCCGAGACTCAGAACTGATCTTGATTCCGGCATGGGACAAATCGGGGTGGTAGCAGTTTCGACACCAAGCATGGCCGCCCATCGAAGAGCGGGCGATCACGAATTCAAGCGGCTCTTCCATCCGATAGCTCCAACTGGATTTTCTCAATCAATCGTTTCTCAGACACCGCTTCGTTCTTGTGCTCACGGTCGAGATGGGAGAAGGTGAGCACGCCCTCCAAGACCAGATATCGCTCATTGAGAAGACGACTCAGATAAGCACGATGGTTGCTTGGTAAGTTCATTCCCCGACCAACTCCCAATCTCGGTGTTCGATTGGTTCCAAGGTCACGTCCACTGGCGGACCTTTGACGATGTGGTCTTCATCGACTTTCAAAAGTGCGTCCGCCAGTGTGGGCCGGAAGGCTCCGCTCGGAATCTCGACGGTGAGTTTGATCGCCACTTCTCCGCCGTGCAGGACCGGCACTCGCTTTTTCACCAGGCGAGAGACACCCCGCTCGTCGCATACCAAGTAGACCGTTGACTTCACTGTTCCTCCCGTCTGCGCTTCTCGTTCATCTGTCTTACGGCGAGCACGATCATAAGCACAACCAATGTCCCGAGCGTGATTGCGATGCCGACAAGCATCCCCTGTGTGAATTCACTCAATGACACTCACCCCTGTTCCACGGCGACCAGTGACCCCAACCCCCATCATCGTAGAGCGCCTTGCTGATCGAAAGGTTGACATCGGGGTTGAAAAGATCGGATTCTGAATAACCGAACTTCCCGGCCCAACTCGGGAGCACTTGCATGAGTCCCGATGCGCCGGAACTTGAATTTTGAGCGTTGGGATTGCCGCCCGATTCGTGTTGCATGAGGCAGAGAGCAGTGTCGGCAAGCCCCGCTCCGAAGTAGGAAGTCACCAGGCCGCGCCACTGTTCCACACCATCGCCCATACCGCTGTCTGCGGGCTGTTCCGGCTCTTCGCTTACCTCTGGCTCAGGCTCCGGTTCCGGCTCAGGAGCGGCCTCAGAAGCCGTCTCAGAGGCTTCCAAGGTCACTGGCTCGGAGACGATTGGCTCATGGCGAGTCTCCCGCATGACCTCCATCTCTTCTGCCGTCCGGTCCCGCTCGGTGACAATCGGGGGAGCGGGAATCGGGGGAGCGGGAATCGTGGATTCGGGAAGGACTGGTAGTCGAACGATTTGATGTCGGGAAGCCAAGATTGGCTCGGGACTGATGTGATCGTCTGCCAAAAGAGAACTGCCACCGGCAATGCCGACGGCAGCGACGAACGTGGTGAGCGCAGCAATGATCGCTTGTCTCATGGATTTTCTCCTGATTGGGGATTGGGGGTTGTTCTCAGAGGCGTTTTAAGCCCCGTTTTGAAATGGGCCTGAACAACTAGGCCCGGAAAATCAGCGTCGATCAGAGTAGTGGGCTTGGGGCAAGGGTTGTTCCCTGGTGCGAATCCAGTTGACAACCCATGAGATTCCAGCGACTACGGAAGCGAGCGCCCCGACGATCAGAGTGAGTCCGACCAGCACCACAAAGAAAGCGGCATTGACAAGCCACATCACTTGCTCAGATCATCGGGAAGCAAGGCGCGGACAAGGACGTTTTCCATGCGGGTCACTTCCTCACTGAATCGCAAGAGGAAATTGAAAAGCGTTTCGTTCATCTCCGTGGAAGCTCGCAGCATCTTTTCAGCCGCTTCCGCCATTTGACTCGCGGCTCGCCGGATTCCTTCATCATCGACGTGAATCATTTTTCCATATTCACCAAACGTCACCCCTGCCCCTTTTGCTCTAGCCCGATGAATTCAAGACTCATTCCATTGGCATTGGCGATAGCTCGCATGTGGATGAAGATATCAGCCAGAGCTTCGTGCAGCTTGTCCGGTTCGTAGCCGTGCAGGGCGATGCCCGCCATGCCGTCGTCGGCGTAGAGCAGAGACACGTACCGATCACCCTCTTGTGACTCGGGGTGCAGTTGAGCAGCGTCATTCATCGCCCCGCCGATTCGGGTGAGCCGGTCCTGTGGCTTGTCGTGCGGGACGACGGGTTCTTTAGGCATCAATCAGGCTCTTGACAAGCAGACTCTTGATGTAGCCAACTCCCCAACCCAAGTTACGCCGACAATTGGAGCACTGGCGAAATCCACGATCAACAAGTTCGCCCCTGGCGGCGAGATGGGGTTCGCCCCAAGTGGGGTCGTCGTAACCGGGGGTGTGATCGGAGATAGTCGAAAATCCGACCTGCCAGCAAAGCGGCTTGTCACCATCGACGGTGTCGTGCCAGATCAGACGATGTCCGTAGACCAGCACTTGCTCTTCTCGCCAGTTCTTCCAACCGAAAGTGACGAAACTCGGGTCCACGCTCACAGCAACCTACTTTCTACCTTGACCGATATCTGCCATGCCACACCGTTTTCGTCCACTGCAATCCGAGCGCCCTCTTGGGTTCGGGCGACAATTTTCAATCCGGTCCCTTCCTCCAAAGCCGAGTCGGGAATCGCGTTGGCGAGTTCGGGATTGATCGCTGGCGAGTCCTTGGGATTCGGGTTGTAGTAATAGACCCCTGGTGAAAGTCGCTCGACGTGAGGGTCGTCACGAACAAGGGCGACCAAGCTGGAACTGATCTGCTTCCGAGTCAGCGTCATTTCAAATTGCTCGACCAGCTTGTTTGAAATGGCCTCAGTGGTGATGGGCTTGCCTTCGTTCCGAAGTATGGAAACGACCTTGCCCTTCTGACCCGAGACTCGGTTGGTCACTGCGGTCACGTCTCCGGTATCGGATTCCAAATTGTCGGGCCGATAGGCGTACTCGCCGGGAGCAATCCGAATGATGCCGGTGTTCTCTCGGTCGCCCCGCAATTGAGAGAGGGTCGCTGAAATGCTGGTCGGCGGAGTCGTCTCTAGTTGCGGCTTCGCTTGCAAGTCCCGCATCGTCACGCCTTCTGGCGCGGCCTCTTCCACCAACCGCTTGATGGTGGTGACAAGAGACTCGCCTTGCCGCTGCTCTCGGTCTAGGTCTGTCACTGATTCCTCCTGAATAGCTCTTCGTGAAGCAAGCCACGATGGTCGTTAGCTCCCTCCACCTTGTAGTTGCCGTCGTAGCGATACTGCCGGGACACCATGCGGTAGCTGTATTCATTCCGTCCGTAACCGACGACGCATAAGTCGATGCGCTGAGTTTTGCATCGCTGGCAAGTGAGCACCCGAGCCGCATCGGGATTCCAGGGGTGCCGTCTTGCTCTAGCTCGTAGATCGGTGTCAGCTTTGGCGACCGGCCCAACGTAACTCACCATCCAGGCGTGGCCGATAGTGCGGCATTCCAGAAAGGCTTCGTCGTACTCGGTGAGCCGACGGGCAACGTCAACGATTTCCTGCTCGTAGCTTGTCTCGGTCGTCAAATGTCTTGGCCTTCCGTCTAGGTGCGACAATCTAGTCCGTTGAAATCTCTTTGGCGACTGATGTGCTGCGTGCGAGCTTGTCAGTGTGAATGAGCCGCACGCCCAAGTTTTCACAAGGTCGCATTGGGTGGTCACGGAGCTTGCCGCCGCAAGAGGCACAGCGAATGATTCCGAGTCCTTTGAAATTGTGATCGCCGTAATGCTCATTGCGCTCGCCGTTCCGTTTGATCTTGTTGTTAGGCATTACTCGGGACCGAACCCGACTAGATGCCGGAGCACGTCACCAAAGCGGGCCTCATGCAATAGGCGACGACCATTTAATTCGCCGCAGGCGCACTCTTCGATCTTGATGGAGATTCCGTAGTTGTGGTCCGAGTCATTGAACGTCCCGGCGAATTGGTCCCACTCGTCCTCACGAAGATCGCTCCACTTCACGACCGAGCAGAGTTCATCCTCAGTCCCGCCGGGACGTAGGTGGTAGGTGGCCTCAAAGTCGTATGGCCCCCCGTAGTAGCCAGTGCGAGTGTCAATGTCGTCTCCGAGTGTCACCCATCCCCGCTCAATGACGTACTGCGCGACCGCGTCTTTGAATTGGTCTTGCCAAGTAGTTGTTGGCTTCTCCAATCCGTCAGCAAGTGCTTCCATCGCCCAATCGCTCATTCTTCCTCTTCTCCGGCAGGCTCGCCCTCACCGTCAGCGTGACGAGCGAGATGCCGTTCGATTGCCTGCTCAAAGGTGGCAATCACTGTCCCGTTGGTCGAGTCCGGTGTTGTCCGGTGCGTCCCGTCGGGATAGTGAAGCCACTCGTCTCTCGGTGTTACGTTGGTCATTAGTACCTTCCCCGCTTGCTGGTGAATGCTTTGTCGAGAGCCTTGGAGATTTCATTCACCAAGACCATCGGGATTTCGTCTTTGCTCAGATGCCGCCAGTTGATTTCTACGCCCTCTGTGTTCTCAATCGACCGCTTCCGCTGATCGACCCACACAATCGCAACCCCGGCCTTGGCGAACTTGTCCATCCAGATCGCCCGACGCTCTGGCTCAAAGGTGTTGACCAACTCGTTATCCGAGATGATTACGAGCACCTTGGCTGCGTCCGGTGTGCTGGTCAGTCCGAGTGCTCCGTCCAGAGCCGCCATTGCGATGTCGAACTCTTCGACTCCACCGTTGGCAGTCCGCTCCCGAACTTCGGATGGAACCTCACCAGGCTTTAACACCGCTTCGATGTAGGAGCCGAACGTGACCGCTGCGGTCTTGGCATTGATACGGTGGCCCGCCTTGCCCACGATGTAGGCGGCGCTGGCAACCATTCCCTGCGCCCAGGACATTGAGCCGGAAGTGTCGGTGGCGATTCCCACGACTGCCGGTGGGCCGAAAGCGTGCTTCCGCTTTTTGTCCACCCAAGGCTTCGCCGTGGTCATGCGACCCTGCGCCCGCTCCGCCGAGCGCCGTACTGCTTCCCGGCTCTTCAACCGTCCGGTGGGAATGTCGGTCAGAATCTTGGTGCCAGCGATGGTGGGAACCATCATCGTCTCCAAGTGATTCGCCAGCTTGTTCGATGCCGCCACTTCCTGTGGAGTCGGCTTCCGCACGTTCCATGAGTGACCGTCGTAGTTCTGGTTTTTTTCAAAAACGTCTTTGACCGCCTTTCGCTGATCGGCAACGTCCATCATCGGAGTCTCGGTCAGCTTGTCGCTCTCGACCAGTTCGACAATGGCCTTGCGAAACGATGCCATGCCGTCGTCGGTGGCAACCGAAGTCTCGCCTTCGACTTCGACAACCGGCAGATCGTCAACGTCGGTGAATTCGCCTTCGCCCTCACCAGGCTCGTCCTCAGACTTGCCCTCACCGGCCTTGTCGGGCTTGCCCTTACCAGGCTTGTCGCCCTCACCCGTATCGTCGCCGTCGCCGTCGCCGTCGCCTTCGCCCTCTTCGCCGTCGTCGTCGCCCTCACCATCGGAGCCTTCACCGTCGGCCTCTTCGTCGTCGGACTCGTCGTCGGACTCGCCGCCGGAGCCTTCGCCCTTCTCGGACTTTTCCTTTTTGGTCTTGTGGCTGCAACCGCCTTCACCGTCGCCGCTGCCCCCATCATCACTCTTGATGTCCAGGGCTTCGTTCCACTGAACCGCCAGTTCGACCAGTCGATCAAACCCGTCGGTTCGGTGAGCGTCGGTTGCCATTGCTTCGTCGTAGATGTCGCTCAGTTCGTCCATCAGATCGTCGCCAAGGTGCGCCCTCAGTGCGTTGTCGATGGGAGCGAACTCTTCTGCCGTCAGCGTGCCAGCGGCAGTCCTCCCCTTGACCAGCGCCCAAACCGCCATTGCGTGACCCAAGCTCTCGTATTTCTCCGGTGTGTCAGCGAGCAGGATTTGGGCAATGGCCCTCAGATATTCCTTGACCCTGAATTTGGGTTGCTGCGGGTTGTGAGCATCGACCACCCGTTTTTCGATACGCCCTTCCTCAAAGATCATCAGTGTGTTGATGATTGCCGCCGGAGCCTTGAAATCTGCGCTCGCCCAATCCGAGTGCTTGGAGTGACCGCCCTCATGGAGCAGCAATCCGGCGAGCGCCTTGCGAACCCGGTTCACTTTCTTGGTTCCCTCATGGCTTCCGGCGTGCCGTGCCTTTTGAGAAACCCACCGTTCCAAGCCCGCCGCCGCGTTGACCAACTCAGTGTCGGTCGCACCGCTGGCTTTCAAAAACTCCCCGACGTGGAGGGTGATGTCGGCGTATCCCGGCGTGTACCAACCCATCGCCGGAGCAGGACCGTCATTGGCATCGACCTTGACCAAGACCCCCCTGGAATCCGAGCGGACTCCCAAGGAATGCAGGGTTTCGTTCAGGCTGCTTTGCAGTGCCGTCCGCTGTGGGTCGGTGATGATGGGCGGCTTGACCGCTGTGGTGGTCATTCCGCCCTCCAAGTCTCGTCGTCAATCTTGCCGAACAGCCGGTTGTTCCGGGTGCCGCCGTCGTAGCGAGCGGTCGGCTTCTGCTTGGAGGCGATTGCCTCAATGTCGGACTCGGTCAACTGCACCAGTGTCGGGGTTCCCCGCATGACCGCTCCGATCTTGTCGGACTCGGACGATGCGATCAGCTTCCGCACTTGCTCTCGGGCATCGGCGTGGCTGAGGAAGGCGTACTCGGACCACCTTGCCTTTTTGCTGCCCCGCTCCCGCTGGTAGAGATAGACGTTGGGTCCGGTGAGGAACACTTGCACTTGGCTGTGAATTTGTTTTGAATCACGGTAGAACCGGACGTACTCGACGTGAAGCCCGTAGGCATCGACTCCGTCGTGTCGGTCGATTCTCTCCGCTTTGATTACTTTGGTTTCTGTGGTCATGGGCATCGCCCCTTTCTTGTCTTTGTCTGTCACTCAGGATTATAGCGGGGTGTAATCGCTATGCAAGTCCACCCCGCTCGTCTCAGAAGGTCAGAACCTTGGGAGACTTCCCGAACACCGACTTGATCGCCTCTTCGACGTATACCCGATCTTCGGGCCGACTCATGGAGACGAAGTTCTCCAAGGCGACATCTTCACCGAATGTCTCTTCGATGTTTTTGAAAGCGATCACTTCCCGCAACTGTGGCGGAGCAGAGACGATTCCCGACTCGGCCTTCTTGCCCAAGTTCCGTGCCACTTCCACGATGTTCGCTGGAACACCGAGCTTGGCTGCGATCTTCCAATCGGTCTGCATCTCGACGTGGACTGCGAACCGGCTCAGAAGGGCTTCCGACATCACCGCTCCCGGCACGTTCGGGTTGGTCGCTCCGAACACCAAGAACCCAGGCTTGGCAGAAACCTTGCCCCGGTCAGGGTTTGCCGTGACCGAGATTTCGTTTCGCCCGTCCATCAGTGAGTAGACCACCGACAATTGCCGTGGGTCGATCAGCGCAATCTCGTCAATGAGCAGAGGCCAACCGTTGTCGGCTGCGACCAGCGCCGGACCATCGACCCAAAGGTAGGTGCCGTCGGGCTGCTGGACGTAAGAGCCGATGAAGTCCGCTGCTTCCGTCTCAATGGAGCCGAGCACCGTGACGACGTTATCCAGAGCCGCTTCGACCAAGGCGGTCTTGCCGGTTCCGGGCGGGCCGTAGAGCAGGAGGCTCAGTCCCTTGTCGTAGCTCGTCTCCACAAAGGCCACGTCCTGAAACGTGGAGTCGCCCACCTTGACCGTTCTCGGCAAGTACGCCTCACCGTTGGGCCGCTGGTAGGACTTGTGCAGTGGCTTGATTGCCTTGACCGACTCGACGGCGGGTGCCGACGGCTCGGTTTTGCCAGAAACGAATTCCTTCCCTGGCACGTATGTTTTGAGTAGATCAGCGTCGAATCGTTTCAGCGCCGAGTCTGTTTCCAAGAGAACACTCATTGGCTCACTTCCTTTCTTTGTTGCCGTTGTTGTTTCCACAGTCACGATTATAGCGCCGTGAAATTGGAATGCAAATCGTAGATGCCACTGGCTTCCGCTTCATCAGCGCCGCGCATGGCTTCGTCCATCTCCCGCTCCCATTTCTGACCCTCCGCCGATTCGTCGCGGTGCATCTCGGCGGCGACCATCATGGCTTCCAGGGGAGTCGAGAAGGTTCCAATTTCCCGGTCCCAAGGGTCAATGTAGGAACCGCCCCACTCGCTGAGATGGAAGTCTCCGGTGTCGGTGTCGTGATCGACTCGGAAGGTGCCTCCCGAGTAGTTGCTTTCAAAGGCGACCCAACCGAAGTCGCCGGGACCGAGCGTGTGGATATTGATGTCCTCAGTCCAATGGAGTCCAAAGTGCTTTCGTTTCTCGGTCATATCAGCCTCCTAGCCAGTGAGCCGCGGGACTCTTTGAGGAACCAGGCAATCCACTCTTTCTGTTTCTCGGCCTCTTCCGCCAGACGACCTCCTGTGCCGTACACGTCGCCTTGCAGTCGGGTGTAGAACGCTTTGATCGGACGGAGCGCCTTGTCGATTTCGGCTTCCGTGACATCGACTGGCTCCCACCGATCAACGCTTGTGAGAAGAGTTTGGAGATTCTTCGCTGCGTTCGATGGGACGTTCCATACATGCCACCCGTCGCTGTTCCGATTGGTGAAGGCGGCAAGCCGGTCGAGAACCATCGCACCGTCGTAGAGATTTGGAGTCTCGGGATTTTTGAATCGACGTAGAGCCTCTTCGATGTCCCACTCATTCATCCAACTCATATCAATTTCGCCCTCTCTGCCAGCAACTTGTCTACGGCAACCTTGCGGGATTTGATTGCTCCGTTGGTCGGGCCTTGCCAATCACCGATGGTCAGTGAGTACGTCCAGGGCCAGCCGGTCAGTCGGGGAGTCGGGTTCTTTCCGACCACGCCTAGCTCTTCGCCGGTATCCCCGTCTGTCACGACGTAGGTGTTGCCACCGAAGTTGTGGAGTTTGATGTTCATAGGCGGACCTCCTGTCCTGTCTGTGTCTTGTCTGTCACTCAGAATTATAGCGTCCTGAAATTGCAATGCAAACTCAGGACGCTACTTTCCAAAAGTCCGGTGGGACTGCGAGCCTGCGTGGAGCAAGCGCTCCCCGATGGGCATTCCAGAGGATTGCCCCGATTCGTCCGTTGCCGTCAGCGAACGGATGAATCTCTTGGAACCGCTTGTACCACTCGTCGGCGCTCAGGGTGTCCCAAGCATCGACCAGCAATTCGATCTGCCGGGGAACCTCCCGCCAGGAAACTCCCCTTTCAAATCTGTCACCGACCACGACATCGCGATTGCGATAGCCGATGGGGTCATTGGTGCGTGGCTCCACGATGCTCGCCAGTTTTTGAATCTTCTCGACTGTGGGCGGGAGCACAACATCGCTCCACTTCTCCCAATCAATGAACTCGTCGTAGGCGTAGCCCCAACCGGCGACCAACCAGGCGACCGACATCTCGCCGCTCTTCTGGCGCTCGCACTCGGCAGCGGCCCATTCGACAACGTCTTTCCATGCGTTCATGTTTTCTCCCTTACGATTTGCCACGCCTCATATTCGATGGTGATTGGTTCGTCGGCGGCGAGAAAGTGCCGCATCAAATCTCGGGCGGGTCGATGATCGACCGCTATCCAAACCTTCGTGGCCCCGAGCAGATCATCTTCGATGCCCCGGTTGATTTCAAAAGTCCAGATGGTGCCGTGATCTTCGTACTTCCCGGTGAGTTCTCCGGCGAATGTCATGGTCACAATCCCTCCCGATCTGCGTATTCGACTTCCTCTTGGGTGTGCTCCAAGTCCCACGGACCCCAATGCCCGTAGGTGACGCAATTCAAAAACGCTTCCTGCGGTTCGTAGATCACGACTTCGTCCGGGTCGATTTTCCCGAGCTTGTAATACATGACCTTGGGCATGGTGACTTCCCTGCCGTTCGATGGGTCGATCACAACCGGGATTGAAAAGCCGTCAATCTCTTCTGCGGTTTCGACCCAGGCGTGGATGAACCTCATGCCTTCGATGTCACCCTGCCCTGTCGGGTAGCCGTGGACGATCTGATAGCTGTCCTGCTCTTCCTTGGGCTTGTCCATGACGAACTTCACCGCTGCGTCGAAGCAGTCGCCGCCGGTAGCCATTACCTCAGTCCCATTTCGTACAAGCACGATTCGCACGTCGGCAAGTCGGTGACTTCGGCGTACCGTGGGTCGGCAACTTCGTTGCATGGTGAGTAGCCGTAGGCCACATCGCTCACTGCGTTGCGCTCGCAATACTCAACGGGCGGCAGCTTCCAGACAACACCAGGGCTGCGCCAAGGTGGGGTGCTCATTTGCCCTGCAATTCGTAGGTGACGACCAGCAAAGCAGCCATAGCTTCCCGAGCCTCACGGACCTTGCCGGTCTTGGTGCATTCGGTCCACTGGCGAACCAGGGCTTCCCGCTTGGTTCTGAGTTCCATTATCTGTCTTGATGTCATGGGCATCATCCCTTTCTCTTGTCTGTGTCACTCACAATTATAGCGTCGTGAAATTAGATTGCAAATCCTTCGGGGGCGGACGGCGGCTTCTCGCCAGTCTCCGGGTGCTCTTTGGTGATGGTTCCCCAAGGGACGTAGAACGATTCCTCCGTTCCGTCGAGCACGACCAGTTTGTTGCGGCTCCCCTGTGTCGCGGTGATGAAGGTGGCGGAAGCGGTCACGCCCTCATAAGTGACGAATATCCGGTCGCCCCTCCTGCACGTCGGGCCGAACTCAGGAATGGTGGTGGTGGTCAAGCGAACGCTCCGGCAGGGGCGAACGTGGGGAACGACCGGCTCGCGGCGGAGGCAACGGCCCGGACACAAGAGACGCAGACGGTGACGACTGCTCCCCATCCGGTAGATGTTCGTGCGGTTTTGACTGTCTCAGTCGGTGGTTTGGGAGTGGCGCACTCGGCGCAAGTGGCTTCGCTCATGGCGGTCCTTTCTCTTGGGGGGAACACTCAGAATTATAGCTTGGTGTAATTGCTATGCAATTCTGATTAGTGGAAAATTTCCCACTCTTGGTAAGGACCGTTTTGAGAACGAAGAAACCCCCCGGAGGTTGGCAGACCAGGCGGGGGGTTTCTTCCGTCGTGCGTCGAGAGGTTAGCCGGTTTCGGCGGGCTTGCGCTCTCGGAGTGCTTCGATGTGTGAGATTGCGATTTGCTCGGCAGTGACTTGCTTCACTTCTCCGTAGCGATAGAGCCACGCCTCCTGAGCCGCTTCCTTCCACTCTTCCTTGTAGATGGATAGAATGTCGAGCAGATGGTCAAGGTCGAGTGCCGCCGTCTCTCGGTACTTGTCACGGAAGTAGTTCTGTTCCTCCCACCGACCCTTACCAAACCGTCTGTCGAAGCAATCCTTCGCCAGCGCTTCGATCAGCTTTTCACGAAGCTCGCTCATAGTGCATCTCCATCTCGGTCAAGTCGATTTCGTGGTCGTGACCCTGGCAGACCCAACGGTCGTGGGTGCCGCCGTCCTCAGTGATTTTCCAGCATGTGTTGTTGTCTTCGCTCATGTCTTCTCTCTTTCTTTTTGAAAACCGCCCACTATGGGAATGGGCGTTCCGTCTCTGGATTTGACCCGAGACAAGTGATACTCCCCGCACTGGTCACAGACGTAGCTATGGAGTAGCCACCCATGTTCCTCCTGTTTTCGGAGGCGGGCCTGTTCCGCCATGTGCTCGGTGGGGTAGTGATTCTTGGTTCTGCATGACTGCGTTCTGAATCTTGGCGGTATCAAGAGCAACCTCATTTCAGAGAACTTTCATTTCGTGAGTCAACACAATCGGTCGGTATGTCACTTTGTAGTGGGTGTGGTGTTCTCGGCAGTCTCCATCGCAAAGTCTTTCGACTGACTTGTAAGCGAGATTCCCGTCCGATGCAAGGTTGAGAACCATTGCGTAATTCTGAGCATGGTCTTCGTCAAAGAACTCAGCGATGGGACATTCGCCCTCCGTGGTGTTGTGCTCGGACATCGGCTTGTCGTGAAGCGTCACGACCCACCCACCGATCAGATCATTGGATTGGGCGTAGTAGGTCACTCTTCCTCCAAGGTGAGCTTCACCGTCTCACCGGGAACGAGAGGGCGCATCACCGCCACCGGAACCCCGGCGTGATAGATGATGAACGACTCCCCGGCTTTGAGCCGGTCCATGTATTCCTTGCCCTTGCGTGAGAGCAGGGACCAATTGGCGTAGGTGAGGTTCATTCCTCTTCACCGCCTCCGCCGGTCACGGCATTGATCGCGTCGATCATGGCATCAACCCGAGCCACATCATCGGCATTGAGAGTTTGCAGGGAAGTGAATATCGGCATCCCGTTGATTCCTCTCGGACCCGCCTTGTGCATCCATTCAAAAATCATGCCGTGCGACCCGCCCTCTTCGGTCGGCTCCAAGAGCTTGACCAAGTCGTCAATGGCGGGCTTGTCCATGAAGGCGAGCGGCATGAACACCATCGTCATTAGATTCGGGTCAGGAAGCATCCGGTCACAGAACACCGAGCCGGACATCAGGCCGAGAGCGATGTCACGGATTGACTTGTCGCTTTTTGAAACGTAGGTCATTCGTGCCACGCTTCCTTGATCTTGCTCCAAGCGTTCTCCATCGCTCGTCCGACCGCCGTGTCACGGCGACTCGGCGCTGTGATTTGCTCGTAGGTGTCGGTCTGCCAATGGCTGATCGCTTCACCAAGAGCTTTGAACTGTGGCTCGGTCAGAGTGATGGTGATGGTCCGCTGCTTGCGTCGAGTCGGTGGTGCAATTTTCATGGCACGACCCTGTCGAATTCCTCTGGCAGTTCCAGAACCAAGTATCTCTTTAGAGCGTTTCTCTTGTTCGGCTCATAGTCGAGCACGTCCCATTCCCAACCGCCGTGCTCGTCCTTGAAGTCGATGGTCTTCTCCCCGACGACTTGACCGCCAAGGCTCTCGGCCACGGCGACGATGTCGAAGATGGTGGTGGGTCGTCCGTAGAACATGGCATCGGCTTCGACACCGGCTCGCAGTTCGTGGATAGTTTTGACTGTGTCTTTCGGTTTCATAGGTGCCTCTCTTTGATTAGGTATCTCAATCCGGCTCCGAGATGTGCGAGCAGATGCCACACACCACGGACCAAGTCTCGGAGGAATTTCATTTTGAAAGCATCTCCATCAAGTCCTTGTCTCGCAAGACTTCCTGCGCTCGTTTTTCCTTCGATGAAAGTCGGGCCAACTGGCCTTCCTCCACCGTATCTTCGACCAAGTAGTCAACGTACCGAACGGTTTCGTGCTTCTCGGAGCCGATTCGATGCACCCGATCTTCGGCTTGGGTGTGGACCGTGTAACTCCACGACCGGACCAGGCGGACCATCGTGCTCGCTGCGGTGAGCGTGATTCCCTCACCCCCGGCTCGGGTCAGGAGGATGAACGGGACTTCGCCTTTTTGAAAGGACTCCATCGCCGCTTCCCGATCTTCCCCGGTGACATCGCCGGTAATCATGGTGTAGCCGATCTTGGCCTTGGTCATGGCTCCGGCGGCTAGCTCCAAGAGCTTGCGGGAGTCCGAGAACACGACGACTTGCTGCCCGTCATAATCCCCGTCGAGCACGTCTTCCATGAACGAATCGACCTTCGGTGAGTTCTTCGCGTCCATGTGGAAGACACCCTCTGTGTCGATGTGACCGGCGGCGTTGGCGATCTGCACCAAGCGACCGGCCTTTTCCAAAACCGAGCCGACGGCAATCACGTCTTCCCCGTCCAGTGTCGATGCGAACATTCGCTTTTCGACATCGTCGTACAGCTTGCGGTGCTTCGCCGGGAGCGTGACCCATCTCGTCTCGTAAATTTTCTCGGGAAGGAAGGGCAGTGCCGCTTCCTTGGTGATACGGCGAGAGCGAGCGTCAAGGTTCCCAAAGAACTCGTCGGCCCGTCCGGGGTTGATGCCAAGGATTTCCCGAGCGCCCCAATAGTTGAACGTGACATTGCAGTACCGCTCTATGAATCCGGTCTTCACCGGGTACTCGTCGGGTGCGATGAAGCGGAGCAGGGACCAAAGGTCTTCCGGCGTGTCCTGAATCGGGGTGCCGGTCAGACCGATGATGTTGTCCGCTTCCTTGGCGAGATGCCACAGCGCCCGAGTCCGCTTCGACTTCGGGTTCTTGATGCGGTGAGCTTCGTCAGCGATCAGAGTTTTGAAAGCGATCTTCTGCAACGGGCCGTCGGTCTTCTCGGCCTCCGTCAGCTTCACCGTCGGGAAGGGAGCGTGACGGCTCCGCAAGCGGGCGGTGTCATAAGAGATGATGTAGAAATCGGCAATCTCAGCGAGCAGGGCATCGACCACCATCGGGCTTCCTTCCACGATCTGCACGGTGGCACCGGGGAAGAATCCTTTGATTTCAGTACGCCATGTTCGGAGCATGGACTTGGGAGCCACGATCAGAACCGGGAAGATGTCTTTGCCGTCCGTGGCGGACTCCCCGGCGAGAGCGGACAGGCCAGCTAGAGCAGTACGGGACTTGCCCGCTCCCGTCTCGTCAAAGAACAAGTAGCGACCGGCGACTCGGATTAGCTCGGCACCAACCTTCTGATACGGGTACAACTCAGCGAATCCAGGTAGTGTCAAATCTTCGATGTGTGCGGGCGGTTCCTCAATGAGACTGCGAAGTGCGCGGAGATACGCCTTAGTTGCGCCGGTTTTCTTGCCCCATGCGGTGAGCACGTCACCAAGAACAAGGTCAGCGCCGAACTCTTCACGGAGCGCAAGTGCGGAGGGCCATGAGAGCGGGACGGTCCAGACTCGGTTGTCGGCATCCCACTTGGCACCGGGAACAGCCTTGACACTTTCTTTGAGTCTGAAATCCGTTTCTACGACGATGCGACCGGGATGGGAGTCTCGGTAGATTTCAGCTTTGGTCTTCATCGTTTCTCATTTCCACACTGACTACTTCGACAATGTTCTCCCGTTGTCTGTCTCGGGCATACGCCTTGGCTCGCATCTCAGCGACCCGCCCATCGAAAACGCGTTCGATCAACTCGTCTCCCTTGCGAACGGTGACTACCCACTCAGCTTGCATCGGGCCTCTCTTCCTCATAGCCGTCGAACCAACCATCGCCTGCGGTGTCTTCCCGACGGCAGTGGGTTTGGGCCTCTTCCAGAGTCAGGCCGGTGGCAACGACCTCAGCCTTGCCAGCTTCGTCCCGTCGGAATCGAATGATTTTGTATGTCTTGTCTGTGCTCATGTGTCTGATTATAACGGGCTGTAATTGTTATGCAAGTCTCATTCTGCGTTCGGCTAGTAGGGCGTGGCGGAGGGCATCCCGAGCATGGGGTCCGGTCACGGATCGGAACAGGCCAAGCTCGCGGAGATGCTCATTGGTGAAGGCATTCTTGGCATCGGCGGCGGGTTGCAGAGTGAAGGGAATCCGCCAGCGATGCGATAGGTACATGGCGATACCGGTCACGTACAGTGCCTCCGGTTGCCGACTCAGTTTCACCGACCGTGCGGTAATGAAGTAACGCTCTATGGCAACGGCATCGGCTCTTGGCATGAAGCCTTCCAAAATTCCGTCACCGAGCAGTTCATCAAAGGTCAGTTCGGTGTAGTCGAGCACTCGGCTGTGTTCGACTAGACAGAGTCCGGTGGTGCCGCCGGGGTCGATGCCAAGCGTTCTCACCGACGGTTGGCCCGCTGCTCCGTCGGTGTCGCCCACCGGCAGTTCCCAGGCTCGTAGTTGCCGTTGGGGTCAATGCGATCAAGTGAGTAGTAGGCCACTCGGCTTGTCCAGTCTTCGGGACTAGGCGGACGTTCACCAACATCAGCGATGAAGTTTTTGAATCCACCATGCCCTAACCAATGTTCGCTCACTCTGATCCCGCGACCGCCGTAGTCCATGAAGTCCTTGATGTTTGGATTGAGGCATCGGTCGAGCATCGCCCGATAGACCCGATAGAGAGGATGGTTGTTCTCAGGGGAGTTGCACTTGCTACTTGCTCCATTCCTCAAATTGTCCGCAAAGACAATTACAGAGTTTCCGCATTCACACCGGCACAGCCACCGAACCTTGTGATACTTCCCACCATTCTCCGCTCTGGTTATCGCAGTCAATCGTCCAAACTTTTGCCCGGTCAGATCATTGACTCTCATAGATCAGCCCATGTTTTTCCCGGTCCTGAAATGGAAGCTGTCAGCGGCACCATTAGATCGGTGTGCGTCATAGAGGCAAGCATCACCCGCTTGGCCTCTTCGACGTACTTCTCGGGAATAGAAAGCAACACTTCATCGTGAACGGGGATCAGCATGTAATCCTCCATCCCGGCGTGACCGAGAGCGAGCAGGGATCGCTTTAGGTATTCGGCAGCAGCGCCTTGAATCTTGAAGTTGGTCGCGGCATACAGGGTGGCGGGGTCAACGGGCAAGAACCGGCCTCCGAGAGTCATAACCCCGCCGGTTGCTCGGGCCTCTCGTTCGATGGTCTTTTGCAAATGGAACAGAGCGGGGTAGGACTCCCTCACTCCCATCTTGACTTCCGCCATGCGCTCAGTTGGGACACCGGCTCGCACCGCCATTGTCTCAATTCCAGCACCGTACAATTGCGAGTACCAATAGGTCTTCGCCATGTTGCGCCGGGTGTCGGACTTTTCGATGGTGGGGTCTTTGAAAATCTCCCGAGCAGTCTGAAGGAAGAAATCACCGCCAGCGAAAGCCTCACCGAGCGCCTTGTCTCCGGCGAGCGATGCAGCGATGCGGAGTTCGATCTGCTCGTTATCGACCGACATCAGCACTTCATCTTCTCGCAGGGGGAGCACGGCTTGTCGAACCAACCGGGACTCGGGGTCGGAGTTGGGCTTGGGCAGAGTTTGTAGCGCCGGGGAACGGATGCTCATGCGTCCGGTGCGAGCGGCAACGGTGTCGATGGAAGGATGGATGATTCCATCGTGATTGAAAGTGAGGAAGTTGGCGAAGTAGGTGGAAGCCAACTTCTCGGTCTTGCGTACCCGCATTACCGAGCGGGCTACGTTGGCTGAGTCCCGGTCGCCGTAGGCCACGATCTTTTCCAGCGTCGGCTTATCGACGGCGATACGTCCCTTCTCGGTGCGCTTGGTGAGCAGCGAGCGGTCGGTGTTGGTGATGAACCAGCGGCCTAGCTCGTCGGGACTTGCCAGATTCACAATGCCCCGGTACGAGAGCTTCAGACCTTCAGCCTCCGAACTGAGTTCAGCGAATTTCATTCGTGAGAAATCGCCGTCGATCCTCATGCCGTTGTGCTCCATCTGATTCGATAGCGAACGGACTCCCATCTCCAAGTCGTAGACCGGCGACTGAATCACTCTTTGAATCTCGGGTAGCTCGTAGATGCGGCTTGTCAGGATCACGTCGAGTGCGGCGTAGTAGAGATAGGTTTCAAAGTCGATGGGAATGTCCTGCCACCCCCACTTCTGCTTCGCCATTGCCTTTTTCAAATCTTCCTCCGCACCCCCATCGGACCCGAGCAGTCTCCGAGATGCAGCCTTCAGCCCTGCCGGTTCGGTGGGGTAGGCGATTCGTAGGGCGATCATGGTGTCGTCCAGTTTTCGCCAGGGAAGTTCGACTCCATGAACTGCCAGCGCAGGCACGTCGTAGGCAGTGTTGTGGATAACGAAGGGGCCGGAGTGCTTTTCAAAAACCCAATTGAAAAGACCGGGCCACTGGTCGAGTCTCGCGAGCCAAGCGAAGTCCGGTGAACCAATCTGAATCAGGCGTACCGAGAAGTCGTGGGCATGGAAGTCGAGTCCGGTGGTTTCCGTATCGACCGAGATGTAGGGACGGTGAGCTAGCCAGTCGGTGAAGTCGGCAACATCGTCACCGGATTGAATCAGCCGGTACAGGCTCATGGTGCTCCGTCTTGTCTGGGTCAGAGGGATCGGAAGCTGCCGCCCCGAACAGCAAGCCAGTTCTCCATTGCTCCGGTTAGCCGCCCTGCTCCCACCAATTGCGGGCTATCAAGCGTCTGCCAGAGCAAGTCTAATTCATCGGGGGATGCGCCCGACGATGCGAACCCGTACTCATGCCAGTTGTCCTTGGCTTCGTAGAGCACCAGCTTGCGAAGCTCCCGGTCTGGTTTACATATAGCTAAAGCCGACGGATCGACAGGGCCGATGTAGTGCCGCCAACGGGTGAGCGGTTCAGCTTCCAGTTCCCGGCTGCGAGCCAGCGTGGACAGACTGTCCGGTGACATTGACTTGATTGAGGTAATGGCCTGCCGATGAATGTTGTCGAACAGAGAGGGCGAACCAATGATGTCGTCGTGCCGCCCTGGTTCAACAATCATGGTCACTCCGCCCCGGCTCGCCAGGAACAATTCCATGAGCTTGAAATCCAGGCTCAGATCAGGAGTGTCGTCTTCGATCAACTCTCGCCAGTGGTGGTGGAAGGTGACAAGGTGCTGCCCGATCCCCGGCTTGTAACTGCCGATGTCACTGGCGAAGAGGGATTCTGGATCGGACTCTCTGGTCTTGACTCTTTCAAAATCGACACGGCGGAATAGCTCATTGGTGTAGTTGTCGATTGCGAAGTCACTGGCTCCGGTGAGCACGATCAGCATTAGAGCCAGCCGAAGTGCCGTGCCGTGCTTTCCAAAATGGCGACAAGTTGATCGGACATCTCAAAGCGATCCTTGTTGATCTTCAGGCTCCGCTCCAAGTTGCCGTCCTCATGGCGCTCGGTTGCGGCCTTCCAATCAGCCAGCATTTCGACAAGGTCGATCAGGGTCATGCCGTCGATGCCCTCTTCGTGGTGCTCGGGATGGTGACGATTGTTGGCGTAGTGGTGCTCCAAACCGGCCTGCATCTCAACTAGTAACTGGTGATACTCCGGTGAGCCATAGGTCGAGTGCCGGAGCTTGGGGGTGTATTCGTCAAAGAACGCAAGCTCGGGCGGCTGTGTCTTCGATGCGTCGTGCTCACGGCTCCGGTCGTCTAGCTCTTCGATCAGCGGAATCAGAAGTTCTCGCACCCGAATCGCATGTTCGATGGTGTCGTTCCGGCTGTCGTAGTTGTCAGTCTTCATCGTCGTGTCTGTGTTTTGAAAGCATGTGGCGGCGGAGGTCTTGGAACGAACGGTGGCAGTGCGGGCAGACACCGGCCTCCGCTTTCTCCACCTTGGCTTTGAGCTTGGTGGCTACACCTTTCAGCGCACGGTTGGATCGCTCCGATGCGTCGAGTTGGTCACGGATCGCGGCGGCTCTGGCTTCGGCTCGTTTCGCTTTTTCTTCTGCCCGCTTCGCCCTTTCAGCGTCAGTGATTCCCTCAAACCATTGGTTGTGTCCGCTCGGACAGTAAAACTCATGCCGGTCTGAGCGCCGTCGTTCCTCAAAGTCCTTGGTGATAGCGAACATCATGTGGCACGACGCACAGTGAATCGTGACCAGCGTTTCTTTTTCGGTGACTGTAAATGAACTCACGAAATCCTTTCGACCCGGTAGGCGGCGTTGATTGCTTCGTCAATGGCGGCGACGTTTTCCAAGAGTTCGATTGAGATGCGGGGGAGGTGCCTGGACCCGTCTCGTTTTCGATAGAGCGCGGCGACTATCTCATGGGGGTCGGTGGCGATGGTGGCCCAATAGCGGGCTTCCTCCACAAGTAGCTTGGTGAAGTCGTATTCGCTCGGGACACATTGGTCGAATTCAAAACCAGTGTCGGGGTCTTCGCCGGGATATGCCTCTTGGAAGCGGGGAATGTCGCCAAGGATTCGGGGGCATCCCGGCATGTGGAGCATGATTGACATGCCGAGCTTTTCCAAAACGTAGCTCCCGCCGCTGGTTCGGAATAGCTGAAGCTCGGTCCAGCGGGGAGACTCAGGCCGACGGGAGGACACCTTGCCGAGATGCCGACCCTCAAACGTAATCAGTCGCGCCCCGTCCCTCACTTGGAATTCGCCAAACGTCACACTCAATGTCTTGCCCGTCGTCAGTTGGGGAATTGCCTACGCTACCGCACCTACGGCGCATCGTCCTCTTCGTCGTCCTCTTCGTCCCATCCGATTGCTAAGTCAAACTTGGTCATTTCCAGCAAGCCCACGATCTGCTCCATGTGGGGAAGCGGTTCGCCGTGAACGTGACGGAGTCGAGTCAGTGTCCCGTCAGCTTGGAGCACTTCGATAACGGTGATTCCGTAGAGCGGCATATCGGTTTCCAAAACACCGACCAGGGCCGCCGCCACGTCGAGTGAGCTTTTGATTTCGTGCTGGTGCTCGTCGCTCACATCGCCTCTTCCAGAGCATCGCTGAGGAATGGCTGCGCTTGTTGTCCGGGGTGGCGGACCTTATGGAAGGCGACGACTCGGCCTTTCTTGTGCCAGAAGAACGTGAGCCGGGGAGCGGTCTTTGGGACGATGGTGTGGGGGTTGGTCCCTTGATGCACGTACAGAGCGTGCTTGGGAACGGCAATTACCCGGCCTTCCAGTTCCTTGTTGTGCCGCCCACGTTGCGGTCGGATAGCTCCCTGCAATCGTCCGGTCGAGTAGTTGATCCCGGTGGCATTGTGCGGGAACTTCCCCGGTCCCGGTGCCATAGAGATAGCGATGCCGGTGGTTTGCAAGGTCTTCCGGTAGATGTATTTCCCTACGTCGCCCTTCCATGAGCGAGTGAGTTCATACATCGCGATGGGGTTGGCAACATAGACAACCGCCACTAGACCCGCTCTTTCAAATCCTTGACCAAGTCAGACTTGCCGAGCGCCCTTGCTCGTTTCTTGATGTGGCGAACAACGGGTGCTCGGTTCTTGGCGCGGCCTATGGCCTGAATCGCCTTTTTCAAATCGGCTACATCTTTGATGGGGTAGCTCCCATCCTTCATCGCCCATCCCTTTTTCTTCGCTTCCTTGCGGTGCTCGGTGTTCCAATAGGACGTGGCGGTTCCCACCAAGCTCGGGTGGCTAGATCGTTCTCGGGTATCTCGGAGCGTGTAGTGCATCGGGATTCGGTCTTCCCAGAACTGAAGATCGCTGTGACTCATGGGACTCCAATCGTCAATTGCAGGCTGCTAATCGCAAGCCCTCCGGTGTTGGCGAATCCGATTGAAAAGTCCTTTGCCCAATAGGGGTCGATGGACAAGACCCAACTCCACAGACAGTCAGCGTCCTTGTCGGTTTGCGCCGAGATGCGCTTGACCTCTTCGACGTTCTCCGTGCCGTCGTCCTCCATCTCGTAAGCACAGTCTCGGGACAGAGCGATGATGAAGGTTCCCACTTGTATGTATCCGCACTTGCCGCCTTGCTCGTCAAAGAGCGGAGTGGCATCGACACTGGAAGCGGCAGCGATCAGGGATTCGCAAGAGATAACCATGTCACCCGTTTTTGAATACGACACTTTGGGGATCGCCACTCCGCAAGCCACGGCGTATTCCTCAAAGTCCTTTCGGAGATGATCGGCGTATTCCAGAGGGGTCATGCCTCACACCCGATCTGCTCGGACCACACTCGCCGTCCGTGGTTGAGCGGGTCGATAGCTCGGCCTCCCGGCACCCCACGGCGAGCAATCGTGATCCATGAGTCGATACGGGAGATGCCGACAAGTCCCTTGTCCATGAAGGTCTGAGGATCAAGGATCGTCCACGACACACCTTGCCGAACGATGGACGTGACCCGCTCGGGAAGGTTGCACTTTTCACCAAGGAATGCCTTGCCATATTCGGTCGAGAGATAGAGAGTCGCGGCCTTGGCTCCCGGCGGGAGATTGTCACCGATGGTGTATTCGACGGCGACTCGCTTGGGGCAACCACACCCATTGGAGTTGGTGCGCCAATCGAAGAACGGAACGCCGTGCATGTGGGAAGACCCACCACAGTCACCGCCGCAAATTGAAATCTTGTGCTCGGTGGTCCGGCAGTAGGCAAGGTCTTTTGAATCGGCATCGCAATTGTGCAATGTCGAGACGGAGTCGATGGTCTGGATCGGAGTGCGGGTGAGATTGAGCAGGCAACCCCTGGTTTCAAAAACCTCTCGCCAGCATTCAACCCCGTGATAAAACCCGTTGGTCAGTTGGTCGAGAACCCACGTCGCTTCCTGCACGATCCCGGTGGCTTGCTCTTCGGTCAGCGTGGGGAACAACTCCATGAGGACGGAGGGGTCGATCCACATGGGATCGTCGGGAGCGGCGGGCGGAGCGGGCGGAGCGTTCGTTACGTCAAACGCTGAAGAGAACGCTCGGGAAAAGCTCATGCCAGTGAGACAACTGCCGTGATCGTCACTGGATCATTGTTGGCGGGAGCAGCACCGACAACTTCCACTACCGCAATGGGAAGCTCCCGATAGATGCCAAGGTCAACGATGGGTCCGGTGACATCGGCAACCAGCTTTGTCCCGCCTGTCGTGGCAACCCAGATACGTGTCTTCGCTTCGTCGTCTCCTACCAAGTTGAAAGTCGGGGAAGCCCCTTCATCGGCAATCTCTGAAACCCACAGCTTCGTCGCTGTCATATCCCATGACGTGTCAGTCCTCACCCGTCCGGTTGCGGGAGTGGCGGAGGTTGTCCACTTGTAGGCAAAGGCTTGACCCATCGTGTTACCGGCTCGGTTGAAAAGCTCGGTGACGATGGTTTGCAAATCGTCAGCGTCGATAGCTCCTGCGTCGTTGTCGGGGATCAGGGCGAGTAGTTCTTCAAGCGTCATGGGGGATCGTTGCCGGTGGGCCGGGTATGTCGGTGCGGACGTGGCTGTTGAATTCCAACTGCGACATCAGTTCCACGATTCTCATTTCAAGCTCATGGTTCCGATTTGAAAATGCAGTGATGGTGTTTCCCTGAAGCATGACCAAGTGCTCTAGTTCCAAGATGCGAATGGTCTTTTCGTCAGCCTCCGCCTGAGAAATCGTGGAGTCGTCCGTCTCTGTCTCTGGCTGTTCGTTCTCGTTCATGTGGCGACCTTAGTTTCCAGGGCGTTGACCCGAGCGGCTAACCACTGCACTGCCATGAGCAGCGGAACGATCAACCCTTCATAGGCGACCGTGTCCACCACGCCGGTTTCGGCATCGGCAAAGGTGAACTCGGGGGCCGTTTCAAAAACCTCTTCAGCGATCAATCCGATGTGGGTGTCTTCACCGTCTCGTTCGATCCGTGACTTGTAGTTGACCGGACGGAGCGCGAGCAGCCGTTCGATGTAGCTCGGGTCTGCGTCTTCGATGTCCTTTTTGAAACGACGGGACGATGTCTGTCGCAAGAACTCAGCGCCGCTTCCCACCTTCCAAGCGGGGAGCGAGCCAGACGTGGTGTCGGTGCCGGGGCCGAGCATGTTGCCCCGGAAGGTGGCTTGACCTTCCACGTTGAATCCACCGCCGTTGATAACCAGTCCGCCGGTGAGAGTGCCGCCGGTGAGCCGGAGGTAGTTGGCATCGGCTACTTCCAGATATTGATTGTGGGCGTGAGCGGTCCCGCCAACCACCGTCACGGTCATGGTCATATCGGCATTGCCTCTGACATTCACCGAGCCGGTGGCATCGCCGGTGAGGGTCAGCTTCCTTGTCGTCGTCCACATTGGGACGTGGTCGTGTCCGTGAGTTGACGGGGGGAAGGTGGTCGGCTTGCCGGGAAGGGTGCTCCACACCACGGCTCCCACCTTGCCGTCCACGTATTGCTTGTGAGTCGCGTCGTCAGCACTGGTGGGCGAGCCGAGTCCACTGATCCGGTTTCCGCCCATGTTGACCAAGCCGATGAAAGTGCCGCCCTGCTTGGGCATGAGCGATTCCGACATCGCTCGCAATGCCGCCGGGACATCGGCGGGGTCAGCGTATGAGGGGAGGGTCACTCCGTCTATGACAATCGGCGGCACGTCAAGTCCTCTCGGTCACGAACCAAGACAGTAATGAGCGGGGAGCACCCGTAGGTGCTCCCAACTCAATTGTCATGCCTTGGAGACTGTGTCGGTGCTGTCGGTCCACGTTCCGGCAACGTTTTGCCAGATCGCGTATTCGGTTCCGCCGTCGTCGTAGAACGCCGCACTGTCGTTAGCGGGCAATCCCGCTGGCGGGGTAGTGCCGGGATCGACTGTGACGATATCCACGTCCGGTGGAATCGGTGTGATATCGACTGCCGAATCGACCCAACTTCCCGCACGGACAATCCACACCGAACCATCGTCGCTGGTGACGATGATCGACCCGTCGGGTGCTCCCGTCGGGCCAGCGATGGGAGCGGTTCCCATTCCGGCTGTCGGGGTATCAACGTCCAACTCCGGGTTCAGCGTGTTCTCTTCGTCAGCGGGCCACTCGTTGCCGTCGCCGGGTGTGCCTTCGGCCCAACCGAATGCTGGCAGAGCAGCGGTGCGGACGTAAGAGAATGGATTCTCCAACGCTTCCTTGTACGTGACCCAACTGTCGTCCACGTTGTTCGGGTTGAGTCCAGTGGGAACGAGCGCTGCGTTGCCGAGCGCTTGTCCTGTGAACTCATTGGTGAGCGCCGAGTTTCCAAACTCACGGTCGCCTTCGTAGCGCACTTTCACGTAGGGGAAAACCCAATGCCAATACGGTTGTCCCGCGGCAGGCTTTCCGCCCACGTTGGCGGTTGACCAAATCTCAATCGCGACGGGGTTGCCGACCACCGAACCCACGACGGGTGAGGTATAGCCGACCACGTTTCCGTTTTCGTCAAGAATGATCTTTCCGCCTGCGAGCAAGGCTGCGGCTTCGGGATCGGGCGCACATAGAGCAAGGCTGAAATTCAGCCGCTTCAGTGTGTCGTCCGCCTTCCATGAGATACACACTCCGCCGTCGGCTCGCTTCTCTGCAATCTCGTCGCCTTCCTCAAACTCGGGCGAGAAGGTTGCGGAGATGAAACCGCGGGTGGTGAGGATCGGGAAGTCCGGGTCAATCGACCCGTCCGTGTTGAGACGGGTAATCCGAATCGCATTGCCCATTACCGACGACGCTCCGTCTCTATGAGCCATTTGAAAATCTCCTTCCTATGGCTGTCATGGGTGAGCGGGTTTTGAAAACCCGCTCACCCGGAGCGTCATTCATGCGATGGTGACTGCGCCGCCAACGCCGCCCTTGGTCTTCACGGCCAGTGTGCCGGTGTAGCTCCACAGTCCGTCCGCCACGCCAGTCCCAGGACCGATGTAGGCCAAAGCCTCAAACGTCTCAGTGAAGGTGCAGTAGCGGTTGGTCTGAATGTCTTCCTTCGTCCGAACCACGCCAAGGTCGAGCGACCCACCGTCGAGACGGAGGAAAGCGCCAGTGGCATAGAGGATGAAGTCGAACGTGACGGGGTACGCATTCTTCGCTGCGAACCCGCCGCCGGGAGTCAGACCGTCGAGTGACCAAACGGCATCGACGTTGAAGTCGCTGAACCATCCATCGACTTCTGATGCACTGGTGTTGAGCGCATCGTCGCCGGGAGCCTGGAACGTGAGGTCCGCTGCCATTGCATCCCGAACCCAATTCGGAGCGATGAAGGTCAGTGGGGTCGTCTGCGAGAGACGGTTGTTCCAACGGAACTCCTGAGCGGCAATCCGAATCGCCTTCAGTGTGTCCCGCGACGTGCCAAGCACAGTGGTTCCGGCGGCACCGACACTGGTGGAAGCACCCTTCATTATGCCGAGAATCCATTCCTCAGCCATGCGTGCTTGCTGCACCAGGGCGAAATCCGTGTTGGCTCTGATCCACTCGGGGTATGCCCGCTGGTGGAGGTTGGAGAAACACAGACCCATTGTCAGTGCGACCAACTCGGCCTCACCGTTCACGCCACACTCCACATCGAAGAATGGCTTCAGAGCGGGGTCCAGATCATCGGGTGCCACGCCGCCTGTCACCGCGGCCAGTGCCATATCGGTTCCAGTCACGGCGGCTTCGTCGGGATCGCCTGGGGTCCACACGCTCACACCGCGGGGATTCACTGCGGTAGGCCGCATGATCGACGGTGGGCGGGTGAAGATGATCCCTCCCCGATCCGCATTGAACGTCGGGATCGAACTAGCGACGGGCCGGTCGGTTGTCCCGATGGTCGGCACGTCATAGATCGGCACCTTGGGCGCGCACCATCCGGCGGCGACCAGGGCTTCCCGAGTCAAGTTGGCGGGATCGGAAATCAACTGGCGCACCTTGCGCGCATTCCCGATGGTGTCTGAGGATGAAAGCGTCTGATCCTCTGTCGGCTCGTTCCGGTTGCGAATCGACGCGACGAGAATGTGCTCCCCGTCTCCGGCGATGCCGCGAATCGAATTGACCTTGGCGGCAAAGGCTTCCGCCACTCCATCCAAATCGGTCAACTCTGACCCTGCGGTGTAGCCGGGGATATCGCCGCCAGCGAGAATGACATTGGGACGCTCGGCAGGTGCGGCGCTCGGAGCGTTCTCTGCCGGAACGTCCGATGCCGTGACTTCGATGTCCACGGAATTGTTCTCCTGTTCGGTTGTGGCGGAAGCAGTCTCGGGAGCAGGCTCGCCTTCGGCGGGCGGTTGCTCTTCCTCCGGTGCTGGCTCCCCTTCGGGTGCTGGCTCTGCGGGCTGCTCTTCCGGTGCTGGCTCGGACGCGGGTTCCGCTGGTGCGGGTTCCGGTTCCGGCGCTGGCTCGGCAGGCGGCTCTTCGGGAGCGGGTGCGGGAGCAGGCTCGGCGGGCGGCTCGGGCTGAGGCTCGGGCTGTGGCTCGGCGGGCGGCTCGGGTGCTGGCTGTTGCTCTGCTTGCGGAGCGGGAGCGGCTTCGCCTGGTGGCGTACCGATCTGTGATTCCGGCGATTCGGCACCTAGTCCTGTGGCGGCGACGGGGGTAACCGTCGCGTCCGTGGCTCCACTTGTCGTGGTGGTCGCACTGGCGGCTGCCGGTACTTCCTCTGCGGGTGCTTCCGCTGGTGCGCCAGTCTCGGAGCGGCGGGTCTTCTCGGCGCGGACTTCATCAAGTCCGTCAGCGAGATTTTGCATTGCGTCAACGTCACCGGCTTCGTCGGCGGCATCGAACGCTGCGACCATCTCCTGCTCTAGCGCGTCCAACTCTTCGTCGGAAAGATCAGGCAACGTCGAAAGACGCTCTGTGAAATCCTCCATTGGAGAATCCTCTTTCCTGAATAGCGGTCATTTTCTGACTCGTCTGTGTCAAAGGAAAGAGGTACGTCGCTGCATAGCTCGGTCGCTCTTGCTGGTCCGACCATACAACCACGGCCTTTCAAAAAGCAAGTGGCTAGTGTCGTGGCCCTGTCCCGAGTTGGTCTTGTACCTCTGACTCGGGGTAGGGACTAGAAAGAGGGAGCCGAGAAATCGACTCCCTCTTTCGATTCAAAAAGCAAGTGGTGGGGTAGGAGAAAACTCACTCACTCCCAGAGTGACCACGAAAGAGGGAGCCGGTCATTCGGCTCCCTCTTTCTTCGCGCGTACTGGACTGTCCGTCAGCGTGAGTCTATGCGACCCTTCCGTGTCGTGGCGAGTACCACCAGGCCAAGCAAGCCGAGAGCGCCCGCCAGGAATGCCAAGGGCTTGATCGGAATGTCGGTGCCGGTGAACGGCAGTATCCCGTCTTCAGGACTCGGCGTGCTCGGAACCAATCGTGGTGTGGTCGGTGTGACCGGGTTCTCCGGGTTGGCACACTCCGATGATTCCGGTGGGTAGGTGATGAATGCGGTGGCGGTCGGGTTGACCGTGTAGGTGAGGTTGATTCCCTCACGCAAGAACTCGTCGCTCGGGTCACGGACCCACAGCCCATCGTCGGTGAGAATCCAACCAGGCACGTCGTCTATCGACCCGTCGGCGTTGACACTGGTGCCGGGGAAGAGCAGATCGACCGTCGTGTTCGGCTCGTAGACAAGAGCCTGCGTGGACACCACGTTCCCATTCACGTCAGCCATTGTCAGCGTGCCGGTCTGTCCCGCCAGTTCGGGGAAGGTGTTCTGAAACTCAATGCGAATGGTCGGCACTTCAGCCACGCAAACCGTCGTTGCCGCACCGAACACGAACGGTACTGTGGTTGTCGTCTCGCCAGGGACCGTCGTGGAGCCAGGGACCGTCGTGGTCGTGGTCGTCTCGCCGGGTAGCGTCGTGGTGGTTGTGGTTGGCCCCAACGGTGTCAAGCAAGTGTCCGACGCAAAGGCTCCGGTTTGAGCGTTCACGGCGAGAATCAAAAGCAGGACTCCCGGCGGGAGAACGTCGGCAAGGTCTTGCACTGTCTCGTAGGGCCGACCGGCGATGATTGCCAAGGCGATGATCGCATTCACTCCGCCCAACTCTTCCAACTCGACTTGCGGCGCGGTGTTGACATCGACGCAGAACTGAGTCGGTGTCGGCGGAGCAGTCGTGGTCGTGGTCGGTTGGGTCGTCGTCGTGGTCGGTTGAGTGGTCGTAGTCGTCGGCTGTGTGGTGGTTGTCGTCGTGCTCGTCGTGGTGCTGGTAGTGCTGGTGGTTGACGTAGACGTGGTCGTGGTGGGACAAGGTCCGAAGATGTCCTCTTCGTGACCGGCTCTCGGTGTGCCGTTTTCAAAAAAGTGACCGGCTTGTCCGAAGATCGCCACCCACGGCAAATTCAGTTCTACGAAATGTTCGGTGCCTGCCAGTCCGGTGAAATGGCAGATCGTGAAATGCTCCGGTGGTCTGGTTGTTTCATCGACGGTGGGCAATGTCGTCTCGGTAGTTCCCATTGCCACCATTGGCAGCGTCATTGCAAATAGCAACGCCAACACCGAGACGGCAGCAAGTGCCTTTCTCATTCTTCCTCATTCTTCCTCCGATAGACGGCACTTCTCTTTTCCCCGAAAGCGCCAAGAACGAAAAGACTACTCTGTGAAAAAGCGAATACCACCCTTGTCTCCGGGGAAGAGCAAAGGTGGCATTCGCTGGTGTCGAGATTCGCAGACTGGCTTGGGAGTCACAAGCACCGCTACGAAAAATCCGGCGAGAGAATTCCCAACTGATTCGTGTCTGCGTGAGAGGTCCGAAGACCTAACCGAGACTCCGCCTCTGTCGGGAATCCAACTCGCCGGACGTGGAACCATAGCGGTTCCCACCGGGAATGCAAATGAGATTCCCGGTTTTCTCGGGCGCTCCGTAAGCCAGGGAGCACCCGAGAGATTAGCTACTCAGGGTTTCGACCACTTCCAACATCGTCTTCACGGATTCATAGACCTTGGGAATTGCCTTCTCCGCCACGGTCGCATCCTTCTGCGCGGCAATGGCTACCGCTTCGACACTGTCGTTATGTACCCGAGTCTGTGTGTCTTTCCGACGGGGAACTACTGCTTCCCGACGTTCCATAGGTGACGGTGTCGAGTTCCGCTTGTACCCGTTGGCATAGACCGGGTTGGTGACGTAGAGCTTGTTGTCCTCCGCCAATTCCAATCGGGCTTGCCGGTCCCAATCCCCTACCGCAACCGTGTGTTTGCTCCGCTTGAATCTCGGTAACGCCGATTCCAAGTAGGTCACTATCTCGCCACGGTTGGCGAACGACTGGCCTCCCATGTAAGCCGTCCGCAACTCGTCAATCGCCGCACGACCAAAGGTCGATCTGGCTTTCTTCATTCGTTCCTCCTGTTTCCAGTCTGTGTCTGTCCGCACGTCCTAGAGCAATTCCTCCACGGTTTTGCCCGCACTTGAAAGTCCGTCTTCGATCAGAGCTACGGCGACTCCGAGCTTGTGCTGCACCTTGGCGATGTCAGCAATCACTTCCGCGACCACGGCTTCTGCCGACGGGACACTGCCCTTGCGGAGTAGCCGACTGAATGTCTCGGCCTTCTCCACCACTCCATCGACGGCTGTGTCGGCCTTGTCGATAGCAAGCGGTAGCTCGGTGAGAATCCCGATGGTGTCGAGAGCGCCCAACTCCCGCGTCTTGCGGGGAGGTCGAGCCGCTTTCTCTTCGTACATATCGGCGGCAGAACTGAAGGTGGCTCGGTCGTCACTCACCACGTCAGCGACAATCTCCGGTTCGACTTCGACCAGTTTCTTGATCGCCGTCTTGCGCTGCGCCGGAGTCATTGTCTCCACGGCTCGTTCGATCTGCTCCGGTGAAGACCCAGGCTCCACCCGAACCCGCTTCCGAACTTCGTCATTGTCGGACGGCGGGAATCCAATAGTGGGCAGCTTCACCGTGGCTCCTGGCTTGATGTCGGTGTCGCCCTTCCCCTCTTCCCACGCTTGGCGATAGGACCGGACGGTGTCCGGCTTGGTCAGACCATTGATGCCGAGCTTGGCGAACTGGACTGTGCTGAGAGTATTGCCGGGTTCGGCAATTCTTTTGGGCTGTCCAGGCTTGTCGTGTCCATGAGTGAAGGCATAGACGATTGCCGCCCGCTCCCAACCCTTTGCCGTGAGTAGCGAGTCAATGCCATTGAGGGCATCGGTCGCTTTCTTGATCGTGGTCGGTATGACCACTGTGGTTGGTCGTGTCATTCAGTCCTCCGTGTCGAGTAGGTGAGGGTGCGTTTCAAAAATGCCCATGCTCTCTTCAATGTCGAGCATGAGCCAATCGGATTCAGTGAGTTTGAAATCCTCATTGAATGCCGCTCGCATCTGGTCGAGAATGTGAAGCAGGCCGGGGTCTTTCAAACCGTAGGTCGAGTAGGTGAGGTCGATTGCTTTGAGCAAGACCATGCCGTCTCGTATCGCGTCGTGCTCCACCGCCACTTCCAATGCGGCAATCATGCTGTCGATCAACATTCTCGCTTCGTCGGGCGAGCGGTCGCTGAAAAATCCCTTTGATTCATTGGTCAAAAGCGTCGTCCTTGTCTGGGTCTGGCTACTGCGTGCCAGATGCTAGCCGGAGCTTTCAAAATTTCAAGCTGTGTCAAACGTGTCTCGGCATGGTGGCGATGATCCACTCCGGCTTGCGCCCACGTCCGGTTCCCACCGTTCCGGTTTCCTCTTTCCAGATGTGGACAAACCCGGCTCGGCTGAGACGGGCAAGGGCGGCGTTCATCTGCTCGGTGGTGCGGTGATAGCCGAACGCTTTTGAAAGCCCGCTGCGGGTGGTTGGCTCGGTGGGGTGCTCACGCACCGCGGACAGGATTTCATTGGCGACATCTGACCGTGTCACTCCGCCGAACAGGGCTTGCACCGTGTCTTCTGAGTATTGCGCCCAAGCCAAGCCCGCTTCGTAGTCGCCCATCCTGATTTCATCCGACCCATCGACCACGGCATAGATCAAAGCGGTGCGGAGAACGTGCGCCGTCTGTCGGGAAATCATGGCCCCGAGACTCCCCGCTTCGACACCCTTGCGGCGGAGTACCGGATAGTCGGTGCGCCGCCAGCGCTCGGCTACCTCTTTTGAAAGCGTCACGGAGCGAGTCGATGATCCGCCATAGGCAGTGAACTCACCGGCGAACTTGATCTTGGTGGCGATGTCGGCAAGGGCTTCGGTATCGACGTGTCCGCCGTCGGGCAGAATGACATCGTCGGTGTCGGTGTAGACCCAAGTGAAGCGATTGCCTAGCCCATCGGTGGTGGACAGTTTTGAAAAGTGGGCCTGCAACTCGGTGGGAGTGATAGCTGCGCTGATTGCTAGATGGTGATTGCTACTCACCTTGCTTCTCGCCGCTGCCGTCGAGTAGCGGAGCGGGGAAGACTGGTCGTAGGCATCTCGGAGCAATGGGCTGAGGATGGAATTCTCATAACCCATCGGCCCGAGCAGGCTCCCTAGCTCTTCATAGAGCAGGGTGACCCGCTGGTCTTCCCGGCCTGATTTCAGACTGCCGGTTTTTGAATCGTAGACCGGGTCGGCCAAGTCCAGAATGATCGCTTGGCCCGAGCCGAAACCATTGAGGCAGTTGCCGTCAACAAACCCCGGCTCCAATAGCTCAAAGAACTTTTTCACAACCCTGAATGCGGTGCTCTTCCGCCCGAGTCCGGTGGGCGCAACCAGGCACCAGAACATATTGGCGCTGTGCTCCACGTCGCCGTGGACAAACCTCACGCCTCTGCCGAGCACGGTGCCGAGCACCGGGATCAGCACCGAGCCAATCGACGGAATCGGGGCTTCTGATGCCCCGTCGTAGATGCGGAGCACTTCCCCGATGTTGCCGTGGAACACGGCGGAGTCGAGCTTGGGCGCTTCCCCGATCAGATCGCCTTCCCGATAGAGACGGCGGTTGACCGGCAAGGTGAATCCCTCTTCGACCCATGTTGGGATTGGCGGTGGCTTGGGTGGCTCGCCGCTGGTGGCCTCTTCCCAATCGGGTTCCAGCTTGGGGTCGTACTCGGCCTTGGCGGGCTTGGGTTCCTTGGCGGCGGGCCGCGCCATATGGGTTCCATCTGGGTCGGGGGGAGCCGTTTTGGAATCGCTTTCCAAATCGGGCGGGTTGGTCGGTGTTAAAGCTGGCTTTTCCTCAACTGGTTGCTCGGTTTTTGTTTCCGAGTCCGAGATGTCCGGCGGTGGCGGGACTTCGTCCGGGTCGGGCGGCGGCTCTGGTGGCTCGTAGTCGTAAAGCCCCTTGTCCGAGCGCATGTTGATGATTTCAACGTCGTAGTAGCCACTGAGAATCTTGGTGGCGGCCCCTTCCCACATGCTCTTGTAATCGGCTTCCCGCTGTGCGGTGTAGCGCTTGTGCGGATTTTCACTGATGTCCCGCCATTCCTGATAGGTGTCTTCGATTTGGAGAAAGGCGTCTTGCGCCGGGTAGAAACCGGCTGCGGATTCAATGGCGGCTTGCAGAATCACGTCTCGGGCGGCTTGGCGGCGGTGCATCCCGGCCTTGACCTTGTTGGGGAAGGTGTCGGTGGTGACACGGTCCAAAAACGCCTGCCCGATGGTGCCTTCAAGGTCGCTGGTGTCGTAGCTGGCGAAGAACGTGGGGAGTGGATCGTGCGGATCGAATTCGATTGCCGGTGGGCTGCCGGGGATGCCGCGGGTGGGCGGCGGCGTAGACGGAACCATGCCAAGGTCGAATAGCTCAACCAGCTTGGCGGGTACATCTGCAATCTCCCGGTCGATCAGATCGGTGTCCGGCGAGCAGACAACGTATCCGCCGGTTGCTTTGATGTCGCCGCCGGGGATGGGCCTGCCGGTGCAGACGCCGCGGTAGTAGTAGTGCGGTTGGCCCTTGGTGAGACTCATAATCTCTAGGGTCGGATGCTCTTTCAAAACTGCGAGCAGTGCAGTCGGTGTCGCTTCCGGGGTGTCGATGTCCACCACGCACAAAGCGCTCTTGCCGCAATCGACGCCGATGTAGGCGCTGCCTCCTGCCAGCTTCCAATGACGGCGGATTGCTTCCGGGTCTTGGGTGGAAACCTCTTGCCAGTTCTTGCCATGCGTGATCGGACGTTTATCTGAATTCACCGGAAAGACAAAGGCGTCGAGCTTGGCGGCGACCTTGATTGCGAAGTCGGCTCGGACGGGTTCGGTGCGGTGGGTGGGCATGGTCACTAGGAGCTAGTCCTTGGCGGCTTTTTGAAAGTCATGGGAGCCAGATGGATTTGATGCGGGTGGCGGTAACCACGTCCGCGAAGACCTCCGGGTAGACGGCTTCCAGCTTGGCTCGGTTGATCGAAGACCTTACGGAGACTCGTAAGGTCGCCGCCACCTGGCCGCTGGCGGTGAAAACCTGACTCTCGCCGGTGGATTCAAGGTGGTCGAGGATGATTCTTCTCACCGCTTCCTCTTCGGTTTCGATGCTTTTGCGGGCGGCTCTTAGCTCTCCGAGACGGCGGGCATATTCGGCAATGCTGCCAATGGCGGTTGCGGTTGGTTCCGGCTCTGGGATTGGTTCGGGGTCTATGGGAGCGGGGTGTGCGGGTGCGGCTCCGGCCCCGATGTAGTCGGGGTCGGTGGTGACGTGCGGGCTGTCTTCTCGGTCTGGTGGGCCTGGTGGAGCGGGCGGCTCATAGGTCATGCGGACTAACTCCGTCTTCGTGGGCGGGTGGGCCTCTCACCGTAGCTGGTGGGAACGGCGGTGTCGCTTGGTCTGGGGGATTGCTAGCGGGAGATTTCGCGGACTTTCCAATGCCGATGAATTGGAATGGGTTTTGGGAATTGCAGGGTAATTCCTGTGATCGAACGGACGTTTGGGGGAGAACAGATGTTCGACAAAACCTATTCTTCTGCGGGTTTTGCGACCGATGGGAACGGGTGTTCGGGTGGACTTAATTCTGACCTGGGAATGTCTTGGCTCGGGGCTGAGGGGGGCGGAGCTAATTGGGAACTTGGTCAGATTTGAAAGAATCCCTGCTGGTGATTGGCGAAAAGCCTGATTTCCGAATTAATTGGGGTACCCCCTATACCTCTTGAATTCGACGGAACCCTCACAACTTCCTTTGAGAGAGAGTTTTTATTAATGATTCATTGAGTTTTTTGAATTCTTCTGCAAGGTTTACGACGGGTGTAGGTATAGGGGGTACTCAAATTAAGTCGTTTGAAGGGGTCTGAATTCTTCTGCAAGGGGGTGTGGGTAGTCGTAACGGGTGCAGAGTATTGGCCCAAATCGAACATATGTTCGGGGGGTGGAGACGCTGGTGGCCCGATCCCCGCCTGCAACGGAGCCAATTACTCTGCAACCCCCCCTCTGAGGGTGTCGTAAAACTTGCAGGGTAATTCCTGAGAGGGTGGTTGGTGAGAGCGAACGGGTGGCTCGGTAGGCTCGGCGCTGCCAGGGTCGGTCTGCCCCCCTTGTCCATCCTCCCGGTTGCGCCAGGGGGAACGGACGGGCTGACTCTGGCTGAGTCTTCTGGGCTGAAGATGCTTTTGAAAAGTGCTCTGACCTGGGCCTTTGGCCTACTGTCAAACCCTTCAGCCTCAACGGAGCACTAGTCCCACTCACTGTCGAGAGGGTGTTGATGCTGTGGGGCTGTGCTTCTCGCTGACCTCAACGGAGCCGTTTTTGAAAGGGGCCGTCTTCGATCTGCCCCTCACTGGGGAACTCCGCTGGCCTCAACGGAGAGGTTTTGGGGGGTAGGTTGCTGGGCTGCTCACTCTCGCTGTTTTTGAAACTGGCACGTCCTGGCCCGCCGGGTATGCCCCCATGCCAACCCTGCATTGTCAAGTGGCTGTGCTCACCCCCTTCCCCCTTGCCAATACCCAGGCAGTGTGTTGGCTCTTAGCTGTGCTGTGCTCTGACACTTTCCCCTTTTTGAAAAGTTGCCTCTGCCTCTGAGTTGCCTCTTCACTGCCTGACTCTTGCCTCTTCAGCTTGTGACTCTTGCCCTGCCCTGATCCCTGACCTCTGATGCTGTGCTCCCTGACTCTGTGAGAATTATTCGTGGGTGCAAGCGGTCTTTGGGTGGTGAGGCTGGCCGATTCCAAAACTCCGTCTCCGTCACCGCCTGTGCGGAAGGTGGGACTGGTCGCGTCGAGAAAAGTTGGACCGGGTACGTCGTATCTAGGGGATGCCCCGCTCACAGACCAAGGCTTCGGGTGAGGGGGTACACTTCAGAAAATGTGCAGAGTTGATGGTTGCCCCTTCCCAATCCTGATTAAGAAACACTCCCTCTGTTCAGCCCACTATCAACGCTTCTGGAAGTACGGCGACCCAATGAGCTTCATGCCGATCCGAACCGGGAAGACGGCTTACGAAATTGTGATGGAGCGCACACGTCCACCAAGACCAGACGAACCCAAGGACTGTTTGATCTACACCGGCCCCACCAAGAACGGCGGTTACGGAGTCTTACAATTCGACAATCGGAAACTCCGAGCACATCGAGTCGTAATGGAACATCACAACGGTCCTTCCGCCCAAGACGTTCTTCACTCCTGCGACTACAAGCCCTGCGTCAACATCGACCACTTGCGATACGGCGACTACTCCGACAACTATGAGGACCGAGTTTTGAATCGGGGAGAATCCACTCGTCTTTGCGAAGTCCCACTCTGCACTCGCAAGCACGCTGCCAAAGGCATGTGCCAGATGCACTATCTCCGAGAGTTGAGAAGATCGACCAAGTGAGACAATCCCCCCATGAGACTTGTCCTGGCTCTAGTCGCCACGGCCCTTGCCATAGCTGCGCTCTGGATCGCATCTGACCCCCGTACCTCTCAGAACGGCTATCACCGCAAACGACACAGATACCAAGAGCCAACTTACAAAAGGTGGGCCGTGGTCTACACCCTGCTCGCAGCCAGCTTCGCAATCCTTGCCGCCTTCTGGCCTCAGTTGACCCAATGACTCAATAGTTCTGAGGAACTATTCAAGCCGTCCATAATTCGGACGATAATCCCCCCAAGAAAGAGTGAAGGCTCTGACGGTCGCCCGTCTGAATCGGCGGGTGGCGGTCTTATACCTTTCTTCTGCCACCCGGCTCACTGTGGGGGTTTCGGGCAGGCGGGCGGCTCTCAGAGCCTTCACACCAAACAGAAAGGGGTCAACATGACTTCAGACACACAGGCTCCCACCGAGCCAACCAAGACCAAGAAACCCATCTACAAGCGAGTGTGGTTCATCGCCGGAGCCGGAATCCTGGCTATCACCATCGCCGCCAATGCAGGCGGAGGAAGCGCCCCGGCTACCTACGAAGAGGTTGCGGCTTCACGACCGACGACCACCACCAATGCCAACGGCGGCGGCGGCGAGACGCAAGCTCCGGCCCCGACCACTGCACCGGCTCTCACCCGAGCACAGGAGAATGCAATCGGCAGTGCCGAGTCCTACTTGGATTTCAGTGCTTTCAGTCGGAGCGGATTGATCGGTCAGTTGGAGTACGAAGAGTATTCCACCGCCGATGCCACCTTTGCAGTGGACTCGCTCAACGTCGATTGGAACGAGCAGGCGTACAAGAGCGCCGAGCAGTATTTGGACTTCTCGTCCTTCTCTGCCGGGGAACTTCAAGACCAGTTGGAGTTTGAGGGTTTCACTCCCTCCCAAGCCGCCTACGGAGTGTCCAAGACCGGCCTCTAGCCAACCGCCAACCCAGGCCAAGAGGCCCGAGAAAGGGAGCCGAGAAATCGGCTCCCTTTTGAGTTGCATTAGATTTCAAACCAGTTATAATCAGAGCAGACCAAGACCAAGAAAGGAACATGCCCATGACCAGACAACACTTTGAGATGGTGGCGAACACCATCTGGACTGCAATCGCGCAGGCCAAGTTGAATAAATCCTCTACCGACCATTACGTCGATCACTACATCGACGGCATCACCGACGTTGCGGAACGCCTTGCCGACAAATTCATCGAAACCAATCCCCGCTTCGACCGCGCCCGCTTCATGGATGCCGCTCTCAACGGCGGATTACTGCCCTGATGCCACTGATGAACGAACCCCCGGCTCCGCTCACCGCCGAGAAACTCAATGACGTGGCATGGGCGCTCGACGCTCTGACCAAAGTGAGTCGGTCACTGCTAGAGCCAATCGCCGCAGCCGGTGAACAGGACACACTCCATCTCACCGAAGTCACGGTGGAAGTGACCATGCACGGCGAGCCGATCAGTCCCGAAGATGCTCGGACACTCTTGGAGTGGCTCGACGGCGACGAGATGCAGAACGATCTTCGGGCGGAGGCAAAGCGGCGGGAGACGCGGTCATTCGACTTCCCATACGACGACATACGGCGGGCAGTGACGAATGCTCTGTTCGACCATGAGTCACCACAAGATCAAACGAATGTCATTGTGGAGAAGGTGCGTCAGATCATGGTGGAGGAATCCGAATGAGCGCTGAACTACACCGAGCCGAGCTAGAGGTTGTCCTACGGGACCAGTTCGACAACATCGGATACGGACACGCCGCCGCCACCAATGACGACATTCTCAGAGAGCTTGAAATCACCGACGAGATGGTGCAGTTGCTAGCTGGCCTCTTGTCCACGATTCCGATACAGCCGTCGAAGATGCACCCCGAGCACATGATCGAAACGGCTCGGGTGGCATTGGAGATGCTCGTTCGGAGCGCCGACGGAGGGGAAGAGGAATGACCGGAACCTTGCTGACTCTGCCGGTGACAACCGACAAGATGATCGACCGTGCAATTGCCAAAGCCGACGAATTGCTGGTGGACTACGAGACGGGCTACTGCACCTATGACGGGTGGGGAATCCGACAGTGCTGCGCCGCTTGGAGTCCAGCGGTTCGTCTCAACATCATGGACCGCTCAGAGCTAGACCAGGCCGTTCGACAAATCGTGACTGCGGCATTGGCAGGGGAGGAAGAGGAATGAGCAGGGAAGCAGACGTGACCGAACCGAGAACCAAGTTGGGCGGGTGGAACTACCGGCTGATCGTGACCGTGAATGACAACGGCGACACCGATATGGAAGTCCATGAGGTCTATTACTCAGAGAACGGCGTACCCGATTCGTGGACGATTGAGCCGGTCGAGTTTGGTGGGGAGTCGGTCGAAGAGGTTGCCCGCGCCCTGACCCAAGCTGCCGCTGACGTGCTCGCTCAACCGCCGCTCATTGAGAAGGATGGAATCCTCACCGAGTATGAAGGGCCGGGAGCGTGAACATGGCGGGGAACACCGAATGGGAAACCAGTGCCGATTCGATTCGGGAGCGTCATTGTGTCACTTGCGATCACACCGGCTACTCGCATTTCTACGACCGGCTCGGCAACTTGGCGGAGTGCCATGTATCGGCCTGCAAATGCCTGCTCTTCTCCGACCCGACCGGGCTATCTCCCACTGAGATTGACACGATGATGTCGCAGTGTTGGGACGAAGATGCCGATGCGATCATTCACAACATCGCTGCCTTGATCGCCGGATTGCAAGTGCCGATATCTCTTGGCATGGGCCGTGATGGGGTTCTCGGGACTGCCGCCGAGCCGTGGCATGAGCTATTCAACGTCGTGGGCGGAGGATGGTGTACCACGGAGGAAATCGAATCCCGACTGCGGGAAAGGCTCACTCCGAGATGAAGCCGGAATGGGTGACCGCTGGCACCCGAGCGCCGTTTCGGATTCTGTTTTGGAGTGAGCATGAGGAAGCTCTGGCCTGGGTTTTTGAAAACGGCGGAACCATCGCCCGTATCCCCGACCACGTTGACGGCACAGGCCGTGGCTACGTGTGGGGCCAATCACAGGAGGAAGAGGAATGATGAAGCTCAGTGACATTGATGTGTTCTACACCAATGACGACGATGGAATTCATTTGCTGTGCAATGTCTGTTCGTGGGAAACCACGATTCCAGGGAACGAAGCCGATCTGGACACTGTGCTGGACACAGGCCGGGGTGATGAGCACTGGCGGAAGCACAGTGAGAATTGGACCGAGTCTGAGGACGAAGAGCAGTCGTGAATTTACAAGAGGCTATAAACGAAGTCGAGTTCCGTATCTCGGACGAGATTGAGGACTGGCACCACTACGAAGTAGACAAGGTGCTGGCGACCCACGCTATCAAGGCGGCTGACTTCCCCAACGCCGATCAGATGGTGGAACTGGCCCAAGTCATTCACACCGCCCAAGACGAGCACGGATTGAAAACCCGGCACGACATTGGGCTGATCGTCGGGGAGGCGATACGTCAAATGTTGAGGGAGCCGGAATGACCTTGACCGATGCCCTGGCGAAACATGCAGCCGGAACACATAGCCCGAAGGACATTCACGACCACATCATTCCGGCGGCTCAATGGGCTGCCGACTTCCCGACCGACGGACAAGTAGAAGCAACAGCCGTCGTGTTTTATCACTCGGGGCAAATAGAGGGCGACCCGGAGTGGCCCGACTTGGTCGAATGGGTGCAAGAGGAATACCGAACGACTGCTCGGGCTGCGTTGGAGACGGTACGTTATGCCCAAGATTGAACCGCCCCGCAAACACACGCCGGGAACTTGCTGGCTGACCCGTTGTGAGAATCCGCCCGAGTGGGAGAACGGCATTTGCGATTTTCACCTATCGGTGGTCTGCACCGCTTGTGGTGATCGGGTCCGAGCGCATCACGGCTCCCATCCCATCGTCTGTATTCCGTGCGGCCACGCAGAGGGCCGAAAAAAGCGAGCACCACGAATCCTGGGGATAGCGGCATGACGACCCAAGACTGGCTCGGACTTTCAGTGCTTTTGAATTTCACCTTCATCGCCGCCATAGCCGGGATACTTCGCGGGCGGTGGTTGGCACGGCCCATTGATGAAGAGGCTCGACATTTGGAAATCGAAGCTGCCGAGATGCGGGGCATGGCGAGAGGGATAGCTTGGGGCAAGGACTACGAGAATGAGTGAGCACTATCGGCCCGTCGGCAAGCGCACCGATGCTCGGGTGCTAGCTCAGGGCTACTACTGCATGACGTGTGGTGAAAGCGGATTGAACATGATGGGGATTGGACACGGACACGGAACCGATCTTTCTCGGTGCAAGCCGAATCCCGAGCTTGTCCATCGGCTTGCCATTGTCAATAGCCCGACGTGGGAAGAGGATATGAAGCACTTCACGTCCAGCTTGGCCGACGAGCTTTTGCCATGATCGGTGAGTCCATCCCCGAAGCCGAGCGCCAGCTTGTGACCTTCATTCCGCACGCTCCGAAGAACATGGAGCTTGGTGAGCGACTTGCGTGGCGGGCGGGCTATCGGGCAGCGCTGAAATTGCTTGGCAGTGAGTCACGGATTTATTGGTGCGAGAAACACACGTCCACTTCCCCCGCTATGCGTTCGACGTGTGACTACGCCCGCTGGAAGGGCTACGACGGCCCGCCCAATGAATGCGAGCTTGTCTCTTGCTCGGTCGTGACCGGGGCGGTAGATTGGCCGCAATAGAATGGAACCAGGCCACAGACCATGCCTGGACCGAGAGAAGCAATATGAAGGCTTCCCTCTCGGTAGCTAGCTCGGGCGCAAGGTGTGGCCTGGTTCCGAAAAGGCCGGTGGGGAATCCGCCGGTCTTTTCTTATGGACTACGGTGGGTGGTGATTCCGGGTTGGTGACCCCCCCATCCAACGCTCGGAACCACAGGGAGTAGGCGACCGGCACTGCCCCTCTTCCCCTGAGAGACGGGCCACAGGGCCGGTCGTCTGCTTTGGCCCATGAAAGAACCGGAGTCTTGCGGCTCCGGTTCTTTGTCCCATTCCCCCACGGCACCCGTCTCGGACTACTTCCAACGTCTGAGTCGAATACCCCTCTTTCCCGATTCGACCGCAGCCGAATCAGAACCAAGCGAACGCCGTTGACTCCCCTACCAACGGCGTTCGACTCGTCCGAAGCTGGAACTAGGAGGGACCAGCTTCGATGCCCACCCCCACGGCACTTGACCGCAGTGGCTTGTAAAGCCTAATCGCTGTAAAATTGGCGGTGGGGTTTAATCGTCTGAAAATATGTAGCGACAATTTTCCCACTCTCACTCGGGGAGCAAGTCTGAGAGCATGGCATAGCCCCGGTTCATTTTCTCCAACTTGACCGCCCCGAGCAACAAGCGGATTCGGATTAGCAATCGTCTCCGGCAGTGGCCGGGGCTAATGCAGTGAACGGAATCGTCGTAGGGGAAGTAGGCGACACCGAATGCCGGGTGCTCTGCCACGACCTTGTCAGAGGGTACGAAACCGCACCAATCGCATTTCTTGTAAGGGAGTTCGTAAGTCCAGTACGGCTCCGGGTGGAGGAACTCGCTCTTGACGATGCCTGCTCCGTCTGTGACAACGATGTGGGCGTGGTCGCCGTGAGCGTCGGCGGTTTCGCTCTCTCGGGTCCAACGCTCCATGAATCGCTTTCGGTATTCGCCGTGTATGTCGCTCATGGCAGGAGATAGGTGTCCAGATCGCGGGGAACGGTCTTGGGAACGCAGCCACCGTTTCTTCGGATGGAGTCCCACAGTTTCTTGTAGCGCTGATAGGCGCTTTCAAAATCAGTGTGAGCACTGAGGCGATAATTCCTCCCGGTGTATTGCCAGCCGCCGTCCTTGGTTTTCATCCCGGCCTTTCCGACCACGATGAAGAAATCATCTTCGGCTTGCACTTCGGCTTCGATGATTACGGCGGTTTGGAAACGCTGAACGCTCACGACAGCAAGTCCTTCCACGGTTCACGTTCTCCGAAGAGCGCCAGCGGGACCACCTTCATTGGATTGAGGATGCTCAGTGTTTCTTGATAAGCGGTTATGGCTTTCCTGGCATCTGTCCGGGTCGGATACCGATTGAGAATGTAACGCTCGCCGTCGGCGGCTTCCCCGATGATTGCATAGGGCTGAAAGAGATAGCCTTCTAGGAAGAGACGCACCATGATGATTTCAACCGTCGTCACGGCAGGAGGTAGTCCGGTAGATCGTAGGGAACGGTACGAATGAAAGGTCGGAGCTTCCCGGTGTCGTGAAGCCGGTCGTGGTAGCGCATTCTCCGCTTGGCTGCATCGTCGTGGTGGGAATGGACGCTGAGAAGATATTCGTTCTCTGTTGCCCACCAACCCATCTCGGAACCTTCCGGCGCTTTATATCCTGAGTTGCCGAACACCGCCCAACTGCCGCCGGGGAGCACCTTGATGAAGACTCGGACGATGTAAACCTGTTTTGAAAGTGTGTCGCTCATGGCAGGAGATACTCAAAGAGATGCCGACGGACTCCGCGGGGGAAAGTTTTGTGAGAGTGAATTCGTTCTTGGTAGTGGTTCAGTGATTCCACGGCCTCTTCGTGCGTGTTCTTGATTGCGATGATGTAGCGGTAGTCATTGAGAACGGTCCAATCATCGGCATAGCCGAGTATCCACCACTCGCCGTCATGCTCGACCAGTGCGACGGCAACGATTCTCACTGTTTTGTAAAGATGGTCGCTCATGGCAATAGCTCGTCGGCTAGGGACGGCGCACACAAAACCATTGGTGGGTCGGTCTTGTGCATCCAAACTGACTTGTGACCGCCCCGATGGTCGGGGGTGGAAAGAACGTGGAGCTTGATGTCCTCACCACAGAAGTTGCAGACCGGGGGCCATTTCACCATGTCAACATCGGACCCTTTGCGGGGAGTGGCTTGTTTCATTTCAAAAGCTCGCTGCTCAAATCCCAAACATGGACCCACCGGGGAAAGGACGGTTCGTCGGAACCGATGCCGTGGAAGTAGTAGCGGTAGCTGGCTACGGCCTCTTCGTGGGTGTCGTGTTGGGTGAGAACGTGTCGTGTTGCGCCGGAGTCCATGCTCGACTTGCCGTTGTACCCGACGACGACGTATCTCTTCGCAGCCGTGACATCGACTTCGATCTGCGCCCATTCGATACGGACGGTTTTCATTCCGTTGACCCTCACGGCAATAGCTCTGCGCTCAGATCACGGACGATGCAGTCTTGGGTGCGAAAGATGGTGCGTCGGTCAGAGTGGACCCAGGCGTATTCCTCCACTCCACCTGAAATGCTGGTTATCACTCCATGAATGCGTTGCCCACAGTTGACGCAAATGTCGTGATACGGGACGAACGGAGGCGCACCGATAGTGGTTTCGGCTTTGGTCACGCTGGACCCGGACCCACGATCACGATGCCTTGGGTTTGGAGGATTTCAAGAACGGCATCGCAGTAGGCGACCCCGAGTACGCATTCACAATTCATGGTGTGTCCTTTCTCTCGGCGGCATCGCAAAGATCAACAAATCCGTTGAACGACCGGAGGCACTTGTCACAGGGTCGGGTGACGGCAGTGATTCTCTGAGCCTGGTCGGTGAGCTTGGGACCACAGAGGAAGTGATGCCCGTTGGCAGTGTTCGGAGTTCTTTTGATTTTGGTTCTCCGGTTGAGAACGACGTGGTCGGTCCCGTTGACCCGGAAGAGATGGGCGTTGAGGTTCATGGGCATCTCCTGTCTGTGTCTTGCACTAAGAATTATAGCCCATTTGAAATGGAATGCAAATTCTTTGGAACTCCCGGTGGAGCGTGGCGATCAGTGCATCCGGTGTCCGCTCTCGCGGGTGGCGTTGGCCTTCTCCCGACCGGGGGTTCTGTGTTGTATGTCGCGAACGAGCGCAGAAACGAAAGCGATTTCCGAAAGAAATTTCCACTACGCTCTCACCCATGCCGGTAGACACAGAACTGACCGAAATCAAGCTCGACCGAATCCACGAAATCTTCATGGAAAACGGATTCAAAGGTGGGCCGGATGAAGCTCGCCGGATCGGGCAGGAGATTCTCGACGTGGTCGAAATGCTCGACTCTGAGGCGGACGAAGAGCAGTGAGTGAAGACACCATCCGGCAGATCGACAAGACGCTCGACGTGCTCTACAAGGTGGAGAGGATGATGCAGGCCGAAGCCGATATGAATGCCACCAAGCATCTTGCCGATGTGGTGAGGCCGGTTCCTCTGGCGGCATTGGTGTCGTCGCTGATCGGTGATTTGGAAGCGTGGCGGGGGCGAGAAGAGCCAAGAGATGCAATTGGCACGCTTGGCAAAATTGCCAGGGGCGAGTTCACCGTGAAGTCCGAGTGAGGTCCGCCCAACTTGCGCTCGCCTACTTGGGCGGGGCGCTGCTTCTGCTCTCGACCATTCTCTTCACCACCAACGCTTCTGACACGGCGGTCACTTTTGCGGTTATCTTTGCAATAGCAGGATTGGTCGTCGTCGCTGCACTCGGGGCGATCATCATTTACGAAGCCCGAAGGACGGGAACATGACCACGCGGCAAGCGGAGCCGGTCACAGCGGAGCAAGTTCAGGAGCTTCCCCGAGATGTGTCACCGTATTTACAAGCCCTGGTACTCGCCTATCTTGCCTCCGGCGGTGAGGACTCAGAGCAGACCAACCGCCGAGCGGTCCTTTTCCGCAAGGCTCTTGCTGCCGCTGCCCTTGGCGCGTTCCTGTTCCGTGACCGGGACAAGGATGCCACCGTCGATATCGACTTCACCGAAACTGCCGAGCCTTTCACCGCCGCGGTGAAGGAATCGGTGAATGACTATCTAGCTCGGGACGATGAGGGTCGGGATTCAAAAACGGATTCCAAGTTTGCCGAATCGGTCGCCAGCACCCTTTCCACCGGCGCAGCCAATCGACTCACCCTGGAAGTTCTCAACCAACTCGACCCGGACGGCACCGCTTACAAAAAGCTGTGGCTAACTCGGGGCGACGAGAAGGTCCGTCTCTCACACCGGGAGCTTCATGGCCGCACTGCCAGCGTCGGGGAGCCTTTCAAAAAGGGGCTGAACTATCCCGGCGATCCCACCGCTCCGCTGGACGAGCGGATCAACTGCCGGTGCTTCCTTTTCGCAGTCCCGTCGGACAAGGACACCGAGACTGCCAACGCCTTTGAACCGGCTGATCTGACCACCGCTTTCGCCGCCAGCGCCACCCTTCACGTCCTCACTGCCGGAGACACATTGCGGCGGCTGATAAATCTTGCGCCCTGGCTATGGCAACCGCGGGATTCGATTGGTCGGTGGGTCGAAGTGGGCGACATTATGAATGCCCCTGGTTCGTCGGGAAAGGGCCGGGAGAACGGGCGAGTGGTCGAAGTCATTGGGAAGAACCGGGTTCGTTTGGAAAGTCTCCGCTTCCCCGGTCGCACATGGGACGTGGATTCTCGGGACACCGCACAGCAATTTTTCAAGGGGCGGCTCGGGATGGACGACAGACCGACCTTGCCCCATCTTCAGCCGATTCCCACTCCCAAGGCCCGCGGTCTTCCGCCGGAGTTTGGGGAACTGACCCCGGAGATTCCAAATCGTCCGGTAGAGCGCGAGCTTCGCACGCCGGTCTATGGCCTGGATCAGCAAGTGGCGGGCGCTCCCATTTTTGAAAGCGATGAACTGACTCCCGGCAAGGTCGTGGTGGTGGAGTCCAAGTCCAAGCCGGGAACCTTCCGACACATGGTTGTGGACGAAGTCGGTGAGGACGGCAACACGGTTCTCTTGCTCTACCCGCCCGAGCCACGGCGCAAGTCGGCAGAGGCGACTTACCAGGGACCGCATGGGCAATTTGAATACAACCGGGTCTTCCAGTTGCAGTCTCCGTCGGCTCGCCAGGAAGTCTTTTTGAATGAAGGCGTGCTTTACGAACCGGCTGATCCTGACTTGGCGCAAGAGGTCACCGAGCGTATGGATATGGGCCGATACGGTTTTGCAAATCCGTACTGGTTCAGTAGCACAGAAGACGCATTCAAACAGGGAGGCGCTCGCACGGACTGGAACCCAGAACGCAAGGAATTGCACGACAAGATAATTCAGGAGACTTTCGACGCGGCACTGGTCGCGGACGGGCCACCGATCTTCTACCTCATGGGTGGCGGGCCTGCATCGGGAAAGAGCACGATGCTGGAAGCCGAGTTGGTGCAAGTCCCGACCGGCAATGGCGCGATTCAAGTCAATGCCGACGACATCAAGTTTGAAATCCCTGAGTTCATCGGGTTACTGGAAGCCAATGAGAAGAACGCCGCTCAGTTCGTGCATGAAGAGTCCTCAGACATCTCGGGCCGGATGGTTCGGGAAGCCCCACTCGACAAGCACATCGTCATGGACGGGGTTGCTGACAAGGGCGCGGGCGCGGTGCTCAGTCGATTGGAAACCGCTCGGAAGCGGAACATGAGGATCGTCGCCAACTACGCCACCCTCCCAACCGATATGGCGATCCGGCTCGCTGACGAGCGTGGTGCTGTGACGGGTCGGTACGTTCCCCATCCCTTTATCGAAAAGACGCACGCCGATGTGGTCGATACCTTTTTCGATCTGGCGAAGGGCGGCGTGATCCATGAGATGTGGCTGTGGAACAATGAGATTTTCAGAGAGCCGCGACTGATCTTCAGTCAAGTGGACGGGGTTTCCAAGATTCACGATGAAGCTCTGCTCTTGGAATTTCTGAACAAGAGCAAGACCAAGCGACACACGATGGAAAGCGTCGTCGCCATGACTGACAGTGGTTTCGCCTTCCCGCCCGCGCCGCCGTATCTGCCGCCGACGCCGACACCGCCGGGGGCGATTCTGCCGGAGGTATCCGGTGTAGCTGGTGAAGTGCCAGCGAGTTTGGCGGCGGCAGGATTGGAGGCCGTCGTGGAGGACGGGTATTGGAATCTGGACTACGACACGATGGAGCGAGCGGCAATCGAAGTCTCCGCCGAGATGCGCGGTTCGGTGGGTCCATCCCGGCTCCCCGACGATGATCCTCAGATCAACGCTTTCAAGGAAGCGCTGCGGGCTGAGTTCGCCGCCAACCCCGACCGGCAGTATTGGTTGCCGAACAATCCGTGAGCATCGCTGACACGGTCACTGAGGCTCCGCCCACTTTCAAAGAGTGGCTCGCCGCCTTTGACGATGGGTCCGGCGAAGTCCATGAGTTCTGGGAACTGGCTCGACTGCTCGACCCGGCTCCAAGTGAGTACGCATTCAAGGACTACGTCAAGCTGATCCCTGACAAAAAGCTAGACCTCTTCCTCCGAGCGGAGGCAGCATGGAAGACCGAAATGGCGGCACATTCCGCTACTCGGAAATCGCTCGGGCTAGAGACGGTTACACCGGAGCAGCACCTAGCCCGA
>Ga0190271_10000030_pt1 | contig 93174 bp, 90 predicted proteins | sample Popmic356T_FD_133747 | JGI IMG/M metagenome (GOLD analysis project Ga0190271, IMG submission 133747) | Populus adjacent soil microbial communities from riparian zone of Weber River, Utah, USA - 356 T | ecosystem: Environmental > Terrestrial > Soil > Riparian zone | place: USA: Utah | collected...
GTGCCTATATCGGTGGTGTCCACCTCTTCCCATTCCGAACAGAGCAGTTAAGCCCACCAGAGCCGATGGTACTGCGGTAACACGTGGGAGAGTAGGTCGGTGCCAGATCTTAAAAAGAAACCCTTCAACAGAAATGTTGGAGGGTTTTCTTCGTTAAAAGGCTTTTTGAAATGAATTATTTCCGGCCCTTAAAGCATTAAATGGGATTATGCAAAGGTTCTTTTCTTAATGTCCTTAATCTCTTAATGGTAAGTGGAGCTATAAACTTTTTTTCACCATTAAGGCGTTAAGAAAAGTTAAGGGTTTGCTCCGGCAGATCAGGCTGATCTCCGCAGAGGCCATTCCATCATCCGTTTTCCATCTTACCTGTTTTTTTATTCTTCTGTTCCAGCTTAAATAGCCCTGATGGGAGTGAGCACGGAGACAATTCTTCATTGGCGGAGTAAAACGGACAGCAGGACGGAACCTAACCTAATGGTTACTGCTGCTGCGCTTCAAAAACAGATTGACTCTCTTGTTAAAAAATGTAAAATCTTTCAACCTCAAGGTAATAAAACCGTATTATTGTAGTATTTCGTACATATTATGATGATGAATGTGAATCTTAAGAAATTAACTTTTCTTGCTTTTATTTTGTGTGTAAATTTTAGTGTTTTTGCTCAAAGTAAAAATGTACAACTCCCTGCAAATTGGTTTAACCTCGATTTACAGGAAAATGGATATTTTGGTATTAGCACGGAGAAAGCTTATCGTGAACTTCTAAAGGATAAAAAACCAAAACAAAACGTTATCGTGGCAGTAATTGATGGTGGTGTTGATATCAATCATCCTGATTTGCAAAGTGTTTTATGGACAAATAAAAAAGAGATTCCTGGAAATGGAATAGACGATGACGGCAACGGTTATATTGATGATATTCATGGCTGGAATTTTATCGGTTCTAAAAAAGGTAATCTGGAGTTCGATAATTTAGAACTGGTGCGTTTGTTAAGAATTTATACTCCGAAGTATCAATCAACAACCAATTTAACTCCTTTAGATAGCACGCAAAAGGAAGAATTTAAGCTTTATAAGAAAATGGTTGGCGATTTTGGTAAAAAATATGAAGATGCCAGCAATACTTTTTCTGTTTTGATTGCCATTAACAAAGTATTAGATTCTGTAGCAAAGATCAATAAAAAAGAGATCCCAACGATGGCGGATGTTGATCAGTATAAAGCTGATGATGAAACTGAAGAGCAGGTAAAAACAATCATCAGAAAAGGGGCTAAAGAAGATGGTAGTTTCGAGAAGTTTTATAAGAACATAAAGGAAGGATATAAGCAATACGATGCAATGCTGAAGTATAACCTAAACCCTAAATACGATATGCGCGCGGAACTGGTTGGCGATGATTACAGCAATTCTTACCAAAAGGATTATGGAAACAACGATGTTAAAGGTCCCGATGCTTTTCATGGTACGCACGTATCGGGCATTATTGGTGCCGATCGTACGAATTCAACTGGTATTTTGGGGGTAGCCAATCATGTAAGTATTATGGCTATCAGGGTAGTGCCTACTGGTGATGAACGGGATAAAGATGTGGCTAATGGCATTAGGTATGCAGTTGATAATGGCGCCAGGGTAATTAATATGAGTTTTGGCAAAAGTTACAAGTGGGATAAAAAAGCAGTAGATTCGGCGGTAAAATACGCAGAACTTAAAGGTGTATTGTTGGTACATGCAGCCGGAAACGACAACCAGAACAACGATATTGAAGAGAATTTCCCGAATAAGTTTTTTGACAGTAAAGAGGCAGAAAAGTACAAGGAAGCCAATAAAAAACCCAGCAAGCCAGATTTTACGCCACCTAAGCCTATGGCACAAAATAACGGAATGGGCATGAGACCACCTTATAACCGCCCTTCATTCGTAAAGCCTGCACCAATCGACTCAGCAAAGTTTAATCTACCCCATGCTAATAATTGGATTGAAGTGGGTGCAAGTGCTTATAAAGATGATGATAATCTAAAAGCCGATTTCTCTAATTATGGCAAGTACAGCGTTGATGTTTTTGCACCAGGGTTTTTGATCAAATCGACAGTGCCAGATAATAAATATGAAGAAGCTGATGGAACAAGTATGGCTTCGCCGGTTGTTGCTGGTTTAGCTGGTTTAATTTTAAGCTATTATCCAGAATTAACACCTGTTCAGGTAAGAGAAATAATCATGAAATCGGTTTCGAAAGTAGCACATAAGATAAAATACAAGAATGATAGAGGGGAGAACACCCGTGTGCTTTTTAGCGAAATATGTGTGAGCGGAGGTATTGTAAATGCTTATAACGCACTTAAATTGGCAGAGTCGTATAAATAAAGAAGAGGTTTTTAGTTTTTTGGAGCGCAAGGGCATTACAACTATTTAGGTTTGTTCCCTTGCTCCGCTTTCGGGGATGCCGCTTCGCCCGGGGCTAAGCACTCCCAATGTCAGCTTTGCAAATGTAAAATTAACTACAGATATAAAAACCCGTGTTTATCTGTGTTTAAAAAACTTAATTAATAACATAAAAACAAAAACTACGAAACCAGGGTTTTAATAAACTCCTGAAAGGTGCCAAAAGGATAGTTTTTTGCTTTCATCCACGAAATTAGCGCTTCCATACGTTCGATCATTTTTATACCTGTATTCTTCCTTACATAACCAGGGAAGCCAAAGCGTTCGAAATCATTTAAATCGGTAAATTCCCAGGGGTGAAAATAGATATTCAGGTATTTATCCTTTTTATAAGTCCAACTGGCTAAGGTTTTGTAAATGCTTAAAGGCAGATTGTGAAAAGAGAGCCAGAATAGCGGGAAACGGACTACCGGGCAAACAGAAGCAGGAATCTGCAAAACGTTATCTTTAATAAAATGCGTTCGCGAAATATTAAAATTATTATAGCGTCCGGGTAGATAAGTTGGATTGATGGATGTGTTGTATGTGTATCCAGCCTTTTCAATCTCCTTTTCATCAACAGGCATCATTCTCGCCATGCGGTAACCTGTAATTTCTTTACCTGAAAGTTCTTCGAGTTTGAGCTTAGATTGAAGCAGGTGTTCAGGTTTAAAATCAGAATGATAATAACCGTGAGAGGCCAGTTCATGCCCTGTTTCAGTAATCCGCTTAATCAGATCAGGTATATTTTCGGCATAAGTAACCGTGCAGAAAAAAGTAGCTTTCACACTATATTTATCCAAAATGTCTAAAATAGCGATAGTCCCTGCTCTCGAAATGGCAATCTGATCTTCAAAGGAGATTTCTTTTCCGTATTCAAAAGGCATGTCAAACTCTTCGATATCAAAACTTAACAGTACCATTTTATTTTTGCTGGATATTGGTTGAACGGATAATATAATTTGGACGATTTTTAGTTTGCATAAACATCTTACCTACATAAATGCCTATAATACCCAAGATAATAAGCTGTAGTCCCCCAAAAAAGACGATGGTCATAATTACTGATGCCCAGCCAGAAACTTCTACATGGTTTACAAATGCGTAGATAATGTAAGGGATATACAGTACGGATGCAAAGGAAAGAATGAAACCAAGGTATACCGCAGAATATAGGGGTTTTATACTGAATGAGGTAACGCCATGTAGCGCTAGCCTTAACATCTTTTTAAAAGTATATTTGCTATTTCCCGAAAAACGTGCTGCAGGATTGTAACGAATGGCATACTGCTTAAAGCCAAGCCACTTTACCAAACCACGTAAAAATGGCTCATTTTCATGAAAATTCCTGAAAACACTTACAACTTTTCGATCAAGTAAGCGGAAATCGGCAGCACCTGGCTCAAGATCAATATCTGATAACCAGTTTAAGGTTTTATAAAATAAGCTTGAGGAGCTTCTTTTTCCTTTTGATAAATTCTTATCTTCTTCCCTGATGGTGTACACCACTTCGAAGCCTTCCTGCCACTTCTGCAACATTTGGGGAATTAACTCCGGAGGATGTTGCATATCGCAGTCCATAGAAATTACGCAATCGCCAAACGCATGGTCCATACCTGCTTTAACTGCCAATTGATGACCAAAATTTTTGGAGAATTCGAGAAAGAATATGTTGCCAGCAGTTGAAGCGTATTCTTTTATTGTTTCGAGGGTATGATCGGCGCTTCCATCATCCACCAGGATAATTTCATAATCGTAATTGATGGTTGAAAAAACTTTTTTAATACTTTCGGTTATTACAAAAATATTATCGGCTTCGTTGTAAGCAGGGATTACTATAGAAACTAATTTATTCATTTATCGGCAATCAGATAAGACTCAAAATCCTCTTTCATCATCTGGTAAATTATGGTTAGCCAAATAATAACGCAAGGTAGGGCTTTAAGAGAATATAGACGAATAAATTCTTTTACCGGCCTTGGGAAAATATCGGTTGGCGACAGGCTGGTTAATATAAATGCAAAAATAAACAAGGCAATTATCCACCCTTTTTTTGGGTTTTGCTGCACTATAAACCAAATGGCAACACCTGCGAAAGCAATAATATAGGTTGGGGATTCAGAACCACTGCTAAATATAACGGTAAAAATAAGGGTTGATGCCAATAACATTAACCTAAAGCCAATGTGTTTATATTGCTTTATCCGTAAATAAGGCAAAGCAAATAATATAAGACCACCTAATAAAAACGGGAGATTGGGAATGTTTACGTTTCCTGTTGCTCTCCTTACGATCCCCATTAAAGAAATATCCTGAAATGAAGTTAATGATGCATTTAAGTCATTTTTATGGGCTAGGGAATGGTACCAGTCGCTATATGATTGAATTACAAATGCCGGAGATGAAATTACCATTGGTAAAACAAAAAGTACTGTAAAAGCGATTAAGACGCCTATGATAAATTTTAACTTATTTTTAGTGAAGAAGAAAAATGCCAATCCAACAATTCCGTAAAGTTTAACCAATGTGCCGAAGGCGATAAAAAAAGCCGATTGTACTTCCTTCTTTTTAATCAGATGGGAGAAACTTAGTAATATTAATCCTGTTAGTGCAATGTTAAACTGAAAGCTGAAAAGTGCAGTTAATGTTTCATTTGCACAGATCCATGCAATTATGGTTCGCTTGTTAAGTGAAATGGGTAGGCTGTAAATTCCCCAAAGTAATATGGCAATATTGGCGATGTTCCAAAGTATACAGCCCAATCCATCAGGTAATAAGGCAAAAGGCGCTATGAAAATCGAAAACACAGGACCATAATGGTTACTATCAAAGTATTCAGGATAATTATTGTATAAATTCTCTAAATCGATGGTATGCCAGTATACATATTTAAAAATCAGGTAATTATTATAGGAATGGTGATGGTATTGCTTAAAACCAGCTACAAGAGCCAATAGGAGATAAATGGCAAATACACATTGCTTTTTTAAAAGTAATGAGGACAGTTTACCAAGATTAGTTTTTGTGGAAGTGTTCATTATAATTTGGTGCCGCAATATAACTATTTTAACAGCTCACATGGATATCTATTCTTTTAAAGCTTTGCTTTTTGTTCCGGATGGAAATGCATATCGAAGATTAATTTTGGGCTACGGTTAAATTTATTTTGTTTAATTCAACAAAAGAGGCTGTCTCGTAAATAAGAATTGTCATCCTTAGGGTTAATTAATTGTTTAAATCAATATGAGTGACGTAAAATTGATTTCTTTTGCCATACACCACGGTCTTGCCTCGGCTCGCCGCAGCCGAAAGGCTCTTTCTTTTTGGCATCAAAAAGAAACAAAAACTGCCGGCTGAAAATTTTTCTTTTGATGGCAGTTCTGCAGCAAGAACAGTGCAGCCCGAAAAATTTGTTAGGCCGGATTTAAGTAGAACGGGGATACCGTACTCTGGCCTAGTTGGAGGGAAATGCGAAAGCATTAAAATACTGATTAATAATAGTTTATAAAATCACGTCAATGGTAGCCTGTCTTACAAGGCGTTTCGACAGGCTCAACGTGACAAATTCGATTGAATTACAATTTATGATCCAACCACTTTTAGATTTTATTACCAGAACCTAATGCGCTTTAAATCTTAAAACGGTAAAAGAGTAAGCTGGTAGCTCGAGTTGTCTGGTTGCATCTGTATTAATTGTTGTCATAACCGGAACAGCTTTTTTATCGGCCGGGTTACCTGAAATTACAGTTTTGATGGTACTTTTTCCAAGTTGTTGCTGATTTAAATCGAGCGAGGTTTTCACGGTAACCGGAAGCAGGTTAACAAGTTTAATGATCAAATCGCCGGTTTTGGCATCTTTAACCATCGAACAGGCCATCCGTTTATTTACATTTTCCTGGTTTGAAGAAAGAACCATAGTTGATGGGATATACTCATCACCAGCATTCTGTCCGTATAATTTTTGTACGAAATAGCCTATTGTGGGTTTTACCTCTGCATTATTAAAATAAATCAAATCGGGATCCCATTGCGTATGCCCCTCTTTAGCGATAAGTGGGGCATAAGATGCCATACTCACCACATCACCATTGCGCTCCAGAGAAATAAGATACAGTGCTTCAGCAAGTGAAGTTTCCAGGTTTGTTCTATTGCCACCAGGTAAACTTGCAGCATATTCGCCGAGGTAAACTTTCGATTTAGACCGATCGTAACTGTCGTAAAAATTTTGATTATTGATAAACCAACCCGGCGATTGGTAATAATGTTCATCAATAATAGGAACGTTAAGGTTTGAAGCAATTTGCCAGCCAGCTTCATAATCAGTTCCTTCATAAAACGGACCTGCTGTACCTATGATTGTAATTTCGGGATGAGATTTTTTTAGTGCTTTATAGATCATTGTAAACCGTTCAGCAAATACATCTGTAATCTGGTCTTCATTGCCAATGCCTATATATTTCAGGTTAAATGGTTTTGGGTGGCCTGCTTCAGCACGTTTCTTACCCCATTCGGTTTTTACATCACCGTTGGCGTATTCTATTAAATCTTCTATATCCTGTATATATTGTCCCATTTCACTCATAGGTATGCCACCCTGTTGGCCACCACCACCTGTAGCTGAATTTTGGCAAGGTACACCGGCAGCTACTACCGGAACGGGTGCAGCACCAATATCTTCGCAGAATTGAAAGTACTCGTAATAACCAAGCCCCATGGTTTGATGGTAGCCCCAAAGGTTTCGATCTGGTTTACGAGCGGCTAAGGGACCAATTGAGTTTTTCCATTTGTAGATGTTGGCTATGCCATCACCATGCGCAAGACAACCTCCTGGAAAACGTACAAAACGAGGGTGTATATCTCCAATGGTTTGAGCGAGATCTGCCCTTAATCCATTTTTTCGGCCTTTAAAAGTATGCTTTGGAAACAACGAAACCATATCAATTGCAATACGCCCCGGATTGCGAATCACGATTTCTAGTTTTGCATTTGTCACATCTGCAGAAGATACCAAAGTTAATGCTTGTGTTTTCCAGTTGCTTGAAGTGAGGTTTAAATTTGATTTAGCCAGAATTCCCTGTTTATCGCTTACCAGCCTTACTTCGAGATTCATTTTTTTTATATTCAATAACTTAGCTGATAACGAAAAATCATAAGGTTCGCCTTTTTTCAATGCTATTCCATCAAAACCGCTATTAAGAATGGATGCTCCGGCAAGGGGAATATCCAAAACCGCATAGTGCGGATTATTGGGATGAATTGGCGAAATCGAATCTATTTTCATGGTAGCGCGATCACCCTTCAATAGCCAGGCATAACTGCTGTTCCAGTTTTGATCGTTATATTCTTTATCACGCGGGTGATATTCAAAATCCCGGTTTTGGATCAATTCAGCATACAAACCGCCATCAGCTGCATAATTTAAATCTTCGAAAAATACACCTGTTAGCATATTGCTGATCGCTTTTGCCTTATCGGGTTGGAAAGTTATTTTTGCCTCCACATTTTTAAGTCCTGCAAAACGTTGTGCATCATCCTTAGTAGTTTCTCTATCCTGTTTGTTTTTATAGTCTTTTAGTTCATATGCTTTTTTTAAGCCCAGAATAACTTTCCATGGCAAACGGTGTACTTGTCCATTACCTGCATTGGATAGATTAACCGATTTACTCCCATTGAGGTAAGCTGAAGCAGGCACTTCTTTTACAGGGCTGTAATGGTTTAAATCTTTGGTTTTGGTTTGGAAATATTTTTCGTTAGCATCCGCATAGGTTACCGTATATTCATCCAGGTTGCCATCATATTTAATAATTGGGCGTAAAACATTTTTACCTTGCTTTACATAAGGATAGTTTTGCGGGCTCCAGTTTACAAGATCTTTCGAACTTGAGGTAGCAAACTGTAGCGTATGGTCATTCAGGCTCCAAATACACACCCAAAGTCCGTTTTTGCCCTGCATAAGAAAAGGCGTTATCATTTTTTTTTCACTTCCCCACCGGCCATAATCGCTTTTCAGATAGGTATAATCGTTTCCTATTGGCGTCCAGTTCTTTTTATCTAAACTCCAGGCAAATCGAAGTCCGTTTGCATTATAGGCAAATAAATAAGCCGAATCGGGCTCGTTGATTGGTTTTTTATTTATGGCAGATACATTTACTGCGACTAAAATCAGCGCGGCAAGAAGCCAAAATTTTCTTTCCATTTTCTGTTAAAATTTAATTGTTAAATTCCATTTATTGGTCAATGCCTGTATTTTATTTTTAGTGAGGTGTATTACTGCATCATTTTCTTATGCTGCGTATCGGTACTTAAGGTGAAAAGCATCAGCAAAAAAACAATCCAGTTTTATATAAGGTAATCATCTTAGTTAGAAAATTTTTCTAATATAAATAATAATCGTTGTTATGACGATTATTATTTAAGTTACAGAAGAAATTGCTTAGACTCAATCATCATCCATCAGAGATTGCATATTACAATATGGCAAATACCAATATGAAAAAAACCTTTCCAAAATGGAAGGGTTTTTTTTTATCTAATTCTAATTGAGGTAATGGTTATTTGTTTAACTTTATGATTATCAGTTATTTATTTGATTGGTCTCTTTTGTGGTATAAGAGTTGGCTAAAGCTTGTAAAATCATTAAAATCATGACAATATTACTTTTTTTAATCCTGGTACTGCTCTGCTGGGCTACTTACAAATCGATAAACTGGTTCGAAAAAATCTAACACTATGATCGCATTATTTATTATCGCCATCGCCGTATTTATCTATATGATTTACGTGCTGATCAAACCCGAAAAATTTTAATCCTTACCTCCTCTAACGGAGCATTAACAAATTAAGAAATGAATACTGAATTAACAGGCATTATTGCCACATTTCTGCTCACCCTGGTTATCGCCATCCCTTTGGGTAAATACCTGGCCAAGGTTTTTGCAGGAGAAAAAGTCTGGACAGATTTTTTAAAACCATTGGAAACTGGTATTTACAAGCTTTCCGGAATCAATATTAAAGAACAAATGAACTGGAAACAGCAGTTAAAAGCACTGCTTACCATTAATATACTATGGTTGTTTTATGGTTTTTTTGTGCTCATTTTTCAGGATAAGCTTCCATTCAATCCAGATGGAAATCCTGGGATGACACCTGACCTCGCTTTTAACACCATTATCAGCTTTGTTGCCAATTGTAACCTGCAGCATTATTCTGGAGAGAGTGGCGTAAGTTACCTTACCCAGCAATATGTGCTCATGTTTCTTCAGTTTGTAAGTGCTGCAACAGGTATTGCTGCTGCTGTAGTTCTTTTTAAAGCTTTTAGAGATAAAACAACAACGGAACTTGGTAATTTCTGGGAATTTTTTGTGAAATCAATTACCCGTTTATTGTTGCCTTTATCATTCGTAATGGCCTTAATCTTAACTTTTAGCGGTACACCTGCAAGTTATGATGGTAAAGATAAATTCATTTCTCTACAGGGCGATACGGTTAATGTTTCGAGAGGACCGGCTGCTCAAATGATTGCCATTAAACATCTGGGTACAAATGGCGGAGGTTATTTTGGGGCCAATTCGGCACATCCATTTGAAAACCCAAGTTACTTTACCGATATGGTTGAGTTGATTGCTCAGGTCATTATTCCAATTGCCATGGTAATTGCTTTCGGTTATTTTATTCGCAGGAAAAAATTGGCCTGGACTATTTTTGGGGTCATGACCATCGGTTTGTTTATGCTGCTCATCCCTATGCTTAGCTCAGAACTGGGCGGAAATCCAGCTTTGGCAAAAATGGGTATTTCACAAACTACAGGAGCAATGGAAGGAAAAGAAGTTCGCTTCGGTCCTGCTGCATCTGCTTATTGGTCAACGGTAACTACGATTATCTCTACAGGTTCTGTAAACGGTATGCACGATAGTACCATGCCAATGTCGGGTACCTGGCAGTTACTTGGAATGATGATCAATTCATTTTATGGCGGTTGTGGTGTAGGTTTATTGAATTATTTCATCTACCTGATTGTTGCTGTATTTATTTCGGGACTGATGGTAGGGAGAACACCAGAATTTCTTGGCCATAAGGTAGAAGCCAGGGAGATTAAGATAGCGGCCATTATTACTTTGCTGAGTCCGTTTTTGATCCTTGCCGGTACAGCCATTGCAAGTTATATTTTTACCAGTCATGGCAATGCCGCCTGGGCTGTTCAACCTAAAAGCTGGCTCAATAATCCTGGTTTCCATGGGTTCTCTGAGATGCTGTATGAAATGACTTCATCAAATGCGAACAATGGTTCGGGATTTGAAGGATTGGGAGATAACAATATGTTCTGGAATGTATCCACTGGTATTGTGATTTTCTTAGGCCGTTTCTTACCAATTATCGGCCCGGTTGCCATTGCCGGATTACTGGGAGCTAAAAAATTCATCCCTGAATCGGCCGGTACGCTTAAAACAGATACCAAAACTTTCGCACTGATGACTTTTGCGGTGATCATCGTGTTAAATGCACTTTCTTATTTTCCTGCCCTGGCTTTAGGTCCTTTGGCAGAATATTTTACCATGCTTAAATAAACAATACAATGAAACCCAATAATAAATTGTTCGAACCTGCCTTGGTGCAGACCGCACTAAAACAATCTTTCATCAAGCTTGATCCACGGGTGATGGTACGGAACCCGGTAATGTTTACCGTAGAAATCGGAACACTGGTAATGGCTTATGTTACCGTGTACTCTTTCAGCCATAGTGGACAAGGATCGCCTTTGTACAATTTCTTCATCTTTTTAGTTTTATTGCTTACCGTTCTGTTTGCAAACTTCGCTGAAGCAATTGCAGAAGCAAGAGGCAAGGCACAGGCCGACAGCCTTCGTAAAACAAGGGAAGAAACGCCAGCCAAAGTGCTATTGGCCAATGGAACCATCGAAATCCGTTCATCCAATCAATTAAAAAAAGGAGATGTGTTCGTTTGTGAAACAGGCGATACCATTCCAACAGATGGAGAGATTATTGAAGGTATTGCCACTATCGACGAATCGGCCATTACTGGTGAGTCTGCCCCGGTAATCCGCGAATCAGGAGGTGATAAATCTTCGGTAACTGGCGGTACAAAAGTTTTATCTGATGAGATTAAAGTTCAGGTAAGCACTGCACCTGGTGAAAGCTTTTTGGATAAAATGATTGCTTTGGTTGAAGGTGCATCACGTCAGAAAACGCCAAACGAGATAGCTTTGACCATTCTGCTGGCCAGTTTTACCCTTGTGTTTATCATTGTATGTGTAACCTTGAAACCTTTTGCTGATTATGCCAATACCCCAATAACCATTGCATCGTTAATTTCCCTGTTTGTATGTTTAATCCCAACCACCATCGGCGGACTTTTATCTGCTATTGGTATTGCCGGAATGGACAGGGCATTAAGAGCCAATGTGATTACCAAATCGGGTAAAGCAGTAGAAACTGCAGGCGATATTGATGTACTGCTTTTAGATAAAACCGGAACCATCACCATTGGTAACCGTAAAGCCACTAATTTTTACCCAACAGCAGGTGTAAACATTAAAGCTTTTACCGGTGCCTGTGTATTAAGCTCGTTGGCCGATGAAACCCCGGAAGGAAAATCGATCATTGAATTGGCAGCTGAACAAGGTTTTAAATCTGCCGGAACACCAGAAGGATCAACATTCATCAAGTTTACTGCCGAAACCCGTTCGAGTGGATTGGATACTGTAGATGGAAAAAGGATCAGAAAAGGTGCCTTCGATTCGATCAGGAATATTGTTGAAAAAGCCGGAAATATTTTCCCTTCTGATATCGAAAACCATGTAAAGGCTATTGCTACCAATGGAGGAACACCACTTGTAGTGTCAGAAAATGAAAAAGCCCTTGGCGTAATCGAATTACAGGACATTATTAAACCTGGTATCAGCGAACGTTTCGAGCGCCTAAGGAAAATGGGTGTAAAAACAGTAATGGTTACCGGCGATAATCCATTAACAGCTAAATACATTGCAGAAAAAGCAGGTGTTGATGATTTTATTGCAGAGGCTAAACCCGAGGATAAAATGAACTACATCAAAGATGAGCAAACCCTTGGTAAGCTGGTAGCCATGATGGGCGACGGTACCAATGATGCCCCTGCTTTGGCGCAGGCCGATGTTGGTGTAGCTATGAACAGTGGAACACAGGCTGCAAAAGAGGCCGGTAACATGGTCGATTTGGATAATGACCCTACCAAGCTGATTGAGATCGTAGAAATCGGTAAACAATTGTTGATTACCCGCGGTACATTAACCACTTTTTCCATCGCGAATGATGTGGCCAAGTATTTTGCAATCGTTCCGGCTTTGTTTATTGCCTCAATTCCAGCACTGCAAAGTCTGAATATTATGGGCTTGCACTCGCCAGAATCAGCGATCATGTCGGCTGTGATTTTTAATGCGATCATTATTCCAATCCTGATCCCACTGGCTTTAAAAGGTGTGGCCTACAAACCTATCGGTGCAACTGCCTTATTACGCAGAAACCTATTTATATATGGTATCGGCGGTGTGGTAGCGCCATTTATAGGGATTAAAATAATCGATTTATTGGTCGGATTATTTGTGTAAAAGTTTCCGTCATTCCCGCGTATGCGGGAATCGTAATGCAAGCGCTTTAAGATTCCCAATCAAGTTGGGAATGACGAATCGAATAAGAATTTAAAAAAATAAAAAGATGAAAAAGTACATCATTCAATCCATCCGCTTAACACTTGTATTATTGGTACTGTTATGCGTAATATATCCGGTTACTGTTGCCTTTATCGGTAAAATGTCTAAAGGAAACGGGGGAGGAGAAAAAATCACCAAAAATGGTAAAACAGTAGGTTATGCATTATTGGGTCAGTCGTTTACCAAACCTCAATATTTTTGGGGAAGACCATCAGCTGTGGCCTACAATGCAGCAGGTTCTGCAGGTTCTAACAAAGGGCCATCAAATCCTGACTACTTAAAAGAAGTGCAATCGCGTATTGATACTTTATTGAAATACAATCCGGGCATCAAAAAATCAGATATCCCTGCCGATATGGTTACTGCTTCAGGAAGCGGACTTGATCCAAATATTTCTGAACAAGGTGCAGCCATTCAGATCGATAGGGTTGCTGCAGCACGTAAAATCGATGTGAAAAAAGTGAAAGAACTGGTTGCCATGAACACACTTAAACCATTTATGGGTGTATTCGGCCCTTCATCAGTAAATGTGCTGAAATTAAACCTTGCTCTTGATGCACTTTAATTAGAGCTTCTAAGTATCTTCATCTCGACCGTAGTGGAGAGATCTAATTCCTACAAGTTTAAAGATCTCTCCATTCCACTGCGTTCCATCCGATAGCTATCGGATCGAGATGACGACCGTTTAAAACAAAATATTTCCCAAAACAATAACAACGGCAATGCTTTAAGGCCTGGTATCAAACGAGCCTTGGCCTTAGGCTTTGCCTAATACAAACAATCAGTAAAATGAAAAAAATACTATTACTTGCCGCTACACTTACTATAGGGTTCTTTGCTAAAGCACAGGATGAACCAAAAATTAAAGTTACGGGTTACCTTGAAGCTTATTACGGATACGATTTTAACAAGCCTGCAGACCATAACCGTCCGGGTTTTATTTATTCGCATAACCGGGCAAACGAAGTAAACCTGAATCTTGGTTTTATCAAGGCCGCTTATGATAGCGGAATGATCAGGGCTAATTTAGCAGTAATGGCAGGAACTTATGCCAATGCTAATCTTGCTGCCGAGCCTGGTGTATTAAAAAATATCTTTGAGGCCAATGCCGGGGTAAAATTATCCAAAACAGAAAATCTTTGGATCGATGCCGGAATCTTTTCTTCGCACATCGGTTTTGAAAGTGCGGTTTCGAAAGATTGTTGGGTACTTACCAGAAATATTTCTTCAGAAAATACACCTTATTACGAATCGGGTGCGAAAATTACTTATGGTACCAAAGATGGAAAATTTACAGCTACCGCATTGTACCTGAATGGATGGCAGCGCATTACCCGCCAGAATGGAAATAATAAACCTGCCGGTGGACTTCAGCTGACCTGGAAACCAACCGATAAAATTACCGTAAATTACAGCAATTATCTTGGAACAGAAGGTGCTGATTCTGTTCGCGTAAACAGGTTTTACCACAATGTTTATGGGGTTTTTCAACTTACCGATAAGTTTGGTGTAACCCTTGGGTTTGATTACGGCACGCAACAAAAACAAAAAGGCAGCAGCGATAAAAGCGAAGTCATTTCTCCGGTAGCCATTGCACAATACAAATTTGCACCAAAATGGGCCGTTGCCGGGAGGTTTGAATATTATGAAGATAAAAACGGAATTTTTATTGCCACAGGCACGCCACAAGGTTTTAAAACCAAGGGTTATTCTTTAAATCTTGATTACTCGCCAATCGCCAATGCTGTTGTGAGGTTGGAAGGAAAAGCCTACGATAGCAAAGACAAAATATTTGCCAGGGAGGGCGCTGCGGTTAATGCCAATGCAAGTTTAACGGCAAGTATTGCGGTGTCGTTTTAAAAAATAAGTGCCGTCATCTCGAACGTAGTGGAGAGATCTGTTGAGTATCTGTTACATAGATCTCTCCATTTCGTTGCACTCCAGTCGAGATGACGACCCTTTAGAAATGAATTTTTTGAAAATCCAAAAACAATGCATCCCTATATAGAAATTATATTTAGCCTCTTTTTAGCGTTCTTAGGAATATTAATGATGCGAAAATTGAATTCGTTGAAAAGGAATAAAATAAGTGTAAAAAAAAGAAGTTATGCCACAGAAAAATACTTTAAACTGCTTTATAATAAGCTCTCTTTTAGGTTTATGATCGTATTATTTACATTGGTTATGATTGTTGCAATTACTATATTGATAGAAAAAGGAATAATGAATGTTACCTGGTAAATATGATGGAAGAAGAACAAAAAGAAGAGTCGGTCAGACATTTTTTAGATCTGGTTAAAAAATCCAGGCGCGGAAAGCTCAAAATCTATATTGGCATGAGTGCTGGTGTGGGTAAAACTTACCGTATGCTTCAGGAATCGCATGCATTACTGCGAAATGGGGTAGATATTTGTATCGGTTATGTAGAAACCCACAAAAGGGTAGAAACAGAAGCCCTTGTTACAGGCCTTCCGGTTATTCCGAGGCGGAAAATCTTTTATCGGGGCAAGGAAATCGAAGAGATGGATCTTAAAGGAATCATGAATCGCCATCCGGAGATTGTTATTGTAGATGAACTTGCCCATACCAATGCCGAAGGTAGTAAAAACACCAAACGCTGGCAGGATGTTTTCGATCTGCTTGAGGCAGGGATCAGCGTAATCTCTGCAGTAAATATTCAGCACCTGGAAAGCATTAATGAAGAAATTGAGCAGATTACAGGCATAGCTGTTACCGAACGGATCCCGGATAAGATATTGGAGCTAGCCGATGAGATCGTAAATATCGACCTTACAGCTGATGAACTGGTTACCCGCCTTAAAGAAGGCAAAATTTACGATCAATCAAAGATCGAAAGGGCATTGGGTAATTTTTTTCAATCTGATAAAATTCTTCAGCTGCGCGAACTGGCTTTAAAAGAGGTGGTGCACCAGGTGGAGCGGAAAATCCAGACCGAAATTCCCAAATCAATTAAACTTAGGCCCGAACGCTTTTTGGCTTGTATTTCTTCCAACGCAGAAACCGCAGGTGTAGTGATCCGGAAAACAGCAAGACTTGCTTCCTATTACCGGTCGCCATGGATGGTATTGTATGTGCAAAGCGATAGTGAAAGCATGGAACGCATTAAACTGGATAAACAACGCCATCTGATTAATCATTTTAAACTGGCTACCGAACTGGGTGCTGAAGTAATTAAAATAAAAAGTAACGCTATTACCAGGACCATCATCGATATGGCCACTGAAAAAGAAGTAACCACGATATGCATTGGTAAACCTCATCTTAATATTTTTCAGGTAATTTTACGTACTGCGGTTTTTAATGGCTTGCTCAAGAATCTGGCGATGAAAGATATTGATCTGGTTATCCTATCTTAAAAATAAAAATTGCTGATCACACTATTCTCAATTAATCAAAACCATATTCCTTTATGTCGGTTGAAATAATAGGACCTAAGGATAGTGATATGGAAAAAAAGGATACTAAAACACGTTTGATTAATGAAATTACCACTACAGGATTGCAAGCTGCGGCGAAGAAACTAGGTGCTTCGGCAAGTAAGGCACAGATTAAAAAGGGTGTTTCAAAACACATCAGTTTAATTGATGAGCTTATGCATATTGCTTTAATCAAAAATAAAGATTCATCGAAAAGGGTGCAGCGCAATATTGAGTTTGTTGGCCTTGGTATAATGGCGACGTATACTTTTTACCGTGGTTTTAAAACGAGAAAAAGGTTATTGATTTTCGAAGGGATTTTTCTTACAGCTGCTCTTGGTGGAGTGTTATTGGCCACGCAACTTAAAGCATTAAACGGCAAATAGTGTGATGTATAGGAGTTGCGGAAAGTCGTCATCTCGATCCGAGAGCTATCGGATGAAACGTAATGAAATGGGGCGATCTTCAATAGATTTAGCTTCGCTAAGCACTACCTGGTTTCTAGACTGCGTTGCCCTCTGATCGAAATGACGATTTTTTTATTGTGAATTACACCAATACCGAACCACCATCTACCACAAATACTTGCCCTGTGCCGTATTGTTGTTTCATGGTGTATAAAAATGCCTGTGCAATATCGCCGGCTTCTCCAACGCGCTTTACAGGTAAACGTTCACCCACACCAACATAGAGGTTATTTCTATCCTCATCGCTCATGCTGTTCCATAAATTGGTTTTAACCACACCTGGCGATACCAAATTTACACGTACTGGTGCCAGTTCTACAGCCATTGCACGGGTAAAACCTTCCATGGCGCCACAAATACTGGCTGCTACGCCCCAGCCGGCACTTGGCCGTGGGCTGGCAATACCTCCTGTTAAATTAATAGAACCACCTGCCTTAATTTTCTTTGCTGCATATTTAACTGCAGCAAAAGCACCCCAATACCTTAATGTAAAAAACTGACGGGCATCATCCAGGTCAGTTTCATCAATCGTATTCAAGACCAGATTTTCGCCTGCGGTATATACCAGGTGATCGAAAGATTCCACTGAATTAAAAAACTGTTTGATGTTTTCTTCTTTACTCAGATCTACGGCAAAGCCTTTGCAGTTTTCGGGTAAGGATTTTAATGCCTCATTAATCCTGTTTTCATTACCGGAAACAATTACCACTTTTGCACCATCGTACGCTGCGGCCTGTGCGGTTGCAAAACCTAGACCTGAGCTTCCACCTAATATGATCACTGTTTTTCCTTTGAGTGTAAATTCATTTGCTTTTATTTTCATGATGTTGTAAATTGAAGTGCAAATTTTGAGATATCAACGACCAATTCACTTACCAATTGGTAAAAACGGTCTGAGCTTGTATTTTTGTTACTCAACTCCATATCATATATAAATCCCAATGCCGAACAAACTTATCAGCTACCTGAAACTGTACCATCAAATTTCGGCAGAAGAAGAACAGTATATCATAGAAGCCTTTAATCTCAAAATGTTTAAAGAAGGAGAAGCGCTTTCCCAGCCAGGCAGTATTAGCAAAGAACTTTTTTTTATTGTTGATGGCGTACTCCGGATCGTTATCCGAAATGAAAAGGGGAATGAAGTGACTCATTATTTTTTAAAGGAAAATCAGTTTTGTACGATATTGAATAGTTTCCATAAGCAGATACCAGCAGAAGAGTGTATACAAGCAGCCTGCAATTGTGAAGTTTTAGGCATTAGCAGAACAGCACTTTTGAAACTTTACGAACAGGTACCCTATCTAAAAACACTTATTGATCAGATTACACAACAAGCTTTGATAGACAAGATTAATATCCGAAATGCCTATTTGGGGCAGGATTCTGCCAATAGATACCGGTTGTTTGTTGCCCGTCAGGCCGATATTGCCCTGCGCGTATCATTAACAGATGTAGCTTCTTATTTGGGCATCACACCACAATCTTTATCCAGGATCAGAAGGCAGATCAATAGCTAGTTATTATCTTCACTAATTACAGGAACACTTTTTTAATAGTAGATAAAACATTGGCGTAGTGGCCATACCCGGCCAAATATTGATCAAGCCATTAAAAAAGCATCCTTATACATTAGGATTACTTTTTAGTGCCTCATAGGTACGTTCATTTAAGTGGGGTTAGAGGCTACTTTTGCATTTCTTACTTTAGCCTGTCCTTGTTCAAAAGCAATACCCGATTTTTGTAGCCTTGTCATTCATTTTAACATATTTATATGACACTTTTTAGCCAGAAAATTGTTCAATTTATATCACCACATAGCAATAGAAATTTTATCGTAAACATTATTAAAAATCAAAGAATGGATTTACAGTTAAAGCATAAAACAGCTTTTATAAGTGGCTCTACCGCTGGGATCGGATTCGCCATTGCTGAAAGTTTATTAAAGGAAGGTGTAAAAGTGATAATTAATGGCCGGTCGCAAAGCAGTGTGGATGATGCCGTAAAATCGCTGCAAGGTATTGCAGGGGAAGATTTTGTTTCAGGCATAGCTGCTGACTTTTCGAAAGCTGATGAAGTAAATAACCTGATTGATAAACTTCCGGAGATCGATATACTGATCAATAATGCAGGGATTTTTGAGCCTAAAGCTTTTGAAGATATTAGCGATGATGATTGGTTTAGGTTTTTCGAAGTCAACGTAATGAGCGGAATCAGGTTATCTCGGCAGCTATTCCCTAAAATGTTAAAGAAAAATTGGGGCAGGATTATTTTTATCTCCAGCGAATCGGCAGTGTTTATTCCAGATGAAATGATCCACTATGGTATGACTAAAACCGCACAACTTGCAGTTAGCCGTGGTTTGGCTGAACTAACCAAAGGTACTGAAGTAACCGTCAATTCAATTTTGCCTGGTCCTACCAAATCAAAAGGAGTTGGTGGTTTTATTGAAGATTTGGCTAAAACTGGAAACATTACCGTTGCTGAGGTAGAAGCCGATTTCTTTAAGAACATGAGGCCTACTTCATTACTGCAACGCTTTCTCGATGTAAGTGAAATCGCAAACGCAGTTACCTTTTATGTAAGTCCATTAGCCTCGGGAACCAATGGGGCAGCCATTAGGGTAGAGGGCGGTTTGGTGAGATCGATATTGTAGTTGGTTATAGATACTTTCAGGCTGCGCTTACAGATAAGAATGGCTTCAGTTAATTAAATGGCTGCATTTGATAACTAATTTAGAGCCTGTTTAAATTTTTATGACAAAAATAAATGGCCTTTTGCTGTCACAAGAGCTTAGTCGATTGTTTTATTAATGCGTTGAAATGGTTTTCGACTACGCTCAGACTGACATACGAAATAAATTTTATTTAATTTTAAACAAGATCTTATAATATCTTATTATTTACCTAGTAATACACAAGAAGCTTTATCAAACTGAATAAAGAATGGTTTCACTAAGACTATGGTTTCTTAAATCAGATTTAAGGGTTTAAATAAAATATTAATGTCTCAGAAATTAGAAGTTTGGCAACGAGGGCCGCTGCCCGAAATTATTCCGATGTTACAGCCTGTAGCACATGCCTTATTGCAGGCAAGGGAAGAGATTAATGATTATATGCTCGATTTCCCAGTCGAACTGCTTTGGCAACGCCCCGCCGGAATGGCATCTACAGGTTTTCATCTTCAACATTTAAGTGGGGTGCTTGATCGGGTATTTACTTATGCCAGGGCCGAGGGCCTTTCTGAATTTCAATTTGCCCAGTTGGCTGAAGAAGGTAAAGATTCAGCAAAGGGATATACCGTAGCAGATCTTGTTAACCGTTTCAATAAGCAGGTAGATCAGGCCTTAGTGCAAATCAAGAGTACAAACGAATCAACACTGTCCGATTATAGGGGCGTAGGGCGCGCAGGACTTCCTTCAACGGTTATTGGCCTGTTGTTCCATGCAGCAGAGCATACCATGCGCCATGTAGGGCAATTGATGGTTACCGTAGCCGTAGTTAAGAATAATAAATAAATTTAATTATTTGATAACCAGTTGTATAGATTCTAATTTCATAAAAGATAATTCACTACTGCCATAAGGTTGTCACCAGGCTTGTTAAATTTGCTGAATGATTAAAATAATTTATGGATCACCTTAAATTAGCTACTACAATCAATCCCCCACATTTTTAAAGATGGATATTACCAAAAGATTTGACCGGATACTACAGATATTTTTTCTATTGCAGTCTAAATCGGTAGTCACTACTGAAGAATTACAAAAGCGTTTCGAAATCAGTTTAAGAACAATCTACAGGGATTTGAAAGCTCTGGAGGTGGCAGGTATTCCAATCGTAAATGAATCAGGATCTGGTTATTCAATTATGGAAGGTTTTAGGCTGCAGCCATCCAGGTTTAGTCAGGAAGAAATTCTTAGTTTAATGGTTGCCGAAAAAGTGATGCAGAAACATGAAACTGAATTTATTAAGAAACACTTTGAGGCGGCACTTATCAAAATAAAAAGTTCTTTTCAGGTGCATCAAAAAAGAGATTTCCTTCATTTAGAAGATACGATACATCTTAAAAACAACTTTACATCCAATGATTACCTGCCCAATATTATCGATGTTTTACTCAATAGTACTTTAAAGAAGAAAGTAGTTCATATTCATTACCTTAAAAGTGGCGATATTCACACGGTAGATAGATCTGTAGAACCCATAGGCGTATTCTACGAACACAGCCTTTGGTATCTTTTAGCTTATTGCCATCTAAGAAAAGATTACCGCAATTTTAGATTGGACAGGATTAAAAAAGTTTTGGTGCTTGAAGAAAAATTTACTATTGCACACCCACCAATTAACGAATTCAGGAATAAAAGTTTAGCCGAAAATGTGTTTAAAGTCGAAATTAAGGTAGACAGGAAGTATGCTCATTTTCTATATTGGGAGCGGCAGATTTTCGGATTTACAGGCGAAGAAATTTCAGATGATTTTGTGGTGATGTATTTCGACTGTTCCCTTGCAGTGGTTTCTTTTGTCCGCTGGTTTGTTAAATTTGTTGATGTGGCCGAAATTATAGAACCAGCCCATTTAAATAATGAGCTGGTTGAAATAATGGAATCTGGTTTAAAAAGGATAAACAATAAAAGAGCTATTTAAGCTCTTTTATTGTTTAATAACGATCCCAGAAAAATGGAGGCTCAATGCCTAAGGCCCTTAAATACACAAAGCCTTGCCCGCGGTGGTGTATTTCGTTATCAATGAAATATAAAATGTGGCTAATTATCGTAAACTCGTACTGCCCGAATAATTTAATTGTTTCGTGAAGCTGATCTTCAGAGATTTGGTTGAAGTATTCCACAATTTTTGGGGTATCCTCATCCCATTTATTTAGGATCTCTTCTTTGGTATTGAGTGGAAGATCATGACTAAAAGGCACTGTTTCTCTGGTAACCATTTCTTTTAAACCCGGAACATCAATCGATAACAACTCCTTAATTAATGCTGAAAAAGGTCTCATTCCGCCGATTGAAAATTCAAATAATTCTTTTTCAGGAAATTTTTCAATGGTTTTTCGGGTTAGTTTTCTGTGGCCTAACCAATGTTCTAGTAATTCGCTTTTAGTAATCATAGTTGCTGACATCTTGTTATATTATTTAATAGAACAAAGCTAATACTGGCCTATGACAACTGTTTGTCAGTAGAAAAATGATATGTTACATTTTTTAAAAATTTCTATTCAGCGGGTTACCAATAGTTGTGGTTACTCAATGCTGTCCTTTATTTCAAACCTCTTTCTTTTAAAAGATTTTCTAGCTCCTGACTGTTATATTTAGAGTTATTGGAAAGCTTATAGATGAAAAATAAAGGGATAAGCGTCAAAAATCCTAAACTATTTTTCATCACGCTGTAAAATATAACGCCAGCCAGAAAGCCTATTAATAATGCATTTGTTATAATTGCTGATTTCCTTTTTTTTGCTTCTAGCAAAAGTTCCTGGTCAGTTAATTCAGATAGTGTTTTTTGCTCCATTTTTAGGTTTATTTAGATTGTTTTTTAAAGGGTATTCATCCCCCTTGTTAATAATCAAATATAAATAATAGATGCTACTGGTAAAACAGAGATTGCGGTTAAAATCCTGCGTTATTAAGTTGGTTAGCAAAATGGCTGGGGGATGCACACAGTATAAATTTGTGTGCATTTGTAGTTAAAAACCTTAAAGATCACCGGCAGTTATGCAAACTACAGTGATACGTAACGCATTAAGCCTCGTAGAGCTAGACGTTTTCAACTATCAAAACAGAAAAGGAATTTAACAAAAGCAGGCTTTATGAATTAAAAACATTAATCATTACATTTGCCTTTGGTGAAAAACTTTGTATTCCTTTTTTCTCTTTATCTGATCCTTCTGGGCCTAATGCCCTGCCAGGACAAGGAAGATATGGTTTCCAAGTCTCACACCGAAAGCATTGTGCACAGCGATCAATCAAAAGCTGAACATATGCATGGCGAATCCTGTCCACCGTTCTGTAGCTGTGCCTGCTGTTCTGTCGGTCAGCACTTTCCATCCGAAAAGTTAACAAATCTTATTGTTCCGGTATTTCGGAAACCATACCCGGTTTTCCAGTGCTCGGCATTGAAAAAACAACCACTAGATATCTGGCAACCGCCTAAACTCGTTTAATCAAATTTTCTACTCATGGCGATGCCCATGAAAACGTGCTATTTACACGCATATTTTGCACCATGATTGCAATGATGCCTGCTATTTATTGATTTTGATTATACACAATGCTGAACAGAATAATACAATTCTCCATCAGGCAGAAACTGCTTGTGGGAATTATGATGCTGGCGCTGATTGCCTGGGGTATATACTCCCTTAGGCAGCTGCCCATAGATGCCCTTCCAGATATTACCAATAACCAGGTACAGATTATTACTTCCTCGCCAAGCAACGGTGCAGAAGATATTGAGCGCTTTGTAACCTACCCGGTAGAGCAGACCATGGCCACTATTCCCGGAATAGAAGAAATCCGTTCTTTTAGCAGGTTCGGCCTTTCAGTTGTGACAGTAGTGTTTAAGGAAAATGTAGAGATTTACTGGGCCCGCCAACAGGTAAGTGAAAGGCTTGCCGAGGTAGAAAAGGCCATTCCGAAGGGGATCGGCACACCTGAGATTGCGCCATTAACTACCGGACTGGGAGAAATTTACCAATATGTAATCCACCCTAAAAAAGGATATGAAAAAAAATATGATGCCACCGAACTCCGCACCATTCAAGACTGGATTGTTCGTCGCCAGCTTCTGGGCGTAGAGGGCATAGCAGATGTGAGTAGCTTTGGAGGGTACCTCAAACAGTATGAAATTGCCCTTAATCCCGACAAGCTCAGGAGTATGGATATATCCATAAGCGATATTTTTAAGGCACTAGAAAAAAACAATCAGAACACTGGCGGATCTTACATCGATAAGAAGCCAAATGCTTATTTTATCAGGAGCGAGGGATTGATCAACAGTATGGAAGACATTGAGAACATCGTTGTACGGACCAATGAAAATAGCATTCCCGTGCTGATCAGAAATGTAGCTGAAGTAAGGATCGGTGCGGCTACCAGGTATGGTGCCATGACCAGAAACGATGAGGGCGAGGTAGTAGGTGCGGTAGTGATGATGCTAAAGGGTGCCAACTCTTCAAAGGTTATCGCAAATGTAAAAACCCGGATGGATCAGATTGCAAAGAATCTGCCTGAAGGCGTGGTTATAGAGCCATTTCTCGACCGCACAAAACTGGTAAACAGTGCCATTGGTACGGTGACCAAAAACCTGGCAGAAGGTGCATTAATTGTGATTTTTGTATTGGTACTGCTTTTGGGGAATTTCCGCGCCGGACTGATTGTGGCTTCTGTTATTCCGCTTGCCATGCTTTTTGCCATATGCCTGATGAATCTTTTTGGCGTCAGCGGAAACCTGATGAGCCTTGGAGCCATAGACTTTGGGCTCATTGTAGATGGAGCAGTAATCATCGTAGAGGCATCTCTCCACCATCTGGGTATCCGAAAAAACAAAAACAGGTTAAGCCAGCAGGAGATGGATGCAGAGATTTTTGAATCTGCTTCCAAAATCCGTAACAGCGCAGCTTTCGGAGAGATCATTATCCTCATCGTTTACCTGCCAATTCTGGCACTGGTTGGTATAGAAGGCAAGATGTTCAGGCCAATGGCCCAAACGGTGGCTTTTGCTATCCTTGGCGCTTTTATCTTGTCGTTAACTTATGTGCCGATGATGAGTGCGCTGTTTCTAAATAAAACCATCAGCACCAAAAGAAATATCTCAGACAGGATTATGTCCTTTTTTCAAAGGGTATATACACCAATGCTCAATTTTGCACTTCGGGCAAGGGTGGCCGTTGTAGGCATTGCAATAGGATTATTTGCCGTTTGTCTTATTATTTTCAATTACCTGGGGGCAGAATTTATTCCCACACTGGAGGAGGGTGACTTTGCCGTAGAAACACGGGTGCTTACCGGGAGCAGCCTTTCACAAACCATTGAGGCGGCTACACGGGCTGCAAAGGTATTAAAAGCAAATTTTCCTGAAGTAAAAGAGGTTATAGGAAAGATTGGCTCTAGTGAAATTCCTACCGACCCAATGCCGGTAGAAGCCTGTGACCTGATCATTATCTTAAAGGATAAAGGTGACTGGACAAATGCTTCGACGAGAGACGAGCTTGCAGGAAAGATGCAGGCCAAGCTTGAACAGTATATTCCTGGGGTTACTTTCGGGTTTCAACAACCCATACAAATGCGTTTTAATGAACTCATGACTGGCGCCAGGCAGGATGTTGTAATCAAGGTTTATGGAGAGGATTTTTCAAAATTAAGTGCCTATGCAGTTAAGATCGGTGCTATAGCCAGAAAAATCGAGGGTGCACAGGATGTTTATGTGGAACAGGCTTCAGGACTTCCACAGGTCATCATCAAATTTCATAGAGAAAAGATAGCGCAATTCGGCCTGAACATCGAGGATGTGAATACGGCTATCCGCTCAGGCTTTGCCGGAGAGGCTGCGGGACTTGTATTTGAGGGAGAAAAGAGGTTCGATATGGTGGTCCGCCTGGAAAAAGAAAACAGGCAGTCGCTGGAAGATGTAAAGAATCTGTTTGTAACAGCGCCGAACGGTAATCAGATTCCCTTGGAGCAACTGGCTGATATTCAGTACAAGGAAGGACCAAATCAGATCCAGCGTGATGATGCAAAGCGGCGAATTACGGTCGGTTTTAATGTGAGGGGAAGAGATGTGGAAAGTGTTGTAAAGGAAATTGAGCAGAAGATTGATACAGAGGTTAAGTTTTTGCCAGGTTATTATCCAACTTTTGGCGGCACTTTTGAGAACCTGCAGGCAGCCACTAAAAGATTGGGTATTGCCGTGCCATTGGCACTATTGCTCATTTTATTGTTGCTTTATCTTACGTTTTCATCGGTTAAACATGCGCTTTTAATTTTTACCGCAATTCCATTATCGGCGATTGGTGGCATATTGGCCCTATGGGTACGGGGCATGCCATTTAGCATCTCAGCGGGTATCGGCTTTATTGCACTTTTTGGTGTGGCGGTATTAAATGGTATCGTACTAATCAGTGAATTTAACAGGTTAAAAAAAGAAGGAATGAACGATATTCTCGAAATTATCAGAACAGGAACTTCGGTTAGGCTTCGTCCGGTTATTATGACGGCCCTTGTAGCCTCTCTGGGATTTCTTCCAATGGCTATCTCAGGCGGAAGCGGGGCTGAAGTGCAGCGCCCATTGGCAACGGTTGTTATCGGCGGACTAATCTCAGCAACATTGTTAACGCTTTTGGTGCTTCCAGTGCTTTATATCTGGGTAGAAAAAATGGGCAGAAAAAAAGTAAAAATAGCTCCGGTATCGGGAATAATTGTAGTGTTTATTACGCTGTTTGGATTTCAACCTGCTAAGGCCCAAACTGTGTTAACCCTTAAGCAGGCCGTATCTTCAGCACTGGAAAACAACAGGGCAATTAGCGGGGCTGACCTTGGTGTAGGGTTGCAACAGGCACTCAGGAAAAGCGCTTTCGAAATGCCTAAAACTGAAGTTTCTATGCTTTATGGACAGTATAACAGTCTGGTTAAAAACGACAACAACTTTACCGTTTCGCAGAGCATTCCCTTCCCAACACTTTTCGCCGCAAATGCGGCATTAGGTGATGAACGCATCAAAGCAGGCCAGCTTCAGGTCGCTTCAAGTAAAAACGAGCTTATTTATCAGGTTAAAACAGTTTACACCAATCTTCAGTACCTATATTCGAAAGAGAAACTGTTGCTGGAGCAAGACAGTATCTATAAGGGTTTTGTAAAATCGGCTTCGCTAAAGTACAAAACAGGCGAGGGCAACCTGCTTGAAAAGGTAGCCGCCGAGACACAGCTCAAGGATGTACAAAACCTGCTCGATCAGGATAGGTCTGACATTGAAATTTATAAAGCGCAGCTGGCTACACTTCTTGGCAAGGGCGGGTTATCGTTAATCGCCGACAAGTTTTTAAAAGAAACACCCGAGATTTCGATAGGCGATACGGCGCTTCTAAATGAAAATCCAGCCATTGCCTACTTCAGGCAGCAGATCGTGATTGCCGAAAAACAGCGAAAGGTAGAACTTGCCAAAGCATTACCCGATTTTACCTTGGGATATTTTAACCAGTCGCTAACTGGTTTTCAGAACGTTAATGGAAATGACGTTTTCTTTGGCCGTGACAAACGTTTCCAGGGCTTTCAGGTGGGCCTTTCTGTTCCGATATTTTACAGATCCTATTCTGCAAAGGCAAAGGCTGCATCAATTAATCGTGATATTGCTTCGAATGATCTGGAACTCCAGCAGCGAAAACTAACAGGCCAGTACCAGCAGGCCCTGGGCGAATACCTGAAAAATAGGAAACGTTACGATTATTTTATCGCTTCGGCTACAGCCAATGCGGCGTTGATCTTAAAAAATAGCCGGATTGCTTATCAGAACGGAGAAATAGGCTATTCGGAATACCTGTTAAACCTTAAACAGGCAAACGGTATTTACGAAGGTTGCCTGATAGCCCTGCTCCAGTTAAGCCAGAGCATCAACCAGATAGAATTTTTAACCGGTAATAACCAATCATTTTAAGCATAAATCTCATGAGATCCATATATAAATATCTTATCCTGCTATCCTTCCCGTTTTATCTGGCTGGCTGCGGCCGTCCAGGTGAGGAAAAGGAACCTGAAAAAGAAACCATTCACGAAAAAAGCGATATCATAACCCTTACCCCAGAGCAGCACAAGCTATCGGAAATTACCCTGGGAGATATCGAACTGAGGGAATTAAGTGGAACAACAAAAGTAAACGGGATGCTCGACCTCCCCCCACAGAGCCTGGTATCTATTTCTACACCGCTGGAAGGGATTGTAAAAAGTACCAATATGTTGCAGGGAAAACGCGTAGCCAAAGGAGAACTCGTAGCGGTAATGCAGAATCCGGAATTCATTCAGATGCAACAAGACTACCTGGATTATAAAAGCCAGCTGCAGTTCTTAAAGCAAGAACTCGATCGCCAGGAAGAATTGGCAAAGGAAAATGTAAATTCTAAAAAAGCATTGCAGAAAGCAAGGAGCGAATACCAGAGTGTAAGTGCAAGATTGCTGGGGCAACGTTCAAAACTTTCCATTATGAATATCAGTTTTCCGGCACTGGAAAAAGGAAAGATCCAGACAACTTTTAACCTCTATACACCAATGGCGGGTTATGTTACACAGGTTAACACCAACATTGGCGCCTTTGCCAGTACAACCGATGTATTGTTCAAGATCGCCGATACCGAGCACCTGCATGCAGAGCTTACCGTATTTGAAAAAGATGTACCCAAGCTTAAGCTTGGGCAGAAAGTCCGCTTTGTGCTGGCCAATGAGGAAAAAGAACGTATGGCTACGGTTTATCTCATCGGCAGGGAAATCAGTAAAGAGCGTACCGTACAAATTCACTGTCACCTGGACAAAGAGGATACACAGTTGCTTCCGGGCATGTACCTCAAGGCTTATGTAGAAAGTGGCATGAACAAGGTAGAGGCATTACCCGATGCGGCAATTGTTGAATTTGAAGGCAAAAAAATCGTGTTTATCAATCAGCCTGCTGATAAAGGCAATAATACTTACCGGTATAGGATGATGGAAGTAAAAACAGGTGTTGCCGAGAATGGTTACACCCAGGTTTCTTTTGCCGGGCAAATTAATAATGCGAAGGTGGTGATCAAAGGCGCTTATGATCTGTTGAGTAAGGTAAAGAATACCGAAGAGGAGGGAGAAGGACATTAAATGTTTAAGCCAGGTTCATCCTTGGTAAGAATAGCTTAATCTATTGGCTATTTAGGGGTATTTGCGGTGGTGGCCGTTAATTCTATTTGCATTAATGGTCAATTTTTTAGTTCAAACCAGGCCGCAAATCATATCTTGAAAACTAAATGTAACTGGCAGGTGTTAGGTATCATAAAGTAAATCAGTTAATTAAGCGGTAAAATGGGTAATCGCAATGTTGCTTACTGTTTTTGCTGATAGGGACATATAGCTACAGGATAATATGAATACCAGAAGAGATTTTCTACAAAAAATGGGTGCATCAGCATTGATGCTGCAATTGGGGTCGATATCAGCATTTGCTAACGCTCCAGATCTTATCGAACAGCCTTACGAGGGTAGGGTGCTTAGGGTAGCTATTATGGGTTTAGGTGGATATGGCACCCGTGTAGCAGAAGCGATGAAGGCTTGTACCAGGGCGAAGCTGGTAGGTGTAATTAGTGGCACGCCTTCTAAAATTAAAGATTGGCAAACGAAGTATAATCTCTCTGAGAAGAATTGTTACAACTATGACAACTTTGATGAGGTTAAAAATAATCCGGACATAGATGCGATTTATGTGATTACGCCAAATGCATTGCACCATAGTCAGGTTATTCGGGTTGCAAAAGCAGGAAAACATGCCATATGCGAGAAACCGATGGCATTGAATGCTAAAGAGGGACAGGAGATGATTGATGCATGCAAAAAAGCAAATGTAAAATTACTGGTTGGCTATAGGTTACATTTTGAGCCCCATACACTGGAGGTGATCAGAATGAGAAATGCTGGCGACTTCGGCAAGATCAGGTTTTTCCAGGGACAATGTGGTTTTAAAGCAGGCGACCCTACACAGTGGCGATTAAACAAAGCGCTTGCAGGAGGTGGATCAATGATGGATATTGGAATTTATGCCATTAACGGAGCCAGGTATATGGTGGGCGAAGAGCCAATTTGGGTGACGGCTCAGGAAACCAAGACCGACCCTGTAAAATTTAAAGAAGGGGTAGATGAAACCATACAATTTCAATTGGGTTTTCCGGGTGGTGCGGTAGCTTCGTGCTTGTCTAGTTATAACATCAATCACCTGGATCGATTTTTTATGAGTGGCGATAAGGGCTTTGCAGAAATGCAACCGTCTACCGGTTATGGGCCGATCAAGGGTAGGACACATAAGGGTGAACTCATGCAACCCATAACTACGCATCAAACAGTACAGCTGGATGAAATGGCCACTATTATTTTTGAAGATAAAAAGCCGGTAGTTCCTGTAAACGGCGAGGAAGGTTTGAAAGATCTTAAAATTATTGACGCCATCTACCTGGCTGTAAAAACAGGAGGAAAGGTCAAACTTACTGTTTAGCTAAGGGAAATTTAAGGTAGATTTATTGGACTAATGGGGGCGCTTTGCCCAAATTCATAAAGAAATAGCTTCAAGGTTCATATATTGAAGGTCTGGCGTGAGTAAACTTTCGTCCCAGGTAGACTCTCTGGGCGGTCTTTTGTTTTTATATGTTTTTCATAGATTTAATAGGATTGTTTTGAACTTCTCTTATAGTGGTAAGAAAGTTAAACTGGTTGTATCATTTAATGGAAATAAGTGGGTTTAAATCAAATGTTCCATTATCAATACATAAAAAAGTGCAAAATTTGTGCGATTCTAAAGCCTAAACGCATATTTAGGTAAAAAGCAAAATAAAACGAGTTGTACCGTTATCTTGTTTTTACTTGGATTTATCTTGTAATCTTTAAATGGCTTTAAAAGATTATTAAAGTTATCTTATATACGCATTAAAAATGTGTACTATTTAGTGAGGTTTTGAAGTTGTTCTGCCATTAACGTTACTTTAGCTTCCAAATCGTTAAACCTCCCGTAGAGTTCTCCAGGCTCTGGGAAATCGAATAAAACACCCGCCCGCAAGTACCACAATTCCAAAACATCTGATTGATCTAAAATTATGTTCGGGTAATCTCTTTTGTTTTGGTTGTCTGATATTAAAATTAGCTTTCCAGTATCGTGAACTCGGTTTAGTACCCTTTTAATTACAATCCCTTCAGACTTTGTAACTACAATATAGATACGCCTATCGCGTATATCTTCAATGCTTTCAGTCCATCTGCCAACTGCAATAGATGAATTTGGAAGCGTTGGCATACTATGGCCTTTTACTTCGAATGCGCGATGTGTGCCACCCCTTATGCCTGGCATTTTAATAGTCGGTAGGTTTCCAATATATTCAGGATCGCCGTAACCATTCAGGTAACCAGCCGCTGCTTTTGCGGCTACAAGCGTTACTAAATCTTCATTATTTTCACTGATTGCAATAACCTTTGGCGTTCCTAAATTAAGAGTTGGGGGGGCATTATTATGAGTTGGGGTGTCAGTTGGAGTGTCAAATTTACCAAAAGTTGGGGTGTCACTATTGGCATTTTTTAATGCTGAAACTCCTGACTTTTGGATATCATCATTAGGGGTATTTGCATTTATTTTATCTAACTCATTTGGGGTTACCAGCATTTCGCCGATGCCATTAAGCAGCCATCTAGGATTTACGTCAACAAACATGTTGGTAATAGCTACTAAAATGTCAGTAGTAGGTATTGGATATTTCTTAGTTCTAGTATCAATATTAAATAATCTATTCAATGTTTGTTGAGATACGTTCTCTAATTGCTCTGCAAAAACCCTTACTACCCCATTGGAATAATGATTTATTAATCTTTTAACTCGTTGATTTATAGGAGGAAGAGAATCCATTGAAATTTATTTACTTAAATGTTTGTTATTTATTACTTAAATGTTTGTATAATTGTGTCGCAAAGAAACACTTTTGCAAACGCAAGATATGAAAAATCAAAACGAAATGTACCAAAACAAGAAAAAGCCTGAAATCAATATTCCGGCCTCAGTTACGGCTGATATTGTTGGCTGTAGCGAAAGCTTAGTAAAGCAAGTACGTACTGGAGACCGGAACGCAACTAAAGGCGCTGGCGCAAAGGTAGCGGTTGTTGATGATTTATTAACTATAGGCACAACCGCATTAATTCAACACATTAAAAAGGTTGTAAAATTAGGGTAATGCAGTATTTAAACACAAATATCCTTTGTTTAAGCTACTACGAATATATTGTTTATTTCGGCTTAGATGCCTATAAGAATGATAAAAGACGTAATCTGATGACCGTTCATGGCATTGGAGGCAATGGCCGTAAAGTGTTTATTGAATTTGAAAGCTTACAGCCTAAGCGTAAAGAAGTCATAGTAAAAAAGATTGGTAGCCCCTACGAATACATGGCAAAACAGCCAATACTTGACTTAATTGATTGGGATTACATAGCTCAATCTTTCTACTCTGATTTTGTACTTCCCAACGGTGACAAATTGCCGAATACCAATATTAACGCGAAGGGTAAAGAGCAAATTAACTATGTTGAGCGCTATACTAAAGCCGCCAGCTGGTTAAATATGATTGACCGTTTAACCTCTGATAAAAGGGCTTTAAAACAACTTTTAAATCTATCGGTAATGGACTTTTGGGATACCGTTAGCGAATTGATTTTAAATGAGGGTGTTAAACTTCCAAGTGCGCCAAAAAGACTTAAAGAAAAAGTTAAAGAATATAAAGCTATTGCAGATACGGAAGACCGTTATGCATCATTAGTGGACTTAAGCAAGTTTGGCAATAGTCATTCAACTAAAATTAAAGATGAAGAAAGCGAAGCGTTACTATTGAAAATGCTTAGTGATCCACGTAAGCAAGATAATACTGTTATTGCTTCTGCCTATAATCTTTGGGCTAAGAAAGCAGAGAAACCAACTATAAGTGTTGGGGCTGTTGGCTATTTCGCCCGTAATAATGAACATATTATTGCGCCTTTAAGGGATGGTTTAAAGAAAGCTGCTAATGTTTATACCAAGGATATACAGCGTAAACGTGCTACTGCACCACTGTTATTTATCAATGCCGATGATAACTGTTTAGATTTATTCTTTGAGGTTGAAAAGCTAAAGGCTGACGGTAAAGTGCAAAAAAGCAAGCATTACCGCCCTATGTTATACGTAATTATTGATACTTACAATGATTATATCTTAGGCTATGCCGTTGGTGATACTGTTACACACGAACTTGTTTATTCAGCATTCAGAAATGCTATTAACCATATCGCTGAACTTACTGGTGGTTATTATCTTCCACACCAATTACAAACTGATAGATGGGGATTAGATGTAAAATATAAAAACGAATTAGGCCAGTTTTACAAAAAAGTCGCCCGTTTTACGCCTCAATCTCATGGTGTACCGCAAGGTAAATACATCGAAAGATCATTTGGTGTGGAATGGCACCAGGTGTTAAAAGTAATGCCGACTAATAACTATGCAGGCCAAAATATTACTGCAAAAGAACGGTTAAGCGCTGAATACATTGTAGAAGCAAGCAAAAACTATCCAAGCATTGACAGAATGCCGGAAGTTGTGGCCAGTTTCATCAATGTAATGCGCATGAAAGCTAACCCAAAAACAGGGGTTAGCCGCCAATCAGAATGGATAAATGCCTTCCATGCATCGGAAAAAAGCCAGCAAAAAGCCATTGATGTTAGCTTAAAACTTCAATTATTCGGTAAAAAATACGAACATGATGCTACAATTACCAAAAGCGGCTTAAAGCCAGTTATAGGCGGTGAAAAGATCACTTTAAACATTCCTCCTGAAGTAATCTGGCAAAACAACGGTAAAAAGGTAGACATCATTTATGACCCTCAAAATCTTAATGAAATGATGGTAACTGATGGTAAAGGTTTAAGCTTTATCGCTCCAAAATACGACTTCGTACCATCCAATTTCGCGGATTATAAAGAAGGTGACCACGCCAGAATACAGGGATTGTTTGATGAAAAGAGAAGCATTAACCGCCTAATGGCTGAAACCATTCAAAGCCGCTTAAAATCCTTGCCAAATATCAATGTAGAAGGCTTAATGCAAGGCGGGGTATTGCTTAAGGACTTAAAAAACGAAGCGGAACGCGAATACTTAGAAAACCTTTACCAGCCGAAAGAAATCGAAGCGCCAACAGTGGTACTGCCTGAAGCTAAGAAGAAAATTAAAGCATCGAAGAAAGTTTTAGCTATTGCTGAAGCGGAAACAGAAGATATAAGAAATTTTTATTAATAAAAAAGCCGCCACGGTGGGCGTGGCAGCTAAACTTTTAACAATGTGTATTATGAATACGGTAACAAAAGAACAAATTAAAAATGAATTAGCCAATTACGTGGCTAAAATCGGTAGCCAGAATGCAGCCAGCAAAAGGCTTACCAATGTTTCAAACGCTACGATCAGCAATATTCTGGCGGAAAAATGGGATAATATTGGCGAATCAATGTGGATATCTATCCAAAAGCAAATAACAGTTTCCTTAGATGGATGGCAGGTTGTTTCCAATGTTCGCAGGGTAAAGCAGTTGCACCAGCTTTATTCTGATGCCAAAGACTTTAGTGAAGTATTTTGTGTGGTAGCGCCTGCTGGAAGCGGTAAATCTCAACCTGCTACGCTATTTACTGAATACCCAAACGTTTACCGAGTGGTATGTAAAGAGCATTTTAGCCGTAAAACTTTCTTAGTTGAATTGCTTACCGCGATGGGTAAAGACGGTAGCGGATACACTATCCATGAAATAATGAATGAGGTTTTAAACTCTATTCTAAAAGCAGAAAAACCGCTAATCATCCTGGATGAAGTTGATAAGCTTAACGATCAGGTATTATACTTCTTTATCAGCATTTACAATACTACTGAAGATAAATGCGGTATTGTTCTCCAGGCTACAGATTTCTTCAAAAAAAGAATCACCAGAGGTGTTAGCGCTAACCGCAAAGGGTACAAGGAAATTTATAGCCGTTTCGGTAGAAACTTCGTTGAGTTGCCGAATAATACTGATAGAGATTTAGCCGAAATAATTAAGGCTAACGGCGTGAAAGAAGAAGGCGAAATAATCAGGATCACCAACCAAAGCGAGGGCGATATACGCCGTATAAAACGCCTTGTTAAAGCTTATTTAAGAAAGGAGGCTGCATAATGAATACGTTAGAATGTACCGAATATGGCTGTAGAACAAACCACATGCATGGTGAAAGGTGGAGTAGTAAAGTTGGATTTGTCATCAACAAAGAAGAACACTTATGTACGACATGTGCAACCAAAAGAATAGGATTTAAAACATTAAGTGCCATAAACGCAGAACGCAAAACAATTAAATCATGAACGCACAAAAATTTATAACTGAAGCTAACAAACAGAGAGTTTGCCAGCTCTTGGGCTGGTCACTAGGTGACTATACACAATACCAGGAAAATAAAGGGCTTGAATATTTAAGCGAAGTGGTTTGTTGCGATTTGTGGAGTGTAAACAACCTGGCTAAAGCCCCGTTTTTCTGGAGGTGGTGGGTTAACCATTGGAACGCACGGGATGTCGAATTTATAGCCGACGCGAGTAACTGGCCTTTAGATTGGTTACGCCGCAAATACAACGATTTGAATGCGGTGGATGGCTTTACGTTCTGGCCTCATAAAATCATCATGGAGCAAAGCTATGCATACATGATTGGCGATGTAAATAAAGAATCAGTACGGGTATGAAAGGCGGGGATATCATTGCTATTGTAGAGAAACAAACGGGTTTTACATTGGCGCAAATGAAGGCTACCCGTAAGGACGAAGTACTTAAGCCTCGCTATCTTTTAACCCTTTTATTGCATGAAGAAGGCTGGAGTGCGGACAGGATAGCGGAACTATTTACCCGCAATAGAACGGGTACAGGGAAAGCTTTGAAAAATGCAGATAAGCTGCTGGGAAACGATAAATATTTTAAAAAGAACTATTTGGCTTGTGTGGCCAAAATAACTGAATTAGAAGATGCGATTTAAAGCAAATAAAGACCAATTGGAAGCCGTGGTAAAAATGCTGGGTATGATGCTGGATAGCTTTCCGGCTGAAACGATTGAAGAGGAAGTTTTTGAAGAAATTGTAAATAAGATTTTTATCAGGCTACAGGCTAAATCGCTGCAAATATACTGCAATAACAATAGCTGGGCTTTTTCCCTTAATGCAATTGAAGCGAAATGCATCCATATTTTTTGCAAAAATACTTATCTGGATGAAGTAAACTATCACTACGAAGCGCATCAGTTAAGAAAGATATTTAACGAAATAGATAAAATTTATGGCAGAATTAAAGCAAAAAATAGCCCAAACAGAGGCATCGTTACGGGATCACCCGTATACAGACTGGATAACCCGTCACGATAAGATAACAGAATTAAAAGAACAGTTAAAACAGAAGAATATGAACACAGCAACATTAAGTAAACCAGCAAACGAATTATCCGCAGCAGAATTAAAAGCCCTATTGGCTGACAGAGAAAGCGAAGAACAAAACCAACGTATTCAAAAACGTAAAGATTACGAAGTGCTTAGGGATAGTACTGTAAATGAATTGGTAGGTGGTGCGATGCATTTTAATGGGGTTTTAAAGGGTTTTAAAACCAATGCTTACAATGACCTTGAAGCAATGTATAAGCTGCTTCAGGAGCATAGTTCACGCCATGAGAAAGGCAAAGGTACTTTTACCATTGAAAACAGTGAAAGCACAATGAAGGTTCAATTTAAAAGGCACGATGCAACGATGTTCGATGAACGTGCTACGCAAGCGGAAAAATACATTCTGGAGTTTTTAACAGATGAATTTGGCGATGACAGCGAATCTGATCCACGCAACAAATTAATTAAAAAGTTGCTGGAGCGTAAAAAGGGTAAAGTAGATAAAGACAATGTATTGCTTTTGGCTGGAATGAAAGATGACTTTCCTAATGCAAATTGGCATAAGGGAATTGATCTTTATTTAGAAAGCATTGTGCCGGCACATACTAAATATTACGCTCAATTCTACTACCGTGATAGCGTTGATGATGCCTGGTTATCTATCGTTTTGGACTTTGCTAAACTTTAAGGACATGGCAAAATTATTTCGAGTCAAATTAAGATTGTGGTTGGCTGCAAGAAAGAAGTAATTACCCCTTGTGATTATAAATGCGCTAAGACAATGTGCATCTATCTATAAAAGATAAGCTGATAATGAAATGAAAAGGAATGAGTTAACTATAGCGGGCGCTTTAGCAATTGGCGATACTTTCTATAAAGCCAGTGATAAAACTAAAAAGGTTTTTGAACGGATAGAAGGCGAAACGAAACAAAGTGCTTTTGCAATGTACAACGTCACCGCTCACGAACATGGGAGTAAGTTCCCTGAAGCAATGAAAAGTAATACAGCCGTGGTGTTTTTGCGCCATATCGGCTAATTATCCGATAATTTAATATATCGGGTAATTAGCCGATAAATTTCGATTTAAAATATGAAACCATTAGGAATAAAACAATTTCATCAGAAAACATTTAGCCTTTTAGATTTAAAAGGCAGCAAGTTTGCAGGGGTTTTGGGTAATGTTACCCGCCACTTTACATGCGTTATTTACGGGTATAGCGGCAACGGAAAAACAGAGTTCTGTGTACAGCTGGCTAAAGAACTTGCTAAACATGGGCGTGTGGCCTGGTTAAGTTATGAACAACGCCACGGCTTCGATCTGCAGACCGCTACACGCCGTAACAATATGGAAGAACAAAGCGGCAACTTTATCCCTATTGATCCGCTGGCGAATATTGAAAAGGGCGTAAGCTTATTAGAGGATTTATACAACTACCTATCAAAGAAAGCAAGCCCTGAATATATCTTTATTGATAGCCTGGATTATACAGGCTTCACATTTGATGATTACAAGCTTTTGAAGGAACGCTTTGATGGTAAAAAGACTTTCATATTCATTGCACACGCAGATAAGTCTGGCAATCTTAAAAAGTCTGTTAGCCGTGATGTTTTGTTTGATGGTGGCATGGGTATCCGCGTAAAAGATTTCATTGCTGAAGCTGAAAAGAATAGATACGGGGGATTTGAGCCGTATATCGTTTACGAACAAAAGGCTAGGGAACGTAATCCTGCATTCTTTACTATGAGGCTAAAAGGCCAAACAGCCCTGCCATTAGCGGAGGGCGCTGAAGCTGTACCCACTCCTAAAGATAGGGGTAATTCGCCAATACCCCCTATTGAAAGTATAGGGATAAAAGCCAAACAGCCCGTTAAAGTTGATGGGCTAAAAGTATCAAAAAACCCTTTAGCGGTATGTTAAAGTACATTTTAACCAGTCCTAAGTTTACAGGAAGTGTAACTTTTGGCTATGATGGTGGCGGTTTCCTTGTTTATTTTCTAAATGAAACGGAAATGACACCCATTCAAAAAGAATGGTTACTTAGAAAATTGCCTTTAGGCGATGGAAGTCTAAAGGAAATTAGCAAGCTTATTGAAGGTGATTTAAAAGAAGTGCCAGCAGATTTAAGTTTTGAAACCTTCTGGGATAAGTATGATAAGAAGATAAACCGAAAGCGTACAGAGCCAATGTGGAAGAAAATGCCTGATGCTGAAAGGATGGCGGCGATAATGAATATAAAGCCTTACGATAGTTATCTACAGCGCACGGGGATTGGTAAAGCACATCCTGAAAACTATCTAAAGAAAGAATATTTTAACGTTGAATGGCATAGAGAAAAGTAAAATACATATTATAACAAATCAGAAGGCCAAAATCAGCAGGACTGATAGCTAAGATGTTTAAAGCAAAAGAGGTAACTCATTACAAAATGGACGATGGAAAAGATAACGACACCCCAATTAATCAAGATTAAAATATTAATGAATCAACAGGGTTTAATTGAGTTTAGCCCTGAATTAGCCAAATCATTTAGCGATGGCCGTACTACAAGTGTTAGAGAGATGTACGGCCATGAAGCGTGGCTGCTGATTAAGCATTTAAGTGATGAAGGCAAAGAGCCAACGGCAAAAGAAAGGATGCAGCGTAAGATATTGAGCATGGCACACGAACAAGGCTGGAAGTTGCCTGGTAGTAAAATAAATATGGCTAAGGTGAATGCCTGGTGCATGAAGTATGGTGTACCAGTGCATAAGCCGTTTAATGACTACAATGAAATTGAACTACCTGCATTGGTTACTCAATTTGAAAAAATGTATGCAAAGCATTTGAGCGCAATTTAATATCTTCACGGAATGAAAAAGCTTACTTTATTTTTTGATTTCAATTCCTTTTATAAGTTTCTCGCAAACTTTTAAGTCAGATGATAGTGTTAAAAGTGCTTACACAGATCAGCCAGCACATACTTTAGATACAGTTGTTGTTTCGAGTTTGACAAAACAGCAGTCATATAGTAATACGCTCAATTACCTAACTACGTCTTTTGAAGATTCCCGTTCGGTGATCGAAATGAAAGATGCTGATTTAGGCGAAGTCTCTTTTAATGGCGTAATTGAATCTGACATTACTAATTTGTATTTCAAATGTAGGGTGTATAATAAGGATAACAAGTTTAAGGTAGTTCTTTCAGCTTTGGGGTATGATAAGCCTATTCCGGGTTTAAGTCTTTCAAAAAGTCAGTTGAGAGTTGCTAATAAGAATTTCGATCCTGAACAGAATAAAGCAGCAAGGCAAATGGCAGTATCATTAATAAAAGATATAGCCTACCGGATCAACAAAAAGCCCGAAAATGATTTTTAATTTAAGCCCCAAATTGGTGCTTTTTTTATGTTCAAAATCCATTTTGCAAAACGAATAACTAGATGTTATTTTTGTGCAACTAAGCACAATTAATGATACGCGGCTCACAAACACTGACCTCAATTTTTCCGCCTGCACCCGAAGCCAAAAACAAGGGTAAAAGAAACGTATATGCATTAGATCGGGATACATGTATGAGTTACCGTTTTTACTATTATTACCATCTGGAGCGTAAAAGATTTGATGATGCGATCTTAGATATGGAAAGGGAATTTTTTATAAGTGGCCGTACGATTGCTGATAGATTGACCGAAAATAATGAACTGCTAAAAGATATAGCCCTAAACGCACCGAGCCGTAAGCAATTAAAGCAACGCTACCCACACTTTAACTGGAATTAGATAAAAACAAAAGCCCCGAACATTCGGGGCTTTTTAATTTTAATTAATCAATCTGTTTGGTAAACCCTGTTTTAAACACAAACACCATTACATCTAAATCAGCACGTTGTTCTTCAATGCTGCTAATGCATTCCCAACGGTTCATTTCGCTATCTCCAAAGCCTTGAAATAACGTCTCTACTTCTTCAATGGTGTCATAGTATTGCAGCGCTAAATTAAGGTGCTGTGTATCGCTTAAACTGCTGCTATCAGCAAAGCGTTCTTGTGCTATACGAATGGTAATATTGCATTCGCATAGCTGTAAAGTTTCTGTAAGGTTTTTGCGCTTTGGTAGTGATATAGAAATCAATGCGCATGGAAACTGGACGGCGGGGCTTTCGCCGGTGTCTATTTGCGCCCTGTCTTTATCTACAAATTTTATTGATGGCATTTCCTTGAAACGCTCCAATGTTTTTAAATATATCTTTTTCATTTAACTTGTTTTTAAGTGATTTTATCCCTTGTTTCTATTAATGCTAACATCCTTTTCCAAAAGGTAGGGCTAATGCTTATTTCTTCCTTGTTGTTTTATGGGGTTTTGGCTTTCTTTCCTTTTGAAGGTGTAGGGGTATCGGCTTTTTCTTCTTCCTCTTTATCTTCAAAAAGCGCGTTTGCGCTATTCCAAATGGCTTTTTTTAACTGTTTGTAATTTTTTTGGCGTGGCATCCCGTATTTCTCATAAAAGAAATCATCATCAAACGGAATTTTCAATTCTTTTGCCATTTTGAAATGCAAATCAAATTCATCCTTTAAGCTTAATCCGGTTCTGCTTTTTAAGATGAACGTACCGCCTTTGGTGTCAAAGTCCGCGGCCTTTAAAACAGTTATAAAGCGGCTGTTTAAATTTCTTCTTACAAAATTTAATCTGTTTCATGTTTTCTGTGATCAGAGTTCTGGTGTATTTGCGCTTGTGCATAGCCACTGCTTTTGCTGCTGCCTAATAAAGCCTTACTGATGTAACCATCCATTTTGCTGGTAAAAAACTATCCTGTAGCTGGCCGCTTGCATTACCCGTATTTTGATGGATTTGTAATTTTGTTCCATCATGGCGAATGATCACACCGGCCCCGCCCATTTCCTGAAATGTCTTAGCCAGTTTTAGGCGCTGGTTTTCATCAAAACCATCCCAGGTGGCATGAATGATACCAAAGCCGAAAATTTCAATAAATTCAGTCCAATCACTGGTAGTGCCTCGTTTTAGAATAGCGTAGATGCCTTCACGAATGTTTATGCCGTCAGTACTCATCGCCAGCGGCGGACTTAACGTTTCTTTTGTTCTTATTTTTTTTGTTGCTCATTTGGTTAAGTGTTTAAAGTAATTACCTCTTTTGGTTCTGCTGGTTACACTGAATACAACTCCAGTAAATCTTCGTCGGCTAACGGCCATGCTTTCGGAACGGTTCTACCGCTTTGTATTTTGCCTAATTCAACTAGAGCAGCCTTATAGTGTTTTTCGGCTATCTCCATATCAACGTTGACATTACAGATATTGATAAAATGCCATTTGGACATATCTTTAATGTACGCGCGAAGGTTGGCATACTTAATTTTATCCTCACTAACGAAAATTATATCTGTGTTGAAGCGGCTTAGGTAGCCTGAAGCTTCAGCCATTGCGGTGGCAATGGCATCGTTTAATATTTCATCATCGTTGTCGCTGATCGCATCTATACTACCTTCGTACATGTGCGTTAAAAAATCTTGTTTGGTTATAAAATCCATGTTGTTAAATTCTTCTGCTGCCTTTACGGCTTGCGTTAATGGTTTGAATATTACTGGTAAGGGTAAGAAATTGATCGTGTTGGAATTAAAGCCTTTTCAAACCAGTCATGTTTTTGTGTGATGGTGTCAGGTTTTCGGCAATCTTCATCCGTGTCAAAATCATCAACAATAATCCCGTCAGGTCTTACCTCGTCATTACGGCTACCTCTGGGGCTTTGCCCCGCGCCGATGACTCTAAAGGCTACACCTTTAAGGATGATAAATTCGCCTTCACTCCAGCTGCCATAACTTTTCTGTATTTCGTAATCAGCAATTAAACGGGTATTGTTTTCTAAAATTGATTTGATCGTGTTGCCGCTAGTTCCAACGCGTTCAGCCAGGGCTTTTGGGTTGATAATGTTTTCATGCAGGTACAGGACTTTGGCATGCTCCTTAAGCCGTTCCGGTTCCTCTTTTGTAAGTCGTTTTTTTGCCATAACACTTCAAAAATGCATGCTATATATAGACTAAAAAAACTGGGTTGCGCTATCACGGCACCTATTGCCGGAATAACGTAAACATGCTGCTGTGATACTGCAAACCGATTTTTTTGGCTGTTTTTGAAGGAGTATGTTTGTGCCAACAAAAGGAAAAAGCGGCAAATGAAAAGAGCAAGCAAGCGTATTATTCTTACCAGTGAAAATGTTAACCGCTACGGCTTTCGTGTATTAACTGATGGGATTGATTTAACGCAATACGGTAAAAATCCATTAATGCTTTGGATGCACATCCCAGCATTTTCCAATGACGCGGAAACTACAATTTTAGCTTTAAGTAAAAAATCCAATGAAGTTTTTAAATAAGATGCTTGCTACTTTCGATTATCATAGCTGGGCAGAATTTGGACAAAGTTTATTGCCATCGTCAAAATACGGGTGGACGGTGATAAGTGCTGGTTTTAGCCTGTCAATATTCCCATTCGTAGATAGGGTTTTCGGGTTAGATGCTTATGCGTTCGCAGTCTTAATCTTAGTTTTTATTGCTGAGTTGACTAGCGGCCTTATTGCTGCCAGTATTTGTAAGGAAGCAATTAGCAGCATGAAGCTAAGTCGATTTTCATTTAAGGTATTTTATTACCTGGTGCTAATCTCATTGCCTTACGTGATGGCTGAAAGCTTCAAATTGCACGGAAAAGCGGCTGCTGCTTTTATGTTCGATTGGCTGCATTTATTCTTACTCGCCCAAATCATTCTCGAAAACGTAGTAAGTATCCTTGAAAACCTAGCCGTGATCAGTGGTAAGGATAAAACGCACTGGATCGCAAAAATTCAACAAAAATTCAACAATCTAATATCATGAACAGAGCAGAAAAAATAATCACAATAGCTAAAAGCTACGTTGGCATAAAAGAAAAAACAGGCAACAAAGGTTTTTGGAATGCGGCGTTTGAAAAGTTAATGATTGCGGTTGGCTGGTATGTTGGTGCTGCATGGTGTGCATTCTTCACTAAAAACGCTTACCTGCAAGCATATTCCGATAACAAAGCTTTCGTTGCTGTGATTAAAAATTGCTTCACTGGCGGTGCTGTTGACACCTTTAACCGCGTGAAAGCAAATGGCACGTTTGCAACAGGAACAATACCCAAAAACGGCGCTATCGTTGTATTTAGGATGGGTGATACTTCGCGTGGTCATCATGGCATTATAGTTAATTCAGCTTATGCCACCAATACCATGCAAACGGTAGAAGGTAATACCAATTCTGCTGGCAGTCGTGAAGGCGATACGGTGGCGATTAAATTAAGGACAATTACCCGCGATTTTAAGGCCGATGGTTTAAATGTTGTTGGATATATCTATCCATTTGAAGTGTAAGACTATGAAAAATATACAGGTTAAATGCTGGAAATTATTAGTCTTTCTTGTTCTCGGATTATTGATGCTATCCAGTTGCAGGGTTCGGGAAAAAAGCTTGAATACCCAGATATTAAACAATGTTGTTATAGACAGCCTAAGTCAGCACTACACAAAAGCAAAGCTTGTTACCAGCTTTTACGATGATGTGCTTCAAGGCGCTTACAACCCTGATAGTTTGGATAGCGATAGTGCTGTTTTCGAGAGTGCCGGAATAAAACTGACTTTCAAAAAAAGAGGCAAAGGCAAAGGTTTTGATTTTGCGGCCAAAGCAAAGCCCGTGGCACGATCAGAATTGACGGCGATAGATAGCAATATAACAGCGGCTAAAAAGAACGCAGGATTGAGCTTTAACCAACAAAACAAAGAAACAGTTGAATCTTCCCAATGGACAAAGGGGCTAACCTTACTATCTATAGTGGCAATCATTTTACTGGTTTATTGGGCTTACAAAAAGTTTATATGAAAACAGAAAATTTAGAGAGAGTCAAAGAGTTCTTCGAAAAAAACACCGAAACAAAAGCGGTTTATTTTACCAGTGATGGTAATATGTTTAAGGCAGAACACTACGCTTCAAACTGGGCGATTGGCTTATCTGATAAGGCTGTAACGCCAGTAACAAGGGCTTCAATCCTGAGATCAGAGACCATTACAAAAGCCTTAGCAAACAAAGCAGCTAATGGTTTAAGTGGTGATACTGAAGGCCAAAACCCGATTGCTCCGGTAGCGACAAAGTCTGAATTATCAGAAGCGGATGAAAAAGCCGAATTGGTTAAGCGTTATATCGAATTGTACGATAAAAAGCCAAATCACCTTACTGGTATAGAAAAGTTAAAATTAAAAATCGCAGAGAAAGAAGCTGAATCAAAATTAGCTGAAGGCTCTGGCAAATAATCCAATCAATTAATCAAAATCCTTTAATGTCATTTAAAGGCTTTTAAAACACAAAAAAAAACAATATGGCAACTACTTATTCACATGGTTTAAAAGTTAACGGCGTACTTATCGGCGCTATTGCTAATGATGGCGGTGCAGGCACCGTACTAACAAGTCCGGGCAAAGTTAGAGAGGACACAATCAACGTAAATCCTGCATCCAATACCGATACAGAATTTTTTGCACAAGGTGATACCAGTCCTGTAATTATCGTTACAAAAAAAGGTGTCAAAGAAGGTCAGTTTGATTTATTGACTTTCGATCCTGAAGTTATTGCAGATTTAACAGGTGGCACTACTACCGGTACTGGTGTAAATATGCTTTATCACGAATCCACCGAGCCAACAGATGTACGCAAAACTTTGAAGTTCATTGATGCGCAAGGTAACGAATGGCTTTACCCACACGTAAAACTTAACGCTGATTTAGTAGGGATGTTCCGTACTGGTGATGTGAACGTTGTTCGTGTTCAGTTTAAAGTTTTAGCACCAACTAAGGCAGGTGTAGCGTCTTTTACTTACGGTAAACCAGCGGTAGCGTAATGAATGATATAGCTATCGAACTCGAAGCAGCCGATACGCTATTAGACAGCGGCGTTCCATTTCCAATACGAGCGCCGCTGTTTTTGCGAATATTCGGCAAGAAAACAGTTATCCTGATGCTTCAAAATCCTTTTTTAGATACAGCCGTAAGGGCTGGCCGGATATATCTGAAAGTTCAGCAAATGGGCGTTGAGGTTGACACCGTAACTGAAGCGATTAAGCTGCGTGAAAAATCAGCGGTGCTGGTTTCCAGAATAGTTGCATTAATCGTATTAAGAAGCCCGTTAATGGGCTGGCTATTTGGCCGCTTATTGGCTCGTTACTTAAGGAGAAACGCAAAAGAGAAAACACTTTACAATATATCCAGGGTGATCGTAAGCAGCGGCATTTCGGATTTTTTGAATACTATCAGATTGACCAGTCATCTACGGATGACGAAGCCGAATTTGAGTCCGATGGAAAAGAGGAGTTAAAGGCCACTGGCCTAAATAGCCTTTCAGGTATAATTTTCATGATAGCGGAAAAAACCGGATGGACTGAAAAATATATCATGCAAAAAGTAACGTGGGAAAGCTTACGCCGAATGCTGGCCGATGCTCCAGCCATGAAAAAAGTAAAACCAAAACCAAAAGTATTGGAAGGCGATGAACTCGCTAAAATCTTAGGAATGTAACCAATGAACAACGATTTAGAATTAGGTATTAATTTTGTTTTTAACACGCCTGAAGCGGAAGCCGAAGCTAAGCGTATAGAAACCAGTATCAGCAGTATTGGCAAATCTGCTGATGGTGCTGCCGCTAAATTAAAAAGCAGCGTTAGTAAACTTGCAGCACCGGCTAAAGAGCAAATTGGTTTAATTGAGCGGCTAAATATTAAGCTGGCTGAATATCAGGAAAAAGCAAACAAAGCCACAAGCGTAAAGAGCATTGAACTTGCGAACGCACAAATACAAAAATTTCAAGAGGAAATTGCCCGTTTAACCAACGTAGGTGAGGCTGGCTTTGATGATTTGGGTAGAAATATAACCAAATCATTTGAGCGGCCTACAGGCGAACTTAACAGGGCAAAAGAAGCCTTAATGATATATCAAAAATATGCGGACGAAACATTCAACCCGGAATTGTTGGCGAAGTATAATGCAAAAATTGAACAAACCACTGAAAAGATAAAACAGCTTAAAAGTTTAGATACTAGCGTTGATGCTTCAGGCGGTTCTACACCGGAAACTTTAGGCAGTAAAGAAACCTTTCAGGAGCTTCCTAAAAGCTATGCTTCTAAAGCTAATGGTTCAAATGACTTATCTGAAATTACCAGCTATAATAAAAAACTAGAAGAAATCCGTGCAGAAATAGAAAAAACAGCAAACGCTGGTAAATCCGTTTTCGATAAATTTGGTAATTCAATCGCTGAAAGTGGGGGTAATCTATTAACCAAAGTTTTTCCGGCTTTAAACAATATCGAAACGATATTGCCAGGCATTGGCGTTGCGGGTTTATTAGCCTTCGCCATTGATCCTATTATGGAATATCTTTCTGCTTTATGGGAGGGTAAAGATGCGTTGAATACTTTAAAGATTTCCGCTGAAAACCTTAACGATGTAAGAAATAAATCATCTGAAGCATTATATACGGAGCAAAGCAATTTACAGGTTCTTTTAGATGTTGCCAGAAATGAAAATATATCTAAGGATTTAAGGGCTGAAGCGTTAAGAAAGATCAACAGGATATCCCCTGAACACTTAGGTAATATCACGTTAGAGACTGTTAAAACGAAGGAAGCAACAGCTGCTATTAATTTGTACGTAGATGCACTAAAAAGGCAGTCTGTTGAAAAAGCGATATCCGATAAAAGGCAGGATCTTGTTAAGTCCCGTATAGAACTAAGGCCGGCTTATAAAGATGCCACTGAGAAAGTTAACAACCTGGCTGAACAGGTTAAAAACCAGCGGTTCAAAAATAAAGCATCAAATGAAGAAACTGCTACAGAGGCAAAATACAGAGAGGCTAAAGATGATTTACAGAAGCAATACAGCAAAGATAAATCTATCCTTAAGCAAATAGATGATTTGGATGCCTTTGCTAAAAAGCAATATGAAAATTTCAGTAAGAAACCCGTTAAATCTGGCCGAAAAGATAAAGGCTTCTATCAGAATATAGTTGATGATGCACAATTTCAATTAGACAATCTGGATAAAACTAATGCGGATTTCAAAACGAAAAAGGCCGCTTTGGAAGTAAAGATAAAGGAGGCGAATAAAGAATTAGAAGATTTTGAAATTAAAGAAGATAAGCCAAAAAAGGGAAAAAAGGCTAAACCTGAAACCGCGAATATTGTTCAAAAAAGTGCGCTACAGCAGAAAGTTACTGATATAAAGGAAGAATACTCCCTTAAGTCGCTCAATAATGATGACGCAGAACTGCAAGCGATCAGGAATAAGTTTGCGAAACTTTCAAAAGAAATAAAAGACTTTAACGACAATCCGAAGAATAAATATAAAGTTGACGATTCGTCTTTAAGTGACATAATGCAGCAGGCAATTGGAGATTTGCGTTATAAAATTGATACTGAAAAAGCTACGATAGCATACGAAAAGGATAAGCAGCTGTTTGAAGATTACGAAAACTACAAAACCAACTTTGGTAAACAGGCCGCTGATGAGCGCTACGGTACTGAAGTTAAAAGTAGCGCTGATCTGCTGAAGCAAAAGCAAACGGATTACGTAAAGTTAGCTTTGAAAGCCACGGTTGGTGGTGGTTTAACTGGTGGTGAACAATCGCGTTTGGATAACGAAGAAAAGCAAATCAAAGAATTGCAGGGTTTTGAGGATAAACGCTATCAGGATGCCTACAATTCAGCTTTAACGTACAACCAAAAAGTAGAACGTATAAACGAAGAATATAGCAGTAAAGCGGATGCTTTAGGTAAGAATATTACAGATGACCAAAAAAAGGTTTTAAACGAGGAAAGGGATAACGCCATTAATGCGGCAAAAGATGTAGCCTTAACGAAAACTGCCATTTATAAAAAGCTTGCACAGGAAACATTGGAGCTCACGCTAAGTGATGCTAAAAAACAAAGTGAAGCACTAAAAACACTGCTTGCAGACGGATCAATAAACGGCGAAGTAAAATCACAGATCGAAGAGCAGTTAAGTAAACTGGAGGTTACGTTGTCGATAGGTGTAAACCAATCTAACCTGAACGATCTTAAAGCCAAATTAGCTTTAACAAAGGACTTGCTGAACCCTGAAAAGAACGGTGGTATAATCGTTTCACCAGATGAAACGAAGCGGATAATCAAAGATTCAACGGCTATTCAAAAGAAAATTAACGAGGCAACAAATCCAGATGGGAGCGCCAAATCAAATTTTGTTAGAGGTCTGGAAGAAAACTTTAAATACCTGAAGGGAGATGCTTCAACGGTTGCGGCTGGTTTGTCTAAGGATTTAGGCGCGCTTTCCGGTTCGTTCGGCCAGCTTTCTGAAGCCGTGGGCGGTGTAGGTACAGAAACAGGTTACGCGCTGGATACGATAGGTAAATTGGCTGCTGTTGGTTCTGATGCTGCTGGTTCATTTGCTGCTTTTGCCACTGGTGATATAATTGGTGGCGTTACTAAGGCTATCAGCGCTGTTGCTGGCCTTTTTTCAATAGGGAAAAAGGTTAAAGAAATGAATGCAGCCGCCCGTAAAGAGGTTGACGATTTTTATATCAATGCAATAGCTGGAGAGCGTGAATATCAGGATTTAGTCAAAGAACGCCAGTTGCAAACCATTCGTAACAACAAAACTGCTTTACAGGGTATTCGGGATGAATTGGCATTAAGAAAATCGCAGGGTGCTGAATATGCAAAGGAATCTGAGGAAATCATGGCAAAGCTTCAGGGGAAATCTTTTATTCAAAGCGAAAGCTATACGCACGGTACCTGGTTTAGAAAAGCCAATGTTGAAAAAACCTACAGCAGCCTTCAGGGCATGAACTTCGAACAGCTTAGTGCATTGCTTTCACAAGGCAAATTAGACGGTGAAGCGAAGGCATTAGTCGAGCGGTTAAAAGAACTGGAGCAAAAGGGCTTTGATGCACAGCAAGCGATTGCTGATCTGGCGAAGGAAACGCAAGTAATATTTACGGGTACCACCGGAGACAGTTTAACTGATAGCATTTTAGATATGTTCAAATCGGGTAAAACTGGCGCTCAGGATCTAGCCGACTTTTTTAAGAAAACGATGGATGGCGCGGCCTTATCTATTTTCAAAAATAAAGTGCTGTCTGATCTGATGAATAAGTTTTATGATGAGTTCGCTAAAAAGGCTGAAAGCAATGACGAACTGACGAAAGATGAAACTGAAGAATTGCAAACGCTTTTCACTTCTTTAACTGATGAGGCTAAAACTAAATACGAACAGTTCAAAAAGGTAGCTGGCTCTGATTTGGGTTCGCTAGGTGAAGATACCGGATTAACAGGCCAAATTACTAAGTCTATTACGGAGGAAACAGGTTCGGAGTTGGCGGGCTTACAGCGCTCTATGTATGACATTACAAAACAAGGTGTGGTAGTAGCAAAGGATAGCCTGGCGGCAATTAAACAACAAACGCTATATCAATATCAGATTGAGATAAATACGCGCGAAACGGCTACACAAGTTAAAAACGCGGTTTCTGAATTGCAAACCATTAACAGCAATATGAAAGGTTCGGGTTCTACCGCATACGATAGGGGGTTTTTATGAAAAATTACTTTTTAAATGGTGAAAATCTAAAAACAGCCTATGGCATTACTGCCCTTCAGAATGAAGGAAGTAACCTGGCTATTTCGGGTGCATGGGATTTCCCGGTACGTACGGGCAAATGCTTTCATGATTGGGGTGATGATGACGGAATAGAGCCGTATGTTTCTGCTGAAGAAATACGTTTTGCGGGCCGTGATATTGTTTTCGTTGGTATGGTGTCGGCTGCTACCGAAAAGCAAGCGCTGGTAAGCTGCTATAAGCTTTACAATGATATAGGTGGATTTAATTCCTTAGTTCCTTTCGAAGCTGAAGGGTTAGGTAAATGGATGGTTATCGTTAAATCAGAAATAAAAGCCGAATATATTGGTTCCGGCTATTGCAAAATCACCATTACATTTCGTGAGCCTGTTTGTGATTTATCCGGAATACTGCCAACTAATAAACTCGAATACAATCCGGTTACAGATCATTTGGATAACCCTATCTACATTAATAACCAGCCTTTGCATATAGGTTCAATTAATTTCGATGGGTACGGCATTGATGGCGTAATGTTTAGAAACTTAGGTTTGATCATACTTGATTTTACAGGCCATTTCGGAAGGCCGGCAGCAAAAGACGGAGAATATACTTCTTATCAAAATGAAGGCTTTAAAATAACCCGGCATAGCGCAAGGGAAATAACAATGAAAGCTTTGATTGTACAGCCCGGTTATGAGGCTTTTAAAGCTGCTTTAAAAGGGCTTTATAAGCTATTCTCAAAAGAGGGTCTACGCTACATCACAAAAGAAAATGATTTTTTGCGTGACTTCTTTGTGAAAGATGGCTTTGCCGTGAGTGATGTAAATATTGAAGCTAAAAGGGTTGTAGCAGTTTTGGAAATGAAGCTTACTGAAGCTAAGGCGTGGCAAAACTGGAGCATCTTAACTGATGCGAATAACAATGAAATAGTAACTGAATTAGGAAATATTATAATAACATAAAAATGGAAACCCCACAAAGATTTTGGCAGGGAATGCCCAAAGCGGCTACGATTAGTTTGCTTGATAAAATGTTGATCGGCATTAATGCTGATGGATCAACGAAGTATGGAGACGTTAACCAGATTGTTGGATTGATTAGCGCTATAGCCTCTACCGGCTTTAAAGGCGTAGCATTAACCACAACAAATCCTGGCGTTCCAACTTCTCCTCAATTTTGGCTTGCCGGAGCCAGCGGAGTATTTACAAACTTCGGAAATACATCCGTTGACTTATCGACCGGCATTGTAATATTAAGTGGTGAAGCTGGAGTTTGGACTAAGGTTACAATTCCAGTTTCTTTGAATGGCTACGCTACAATTTCATCGATTGTCAATAATTTAACAGCAGGAGGAACAACAGTTCCATTGAGCGCAGAGCAGGGGAAAGTGTTAAAGACTCTTGTTGATGCATCATCCCCGTCTAACGAAACAAAATTAGTGCAAGGTACAGGAGCAATTTTAGACGATTCTTGGATTGCTTCAGATGGTACCATACTTGCTTTTACTGGAACATCTGTAATTGGGCCAATTTCAGTAATTGAGGGATCGACAATAATTATACGCTCAAAAGGATTCGCCGTTAACACATCTTATATAGGTTTTTACGGGGAAAATAATTCGTTCATAGAAAGAAGGGCATTGCCTTTAACTTTTACAGAGACAACGATGGTCGTTCCTGCTCTTTGTAAAACAGCAAGAATTTGTTGTGATTCTACGAGAAAAAATGATGTAGTTCTTATATCTGTTGTTAATAGTGTAAACGCTGTTTTAAATGGCTTGGGGGCTGTTAAAAGATTATCGGGATTAGGTGAATTAATGGTTGCAACTGGAGATAATTTAATTAAAAATTACCCAATCGAGGTAACGCCAACCATATATTTAAATTCACTTGGTAATGAAACAGCTTATAGTTCAGACGCATATAATTTAACTAATAATATATCTGTTAAAGGAAATCAATCGTATAGGATTAATAAAGCTACCGCTTCAGCTTATTTGAGTTACTATAACAAAACAGGTTCAAAAATAGGAACAGCGGGGCCAATTACCGATAACTTTACATTTACAACCCCGGCAGATTGTTACTCAATTCGGTTTTCAGTTTTAAAAGTAAATTTATCTATTGTTACGCTTGTAAACATGGGTGCTGCTTATTTTATAAATACAACAACATCCAATACAACGGAAGCGTTCAATAAAGCCATTCAATTTGACAGCAGCGATATGGGGGCTTTACCTTTTCAACCTTTTATAAATAATGGTTATAATCATATTCAATTTTATGGTCAATCTTTAAGTGTTGGTGCTGTAAGTTATCAACCTATAAGTACTGTTGCATTACCTGATTGTTTTATGATTGGAGCAAACACAGACGTAGTAACTGGTGCTTTTACTCCTTTGGTAGGGGCGGTAAGTACTATAACTGCTGGTGCTGGAGAACAGCCTGTAGTTGGCGCTATTAACTCTTTAAAAACTAAACTTAACAGAACATTTTTAAAAGATGCAAAATTTATTGGTTCTAATTCAGGAGTTGGGGCTAAATCAATAGAGGAATTGTCTAAGGATTACAATAGTTCATCGCCTAGTAATATATATAATTCCAGGTTATTAGTAGCACATCAAACTGCTAAAACAAATGCAGGAGTAACGCCGATAGTTTGTCCGGCTATTGTTTACATGCAAGGCGAACATAATCAAATGGGAACGGGAGGTACCAACGATAAAAACACATATAAAGCGTTATTGTCCGTTTTGAAAGATAACATGCAAAACGATATAATGACTATATATGCCCAAACTTTAAAGCCATTGTTTTTTATTTACCAAACTAGCGTTTTGTACACAGCTGGTAATATTCCTATTACCCAAGCTCAATATGAGTTTGCGCAGGAAAATGAAGATGTTATTTTATTGAATCCTCATTACTATCTACCAACAGCCCAGGCGGGCGGCGGCCATTTAAACGCAAATGGTTATAGATGGTTCGGGGAACAAACTAGTAAGGCACTTTATAACACCATTTTTAAAAACAGAAAATTCACACCAATTTTGCCTAAAAAGTTTACGCTTGAAGAAACCACATTGTATATTGATTTTCATGTTCCTGTACCTCCATTGGTTTTAGATACTAAAATGTTGCCAGCACAAACAGGGTCGGGTTTTGTAGTATTAAAAAATAACAATTCAATACCAATAAGTAGTGTTGAGATTGTAGGCAGCACCTGCATAAAGCTTACGTTAACCTCTAATATTGCTACAGGAACTATCGACGTAAGTTATGGGGGGCATCCGCAACAGGGCAAAGGAAATGTAAGAGATAGCGATGCTGAATACTCATTTGCTAAATATGTAGATGATACCACTTTAACATCTAATAATCCGCCTTACACGGCTTTAGACCAAAACGGAATTAATTTTTACGGTAAGCGTTACCCTCTTTATAATTGGTTAAGTAATTTTTACATGAACGTTAGAGCATAAATAAATAAATAAAACATGTCTCAATTCCAATTAAACATAAAACGCTCTGGCGTAATAATAGCTACTGTTGAGATCGATGAAAACACTGTTTTCAATCAGGAATGGATGGGGGTTGAAAAGATTACTTCAACCTTCACTTTATCTAATCCTATTGATATTCGGGTTAACGATTATATTGAGTTTTTGGGTGAAAAATACACCATTAAAAACGGCATTCCATGTGATCAGTCTAATGGCTCAACATTCAAGTATAATGTTGAGTTTTTTAGCCCAACATATTACTTGTATAACGTGCCGATGATGCATTTAGATCGTGTTAAGTTTTCGTATGTGGGTACGCCGTTGGAAGTACTTTCTTTAATTATAGAAAATTTAAACAATGAAGAAGCTGGCTGGAGTATCGGGGATTGTTCTTTGATTTCCGAGCCAGAAACCTTCAATTTTGATCAGCAAAGCTGTAGAACTGCATTAACCACTTTGGCCGAAACATTTAAACTGGAATATAAAGTTAAAGGCAAAAAGATTTATTTGCTTGAAAAATTAGGCGAAACGCAAAATATCGTTTTGAAGTATGGCCGTGGTTATGGCCTTATCAATGCGGCACGGCAGGCGGTTGATCGGGAATATGCAACTGTTTGGCGTTTTTATGGCGGATCAACAAATTTGCCGGAAGGTTATCGAAATAGCATGGATAGGATTGCTTTAGATTCTCCCTATTTATTAAACGATGATATTTATGGCCGAAAACATGGAAGTGTGATTTTTGAAGATGTTTTTCCGCGCCGTACAGGTTCGGTAACAGCTATTGACGGGTTAAATGCAGTTATTGATAATACTTTAGATTTTGATCTAAATATTCAGTCAATAAGTGACGGCGGCGCTAAAATCGTTTTTAAATCAGGTGAATTAAGCGGAGGTGAATTTGTAATTAAATCTTATAACCCAACTACCAAAAAGATTACGTTTGGAGATAGGAAGGATGAAACAACGGGTTACGTTACCCCTAATGCAAGCTTTACCGCTGCTGTAGGCGATAAATATACTTTGATGGGTATAATCATGCCGCAAACGTATGTTGATGCTGCTGAAGCAGAGGTATTGGCGTTGGGAACTGAGCATGCAAAAGCAAATAGTTTCCCGCCAGTGGCATTCCCTTTAAATATCGATGAAAAATTTATTCGCGATATGCAACTTATTTATAAAATAGTTGCTGGCGATTATGTTTACGTTATTTCTGAAGCTTTGGGTATTAACACTAAAATAAGAATGCAGTCAATTTCTTATCCTTTAGTTAATCCAGCCAATATCGCTGGTGTAGTGTCTGATGTTGCGCAATACTCCACAGTTGAAAAACTAAAAAAAGATGTTATTCAAAACAAAAAAGAAACGGCAAAAAGCGTAGCTGTTGCGCTTTATGCCCGTCAATTGGCTGATGAAATAAGTAACGCCGCTATTTTAAATCAATTTCAGCGCACTTATGTTGGCGATCAGGCTATTTTAACAGGGGCATTCGTTGCTGGCAATCCTGAAGCTGGTGCGGTTGCGGGCATCAATGGCGCGGAAAACGATCCTGAAACTATTCGTTTTTGGGCTGGCTCATCATTCGCGGATAAGGAAAATGCCCCTTTTAGAGTTTCGCAACGTGGAGATGTTGTAATGCGTAATGCTACACTTCAATCATCTGCCGCTGGAAAGCGTATCGAAATAAATAGCAAAGAAAATAATTTAAGATTTTATGATGAAGCTGGCAATACGCTTATTGATTTTGATGATAATAGTGCCTTAGAGGGTATTTCGATTACGCCTAATGATCCGCCGTCACCGCCTACGCTTCATTTTACTTATGGCCCTGGTATAAGGGTTGGTAACTTTGATAATAACTTAGGCGGTTCGTCAATTAGTCGAAAAGGCTTCTTTTCAAACGGAGTAATTGAGTGCAGGGATATCGCAACCGAACAAGTTGTTTTTAAAGTTGAGAATGGCAATATTATGCTTGCTGGCAACATCGTTATGGCTGGTGCTATCCAGATATCAGATACTACTTCGGGTGGTATAACGATGGGTGAAGAACCTGGATTAAGCACAGTTTATGATGTTCGTGTTGGCGGGGATTCTTTTGTGAGATTAAAGTGGGTTAAAGGCATTTTGGTCGGTATTACTCCTCGATAGATTGTAATGAAAAAACCGCAATACCTGGCCAGGTATTGCGGTTAAACTGTAGCAGTCTGGAATTTTATTAATGTTCTTATTTAAAAGAAATCCAATTTATATCCTCTTAATATATTAAAAAAAAGATATTCCCTTAAATCGATTCTTTTAGGCTTTGAAATGTTGCTTTTTATAAAGCAGCATAAAATAAAGCTGCTTTTTATTCTGTTTAAATTCTTTAAGTTCTTTTTAAAAGGCTGTTAAACGGCTTTAATCTATCCATTTAAAATAGGACATTTGGATTTGATTTCTTCTGAAAAAAATGACACTTTTGGTTTTGCCGATCTTATATACAGAAAGCGAAACATTTTATTTCGCAACAAAAAAGTTTCTGGAAAAAATGTTTCGGGTTGGAGAAAAACCCTTAATTAAAATTCAGCACATGAAAAATTAAGGGATCAAACAAGAGATGTATTTATAAAGAAACGATTAATTATATTGTTAATTAAAAATCGGTTAATTGATCTGAAACTGCGAATCTTCCGCATCAGTCTAAAATTGTCTGCAGCCCTGTAAAAAATGTCTGAAATGGACGGCATTATGAAGTAACTTAATTCCAAATGCTTCAAAAATACCTAAAAACCGGTATAGATTGCTGCCTGCAAGGATTTTATCTTTGGCTAACCTTTTGGGAGGCTTTATGAGGCTGTCCAAAAGAAGAATTTCATTCTTTAATCAAGTTTAATCTTATCTACATGAAAAAACAATTATTTGTGATGGCTGTCTTTATGGCTGCCAGCGTTATTGCAATGGCCCAGTCGGCATCAAAAGGCAAAGTATCGCCTAAAACTAAAGTTGAACGGGAAAGCAAGGTCTCAGCAAAAAATACGACTTCAATCAGGGCATACGGAAAAGGCGATCAATTGCTGAATATTGGTATCGGTATTGGTAGTCCGTTTTTTGGTTCAGGTTACGCTGCATCGCTGCCGGTAAATCCCAGTGTTTCTTTCGAAAAAGGTATTACCAACGAAATTAGCGTAGGTGGACAATTGGCTTATGCCAGTTCGAAATATGATCTAAATACGGCAGGTGCAAACTATAGCTTTAAACAGAATGCGTTTTACATTGGCGCCAGAGGTTCCTACCATTTTAATGAATTGCTTGAGCTTGCACCTAAATTTGATGTGTATGGCGGGGCGAGTCTGGGCTATGTTATTGCCAGTGTAAGTGACAGCGAGGGTTTTAATGGTGCTACAGGCAGCGGCATTGGCTTTGGTTTGTTTGCAGGCGGTAAGTATTACCTTTCTAACCATACAGCTCTTTTTACGGAACTCGGTTACCAGAGCCTGGGATTGCTTAACGTGGGTGTAGCTTTTAAACTTTAAGGATTAAAATATTTACTAAAAGGAATTTCCACAAATTATTGACGCTATTACTATAGTCAAATAATTATAGATAGATATTACCCAAAAAGCCCATCATTCGATGGGCTTTTTGGGCTATGAAAAAAAGCCAAACGAACACTCTCCAGGTATTTTATTGCAGAGCACCATTGGATAAAACATTACTTAGCTAAGTAGGTCATGCCACCATCATAGCCAATTTTACTAAAAGCTTTCGCGATAAATATAAATGTACACCTGGTGATTTTCGGGAGCGTTAGGTGATTTTAAACAAAATAATCATTTTCTGGATTATTCTTTTAGGGTACTATAGCTTTACTTAGAAATACAATTGCTTTCTCAAAATGGCACACCATGATGATGCCTGTTATAGGTAACATGATTAAAAAACAGCTATATAACTGTAATTTTTCATCCACAATATCCATCAACCTTCATGCTTTTTAGTTGTAGTTTAAAACCTGTAGTTGTACGCTAAAAATCCCTGGGGTCATTCTCTGGAATTATGGACCTTGGCCTCCCCGCATGGAAAGCGGTTTCTACGCACTTTCTGCCTTTAAGTGCCAATAAGGTGCTATTTATTCAGTGTTTGGACACTGTGTATTTCTTTGAACACGATTACTGATTGCGCTCCTAACTGTTTAATTATACATCTAAATGTATTACCTTAGCAAGGATAATTTAATGATTTAATATGAGGGTATTAGTTGCAGAAGACGATGAGTTAATGCTTAGAACAATTGAATTTCGTTTAAAAAAAGACGGACATGAGGTTATTCTGGCTCGTGACGGAAGAGATGCTTTACAGAAAGTAGATGAATATGAGCCTGACCTGATTATTTCTGATGTAATGATGCCTTATCTTTCGGGGCTGGAAATCGTAGCAGCAGTGAAAGAAAATCGTAAGACGCCTATTGTAATCCTTTCTGGAATGGGACACGAGGATATGGTACTTGAAGCTTTTCGTTTAGGTGCAGACGACTATTTAACAAAGCCCTTTAGCCCTAGTGAACTTTCTGTGCGGATAAAGCGGTTTGCAGTTATTAATCAGAGATGATTTATCTTAGATTACTTCTATTGTTTTTCTTTGCTCTGGCGATCTGCCTGATCATATTTCTTTCTTTTTATTTATTTATTAGAAAAATCTGGAGAAAAGAATATGGGAACTGGGATAGAATGATAGATATGTTACTTCGTGAAGCTATATTTTTTCATGAGGCCGATACCGGCCAATTGGCCATAATTCCGGTAACCCAACGGTTCCAGGCTAACTTAAAAAACAGGAGATTCTATAATCGATTTGTAAAAAAAATTATCGCAGCAAAACGTAACGTATCGGGACAGTATGGAGACAATCTCCGTAATTTATACATTCAACTTGGTTTGGATAAAAAAGCACTCCGATTACTTGGAAGCCATAAATGGCATCTGAAAGCTTATGCCATTCAGCAGCTTGGAACGATGGGCCTTAAAGAGCATCTTCCCAGGATATACCGTTATACCAATCGTAAAAATGCCCTGGTTCGCGTTGAGGCACAAATTGCCGTATTGAATCTTATTGGGGCCGAGGGTCTTCGTTTTCTTGATATTACCTCCTACCAGATCACCGATTGGCAGCAGATTAAGCTTTTAAAAGAATTATCCATAATACCCCAGGCGGAGTTGACCGGGATGGACAAATGGCTAAGCTCCGGGAATTCGAGTGTTATTGTTTTTGCACTTAAACTAGCCCGAAATTATCGTCGTTACGAACTTTATGCAAATATTGTGAGTTGCCTTGATCACAGCGAGCCTAATGTACGTAAGGAGGCGATCTTAACACTAACCGATATATACGTAGAAAACACATCTGAAGTGCTGCTGGCCAGGTTCGATGGAGAAACTTATGAAAATCAAATTGCTATCATGGATGCAATAGCAGTGATTGGAGATGTGCAAAATGTTTCAACACTGTTTAGTTACCTGGATGCCGGGAAGGCCCAAATGAAATTTGCGGTTGCACGTGCCATAGTTAATGGAAGTGCTAATGGCCTGGAATGCCTGATGAATGATCCCAAATCGAAAACTTACCCGCTAACAGATATGATTCCTCAACTAAAAAACGAAATTAAATGGTGAGCTGGCAATCGTTTTTAATAGATTTTTTTACTTATGGGTTGTTAACCTATTCGGTGTTACTTTTATCCTGCTACTTTTTTTTCGCTACACTCTCGATTGGGGAAATTCGTAATTACATGCGTAAAAATAGCTTTACAGATTATGGATTGCTTGCTGGCTCTACGCAGGCTCCAAGTGTCAGCATATTAGCGCCAGCCTATAATGAGGGAGCAAACATTACCGAGAATGTTCGTTCTTTGTTATCCATCAATTACACCAACCTTGAAGTAATTATTATTAATGATGGAAGTAAAGATGATTCATTATCAAAGCTGATTGAGGTTTATGATCTTTATAAAGCTGATTTTTTTATCAACAGCCAGATTGAAACCAAAGAAGTAAATGGTGTTTACAAAAGCAGAAAGGAAGTTTACAAAAAGCTAATCGTTGTTGACAAGCAAAACGGCGGAAAGGCAGACGCCTTAAACGTTGGTATAAACGTTTCGAGCAACAGCTATATTGTTTGCATCGATGTTGATTGTATTTTAGAGCAGGATGCTATTCTCAAACTGGCAAAACCTTTTTTAGAAAACACGAAAAAACGGGTTATTGCAACCGGTGGGGTAGTTCGTATTGCCAATAGTTGTATTGTTGAAAGTGGGCGTTTGCTCAAAGTTCAGCTTCCCGAACAGTTCCTGCCCCGTGTTCAGACGCTTGAATATATCCGGGCTTTTTTGCTGGGTAGGATGGCCTGGAGCCGCTTAAATGGTTTGCTGCTCATATCTGGCGCTTTTGGAGCATTCGATAAAGAAATCGTGATCAAGTGCGGAGGATATAATCATAAAACAGTGGGTGAGGATATGGAATTGGTGGTAAGGATGAGACGATATATGCAAGAAAAGGGGATTGCACACAAAGTGAGCTTTATCCCCGATCCGCTATGCTGGACAGAGGCACCATCGACCTTTAAAATATTGGGGCGACAGCGAAATCGCTGGACCCGCGGCACCATAGAGACCTTGAAGTTGCATAAAGTCATGTTTTTAAATCCGAAATATGGCGTTTTAGGTATGATTAGTTATCCTTATTGGTTTTTCTTTGAATTTTTAGCTCCATTAGTGGAGTTTTTCGGAATTATTGCCTTTATTGTATTTGCCTGCCTGGGGGTGATTCAATGGTCATTTTTTTTCAGCTTATTGCTTTTCATTTTCAGCTTCGGATTTTTGTATTCAGTTTTTGCAATATTAATGGAGGTGCTCACTTACAACCAATACAAAACGAACAAAAACCTGATGGCATTAATTCTTACCGCTTTTCTGGAGCCGTTGATTTTCCATCCGTTTGTAGTATGGTCTGCTGTAAAGGGTAATATAGACCTGTTACGGAAAAAGAATTCCTGGGGAGAAATGACCAGGCAGGGATTTACAAAAGAAAAAGCTCAACAATGATCAAGCGTTTTAAATCAGCAACCATCGTTTTCCTGCAAATTGCCCTCGTTTGGCTTATTGCTTTAATTGTGATCAGAGCACTGGAAGTTCTGGTTAACGGATTAATTCATCAATTCCCGGCTAAGCTATTTAGCTTTATGTTATGGTCATGGTTGGCAGATCTAAGCTTTTGGCTTAAATGGTTAATCTTTGAACTGATTTTATTTGTGCCGCTATTTTTTGTTCACCCCAAACGGGCGACAATTAGCTTTAAAGTATTTGTTGCCATTATTATCTTCATTCAATTGCTTCTCTGCCAGTATTTCTCTACTGCCCTGGTGCCTTTGGGAGCCGATTTTTATGGCTATTCTTTTGCTGATATCAGGCAAACAGTTGGCGCTTCCGGTACGATAAAACTTCCTTTAATTCTAAGTTTTTTAGGTATGATTGTGCTTCTGGTAGTTACACTTAAGCGATTGCCCAAGCGTATCAAGGCCCCGTTATGGTTGGCCTGGTCTTTGCCTGTACTGTCCGTTTTTTATCTGATGACCAATGGAGAGGAACATCTTTTCAAAAAAAACTTTGAAGACCTTTTCATCAATAACCTCGCGCTAAACAAGGCCGATTACTTTTTTAAAAGTTCTTATGTTCATTTTTATCCCGGGGATGAGGATGTGGATATTTATGCCGATGCCTATATTGGGGATTATGGTAATGGTAGTATTGCACACAGTACTTTCAGCTATCTGGGTGGATCGGAATATCCCTTTTACAGGAAAGCGAATGATCCTGATGTGCTAACACCATTTTTCAACAAGGCGAAAAGTAAACCGAATGTTGTAATCATTGTCGTTGAGGGTCTGGGCCGGGCGTTTACCAACGAAGGTGCCTATCTGGGAAATTTCACTCCCTTTATTGATTCATTAGCCAATAAAAGTCTTTACTGGAAAAATTTTTTAAGTGCTGGTGGTCGCACGTTTGCAGTCCTCCCATCTTTAATGGGATCTTTACCTTTCGGTAAAAATGGTTTTCTTGATCTGGGGCGGCAAATGCCAGATCATCTATCTTTGTTCAGTTTGCTGAAGTATAATGGGTATAAAACTTCATTCTATTATGGAGGTGACGCAACCTTTGATAATATGAACCTGTTTCTTCAAAAGAACCGTGTTGATGAAATCAGAGACATTAAGACCTTTCCCGCAGGTTATTCTAAACTGCCGGCGGAAAATGGATTTTCATGGGGATATGGAGATCAGGAACTATTTCAATATTATCTGGCAAACAGACCTTCAAAAGCCGATAAACCTGCGGAGTTGAATGTAATTTTAACAGTATCAACACACAATCCTTTCCTGATTAATGAACAGGAAAAATACAATTTGAGGTTTGAACAGCGCATGGTTGATTTGGGATTCGACGAAACTAAGAAAGATAATTATCGTAATTACAAACACCAATACGGGACTATTTTATATACGGATGATGCTTTGAAGAGCTTTTTTAACAATTATAAGAAACGGGAAGACTATAGCAATACCATTTTTGTAATTACGGGAGATCACCGGATGCCTGAGATCCCAATGAGTAACAAGATAGACCGCTATCATGTGCCTTTGATTATTTATTCGCCACTGTTAAAGCGTAGTGCACAGTTCGCATCCATATCTACACATTTCGATGTAACCCCAAGCTTGCTTGCGTATCTTCAGTCAGGCTATGGGATAGACTTACCGAGCACTGCAAGCTGGATCGGGTCGGGGCTTGATACTGCCCGCTCATTCAGGAATGTTCACAGTTACCCGCTTATACAAACCAAAACCGAGACGATTGATTTTATCCAGGATTCATATCACCTCAATGGCACATCGCTTTATCAAATAGGTGAAAATATGCAGGAGGAGTTAGTAAGAGATGACGTGAATTACGAACGCATAAAAAATGCCTTCGAAAATTTCAAGCGAAAAAATGCGGGTTTGGGTTCGAAGACCAGCGTGTTGCCACCATCCATCATTCAGAAATACAGTCCGGTAAAGAAATAGCTATTTGTTGTTGTACCCGCTTTCCTGATCAAGGATTGTGGTCATCATTGGGCGATAAAAATTCCAAAAGAAGCTCGATCGTTCCATCGGGTTACTGCTGTCGTAGAATAACCATTTGAAGGCACCAATTCCTCCGAAATAAGAAGAAGACAAGCTGACTGGATTGTCGCAGAAATCTCCGGAGAAGTAATAGAAGCGATAATCGGTATTTTTGTGCATTAATACTGCAGGAAAAACAGCGGTAAGGCCATTTGCTTTCAACAGCGCCTGCCCTCTTGAGTTAACATCCATCCTGAAGCTGGCAACCTGGGTATTGATGGCTTTGTCTGGCTGAATGACGTCAAACCAGAATGCATATTTAATCTCTTCAGGCAAACCCAGTACTTTTTGTCCGTATTCACTACTGATAATATGCGGCATCGGGTTTTTTAAGTCGCGGCCATCCTCCAGAATGAGGACCCTATCTTGATCGCTAACCAAAGCAATGCCCGACTTTTTAAATGGCCAGTTGTTGTTGTTTGCCCGTTTATAGTTGTTAATGAGCCACTTTGGAAGTTCTTTATTTTTTGCTGTATCAAGGTTTTCAAAATAACGGCCTGTCCAGCCGGTCCAATGCATTGCGAACATATTCTCGAACTGCTTTCTGGTTTCTTTGCCTGTTGGACTTCCAATGCTATTAAATTCTGTAATAATGAGTTTTCTTTTCTGCTTCATCTGCTTTAGTAACTCAATATCCTGGCTGCTCATCCCGCCATAAACCATTCCGGAGCGTTCATTATTATTCTTTTGGGTATACCATTCGTTTCGATAAATCCCATAGGTATCAGTAAAATAAACCAGGTTGATGTCCTCACTTAATTGCTGTAATTGATCATTATTAAACCGCTCCAGGCCTTTCAGACGGAATTTTTCTTTCTCCAAAGGGAAGAAACCAAAATAATCATGATCTATTTTATAAAACTTGCTTGCTGTTTTCGTTAGTTTCTGATGATTTAGCACCCATAAGAAAGAGATATGTTCCTGGCCGGCTGGTGTGAGAACTGTTTTATCGATTATTGCAGCAACCATTTTGGTTTTTGGTTTTAAATACCAGCAGAGCCACATTATTAATGGAATGCCGGCAACAACAGCAAGGGCAATCCATGGTTTCTTTATCTTTTTTGTCATTAGAAACGTCTTATATAGCCAATCCCAAGATCAAGTTGATTACCTTTGGTATTAAGTCTGTATTCCTGGTTCTCCAACCCGAGGTTAACGGTGAAGATATTAAGCGATTTAAACGCTTTCCGGTAACCGAGCGTAATATTATTTGAACGAAGCTTGTAAGCTGTGTTTCCGATTAAAACATTGTTTTGGGGGTCATCTGGCGATAAACCAGTGCCCAGCCGAAGGATAAAATAATCATCAGCACCACCGAAATAGTATCGGGTGGTTAAGGCGAAAGACTGAGAGACCTGATCGTTGGAAGGGGTTAAAAAAGTTCTGAAATTAAACCAAAAGTTTTTATAGTATTTCCCTACAGATGCAGTATAGCTCCAGGTTGATTCGCCAAACGTTAAATAGCGAAATCCAGCTTCAGCTTCAAAGCTTGCCGGTAGGTTTGCATACAATGAAAAGCCAGCACGGTAATGAGGAAATACCCCTACATCGTTAGAGTACCCGCCACTGATGTAAGCCTGAAAGGTGTCTGATATACGTGGATATGCATCTACCTCGAACTGAAGGCCGCTGCGGTTAAAACGATTCGCATAATTTACTCTTCCGGTAACCGAGCCCAGTTTGGTTTGCCTGCTATAGTCTAAACTCACAATGTGCCAGGGATCATCGAATTGTTTATCAAAGTATACAAAGTCGTAATTGAGTCCTATTTTGTTTTTGGAAGAATTTTCCCTTACTCTTACTGCAAGTGTTCGTGCTTCAGTTAGGTTAGGCGATCGTTTTAGTACCTCTTCAATAGTTGCATTCGCTTCGGTCCATTTTTTTAAGCTGTTAAGTATTTTAGCTTTTAACAGCAGAAGCTCATCGTCTGCAGGATGGAAAGTAAGACCTTTATTCACGTTGAGCAGGGCCTTTTCATTATTGTCTTCCCAAAATTCGAGGGTAGCATTAGCAAGATTTGCGTCTTTATTGTCAGGCTGTTTTGCTAAAACCAGGGCAAAAGCTTGCCTGGCACTATCAGGCTGCTTGTTCCAGGTGTAAATTCTGCCTAAAAAAATCCTGATATCAGCATAGTCCGGGCTTTTGGCTAAGGCCTTTTTGCTGAGTGCTATGGCTTTAGTGTAGTCTTTTGATTTGAAGGCTGCTGCCCTGGCTTGGGTAAACAGCTCGTCTGCACTGCCATCCTGCGCTTGCGAGAAAGTTGAGAATAACAGACCTGAGAATAGTAATAAATAAAATTTAGACTTCATGATAGCAAAACTAGATTTTAGCAAACGAAAATTACAAATTACTTTGGGGAAGTTCAATGCGAAAGGTTGTTCCCTGGCCTTTTTCAGAAGTGATGAACATTTCACCATGCATTTTATCGATTAAGTGTTTTACTAATGATAAGCCAAATCCGTAACCTTTTTCGCCTCCGGTTCCTTGTTTTGTACCCATGCCTCCCGTTAGAATTTCTACAATTTCATCTTCGCTAATTCCGACTCCGCTGTCTGCAACTAAGATTTGTAAAATATTTGCTTCCTGTTTCACCAATAAGTCAAGTTCTACAGTTATTGTACCACCAGCTGGGGTAAATTTCACCGCATTTGAAATCAGGTTTCCACTAATCTGCAGTAGCTTGTTTTTTGAAAATACAATATTTTTTTTATCCGGGTTAATGCTGATTTTAAGATTGATTTTTTTGTAGGCTGCCTGTGGTCCGTAAAGCTCCAGAAGTTTGGCGCGAAAGCTACTGAGGTCAAACTCATTCATACCCGGAGCTTTCACTTCATTATGATCAGAAAGTATTTCGTCGGCAAGATCCAAAAGCGATTTACTTCCGGTATGGATCAATTTGATAAACTCAATTACCTGATCTAAATCGGTATTTTTTCCTTGCTCAGTAATAATTTCAGATAAACCTATTATCCCTGCGAGTGGTCCGCGAATGTCATGAGCGACTTTTTTGTTTGATTCACCGGCATCTTTTAATTTGTTTTGCAGCGACTCCATGGTCTGATAGGTTTTTATCCTGTTCATGATCTCTACAGCAATGATCTTTAGTAGCTCAATCTTCTCCGGACTCAGCATTTTCAGTTTGGTATCCAACACACAAAGCGCACCGATGTTTAACCCATCATTATCCTTAAGCGGTACCCCAAAATAATAGCGAAGCGACAACGGTTCTCCAACATAAAAATTTTTATTGAAACGGTCATCTGCCGAAAGATCGGGTACTTCGAACTGATCGGCTTGCGTAATCGTGTATTGGCACACCGATTCTTCCCGGGTCATCTGATGTAAATCAAGGCCGTGCCTGGCTACTGTCCACTGTGTATAAACGTCGATGAGGTTAATTAATGAAATTTCTGTGCCGGCTACTTTAGCGGCCAGATGAGTAAGATCTTTAAAGCTTTCAGACAGACTTCCATAATCAATATCGAGATCAGATAATTTTAAAAGCCTCTCGGTTTCGTTAGGTGGTAGAGGATAATTTTCAGACATATTTTTGTTTCTACTTTGAATAACCATTTGCTTCTATACAGGCATACTATGGTCCTATCAAAAGCATATCGAAGATACGATTTTGACGATAAAAATTCAGGTACACAACTTATATGTTTCTTAATTATATTCTTGCGGTCAGTAATGCAAGAATATTAAAACAGAGGATATATTAATGATAAAAAGGGACTCGAATGTAAGTTCAAAGGAGGTTTTTGAATCAGAAATGGAACGAAGGATATGTTTTTGAGCTCAATTAATGTCGCTCAAAATCAAAATTTGCCGCCTCTTTTCATTTTTCCTCTTCCTATTGATCGTCAACAAATTTTTCTGAAAGCAGCTTTTCGCAATGGGATTACTCACTAGTCAATGACAATTACAACCAAAATAGGGTAGGTACTGCGGGCATGTTGCTTTACTATTTTGAATTACCTGCTTCAGGGCTGCTTTATATTAAATGTCCACTCATAATCGTACTCTGCGGTATCTTTGGTGATGACCGGATATTGAAGCAATTTAATTGTTTTAATATGATCATAATCTTTGTTTTCCAAAAGATATATGCCCAGATTCCTGTTTATAAATTCAATGCTCTTCGGGTTAAGTACCTTAGCACCACCAGCTGCGGGCATAATTTTAATTCTAATCTTTTGTACTGCGCCCATAACAAGTTTTTGATTCAACTCATAAGGCCCTGGCATGTGGTCGGTTTCTCTTGACTTGGTTAAAACTTTCTGATTCAAATAGATTTCAAAATCGATATTCCGGGGGATCTCATGGTTTAAAAAGAATTTTCTGGTTATCGTACTTGTTTTGGCCTTACCTGTCTCGCTACAGGAATTTGCCATTAACAGCGTTAATAAGGAGAGAATGCTGATTAAGGTATGTTTTATCATCATTACTGAGAATTTTGTTTATCAGTTTAAATTTGAAAAGTAATAATTCTCCAAATGTACTATGATAACACGGATTTTATTCACAATTGATCTATGTTTACTGCTTTTATAAAGTGATTTTATTTGCGCAAAGCCCATTAATAGTATTTTAACTTGGAAATAGCCTAACATTAACTGATCCGCCAGCCTAACACAATTGACTTTTACATTTATAACTCCCAATAAAACCAGTTTTCAATCTTTCTTCACCAATATCAGTTGGCCAGACTGGTTAAATTTATAAATAAAGCTGCTCCATCTTGTTCCGTTTTTACATCTGGTGATAAGCCTTTTGTGTACTTTATCAACTTTTAAATTCTCCATCAGGCCACAACCTGTATTATCTGGTTCCGTAAGTCTGTTAAACCTTGTGTTTAAAGGATCATATATAAAAGCATCATAAGAACTGTTCATGATACTGCCCCTGGCTGTCTCAAATGCGATATCATCGTTGCCGTCGAAATTGAAATCCTTAATTTCTATCCGTCTTGCCTGATTTTTATCGAGGTGGTTTAAAAGGTGTTTTGTGCTGCCTCCATCGGGGTAAATTAAGGTTAAATTATCATCATAAAAGGCATTATAATAAACTTTTACATCGTTTAAAAGAACCATACTTTTTCCGTCATAAAATTCATCATCCTGAACCAACTCGAATGTAAATTTCTTCCCATCTTTAAAGCGGATATAGTAAATATCAGCAACATTTCGCGGCCACTCTGTAATACCATATTCACCTGTAGCCTTGCCCCTATAAATCTCAGTATACTTATAGAAGTGAAAATCAGGCTGACCGCTTTCTCGTTCAGAACTATCTACATCAAACGTTTTTAATTTTAGTGTTATAGGCTCTTTTTGGCCTTTGTACCAAACAAAAGCACCTTTTTTATGCTGGAAGCCAAAAGTAAATTCAATAGGTTTTGCAGTACCAACAGACCTGAATTTCATTTGTGAAAAAGTTAATAACGGCATTAAAAATGCAATACTGACAAATATTTTAAATTTCATCTTATACCTATTTATTTAAGAATAACTGTGAATAAAAACTTTGTAATTTCTAATGATGAAAAACGATAAGGCAAAAACGAACAAATCCGGTGATAGGACGATCCCAAAGGAGAGCCAACAACCTGATCAACGAGTTTATTTAAAATAAAATATAGTACGGATGTAGTGACATAAAAAACAGCACTACATAAAACTGCGTATGATAATCTATTCAATTTCCTGAGGGGTAGCATTACATTTTTATATTAAAACGGGAATGGTCAATATGCCCGATAAATCTGGTGATCATAATTTCTGTTGTTCTGCATCAATTAAGCTGCGGATCTTCTCGTCTTTAAAGTTTTTTAATAATATTTTAATCAGTTTATTGGTTGGGCTCAACGGGTATTTGCGCATAAATCTGTTGAATTCGTCTACATTTTCAGGGTTTATGAACGCTTTTTCAGAACTTTGATATTCTATTGTTGACGTATTATCCATTCCAAATAAATAGTCACTCTGATAAGATTGGTATTGTTCCCTTATTTTATTCCTGAGCTTAGATGTCGGATATTTTGCCAATAGTTTTTCCCAAACTATTACTCTTTCGCCAATTTTTTCAAAAGATATGAGTAAGGATGCATCTGCACTATAAGAAACTTTATCTTCCTCACTTTTGATCGCTATATATTCTTTATAATCATCCGAAACATAGTTTTTGAAAATGTTATGGTAATAATCATTTTTGGTTTTTATTTCAACCATGCCTTCGCCAATTTCGTCGTAATCAAGATGATACTGTTCCAGAAGCGTTCCTAATTTTTTTACCCTGATTTGGGTTTGGGCATCTTCTTCATAAAATTTGTCGAGTAATTGGCTTTCAGCTTCTGTAATTTTTCCAACGAGCATCTCATTTGCTGCTAAATAAGCGTCATAAATTCCGTCAGCTTCGGTTTTTGAGGCGGTTGAGAGCTTGGCCTCTATTTTTTTCCTCTCGCTACCAATCAATAACAGCAGCTGTTCAGTGGTCATCTTATGTTTTAATGAAGTGGTCGCGATAGTGTCTGCTATTGCACTGGTATCAGGATTTTCAGGAGCAATTTTTTTAGTGTCTGTTTTCAATTCAGTAGTAGTACCGGCTGTTCGTGTATTATCCCGGCAGGAGACCAAGATGAGGGCGACGAATAGATAACAATAAAATGCAATTTTCATGGGCACTATTAGTAATTATAACTTATGATTTAGCTAAAATACAGAACTAAGTGTAAATAAAAAGATGTTCCTGGTATTATTTCTCATGTGTGTGATGTTTTTTTACCTTTGTTGTAATCAATCCAATATACCTTATGAAAAATTTTATAACCGGAATCCGTATGTTATTTTTCTCGCTTTTATTTATCGGATGTAGTAAGGACGATGAATCCAAAAGTGTATGGGAAGCTGAGTTTGATATCTCATCTGCCTATGTGGATTGCAACCTGCCATTTAATCAAACTGTTACTCGAAACGCAATTTAAATTGCTAAAAATCAAACTTATCCCCATGAAAGAATTCACAGGTATCTTAATGATTTTAATCGTGTTTATTTGCGGAACAACTAAGTCCGTTGTACATCCTGATGTGCAGCATAAAACCCAAAAGGCAGACACAACAATAATTTTAAATGATACTTTATCCTTATATTATGGTTCCTATAACAGGACGATGAAACTATGGTATAATCTTTCCATCATTAACAAAAAGAAACGTTTAAAAGTGGGTAAAGGGACTGGATATAATGGCACGGGAAGTGAACTCTTTGCAGCACTGTCACCCAATGCAAAATACGTGGTAGTTGATGCCATCATCAAAGGGTACGTGCATCAAACTGATCAAGATAGTTCACTTCATGAAAACTACGCTTGTGCAATTATTGATATCAATAAAGCAACAATAATTAAACAAATGCAACAAGATTGTGATGGGGTGTGGAATAAAAAGAACCAGTGGGTTTCCTCTTCAGGAAAAGTAGTTTTTAGCCAAAATAAAGAAAAACAGAAAAACCGGGGTCAATAATCATTTGCATATGTACCGTTTTCTTTCCCATTACTTCCTTACACATAAAATTAACATCTTTTGTTTTACTGTCTTGTTTATGCTTTCTTCCCATAGTAATGCTCAGATCAACAGACCAATAAACAAAGAAGCAAATGTTAAAGATGAAACATCTTTTTTCTCTGCCACAAATAAAACCAACTGCCTAAGTCTGCCATTTGGATATGCTGATATCCCGAAAAGAATAACCATTGACTCCATTCTATCTGCCATACAGGATGAAAGTAAATGGAAAGAAATCAATTCGTTAAAGTTTGAGAAAGTAATCAAAAAGGAACTTTTATTACTTCCTGAAGAATATGATGTTTTTCTGCCATTTGCCAAAAATTTCAATGAAAAATACGACCAGATTAAAATTGCATCTGAATTTCTGTGCTATAGAACCTATTCAATCTATTTTGTCGCTGTTTTTAATACCATCCGTTACGCGACACCATTTATTGAAAAGATTTATTTAGTTTCAACAAAAGACAATAAGCCTGTTGATATGATGCGGATATATCTTCATCATGAAGGAGAAATGGGGTTTTCAAACTATACGTTATTCAACATAGATAAAAACTATATTATTTCTCTGCAGGATTATGAATTTACAGAGCAACCGTTTAAACTAAAGCCTTTAAAAAAATACCAGGTTCTGCGTTCTGGAAAATTTTCAAGATATTATGATCATGACCGCCCTTATAAAGATAATGAAGAAGAAGGATTGGTAAAAAATCACCTCAAAGAAGGAAAATGGATAGAATTTAAACCCAATAGTGATGTGGATTTAAAGAAATATCCAGAATTTACCGATTCATATACCTATTTGGAAGCAGTATATAAAAATGGTTTGCCGATCGGAAAATGGACATTTTATAAATTATTGCAAAGATATAGCGAAGAAACCGGAGAACCCATATTAAACTCAAGGAAAAAAGGGCAATTAATTTATACAGAGGCCTATAGTGAAGGAATGTTAGACAAACGAGAATTTTAGCCAGAAAAAATGCGGATCGTATTAAGTATGTAAGCGCTCTTGTGGCGAAATATTCATCATCCAAAATTCTTGTCTTATCAAAACTCCACCATTTTTGATAATTGAGTATGTTGAGAATATTACCACCCTGTAATTAGACAGATTAAAAAGTTTGTTTATACAACTTTGTTAGTTGCGGCTCCCATGAAACAGACCAGTTTAACAGGGCCATTAATGGATCTGCGGTGCTGATGCCAAATTCTGTCAATTCGTATTCTACTCTTGGTGGAACCTCTGGAAATACTGTCCGAACGACCATTCCGTAATTGATTAAAATTTTTAGCGTTTGATTGAGCATTTTCGGCGATATGCCCTGAATTTGCCGTAGTAATTCGCTACTACGCTTACTGCCCTGCATTAATGCCATCAAAATCAGCAAGGTCCACTTATTAGCAATCAGCGTTAATGACTGATTCAGGATACAACTTTCATCCAAACTAGATTTCAACAATAAAGATTGCTGTAACTTAAAATAATTTTCATTTTTTTCTCGCTGTCCTTTGATTATTCCGTCCATATATTACTTTAAAGTGCTTATGCCACTTACAGGTGCCTTATTGCAAATATATAGTGTGGACTTTACTTTTGTACATAAACCTAAGAATTATGACATTGGAAAATACAACTGGCCACCAGATTTTGCTGAATTTATTGAGTGCTTTTAACAAGGACACGGAAGCTGTTTTATCGCTTTTTGATCCAATGGCAACAGTAGAATATCCTTATGCAAAATCATTAGGATCAGCTTATCAATTGACGATGGATGACTATAGAAAACATCTGGATAATATCCTTGGAGATATGCCAGATATTATATTCACAGGATTAACTGTTTATCCATTAAATGAGCCAGATTCCTATTGGGCGGAATTTCATGGTGAAACAACCATTCCTACAACTGGAGTATTGTATCAACAAGATTATGTTGTCAATTTTAGATTAGAAAATGGAAAGTTTATTTACTACAAGGAATATTGGAATGTGCTCCCTGTTTTAAAGGCTTTGATGGGAAGAGAGCAAGCGCAGCAGATAATTAACAAACCTATATACTAACCCCCTATGAAGAAAATAGCAATTGCGGCTGCTACAGGTAATATTGGCAGCAGTGTGGCAAGACAAATCGCCTCGTACGGAGCAACAGCTTTGTTGTTGGGTCAAAACCTGAAAAGATTAGATGATTTGAACATTAATGGGGGATCTTCAGTAGTTGCAGACATCAGTAATATGGAAGAGGTGATTGCGGCAACCGAAGGTGCGGAAGCTTTGTTCTGGCTTGTTCCGCCGGTACTTACCAAACCTGGTTTAAATGAATGGTATCATAAGGTGACTGATGCAGGTATTGCTGCGGTTAATCAAAACAAAATTAAAAGGGTTGTTCTGGTTTCTTCGCTCGGTGCAAGTAGTTCGCCAAATCTGGGAACTGTAGGCTATTGCGGTGAAATGGAAGTCGCTTTTGACAAGCTGGATGCTAGCGTATTGGCTTTAAGACCAGGTTATTTCATGGAAAATTTTATGCTACAGGCAAAAGATATCAGTGAGAAAGGAATTTTTACTTTTCCTTATGACAGCGAACATGATATTCCTTTTGTTAGTACAGATGATATTGCTGAGGTGGCAACGCGCTATCTGCTTGATGAAAACTGGGCAGGACATTGGAAATTAAACCTTATGGGCCCTGAAAATATAACCTTAGCACAAGCAGCGTCTCGCTTATCCGCCCGGATAGGTAAGTCAGTTAAGTATGTAAAGCAATCTGGTGAAGAGGTAAAAGCGCAGCTGAATAGCTGGGGATTGTCTGAGCGTGTACAGCAGGAATTGACGGATTTATTTTTTGCCTTGGGTGATCCAAATGGAGTCTATGCCACACCTCGCACCATAGAGGCATCTACAGCTACAACTTTCGAGCAGTTTTTGGAGCGGAAACTCCTACCTTTGCTTTAAGTATATGTGCTTGAAACCATTATTTGCCATCCAATTCAAAATATCTGTTTGTGTTAGCATTTAAATAAGTTTTCGCTGGCTCGATATCGAATTAAAATTAATCGTCAAATTGTGAAATACTTTAAGATAATTATCCTCTGTTTTCTCATAGCCTCAGTTTTTAGCTTGAGCGGTGTGTTTGTGCTGCAATCCACCAGTTTGATTGGTAAAGCAGATTCAGATTTTAAAAACCTACCATATGGTATCGCTATCGGTATTAATCTCTGTCTTTTTCTTGGAAGCTTTACCATTTTATTGAATCTTCAGGAACATGTTAGAACTAACATCCTATATAAGGCGCTAAGTTTTTTTCTGCTACCGTGCATATTTATATTATTTTTATTATTGGTCATGTGGGATCAGCCTTGGCCAGGCGTGCTATTTTGCGTTCCTTACCTTATTTTCTTATTTATCTTTTTTGTTCGTTCAAAAAAACAAGATAACAGGAATTATAAAAATTGAAATCGATTTTGAGTATTTGCGGATACTGCTCCTATTTGCACCAAATACTTTCATGATTTTGTAGGCATTGTAGTATCAATTTCACGCAGCAATTCAATTCACTTGCGCCACTAACTTATCTATTTTTTTTCAACCGTATCAGCCTCTGGAGGAATTTTAAAATTGGTTTAACTATTGCATAAATTTTTTATAGCCAATTAATCGGGGATTAATATTAAGCAGGTGTAACTTACCTGTTTAATTTGCGTCCTTATTACAAGCTTCCAATATTTATATCACTTTTATGAAAAATATATTTTTTGTTTTTGCGCTTTTAACCTCTATCCGTGGTGTCTCGGTTCAATATAATCAATATCCAATGATAAATAGAATCACAAAGATGATAACACTGTTCATTTTTGTTCTTGTAACTAATGCTTCGGCTCAATCTTCTCCCATCAAAGAACTGGTAGAAAGTTATGCAAATCAACACCAATTTAATGGAACAGTCTTAATTCAAAAAGATTCAAGGGTGATTTATCACAAAAGTTTTGGTGTGGCCGAACGTGCTTTCAATTCGCCCATCACCAACGATACCAAATACCAGGTTTGCTCTTTTACTAAAACCTTTACAGCAGTTTTAATACTCCAGCTTGTTGAACAAGGAAAAATTGATCTGCAGAAGAAGATAATCGATTATTTGCCGGACTATAAAGGGGAGGGAGGATCGAAAGTTTCCATTCATCAGCTGCTAAATCATACATCGGGTATGAAAAATACGGATACTGCAAAAGATGAAAATTTTCTCAAATATGGGATCGGCTTTTACCATAAACCATATCAGCTAAAGGAAATTGTGGCTAATTTCTGTTCAAACCCAATTATTAATGAGCCGGGAACAAAATTTGACTATAATAACGGGGAATATATGATCCTGGGACGAATATTAGAAGTAATATATAAAATGAACTATGAAGCAATATTGGACAGGCAAATTCTAGGCCCGTTGGGAATGCGTAATTCCGGGCTGATATCGCATTACAAATTAATCGCTGGTCTTGCTACTCCATATTATAAAGACAAAAGCTTAGACCATTTAATTCCCAATATTCCCCTATATGTAGAAGATTTTTCAGCTGCCGGTGCAATGTATTCCTGTACAAAAGATATGATGCAGTTTAATAATGCATTGTTCACCTTTAAGCTAATTAAAAAAGAAACGTTACAACAACTGTTAACCCCGGGATTGGATGATTATGGATATAGCGTTTGGATCCGTGGCAATCAGGAATTTAGACGAATGGAACGATACGGACGGATAGCAGGTGCCAATGGAGTATGGTTTCATTATTTGAATGATGGATTGAGTATAATCATCTTATCAAATACAAATTTAACTGATCTTGGCGACTATGCCAACAAGATCGGGAACAGCATTTTGTCCAAAAAGCCATAGATAATAGTTTTAGTACATTATAGAGAAAGAAAGTTGTATTGCATTTTCGACAATAGTCCTTGCGAAAAATTACTGTTTGATAAGATCCAAATCTTCACAGAGTGAACTACTTTGAATTACTATATTGCACCATGAATTTTAACCTTTACCCGAGCTGCAATGGTCGTTTTTAATTTTTATACCCTCCTGACCGGTATTGCTGGCGTAAACTTAATTTTTATTTCTTTTTATTGCCAGTTAAACAAACAGCGAAGAAAAAGCCTTACTGCAATTTTTCTTTCTTTATTCTGCCTGTTTATTACACTAAATCTTTTGTATGATATCTTAATGCTTAACCAGGTATTTGGGTTTTATCTTAAATTTTTAGACGAATTTTCTCTTTTGCTGGCTTTTCCCTGCCTGTATTTTTATGTACTGTCGCTTACAAATAACAACTTAAATTTTAAAAAGAAGTATTTGCTACATTGGGTTCCTGCCCTGATCTTTTTAGTTGTTTGGGTATTTCCACCTGAAAGTTTTTCATCCTGGAACCGGAACGCTCCAATGAGCTGGCTTTACTTACATTTGAATCATATACAGTTCCTGCTCTACATAATACTGATCTTTAGAATCCTAAAGAAAAACGATGAAATTTCCAGGGAACTAATTTCCTCCGTAGAAAATAGCGGGTTGAAGTGGATCAAAGAATTACTGGTATTTATGTCCATCATATTAGTAAGCTGGATTCTGGACAATGCAGGGTTGATTAATGGGAATCTGATGTCTGTACCACTTCTTCTCTTTAGTTATTGGCTGGGCTATCAAACAATTAACCAGAAAGACATTTATTATAATGTTTCTGCAGATTTTAAAATGGAAACTGTCATTCCGGAACAAAGCCGCTATCGAAATTCGAAGCTTACAGAGGCTAACAAGAAGGCTTATGCAGCAAAAATTGAGGAATTTATGTCCAGGGAAAAGCCTTACTTAAATAATGAACTGACCTTAACTTCCCTGGCAGATAAACTGGATCTTAAACCGATTCATCTTTCCCAGGTTTTAAATGAAGCGTTCAAAGAAAATTTTTATGCGTTTATAAACCGGTATCGAATTGTTGAAAGCCAAAGGTTATTAAAAGATCTACGATATCATAACTATAGTATACAAGCGATAGCTTTCGAAGCCGGTTTCAATTCAATGTCGACATTTAATAAAGCTTTTAAAGAAATTGTGGGGAAGTCACCGTCTATATACCAAAAAGAGTCTTAGTCTCTTCCTAAAGCCTATGCGGTTATCCGCTTAAGCTTAGTCGGAAGACTTTTCTTACAATTACAACGAGTTTTGGATTATGATTTTAAATCCATTGCTCATGAAAATTTCTATGTTCTTTACGCTAATACTGATTAGCAGCCTGGCTTTTGCGCAGTCCAACCTGAGCCTGTCAGGCCAATTAAAATATAAAGATGGTTTTATTGTAAATGACATTACTGTTTCACTTATAAGAATCACTGATTCCGTTATCGTACAACGACAAAGTGCTTTAAAAGATGGCAAGTTTTTGTTTCAAGACGTAAAGCCTGATACATACATCATTATATTTACGTCATTAGGCACCCAAAAAGCAAGGTTAGGACCAGTAATTTTAAATAAGGAAAGCCTTGTTCTGGACACTGTATTTCTATATCGAAATGTAGAACAATTAAAGGAAGTCAGCATAAAGGGAGCCCGGCAATTAATCCAAAAATCAATTGATAAAACCACCATTAATGTTGAGAATACGAGTCTGGCAGTTGGCAATACCGCGTTGGATTTATTAAATAGAGCCCCGGGATTAACCGTTCTGAATGATGGTACTATTCAGTTAAACGGTAAGGCAGGCGTAACGGTGATGTTAGACGGCAGACTTACTTATTTGTCATCTTCACAACTTGCCACTTTATTGCGCAACACAAATTCAGGTCAGATTAAATCAATAGAAATCATGACTCATCCACCGGTAAAATTTGACGCATCCGGAGGTGCCGGTTTAATTAATATCATTTTAAAAAAGAATAAAGACCTGGGGAGCAATGGAACGATTACAGCAGATGCTGCCCTTGGGGAATTCATAAAGGCTAATACAGGGATTTCAATCAATCAAAGGAGTAAAAAGATCAATGTATTTGGAAACTATAACTTTGCTGATAATAAAAGATACGGGATCCTGAATTTAGATCGCTCAGTAAACATGCCAGAGGATTTAAGTAACATAAGCCAGCAGAGCAACTCAACAACAAAGAATTATAATCATACCTATAAAGCTGGCCTCGACTACGATATTAATAAAAATAACACGCTCGGTTTCACGGTGGCCGGGTATAAAAATGATCAAACCGAGATCATACACAGCAAATCGGCCATCAGCAATAGCAGTACAGATCTATCCAACATTTCAGCCCTTAATACCGGGAAGAACCGGTATTCAAATACATCCTATAATTTAAACTATAAATCTGTTTTGGATACGCTTGGTCAGCAACTGGATATCGACCTTGCACTTTTAAATTATAAAAATGCAGAGAAGATTCTTTATGAGAACAACTTCTTCGATGACTATGGTAATCCTGTTAAGATGACCAAAATATTTAGAAATATATCTCCAACCGATTTAAAGATAAAAGCGATCACAATTAATTACACGCTTCCGCTTTCAAAAACATCAACGGTAGAGGTTGGTATTAAATCAAGTCTGGTTAAGACCGACAATGATTTTTTAGTTGAAAACCAATTGGGAAATGAATGGTTAAAAGACTTGGCTCAGAGTAATAGATTCCTGTATCAGGAACGTATAAATGCTGCCTATTTAAACTTTAAAAAAGAATTTTCCGGATTCGACATGCAGCTAGGAGCTCGTGCAGAGCATACTTCAACTCATGGGAATTCAATCACGATGTCTGAAACCTTCGAACGGAAATATCTGGATTTGTTTCCCATAGTCTCTTTTAGCAAAAAAATTGATAAGAATCATACAATCAGCTTAACGGCTAACAGGCGGATTGATCGCCCCAGTTATGGTTCATTAAACCCATTTATATACTATTTAGATTTATATACGTATAAGCGTGGGAATCCGGATCTAAAACCGCAATACACCAACAGCCTGGCTTTCGATTATCTTTTGCACCAGAAATATGGCATCGAAATCGTTTATAGCAACACGAAAGATGTTATTTCAGACATCATAAAGCCAGATGCTACTCGCGGAGCGTTATTTACGATACCTGATAATCTAGCTAAACAGAATTCAATTAGTTTGAGTTTAAGTGTTCCGATAAGCGTAGGGAAGTTCTGGAATATGTATAACAATCTTAGTGCTTACCATGTTAATTTTTATTCAAATGATATTTTAGGTGCCATCTATAGAAGCGATCAAAATGCTATGAATTTCAAGTCGTATTCTACCTTCACAATAAGTGAGAGGTTTAATTTTGATGTTTCTTTTTTCTACCAATCCAGACAACTATATGGCACCTCCTACTTAAGGTCGTTTTCATTTGTGGATGTGGGCACCTCCTATAAATTTTTCAACAGTCGTTTAAATTTGAAAGTTTCCGTGAAAGATATCTTCAATCAAAAAACACAAATTATGTATAGTAATCTGCCAAACGTTTATTACACGATATATGATAAACCCGAGACCAGGCTATTTTCTTTTGGCTTAAGTTATTCTTTTGGCGGAAAAGATGTAAAACAATCCAGAAAAAGACCTACGGGAATAGAGGAAGAAAAAGGAAGAATTGGTGGCATTCGTTGAAATGACTGATTATCAAAAAAACATATAATCATTCACTTTTATTTGGATTAAGATATTCCATCGATAGGTGTAAATAAAAAGCCGGAATGCGCAAATTATTATATTAAGTATTTCATTTTTTAATTACTCATATCATTACTGTCTTATTAACCTGAGTTCGATTCTTAAAAAGCAAACATACATATTACGGAAAACCTTAATAAACGGGTTAAGTTAGGCGCTAGCTTTAACCCAATATTTAGACGATATTTTTAAGGATGAAATACTCATTTATCAGTATTGTTTTTATGGTGAAATAGCTGCTTATTGGAATACTTAAATCAAACCAAACCTCCCTATTGAAAACGCTCATCTTAATGGTGTTGAGTTTAACCTTGTTGAACTTTTCGCCGGAAAATTCCAAAACTACTAAAGAACCTGTTGCTACTTGTTACGGCTATAGTTCATGTTCTGCCTGTTCTAATTGCAGCCGGTGTAAACATTGTGGTGCTGGTGGGAGCTGTGGTGTATGCTCTACAAAATCTTCCAGTAATATAAAAACCTTTCGCTCCAGTAAAACGAGCCCTAGCCAGACTGCTAATTATGTTGGGCAATGTAAGGCACTCACTAAAAAGGGAAGTCGTTGCAAAAGAAATGGGAGTGGTAGTGGATATTGCTGGCAGCATGGTAAATAGCCTCTATTCAAATGATTAATCTAACAATCATTAGGATTAGCTATACAATAGATCTTGACATAATAAAATGGCTTTAAACTGCATCATTAATAGTTACCGATAATATGAAAAAAATACTTACGCTCTTAACGCTTCTTCCATTGTTAGCTAATGCACAAGTTGCAAATGATGGTTTTAATTTTGGATCACTAATCGGTGTATTAGTTGGTATTGGTTTGGTGTTATTAATTTTTCTAGTGCTTAGACAGCTGGTGCTTTGGTATTGGGAAATCGATAAAATTGTCGCTTACCAAGAACAAAATATTATTGCACTTCAATCTGTTTACAACACCCAAAAAGAAATATTAAAACAAGCAAAAGAGCAAACCGAATTATTGAGAAAAATTAGAGATAAAATAGAGGTGAAAACTGATTAAGAATATTTTAAATTAAGGATATACAGAAACTACTTACTTTATTTTTACTGATAGCAGCACCATCATGCTATGTACAACTGTTGAGCCTTGATCAAGCTATAGCTGTAAGGCCGAAATGACCCCCACTATCCGTAGCGTTCCGCAGGAGTTCTACGGATTAGCCAATAAAAAAGAGTCTCCGACTCGGCTTAGATAAAATGAAATAGCTTTAACCAAAAAAGCCTATCTTTCGATGCGCTTTTGATCCTCAGACCCCCATGTGTGTACATGCTAATATATGTCTTGAGTTATCTAATGTTTAGGCTCGAAAAAAAACAGGGTAGCCGAAAACTGAATAGAGTAGGTAATTACTTATTTAAAGCATTAAGAAATGGGCGGGACTAAATTAAATTTCATTAACAGATCAGGTGACACTAATAACAGCACTGTCGTAATTTTTCAACAAAATGTCGCAGAAGATTTTGGCGAGATCGCGATAGCATGGCAGGTAATTAAAAACTGCGGAAGATTAGACAATCACCCATTTGTATACTCATCAAACTTCCAGGTATCAGCAAGCGACTCTTATGGGAACTATACCCCACAATTCACAGCTTATGAAGGCCAGGCTTTTGACATGTTAAAAAGCAATTCTGGAGATATTCTTCAATTGTCTTCAATTCCTGCAACAAGCTCTACAGAGGTTGAAGTTAGAAACCAACTCATGCAAGGCGCCATCAATGCCTATTGCTACAGAGATGGTAAACTTCTTGCTGCAAAAATAGGTTTGGCCCCCGGACAAAAGGCGGTTTTTGAATTCCAACCAAGAATTTATATAGGCGTGGTTTCGCAGATAGAAGAAGGTGATGTAATGAATTCTGCCATTATTTCTCAAGTTAACTCTGAAATTAATTTGTTTGGCATTTCAAGCGCTGATATTGTTATGACTGGTGGCGGTATTGGAAAATCATCTTTATCATTCAATTTCACTTTAGAAAACATAACTTTAAACTGACTCAACTCATTTAAAGAGACACAATGACTATCCTTATAGCTTGTGTCTCTTTATTGCCAGTTTTAAATTTTAGAAAATTGGGATTTAATTAATGTTTCAATAAATCTTCCTCACTGATCAGCGCCTGAATTTTGGTATGTGAGGAAGACTTATAATCGAAATGCGGAGATTAGCACTTACTATATCCGCAACTCTTGCGGAGAATAACTTTGACAATACGGAGAATAAGCGTTACATTTACCGCAAATAATGCGGAGAATATAGCTATGTATATTTATCAACGAAAAGATTGGCCTAATTTTACATGGGATGACAGCGAAATTACACCATTATTGACCAATGCGCGCCATAATCAAGGGCGAATACTTGGCAAAATGGAAGGGCTTGGCTTTGGCCTGCGCGCAGAAGCTAGCCTACAAATATTAACCCAGGATGTATTAAAATCGAGCGAGATCGAAGGAGAGGTTTTAGATGCCGATCAGGTACGTTCTTCAATCGCTCGCCGTCTAGGGATGGAAATTGGCGGACTTATCCCGTCAGATAGGCATGTAGATGGTGTAGTCGAAATGATGCTTGATGCTACCCAGCATTACGCGGAATCATTGAGTGATGATCGATTGTTCGGTTGGCATAGTGCGTTGTTCCCAACCGGACGGAGTGGAATGCATAAAATCGCCGTCGGCAACTGGCGCGACAATAACAAGGCTGATCCGATGCAGGTTGTCTCTGGCGCAATGGGAAGGGAGAAAGTCCATTTTCAGGCACCGGATTCTGAAATGCTGGCAAAAGAAATGGCCGCCTTTATCAGATGGTTCAATACTGGCCTAACCATTGATCCCGTGTTGAAAGCCGCTATTGCACACTTATGGTTCATTACCCTTCACCCGTTCGATGATGGAAACGGTCGTATTGCACGCGCCATTGCAGATATGCAATTAACCCGGGCAGATCAGACCGCACAACGCTTCTACAGCATGTCTGCGCAAATACGATTGGAACGCAACCGCTATTACGACATATTAGAGCAAACCCAAAAAGGAACCTTGGATATAACTGAATGGCTGAGTTGGTTCCTGGGATGTTATGAACGCGCATTATCCAATACCGACCAGACGCTAGGAAAAGTTTTGCGTAAAGCGAAGTTTTGGGAAAACCCTCAACTGCTATCCATCAATGAACGGCAGCATCTCATGCTCAATAAATTGCTGGAAGGATTCGATGGCAAGCTGACCTCTTCTAAATGGGCGAAGATTGCAAAATGCTCTCAGGACACCGCAACGCGGGATATACAAAATCTTGTTGAACGGGGCGTAATGCTGAAAGAAGAAGGTGGTGGGCGAAGCACCAGTTATATTTTGGCCTGGTATATTGGGTGATATTTAGATTAGGAATTAATGTCTTTCGTTAGTCAATTCCCTGGTGCCAGGTACAGAAGGACGAAAGCTATAATGGGGTAGGACTAATTTTATTAGGGTATATATATGACAGATGGAAACCGGCAGATGGAAAAGTGATTGGTGTAACCCAGGGGATGGATATAAGCAAGGTGAAGCAGTACCATATGGCTGATGCTATTGCTCCATGAGCGTATGGCTAAAACCACCAATACCAAAGAGAAAGATGTAGTTTGTGGGATGACGGTGCCAAAGGAACGTTCAAAATACTTCTCTACCTATCAGGGAAAAGACTATCACTTTTGTTCTGCCAGCTGTAAAAACTTGTTTGATAAAAATTCGGCATTGTATGCCGCTAAAAATTAAGCAGGCATAATATAAGGATATTAACAAATCTGTTTGTCAGATTAGGCCGTCCTAAGGTGGAATTGAAACCGTTATGATGGTAACTAATGGCCAAAAAACTGGCATATATTACGGAAAACCGTAACGCTGTGGTTTGTGCGACGCTTATCTTTGAATAAGTTGTTCAAAGCAGACTAAATTTTATAATCGATGTTTAAAAAAGTGCTTATAGCCGAAGATGAGGATTTTATGAATGATTCCTTGGGTGCGGCGCTTGAAGCGTTGGGTATTGTGCTGGAGAAACGTGACTACGTGTCTTATTGCGATGATGCGTTCAGCCGGGTTAAAAAAGCGGTCTGGGATGGAAATCCTTATGAATTATTGATTACTGATCTTTCTTTTAAAGAAGACTTCCGAAAGCAGGAGATTCCATCAGGATCTGAACTGATCAAGGCTGTGAAAGATATACAACCGGATATAAAAGTCCTTGTGTTTTCAGTTACTGACCTTAAAACTACCGCGGACTCACTTTTCTCAGGTTTAGGCATCAACGGTTATGTAACTAAAGGCCGTGGCGCGAAAGTTGATTTCAGGTCTGCAATCAACGCTATTTATCAGGGCAAGCGGTTTTACCCCCAAAATCTGCAGCGGACAAAGGGTGATGGAATTATCTACGAGCTGACCTCGACCGAGATGATCATCATTAACCTGATTGCAGAAGGCCGGTCTCAGAAGTGGGTAGCGGATTATTTAAAGGAGCATAATATCACGCCATATAGTTTAAGCAGCGTCGAAAAGTCGCTTAGCCGTCTAAAAACAGTCTTTGATGTTTCTACTCTAGCCCAATTAATCTGCCATTTTAAAGACCGGGGGATTATATAACAGGCGCAGTCATTTGATAAATGCTTTACTGTAAGCTGAATGATATCTGAATTAATATGGGGAATTCAATGTGTCCACTACTCATCCATTAGCATTCTTTTACGGTCTATATTGCTCGCAAGATTTCTTTTTAAAGTGATCACATGGCTCATTTTAAACGTTTTTAAGCTTCTGAAGGCACGGTATCTATTCCACGAAGATGGTTTCTTTACATCCGAATTGTTTAGATTGGAACTTGATGATGGTAATTCCAAACGAGTAGTCAAGCATTGATTCTTGATGGAAGCCAGATGTGTTGATAATGCTGAAATAGGCGGGTTTGACCTTCTGGTAATGGATGTGCGCTGGGCTGGCCAACTGTTGATAGGAACGTATTAAATCATTTTATATTCATTTACAACTTGTTATAATGCAGGTGTTTAGGTTCAATAACATTTTCTCTAAAAACGATCGTTTTTTGATAGTTTTACTGGGTACAATAAAATGCACACTTTATACAATTTTAAAGCCATTTGCATATGGTATAATTAAGCCACTATATTTTAATGTTGTAGGATTTTTTTAGATTTGATGTATAGAAAATCGCTAAGTTTAAATACGTGCCCTCTCCAATTTGAATTTATATGTCTGATAGTTTTATACATAAGCCAGCTGAACAGCATTTAAAAAAATGACCATCACAAATAAAGAAATACAGGCCGATTATCAAAATCGAATTAACCGGGTATTTGAATTTATTGATGAAAACCTGGATTCTGATTTGTCATTAAATACAATTGCAGAGATTGCTTTTTTCTCACCTTTCCACTTTCATAGGATTTTCAAATTTATTACAGGTGAAACATTAAACGAATATGTAAACAGACAGAAAATTGAAAAATCATCTTTAGCCCTGTTGCATAAAAATATAACAACATCTGAAATAGCACATCGATACGGTTTCAGTGACAATTCTTCATATTCAAGAGCTTTTAAAAAGTATTTCGGAATAAGTCCAAAAGAATTTAAACTGCAAAATCCGAATAGACATAGCAAGATTTGTCAACTTGAAAGCAAGAACGGACAAGAGTACCCCGATTTTGAAAAATACATTTGCATCATTGATAACCTTAAAAAATGGATAAAAATGAATGCAAAAATTGAAATTAAAGAAATGCCAAAAATGGATTTGGCTTATGTATCAAGTATTGGAACACAGAACCTTGAATCTGCTTATCAAACATTAATGAAATGGGCTACACCTCAAGGTTTGATTAATGAGCACACTAAAATGGTTACGATTTACCATGATAGTTTTAAAGTTACAGAAGCCAGCAAAGTAAGAAGGAGTGCTGCAATCTTACTAAATAAACCAGTTGAAGTAAATGGCGAAATTGGGCTAACTTCAATTCAAAAAGGAAAATTTATTGTAGGCAGTTTTGAAATTGGTCTGAATGAATTCGAAAAATCCTGGACGGGATTATTTTTATGGATGAACGAAAATGGATATAAAAAAGCTGATAAAAAGCCATTTGAGGTTTATCATAACAACTTTAATGAACATCCGGAAAGAAAGGCAATTGTTGATTTTTGCATTCCAATCGAATAGTAAAGCTTGATATAACGCTGTGTATTGGTAGTTTTGTGCTAAAAATAAAATTTTAGTATTTAATAACCTCAGTGTTAAAACAAAATTTAGGTGCTTATAATCAGCTACTAACAATACACAGATCATTAAATCTGATAGTTGAAATTTATCAAATTTCCCTTTTTAAATGATGCTATATTGTAAGCAAAGCAACGTTCGTCATGTTAAGGCAAGTCCTTTCAAAACGATTAATTTTCCAATACATTCAATATGCATTTCTGTAACAAGATTTCTATTATTCAATGAATAATACCGATACTTATAGATATTTATTCAATTCCGCTTCGCATCTGCTCAAAACCTTTAAGAAGGTCATCGATCGTTTTTAGCTGTTTTTTTTGTTTATAAAATCTGTTCCATAAAGAGACTGCTGCAATATAGGCGGTAGTAATGGCCAGGGCTGTCAGGGTAAAAAGTAAACTTCCTCTTTTTGTGATTTCGACAATATATCCAACCAGCGCCAGATATAGCAAAACCGAATATATCCACATATATTTTGTCAGCATTTTCTTCTGCCATTTGAGTTTTCCAATCTGGTTGTTCAGGTATTCAATGCCCGAAATATCGCGCTGATCTTTTTTGAAGTCGTAACTTTTCCAGCTTAAGACGGCAAAAACAATCATCAGGGTAAAGGCCGAAGCAATGCTCATATCAAAAGGCCAGTTGTATTCGTTGTGGTAGGTAAAATATACCCAGGTAATTACCGAACCTGCAATGATAAAGCCAATACTCATGCAGATATTAGATCTGCGCAGTTTGCGCTGATGTTTTTCCCATTTATCCTGGACAACATAAGCATCATGGTCTATGGTATTGTTTTCTACCGGCTGCGATAGCCAGCTGTTTTGAAGCTCCTGAAAATTTGTCATTTTTTATTCTCCATGAGGTTAAGTAAACGTTCTTTAATCCGGTTTATCCGTACACCGGTATTGGTTAAACTTGCACCGGTAATCTCGGCGATTTCTTTATAGCTTTTCTGTTCGAGTACAAGTGAAATGATGATGCGGTCCTGAGCAGCAAGCTGACTTATACAGAACCTGAGTTTTTCCAATTTTGCTTCCTGTTCCATCTTTTCGGGAATTTGTTCAATATCAGGGATTTGGAATGCATCAGGAATGGGCAGATAATCATGGCGCTTGTTTTTGGAATTGAAACCAATAGCAGTATTCACTGCAATCCGGTATATCCAGGTGCTCACTTTTGATTTCCCTTTGAAATTCTGAATGCTCTTCCAGATCTGAAAAAGGATTTCCTGATACAGATCGTCCGCATAAGAAATATCGTAAAGATAAGCTCTGCAAATCCGGTAAATGCTTGCATGATTGGCCTTCACCAGCTCATTAAAGTATCCCTGCTGATCGCGATTGTTCTCTGGCACAGTTTTATTTATAATTTGGTTATAAAAGTATCCATTTCGGCTAACATCCAGTTTGGCTCATCAAACATGATAAAATGCCTGGCATTATTGCTCACCTTTATTGTACAGGTTTTGCATTTAGCATACTGCTTTTGAAAGGTTCTGCTAACATACTCACGCGTAAAGCCAATAAACTGGGGAGATTCTTTAAAAGCAGCAAGTACCAATACCGGCACATGTATCGATGCAATTTTATCCTGAATGTCCTCGCTCATCATTTCGGTAAAAGTATAAGCCATTGTTTTCCGGTCTGAGTTTGCACCCCATGTCGCGATCGCATCCCATCTGGTTGAATCTGCACACAGGCTTTTTGCAACATTCAACTGATAGGCTTTGAGCTGTGCATCGTTCATCTTATTGTATTGCGCCAGCAATGTTTTTGCCTGTGTCTCGTTAAAACCACTTTGGGCATTCGGGTTCATCGCTGCAGCATAAAAAGGCATCGCATCAATCACGATAACCTTGCTTAATGCATCTTTCATTTCGGCTGCAATATTGAGTGCAAGAAAGCCACCAATGGAATGTCCAACGAGAATGACGTTTTTGAGTTTATGGACTCTGATATAATTTATTAATGCCGATTTAAAAGTGCTAAGATATGGGCCGCCATTTAATGGAGGAACACCTGCATATCCTGCGAGCGTGAAAACATGACACTCATATTTTTTATTGTAATGCGCTACTGTACTTTCCCATTCCTCACCACTGCAGGTTGCACCAGGTATAAATATCATGGCTTGCCCTTTGCCACTTACCTGTACTGTAAATGGTTCGTTTAAGCGGTTCGCATGTGTAGAAATGGCCGAGACTAAAATAAAGGTAAAAATCAAAATTGCTTTTTTCATAACCGGGTCTTTTCTTCTTTAGTAGACCATAACTTTAATTTCTTACATTAAAATTCAAAATTTATGAAAACAGGCTCTGTGTTATCCATTTGGAAGATAAAAGAATAAATTTCATCCCACGTATTAAATAAGGGAAAATGTAGCAATACATTTCTAACAAATTTTACTGTCAGATCTAATTCCTTAATTATATCAATTGTATCTTGCGTTGGAGGAGGAGTTGCAATAACAGTTTGTTTTCAGTAGTTCAGTGAGCCTAATTTCATCAACCCTGAAAAGGATTAGATTGCTGTCAATTAGGCATCAGAGAAAGCAAGGTTTCAGCTTTCAAAATAAATTCTTAAATTTCGTGTTTTTAAGCCATCTCCTTTAGCGACCAACATGAGTGAACATCAGGATAAATTAAACCTTGATAGTGTAGATGCTGCTGCTGATCTAGCCCGTTTCAGGGCATTGATTGCTGCAACTTCTGATGTTATCTATAATATGAGTGCAGACTGGAACGAGATGCGTCAACTTGAGGGGCGAGGATTTCTAAAGGACGCGGCCAGACCAACGACTGATTGGATGTCTTTGAACGTTTACCCGGAAGACCGCAAAAAGGTTGAAGAGAAAATTGCTAATGCAATTGCGCTTAAAGGGACATTCCAGGCAGAGCACCGCGTTCTGCGTGCTGATGGTAGCGTAGGATGGACCTTTTCCCGCGCGGTTCCCATACTGGACGCCAATGGAGAAATTGTCGAATGGTTCGGAACCGCCAGCGATATCACAGAACGCAAAACAGCTGAAGAAGCTTTGAGTAAGTCCAGGGAAGAGCTGGAGCAACAAAAAAGATTATACGAAACCATCACCTCCGGCACGCCTGATCTGATGTACGTATTTGACCTGGAGTACCGGTTTACTTATGCCAATAATGCACTGCTTAACATGTGGGGTAAGAGTTGGGAGAATGCTATCGGAAAAGGCCTGATCGAGAACGGATACGAGCCGTGGCACGCCGAGATGCACCAAAAGGAAATAGACCTGATAAGAAATACTGGTGAGCAAATTCGTGGCGAGGTATCTTTTCCCCATTCAACTTTGGGAAAACGCATATACGACTATATTCTGACACCCGTTTTCAATGAGAAGGGCGAGGTAGAGGCTGTTTCGGGAACGACACGTGATGTAACCGAACGGTACAGATTTGAGCAACAACTGAAAAAGAGCGCTGAAGACTTACAGGAGTTAAACGAAGAGTTTGCTACCATTAATGAAGAAATGGCATCTTCCAACGAAGAATTGATGGCTACTAACGAAGAGCTTGCCCAGGTTAATCAGGAGTTGGTTTCAGCCCACCAAACAATTGAGGAAAGCAGAACAGCACTTCGTCTTGCGATCAATGCTGCTAACTTCGGAACCTGGTTTATCCATTCCGGAACCAGGGAATTCATAACTGATGCACGGTTGAAGGAATTGTTTGGCTACTATCCTGAAGAGCCACTATCCATTGAGCAGGCACTCGCACAAATTACAGAAGAATTCCGCCCGATAGTGGCGGCAAAATTGGAAAATGCCATTTACAACAATGGGGATTATGATGTTACCTACCCGGTAATCGGTCTTCACGACAACAAACTGCGTTGGCTAAGGGCCATTGGCAATCTAAAGGCCGATCCCTCAGGCACCTTTTCCACTTTTACGGGTGTGGTGATGGAAATTACAGATCAGTATCTCGCCACCAAAAGGATAGAAGAAGCTGAAGAGGGTTTGAGGATGGCCGTTCAGTCGGCTGAGCTGGCTACCTGGCATATGAATGAAAAACTGGGGATTATTTCCGCCTCAGCGAGATTCAACGAACTTTTTGGTTTTAAAAATGAGGAGGAAATTACCTTCGATGATGCCGTTAGACAGATATTGCCCGAATACAGACAATTGGTAGGAGATGCGGTTGCCGCTTCGTTTAAAGATGGAGCTGATTTTAAAATCGAGTACCCGGTAGTCGGCTTCCATGATGGAAAACAACGTTGGGTACGCTCCTTAGGTAAATTTGTAGCTGATGAAAAGCATGGCAAATATATCACAGGGGTAATGGCAGATATCACCGAGCAGAAAATGGACGAAATCCGCAAAAATGATTTCATCGGGATGGTTAGTCATGAGCTTAAAACCCCTTTGACTTCACTTTTCGGCATCATACAGATTGCTGAAAGAAAGCTCAAAAACAGCGACGATACATTTTTGAAGGGTGCAATGGCTAAGGCGAATGCCCAGATAACACGCATGAGCGCAATGATAAATGGTTTCCTGAACATCTCGAGGCTGGAATCCGGAAAGATCAGCATTGAAAAAACCCGTTTTGATATTAAAGAGTTGATCCGGGAAACAGTTGAAGAGCTTGCGGTAATTTCCCCAAACCATAGTATTGTATTCGAGCATTGTGAAGCGGTCGATGTATTTGCCGACCATAATAAAATCCATTCGGTTATCGCCAATCTACTGAATAACGCTGTTAAGTATTCACCCCTGTCATCCACAATACGTATCGCCGGTATGCTAAGCGAAAATGAGCTCATTGTTAGTGTAAGCGATGAAGGTATCGGCATCAGCGAACAGGATGCGGAGAAAATCTTTGAAAGATACTACCGGGTAGAAAGCAGTCAGACCCAATATGTTTCAGGTTTTGGAATAGGCTTATATTTAAGTGCAGAAATTGTGAAGTACCATGGTGGCCGGATTTGGCTTGAAAGCAAGCCGGAAAAGGGATCTGTATTTTACTTTAGTCTGCCTGTCGATAGAGGAACATCGTAGCCGGGTAAAAAAGCCATTTTATTTGACCTTCTGTCGCCGAATCCATAACATTATGGGAAAACTATTAAAAATAAGATAAAAAATCGGTTCAAGGTTGCATAGCAAAATATCCAGGCAACAGCAATTGCCTGGACTGCGGTTTACTTAATCATTATGATCATGCTCCTGAGCAACGTCCTCATTCTTAAAATCCCCTCTTATCATTTTTGACACTATGCCCGGCTCACTGCCGATATCAGCAAGAAGAACACCGCCGATATGCAGAACGATGAAGGAAAGCATATAATAAAGCGATTTTACATGGATGGCCTCCATAATTTCCTTTGTTTCCTTCGGACCATTTACCACCATAAAACCGGTAAAGAGTGAGGTAGCAAAAAGAACATAAAAAATAATGTAGAGCCATGACTTGAACTTATCTTTAGGAGAGGTCTGCTTTGAAAAAGGATTTTTGAAAGCAATTCCCTGAATAAAAGTAATGCCCATCCGAATCAAATATAAACCTATCAGAACATACCCGGTAATGACATGATAGCGCCACATAGGCCTGCGGATTTCTTTCCCGATTGCAGCGGCATCAGTTTCTGAAAGCTGAATTCCTTTTTTCTGGAGCGCTTCCCTCAAAATCTCTCCCATAGCATCCTTATTCATCCATCCAAGCCTTAAAAAAACAGTTAAAAGCAGGAACATGATGGCAAAGGCAATGGCCCAGTGGATCACACGGCTGGCCAGATTAAATCTTTTTTCTCTCATAACGATTTATAAATCATAAGGTTCAACATGAATGAGCGCATCTTTGATGTGCAGCTCTGATGCCAGAAGCTCATCTTTAACCTGATGGGCGACCGAATGGGCGTGGAACACATTGATATTGCCATCCACCTCGATATGCATATCTACATAATAGTCAAGGCCCATTTTTCTTACAAAACACTTCTCCACTCTTTTCACTTCTACATGCAGAGAAGCAATATGACTAATTGCCGAAACGAGTTCATCAGCAGGCGCCTTATCCATAATCTCCTCGAAGGCAGGGCGGATGATCTTAAAAGCGTTATAGATGATAAAAAGACAGGCGATTAGTGCTGCCCAGTCATCAAGACCTTCATAACCTTTTCCTAAGAAAATGGCTAAAGAAATCCCGATGAATGCAGCAATTGAAGTAATCGCATCACTCCTATGGTGGTAGGCATCGGCAATTACTGCCTGGCTACCTAATCTCTTGCCAATTGAATAGACATAGCGAAAGAGGAACTCTTTTGTTAAAACAACAATTCCAAGTATAATAAGGGTATATTTTTTGGGAATATCATGCGGCGTGCGAATGAATTCAACCGAATGGTAAGCGATCCAGCCTGCAGCTGCAAGCAGAAAAAATCCGATAATGATGGCTGCCACTGGTTCAGCCTTACCATGTCCGTATGGATGTCCCTTATCAGGTGGCCGCTGTGCATATTTAAGTGCAATCCAGAGCAGCCCTGAACTGATTACATCTGCACCAGACTCGGTGGCATCGGCAATAAGTGCATAAGAATGGCCCAGGTGGCCAGATATCCCTTTGACAAAAATCAGCACAATACTGATGATAATGCCCAACTGGGTGGTGCGGATAGCTTCCGCAGATGAGCTTCTTTTTAAAGGCTCCATAGAAATTTAAGATAAATTACAAAACAGAAATACACCCAGGTGCATAGCTGAGCTTAGTACCAAATTGATAAACGATTAACTGAATAGCGTGGCTTCAGGTTTTGGTGGCCTGAAAAGTTTAATCGATGAGGCAAAAGCAAGTTCATCATCATATGGAAAACCTGATACAGGATGTACACTTATTGCGGCCAAAGGCAGATTTGCTTTCACCATATGCTGGAAAAGCGTTTGATGGGAGCCATGAATAATCTTTTTGAAAGGCAGCTTGAGGTCCTTGTCGGCATCATTATCCCTGATATCCTTTCCAAGGTAGTGCATGGAAATAAAGTCTGCAAAGCTAATCTTATGGTTCAGGGCACGGTGCTCGAGGAAATGGATCGCGATATATGGCGCCTTTAGTAATTCCATCGTTCCGGGATTACTAAAAGAATAAAGAAAGACCATCAGGTATATCCAAACATTTCTCACCGGGCAAAAATAACCATTTTTATCCGGAGATAATATACCCTAAAAATCGATCAGGTAATTGCGCGTCGATAAAAAAATATAGCGGCCTAGCCGGAGCGCTTGAATATACCTGGTAAATGCCCTGCCAGTTAAAAAGCGGAGTATTCAAATGTTGATAAATAATCCTCCTCTTCGTTACCCGGCTTGGTATCCGATTTCTAATCTTGTTCTAAAGTCGGTTGGCGTTTGGCCCAATAATTTCTTAACGTACCGTGTAAAGAAAGAAGTGCTGCTGAACTGCATTTCTTCGGCAATTTCGGCGATATTCAGATGCCTGTTTTGTAATAGCAGAATGATCCTTTCTTTAGCGTGACTATGTATCCAATCGGAAGCGGTGCGATCCGAGTGGATTTTACAAAGGTGGTTGAGGTATTTTGGAGTAATGTTTAATTCATTGGCGTAAAACTGTACTTCCCTTTTGGTGAGGCAATGCTGTTGTAGCAAGTTGATAAACTGTTCATATAGCGTTCCGGTTTGCAAACTGTGGCGGCGACGTTCATATTCGTTTGCAAAGCTATGCCACATCTCTAAAATAAATAGACGCATCTGTAATTTAAGTGCTTCCTCATAAAAGCGGTGGTCAGTTTCTTGAAAACGGAGCAGTAGCCAATTGAAATTGTTTAATATTTTTTCTTTTTCAGCTTTAGAGTTAATGTCTTTAACAGGGTGTACCCTGGAATGAAGCTGAGCATTGATGCTCCAACCCTGATCGGGAACATTATCTGTCAGGAATTTTTTTTCTACCAGTAAAACAGTTGCATTAAAATCTTCAGATACTTCCATTACATCCCATCTGCCATCGGCAAACCAGAATAAAAACTGGCCAGACTTACACACCATCCACTGGTCATTGAAAATGAAATCTAGTTTTCCGCTATGGCAATACAAGTGGACA
>Ga0190271_10000031_pt1 | contig 92698 bp, 81 predicted proteins | sample Popmic356T_FD_133747 | JGI IMG/M metagenome (GOLD analysis project Ga0190271, IMG submission 133747) | Populus adjacent soil microbial communities from riparian zone of Weber River, Utah, USA - 356 T | ecosystem: Environmental > Terrestrial > Soil > Riparian zone | place: USA: Utah | collected...
GCTTAAAAGAAAGAAAAATATCTAAAGTAATGCTTCTCAATAAAAATAATATGACAAAAAAAAATCTCCAGTAGACTATTGCAATTCCACGCTTTAAGATTCCCGCCTGCGCGAGAATGACGGCCGTACTGATAGATTCTGTCTATGGTAGCGTAGTCGAAGGGCATTTATTTGCATTTTATCAATCTAAAGAAGTCTTCGACTACGCTCAGACTGACAACCGTGCTGCCTAACTTAATGACATTGCCCCAACCCCTCCTTGAAAATAAGGAGGGAGGCTGATTTATCTTGTAAAATTAGCAAAAGGGTTAAACTATAAATCTCAATAATACGAACTGATTTTGCCTCAGCAGTTCTTACTCCTCTCCTGTTTTAGGAAATTTTTTACCGACCTATTGCCAGGCAAAGGCGGTAAAACACCTCATTTATTATATTCCTCCCCTTATAAAATAACATTCTTATATTAGTAAAGTAAAAATACGTAGTACAAAATATAGAATGGATAATTCCGAGAAATTAAACCTGCTATTAATTAAGCTGGAAAACTTATTGCTCAGGCAACAAGGCTTTGAAGCCGAAATTCAAGCCTTAAGAAACGAGGTGAGGGCGCTGCAAACGCCAGGATCAGTGCCTATGCCTTCAACAATAACTCATGAGCCTATAATTACACCACCAGCAAGAAATACACCACCTAACTTTGCCACGCAACGTTCTGTTGCACCACAACCTTCCCCTGCGCCTATCTCGCCTGCGGCAAACCAAAAGCAACCTAATTTCGCTGATAGATTTAAGCGCGAAAACATGGTTAAATCTGATTTCGAGAAGTTTATAGGAGAAAACCTAATCAGCAAAATTGGTATCCTGATTTTAATTATCGGTGTAGCAATCGGGGCCAAATATGCCATTGATCACGATATGATTAGTCCACTTACAAGAATTGTTTTGGGTTACGCTGTTGGCGTAGGTTTAATGGCTTTTGCCATTAAGCTTAAAGCTAAATATGAAAATTTTTCAGCCGTGTTGGTTAGCGGTGCGATTGCGATTATGTATTTTATTACCTATGCAGCTTACGATTTCTATTCCTTAATTCCGCAGGCACTGGCCTTTGCTTTAATGGTTGTATTTACCTCATTTACTGTTGTTGCAGCAATTAAATATAACAAACAGGTTATCGCCCATATTGGTTTGGTTGGCGCTTATGCTGTTCCATTTTTATTGAGCGATGGCTCTGGTAAAGTTGGTATTTTGTTTACCTACATGGCCATTATCAATATTGGGATTCTGGTACTCAGTTTCAAAAAATACTGGAAACCCCTGTTCTATGCATCTTTTGGCTTAACATGGATCATCTTTTGTGCCTGGCGCTTAGATTTAAGCAGTACAAACAATTATTTTAGCCTCGCAATATTATTTTCAACGCTATTTTTCCTCACTTTTTACATTACCAACCTAGCCTACAAAGTAAGCAAAAAAGAGGTTTTTGGCTTTAGCGATGTAATCATCTTACTTTTAAATTCATTCGTATATTACGGAATAGGCTATTTAATATTATCAAATAACAAAAACAGCGCTGAATTGCTGGGCTTGTTTACATTGGCAAATGCTGTGATCCATTTTTTGGTATGCCTGATTATTTACAAGAAAAACCTTGCTGATAAAAACCTGTTTTATCTTATCCTGGCAATGATGATTACCTTTATTACCATGGCTGTTCCTGTTCAGTTAGATGGCGGTTGGGTTACCATTTTCTGGGTGGTAGAGGCCGCAATGCTGTTCTACTTAGCTCGGGTAAAAAAGATTGTTATTTACGAAAAACTATCATTTCCATTAATATTTCTTGCCTTTTTTAGTCTGCTGGAAGATTGGACAACTTATTATGATATCTACAATGGGAATTCAATCACAATCACACCAATCATTAATGTAGGTTTTTTAACCGCATGCATATTTATTGCCTGTTTTTTCTGGATGTTCAGTATCAGCAAAAAAGAAAGTGACGAGCCTGTACAATGGGTCTGGATGAGACAGATACTTAGTTATTCCATTCCCGCTATTCTGGTTTTTGTGATCTACATTACCTTTAGGATCGAGATCTCTAAATACTTTAACAACCTATTCGAATTGAGCAAGATTGACCTCAATCCAAAATCAAAGTTTTATGACTCAAGCAGTGAATACAACTATAATTACCTGACTTTAAAAACAGCGTGGATTTATATTTACACCCTGTTTTTTGCCTCAGCATTAAGTTATCTGAACATTAAAAAACTAAAAAACAGCGAACTTGCTGTTGCTAACCTGCTGATTAATCTTCTGGTTATCATAGCGTTTCTAACATTGGGACTTTATAACTTAAGCGAGCTTAGAGATACCTATTTAATTCCTGAAAGTAAATATTTCATTATTGGTTCATTTAATATCGGCATCAGGTATGTAGCAATCGCTTTTTTTGCTTTGCTGATTGTACAATGCTATCAGTTGCAACGTTCAGGGCTATTGAAAAAAGATTTGAAAACGATGTTTGATTACCTGCTTTATCTTTCCCTGTTATGGATCATCAGCAGCGAATTGATCAACATTTTAGAATTATCACATTCAGAAGGAAGTTATAAACTCGGATTGAGCATCCTTTGGGGTATCTTTTCATTATTCTTAATTAGTATGGGCCTGGCTAAAAACAAAAAACACTTACGCATTGGGGCGATGGTTTTATTTGGAATAACCTTGATCAAGCTTTTCTTTTATGACATCTATTCTTTAAGCACAATCTCTAAAACCATAGTTTTTGTGTCGTTAGGGGTATTATTGCTCATCATTTCTTTCCTTTACAATAAATACAAACATTTAATTATAGATGATGCTAAAATTGAAAATTAAACTATTTAGCTTGCTTTTGCTTTGTACCAGTATCGCAAATGCGCAAACCAATACATACAAATTTAAACGGAGTATAACCGGCGTTAATACGGTCTGGCATAAAATGACGCTGCCAGATGATTTATATAAAAAAGCAAATGCAGGTTTCGAAGATTTAAGGATTTTTGGCATTAATGGAAAAGATACCATAGAAGTGCCTTACCTGTTAAAACAGCGTGCAGATAAGGTAACTACAAATGATATTACATTTAAACAGATTAACCAAAGCACCAATACGAATGGTTATTATTATACTTTTCAATCGCCAGGAATAAACTTAATTAACCAGATTAAACTAGCTTTCAAACAAGACAACTTCGATTGGAAAGTGACCCTTGAAGGGAGTAATGATAACAAACAATGGTTTGCCATCTTATCAGACTATCGAATTTTATCCATTAAAAATAACGATACAGATTACCAGTTTACCAAATTGAATTTTCCTGATTCGAAATATCAATATTTTAGGGTTGCGGTAAAAAGTCCCATACAGCCTGAATTATTGGAAGCAAAAATTTCCAAAACAGATACCATAAAGGGAACCTATAAAGAGGTTCGATACAAATCTTTCGATGTTAAAAACGATCTATCCAAAAAGGAAACCGTTGTTGATATAACCCTAGCCACTCCGGTTCCCCTATCCTATTTAAAGTTGAATGCACAAAGCGATTTCGATTTTTACCGTCCGATCAAAATTGAATATGCAACAGACAGTTTTAAAACCGACAAAGGCATTCAGTACAATTATGCGAATCTTTATGAAGGCACAATAAGTTCTTTGGAAGAAACGACATTCAATTTCGAAAATACCATTGCTTCCAGATTGAAAATTACTATTCAAAATAACGACAATAAGCCGTTACGTTTAAGCGGCTTACAATTAAAAGGAAATATTTATGAAATTATAGCCCGGTTTGATCAGCAAAAAAATGAATATGCGCTATATTATGGCAATGAAAAGGCAACTAGTCCGATTTATGAAATTGAAAAATTCCAAAATAAAATCCCGGTTAATTTAACCAGCGTAAACATTGGAGCGGAACAGCAAAACCCGGCTTACTCCATAAAAATAGAAAAACCATTATTCGAAAATAAAGCCTGGCTTTGGGTACTAATGGTAGTTATTATTGGGCTATTGGGCTGGTTTTCATTTAAAATGTTGAAGAATTAAGATTTACATAGATGAGTTTATTAAAAAAATTATTTGGTTCAAACGCTCCTAAAAGGGAAAAACCAGAAGTACTCATGGAATTGAGAAGTCCAGCTTGTCCGATTACTGCTATTGTGGAGCAGGATAATCAAGTTGCTTATTTTTATTTGTGGGGTGATGAAGATTCCGATTTTGGAGTTAAAGCCTGTTGGATCAGAAATCTGGATGAAGCCCCGATAAATGCAGATTTAAAACAAATGGAAGAAGGGATTCCGCCAATGTTAATCAAAGCATACTGCAGGTTCCCCCAAGGACAAACACCTCTGCAAGCAGATGATTTGGAAATTGTGTGGTTTGAGGAAGGTGATGGTGCTGCTTTAATGGAAAAGGGAGAAGTTATTGCCATCATCCCATCCTGGGCTGGCATGAATGGTTTCTCAGGTTATGCCAGAGACTGCGTTGGCGAAGGAGATTATTGCTGGGAACTTAAATCTTCTAATATCTTGTTAGAAAGGGTTAGAAAATCGAAAGAATACTGGCAATTGTGGGATCAGGAAATTAATCCATTTCAAATGATTCAACCTCAATTGCTCCAGCAATATGAAGACAATTTAGGTAAAAGTGATCAATATTTTGCAATAGATGGAAACGAATGGCCGCCCAGAGGATTATTTTTGAAGAAAGGAGAGATTAAAGATGTATTTGTGACCGTTGGACTATCGTTACTACCTATGCCAGTGGCTGAAATGTATAGCGAAGACCCTAATGAGGTAAACAGAATAGAATTGGGCTTGCTCTTAAATGCAGGTTTGTCTCAGGCAGAACTTAACCTTATTGGCAGTTGGATCAGCGGGCAGGCAGGCATTCCATGGAAGAGAATTTCTTGGCTTGGGAACGGCCACACCGTTACTTTTAATATTCTTGAACGCACAAAAATGACATCGGTAGTACTGGTGAAACATTTGAATCACTTACCTGATATACAGCTTGAAAATTACCGTGATAGTCAGGTGAATATATTATGGATGGTGCCCGTTACTGAAAAGGAAAGAAATTATATTATAGATCATGGATTTGAGCCCTTCAGTGAAAAGTTAAATAACATCGGATCAGAAATTTTCAATATCGACCGTGATGAAATTAATTTAAGTTAAAATCAGGACAAATAATAAATATTTTTTTTATCTTAGGATATGAAAAGATTAACGATTTTAACCGCGTTAATCATCCCTATATTTCTTTGTACCTCCTGGGGCTTCTTTGCACATCAAAGGATAAATAATCTTGCTGTTTTCACTTTGCCTTCTGACATGATCGGTTTCTATAAAAAGAATATCAAATACATTACCGAACATGCTGTTGACCCGGATAAACGGAGGTATGCTGACACCCTTGAAGCGCCACGACATTACCTGGATGTGGAAAATTATGAGAAAGATATTGATAGCATTCCTAAAAAATGGGATGATGCCCTGGCTAAATATGGATTGAAAAAGCTGAACACCGACGGTATTATTCCCTGGCAAATACAGCGTAGCTATTTTAGTTTGGTTAAAGCCTTTAAAATGCACGATTCAGTAAAAATCTTAAAATATTCTGCAGATCTGGGCCATTATATTGGCGATGCACACGTTCCTTTACACACTACAGCCAACCATAACGGGCAACTCACCAATCAAGTTGGCATCCACGCTTTTTGGGAAAGCCGTTTGCCAGAACTGTTTTCTACAAATTACAATTTTGTTGTAGGACAAGCAGATTATATCGAAAACCCATTGCAAGAAATCTGGAAAGTGCTTAAACATACCCATAATTTGGTTGATACCGTTCTAAGTTTTGAAGCAGAATTAAATACATCATTTCCTTCCGGGCAAAAGTATAGTTTTTCAGAACGGAACAATACCTTGCTCAAACAATACTCCAGAGAATATTCAAAGGCTTATCACGATAAGATGGACAATATGGTCGAAAAACAGATGCGTGCTGCCATATTAACCACTGGTTCGTTCTGGTATTCTGCCTGGGTAGATGCCGGACAGCCAGTGCTTAAAAACCTGGTTAAAACCGAAATATTGCCAGATGAACAAAAAGAAGAAAAAGAAACCGAAAAGAAATACCAAAATGGCAAACTTATCGGCCGGGAACTTTAGTTACGATTTAGGATCTTCTCCTTCAATAATTTTTTCAACCTTTTTAGGCTCTAATCGGCTTCTAACGGCAGCCCAAATAGCAGGCACAAAAGTAACTACAGCAATAAAAATGATAACAAGTTCGAAGTTATTTTTGATTACCGGAATCTGACCTAACAGGTAACCACCAATTAATAAAGCGAAAATCCAGGTAACACCACCAATAATATTATAATAGGTAAAACGACCAAAAGGCATTTTAGCTATACCAGCAACAAAAGGAGCAATTGTCCGGAAAATCGGCAAGAACCGGCTCAACATAATGGCTTTACCACCATGTTTTTCAAAAAACTCATGCGATTGGTGATAATATTTAAGTTTTAAGATTTTGTTTTTTTCTTTAAATACCCCGGCGCCCAAAACGCTTCCCAATTTATAGTTAACTGTATTTCCTAAAATCGCTGCTACAATTAATATAAGGAGCATAATCCAGATATTCAAACCGGTTTCATGTTCACCTGCAATTAATGCACCCATCGCAAAAAGCAATGAATCTCCAGGAAGGAATGGAGTAACCACAAAACCTGTTTCTGCAAAAATGATCAGGAATAAAATAAGGTAGGTCCAGGTACGATATTCATTAACAATTTCGGCTAAATGAACGTCAATGTGTAGAATAAAATCTAAAAGCTGATGTAGTAATTCCAATTTATCTGATTTTGGGCAAAAGTATGAATAGTAAAAGGATTAATGCTTAAAATAGCAAATAATAATTAGTTAGATGAGATGATCCGATTTTTAAGCTCACCTTTTTTGTCACCATCAAACAAGATCAGATAAACTCTTCCATTATTAATTGTAACAGAATCTAAACGTGTTACCACAGGTGGTGGATTTGTTGCTGTAGGACTAGATAATTTAAATGCATATTTCATGATGTTATTGACTTTTACTTTAAAAGTCTTAGTCTCACCATAACCAAGTAAAGATTCAATTGGTTTAGCGGTGTTTGTACTATCTGTAATCACAACTTTAGATCCAAGTGTGTAACCCAGGTTCAAAAAAGTTAACTTAGCTGAATCAAGATCTGGTTTTACATCATCCTGATATACCTTTAACTTGGCTTGCTTATCAATTGCTTCTTTTAAATAAAAAACAGAATAATTCTGCCCAATTTTAAATTGCTGATTAGCCAAAGAAGTAGCATCTACACCTGTACCTATGTTTTTGCTTGTGATATTAAAAACAGAATCGCCGGGTATAACAACATAACTTGTATTTGTATTATAAGCTACCGAGGTTCCAATCTGTATCCCATTTAAATAAAAATTTTGAGTGGTATCGGTGGAAGCCGCTTGAAAAAAACGGATTTTCGCATCTCCTTTAATGAAATTATCGTTTTTGATACAAGAGCTTACTAAAAAAGCGCATGCAAAAAAAAGGAATATTTTGGAAAACAATACTGTATTTTTCATATAAATTGCCAATGCTAATAAAACGTAAAGATAGCAGAAAGCATATTAAACTTTGAAATTAATTATCGGTAATGATATGTGCAGTTAATGTTGCAGCGGTAGTACCACTAAACCAGATTGTATAAATTTTACCCCCTACCAAATTTGTATTTTCAATCGTTTTAATACTACCTGAACCTACCACTGAATATCTTAAATTTAAGCCTGTATCTACCGTAAAATAATTCGATGCTTCTTTAAAGGCCAATCCGTTAACAAACTGCGTCCCCCCCTGCACCATAACGTTTATTCCTGTAGCAAAACTAGGTGTAAGGTTGATCAGTTTAATTTTCACCTTGGTTGATTCTGTATTACTCAGATTATCTTCATAATTCACAATTTCCAGCTCGCCCTTTTTATTGGTAACCAAAAAAGTAGTATACGTAATAGATGGCGTAAAGTTTAATGAAGTATCTATACTCGTATCATTTGCTCCGGTGTAAGAAACACTTCTGTTGCCTGAAGGTATTTTTACATATTCGCTTGTTTCACCAAATGCTAAAGCTGAAGTGGTTAGTTTCTCATTATCTAAATAAAAATCCTGATGATCCTCCGCCAGCGAAGCATTAACCATTTTTAACTTGGCCTGGCCATTAACTACTTCTCCCGGATTATTCTTTTTACAGGATGACAGACCTGTACTGCATAAGGCCAAGAGCAAAAGCAGTAACTTCGGGAGATGGTTATAGATTTTCATTAGTTTGTGTCAATTGATTGGTTAGTTAAAACAAAAATGGCTCGGTCAAAAACCAAGCCACTTTCTCATCAAAACTAATGAATTAGTTTTTTAATAACTATTGTTTAGCATCACAGGCATCACCAACATTAAAACATCTTCATTTTCGTCATTGGTTTGCGGAATTAAAAGTCCTGCTCTATTTGGTGTAGAAAGTTCTAAAGTAACTTCATCACCACTTAAATTACTTAACATTTCGATTAAAAAGCGTGCATTGAAGCCAATTTCAAGGTCTTCACCATCATATTGGCAACTTAAACGCTCATGTGCCTCGTTAGCAAAATCCAAATCTTCAGAAGAGATATTTAATTCACTTCCGCTAATTTTTAATCTTACCTGGTGCGTCGTTTTATTGGCAAAAATTACCACCCTGCGAAGGGTGTTTAAAAACAAACTCCTATCGATAATTAGCTTGTTAGGATTATTGGTTGGAATTACTGCCTCATAATCAGGATAGCGCTCGTCTATTAAACGACACACTAAATTGATATTTTCGAACTTAAAGAAAGCGCTTGTTGCATTATAATCTACTGATACATTAATATCTGTTGAAGGTAAAGCAGCCTTTAAAAGTGTTAAAGCCTTTTTTGGAAGAATAAATGAGGTTGCTTTATCTGCTTTGCTATCCATGCGGCGATATCTCACCAACTTATGGGCATCGGTAGCTACAAAGGTAATGTGCTGAGGAGATAGCTGACAGAATACACCTGTCATAGCCGGGCGCAACTCATCATTACTTACCGCGAAAATAGTTTTTGTTATGGCTTCGGTTAAAACTGATGCCGGTAAATTTACAGAAGAAGCATTTTCTACTACAGGAATCTTCGGAAAATCATCACCATTTTCACCACTCAATTTATATTTACCATCTCCGGCGCTGATCTCGATCGCGAAAGTACTATCATCGATATTAAATGCGATCGGTTGATCTGGTAATGTTTTAAGCGTATCTAATAAAATTTTAGATGGAACAGCCACTTTACCTTCTTCCTTTGATTCTACAGCCAAAGCAGTTGTCATGCTGGTTTGCAGATCGGTAGCAGAGATAGTTAAGTTTCCATCTTTAATTTCGAAGAGAAAATTTTCTAATATAGGCAAAACCGTACTGCTGCTTGATGCACCATTTACGGTTTGTAAATGTTTTAATAGAGTTGATGTGGATACAATAAATCTCATGATGTTATTTAGTCTTCTTCAAAAATATAAAAATTATTTAGCGTACTTGTATTTGCGGTAATAATGTTGAAAAATCGCAAAGAATATTAACAATAGCAAGGGCGCCACAACATTTATAAATTGCCATTTTGTTTTTTCGAGCTTAATTTTGGCTTTATCCAACAATCTGATCTTTACTTCTTTATTCCGTAGGGCAATTAAGTTATCATTATCTGTAAAATAATCGACAATATTGAGCAATAAGGCCTTGTTGCCAAAAGTACGTTGCGAATAACGATCGAAACCTAATGGAAAAGGCGTTCCGTTTTGCGCTGATACCTGGTTCTTAAAAATATCACCATCTCCTATCACGATCATTTTAGCCGGTTTGCTGGTACTTTGTAAGGTATAAGGCTGCGTAATGGAAGTTGGTAAGGGGCGCCCGGCAAAAACCGACGGAAATTGACCTTCCAGCATCAAACCAACATGTTGCGGTTTACTTTGGAAAGATCGCGGATCTAACTGTTCGCTTACCATTTGCAAGCTAAACAATTTCGGCACATTATATACTTTGTTATAAGGAGAGGTATTCAAGAGGTACGATTTCTTCACACCTTTAACCCCGATAGTATCTACCGTGCTTGGAAATTCAGATTTTACACCATCCAGCTTTTTCACCACACTTTCAGCTGTGTCAGGCAATAAAACAGGATAATAAATCCATGGCACCAGCTGCATCTGGTTCTGTCCGCCTACAACTCCTGTTGAAACCGGAATTTCGGCACTGTTCGCCGGATCAGCAATAATATTATAATTAATCCTTGCACCATACATAAAAAGCATATCATCCAGGTTCAGATTATTATTAACAGCCATCTGTCCACCTTTTCCACGCAAACTATCCAATTCGGCATTTACCTGGTCGATACTCCAAAGTACCCTCCCGCCATTCATTACAAAATAGTTGATTTTGTATTTCTCAGTTTCTGTAAAGGGTTTCCTGGGCTTGGCAATAATGAGCATTTTCAATTTATCAAGCCCAGCCTTATCAATACTATTTAAATCAATACGGCCAACTAAATAACTGTTGGAGAGGGTGTGAATGGCATCTGCCAGTTGCAAATCAGAAAGTTCGCCATTTGATTCCGAGAAGCCAATCCTTGGATTATTACCCGAAAGGACCTTCTTTAAACTTGAAGTAAAGATATACTCCAGATTTTCAATAGCGCGGTTGATATTGTCTTCGTAATTGCCACGGGTATCTAAATTCTGAAAAAGTTTAATAGGGAATTCCTTTCCATCACTTTCCATCATCGCCATCGGAAATACGAGTTTCTGCGTTAACCCACTTTCTGTTTTAACACTTAAATTGGTCGCTTCTATTCCTCTTTCGTACAAATTATTGATTACAGTATCCTGATCGGCCTGATTAAGCCCTGCTATAGGATCCACAAATACCACTTTAACTTCGGTTTTAGCATAAGCTTTATAATCAGATAAAATATCCGACACGGCAGCTTGCAGACGTTTAAATGCAGGTGGCAACTCTCCAGCTAAAAATACAGTAATTATTATCGGTTTTTCATTTTCCTGCAGTAAGGTTTTTGTTTTCTCACTCAGTGTAAAACGTTTATCGGCAGTAAAATCAAAACGATGAAAAGCATACTGCCCAACAACATTTAAAATAATCAGTGCCGCTATTACGATGATCAAATTAGTCCATTTATTCTTTAGCTTCATTATCGTTTACCTCCTATTATTAGTTTGGTGAACAATAAAAAAAGTACTGAAAAGGAAATAAAGTAAATCAGATCTCTGGTGTCTAAAACACCGCGACTTATCGAAGTATAATGTTGATTAATACCTAAGTTGCGAATGATATTCTCCACACTTTGAAATGCGGCAATCTGACTGCTATAATCGAAGCCTAAAAAAGCAAATGCACATAAGGCCGCACTAATAACAAATGCAATAACCTGATTTTTAGTTAATGCAGAAGAGAAAATGCCAATGGACGTAAAGGCTGCACCCAATAAAAATAAACCGATATAGGAGCCAATAACCGATCCTGAATCGATATTTCCTTCAGGAAAACCCAATTTTGAGATACTATAATAATAAATTAAGGTTGGGATTAAGGCAAATAATACTAAAACGAGGCTCGCTAAATATTTTGCTACGATAATCTGCCAGATTTGGATGGGCCGGGTAATTAAAAGTTCGAAGGTACCCTCTCTCCTTTCTTCGGCAAAAGAACGCATCGTAATGGCGGGAATGAGAAACATAAAAAGATAAGGCACTAAACTGAAAAAGCCATCAAGTTCGGCATAACCATAATCAAGCACCGAGGTATCAGGAAAAAACCAAAGTAACAGGCCAGAAACCAACAGAAAAATGCCAATGGTAATATAAGCAACCATCGAACTTAAGAAACTGAATAACTCGCGTTTAAAAACTGCGTACATGTGCTATTAAAACGCCGAAGTTAACCATTTATTCCTGCAAATGTAAAAGCAATTGATTAAATGAATGTATTATCAAATCAGCAATATTTAAATTTAAAAAGAGGCCGCATTATAAATTTCGAATTGTCATCCTGAGCCTGTCGAAGGACTTAGTTAAATAACTTTTATGTGTTTCGACAGGCTCAACATGACAAAATGTGAGGAGAAAATTGTCTTTATGATACAACCTCTTCTTTATGTCTCGGTTCGGTTTAGAAAGAAAAACCTACCCCCACTGAGAAAACTTTATTTTTAAAGGTAATCTCATCTGAAAGATCAGTATCTGCTAAACTGCTTAGGCCTAATCCGTAACCAGCGTGAATATTAAAGCCATTGTTTAATTGGTAACCTGCCAGAAAATTTAAGCCAAAATCGGTACGTTTAAATTCAGAATCATTTTCGCCAAATTTAATGTCCTCTTTTATTGAGCCATATTTACCATTTGCACTTAATGCATAAGCAAAATAAGGGCCGGCGCCAACAAATATTTTACCCGAACCATTTAATTTAAAGTTAGCCAATACATTTACTGGCAATTCGAGGTAATTAAAGTTTAAGGTAACTTTCTCTGTGCTTCCAAAATCGCTATCTTCAAAAGCAAAGCTGTTACTATTAAATTTTGTTCCTTTGCTGATAAAGGTTAAACCAGGTTGGATTGAAATTACATCCGATACCGCAAATTCTGCTGTACCGCCAACATAAAATGAAGTTTTGGCATCAAAACTTACTGAGGTGCTGCCAGATGAGATGGTCATGTTTGGAAAAGCCACACCTGCTTTTACGCCAAAAGTTACTGGTTTTTCTGTCTGAGCTGAGGCTGCAAAGCCTAAGCCAGCAACTGTTAATAAAGATAATACTAATCTTTTCATAATTTTGAGAGTTGTTATAAGAATTGTTTTTAGTTTCCGTGCCTTCACCTATTGGGAGAAAACGTACAATGATAAAAAACTAATTTGGTAGTTAATAAAATAATCACCAAAATTATTTATTAACTGCTAGATTTTAATTGCTTACAATAACAAAGCCCCCAATTTTTTGGAGGCTCTGTAGTTCTTAATATTCTAATTGATAGGATTATTATTCCTTCTAGGCTCGACGCTAATACTTAAAACATTACCGTTTGTAATTTCTCGTGTCGTATAAGAACCGTTTGATGCTCCAATGATAACTGGTTGATCAAAGGTTAATATTGCTTCTGCTAAATAATCTGACCCTAACATGGTTTTAATTGAATATGTTCTTTTGTCCGAAGTTGTAGCGCTGAGTCCAAATTTTGCACCAACTTTATCTTTTACTCCGCCATTAATTTCAAAATTAGTCGCAAATGTTGTCGTGTTTTCATAACCTTTAGTTTCTTCAACGGTACCATCAACCTCATAAAAAATGAATTTCCAAGCTGTTCCATAGCTTTCTAAATCCCAAGGTATCAATTCAATATTTGGATGATATTCTTTAGGAATGACAGTCTCTAATTCATATGCATTTCCCTTAAAAAAAGACATAATTTTTATTTCTCTTACAAATTTATATTGAAGATTAAATAAATCTCTAGGATTAACACTCATCTGTCTAACATATTCATTACCAACTCCATTTTTAGAATTAATTAAAACTGTAATTCTAAACTCGAAATTACCATCAAACCACCCAGGTGTTCTATGCCCATTTTCATTAAGTGGTATATTTCCGTCAACATAGTTTGGAAATGGCTTAGGATCACCATCTTGATCGGCAATTAAACCGAGAGCATTAGGTGTCAAAAACTTAAATGAAGTTATAAACTCACTATAATAATTCTTAAATTTCCCATTAGGGCTGTTTGGTGTTATACCATAATAAACATAATCACGATGCCATTCACTACCTGAATTATAAGCATCAACATTTACTTGATCAATCGCATTTGGATCTGATAAATTAGGTGATGGGGCCGTTCTACTAACTGAGCCTTTTACTCCTGCTAATTTATCTGATTTTAATAATTGATAAAAGCTGCTTTTTATATCAGGAATGGATCCGTTAAAAGCTTTGTCGGTAAATTCAAATGACATTGTACCTCCAGCATTAGAGCCCAAAGACTGAGCAGTAGAGGACAATTTGTTAACGCTTGTTTTAATCCTAACTCTTTCATTTTGCTTTATTACGATTATAGGAAATCCCGGCACTTCAGTTGGTTTTAACTTAACTTCATCTTCATCACTGTAAAGACTAACGGAATTTTTGCCATCTGCATTGCTAACGGCTATCAGTGGAATTTCGTTGATATGGTTCCATGTTTCAGGACTGAACCCAGGTAACGTAGGTACGAAAATTGTTAATAAAGGAAGCTGATTTTCAATTTTATCTAATTCCTCTATAGTAGTAAAATTTAACAACTTATCTCTTAAGGTCTTACCATCACTAAGTTCTTTATTTTTAACTAGCTGATATAAAATATCATGGTCTTTATCGAATTGTTTAATGCTTTCTGTTTTAATAAAGTTTCGCAGACTTTGATCGGACTTTATCGCCTTTGCTAAAATTTTAGCAAAGGATACTTCTGAATTAGTTTTTTCACTGAATTTAAAGTCTTGCTCATTTTCAATTGGTGCATTTTCTTTTTTGCAACTTACAATTCCGAGCAATAACAACATTACCGCAAAATAGAATAATTTGTTCGTTTTGTTTTTCATATCTGATTTTTTCGCGAAAGTATGCATATACACATATTGTATATATTTTTTTACACAAAAACAACTTAAAAAGCTACAGAATCACAATCAACGGATCATTTAGTTATTTTTTTTACATGAAAGTTATTCACCCATTTTTTAAAACGTTCCAATAACGAAAAAGCCCCCAATTTCTTGGAGGCTTAAAATAAATTATAGTTTAATATTATAAACCGAAAGCAAATGCAGCACGAATACCGATAAAGGAAGTTGAAGAGCCATTTCTAGCCCAACCCTCATAACGTACACCTAAATCAATACTTGATTTATCTGCAACAGAAAAGGATGCACCTAAAGTTGGTGAGTATGCAAAAGCTGTACCAGAACCTTCGCCAGTAGCAAAAGCAGCACCTACTTCACCTGCTCCATAAAAATTACCACCAAAATAATATTTGGCTCCAACTTTTACCGGGATAACTCCATCATTTTTTAATGGAGCACCTAAGCTATTATAAAAATCTTTTATCTCTTTTTTATAGGAGAAAGATAAATATCCTGCAGAGCCTGTTAAATTTAGTGATTTAGCTACATTCAATTCGCCTTGAATTGAACCACCATAACCTAAACTATAGACATCTGCTAAATCGCCTATCGGTAAAGCGAAATCTGGACCTACACTGATTTTGTTAACTGCGCCTTCTGTTTGAGCTGAAGCTGCAAAGCCTAAACCTGCAACCATTAATAAAGATAGTAATACTTTTTTCATGTGATTTTTAATTTATTATTCGTTAATTATTTCAGGTTTCAGACAATCATAATGCCAAAAACGTTACGAACAAAAAGGACCTAATATAAAAAACTGATTAACTGAATGTTAAATTAAAAATATTTTATTCTAAAAAGTTGTATTAAGTTAAAAGAAAAAGAGGATGTAGGGTTTTGACGAAAATAAATCAAACAATTGTCTGAAATAATTGTTTCACATCCCAAATAAATAGGCAAATCTAATTCCCACAAATCCTTTACTATCGGATTTGTTTAAGCCGGCAATATCGCTTTTACCTGTCCATGCTTCGTATCGGATCCCTAAATCGAGTTTATTTCCTCCTGAAAGTTTGAATTGATTGCCAATACCGGGCGACCAAACAAATAAGGTCTTCTGTCCCTTATTTAAAGATAAAGCTGCCCCCAACTGCCCCTCGAGATAAAAGCTTTCACTCAATTGGTATTTCAGTCCGGCTTTTGCAGGAATATAGGTTAAATCCTGCACGTTAAAAAGTTGGTTCCTTTTTCCAAAAAAGTTCATAAAACCTGCATTTAATGTTATGGCAAAATTTTCTGCAACCGGAAGATCGGCCTTTATTGATGCACCTAATCCAATTCCTGAAAGGTTAGAAAAATTACCTGACGGTAAACCAATTTCGGCTGCAACGCCAATGCCCGGGCTATTTTGAGCCTTTAAAAACACCGGACTTGAAAGCAAAAAGGCAATAAACGTAATTTTGATTTTTATGCTTTGCATGAATTTAAGCAGTAAGTTTTCTAAAAATATCTTCTAACGATTGTTGTTGATGCGCTTTTTTAAGCCCCTCGAGTGAATCGCTTGCTACAATTTTACCTTTGTTAATAATGATGATGTCATCACAAATGGCTTCAACTTCTTGCATAATGTGGGTAGAAATGACAACCGTTTTAGCTTTGCCCAATGTTTTAATCAGTTGCCTGATGTCGACCAGTTGGTTTGGGTCTAAACCAGAAGTGGGCTCATCTAAAATTAAAACCGCCGGATTATGAATAATCGCCTGGGCCAAACCAACCCTTTGGCGATATCCTTTCGATAACATCCCAATTTTTTTATGCTGTTCTGGTGTTAAGCCTACCAATTTGATGACTTCGTCAATCCTTGCAGGTAAATTGGTAAGTTTATACGTTTGACCAACAAAGTTTAAAAATTCCTTTACATACATATCGGTATAAAGCGGTGTATTTTCAGGAAGATAACCAATATGCTTTTTAGCTTCAATGGCATCAGAAAGAATGCTTTTACCAGAAATTTCAGCCTCACCAGATGTAGGAGATAAATAACCGGTAAGCATACGCATAGTGGTAGATTTACCAGCTCCATTAGGCCCAAGAAAACCCAAAATACGACCTGGTTTAGCCTCAAAACTGATGGAATCAACCGCTTTTTGCTTATCGTAATGTTTAGAAAGATTTTTAACTGAAATACTCATTATGTCTTTTTTACCACAGATTTGCACAGATCAACACAGATTTCATAATTGGTTAAACCGATCTGTGTGCATCCTTTCCATCTGTGGTTAATTAATGTGCGGTGAACTTATTTTTTTATTATACCTAAATTTATCCAACTCATCTGATGCCTGTTGTAAATTATCACCCGATAAAATATCTGCACCGTTGTTAACCAAATGATAATAAACATTTTTTACCGGACTGGCAATGGCACTTTTATCAATATTGCCCATTGTGCCTAAAATAGTGGTAATACCTTTATTATGTAAGTATTCATATAATTCTTTATCTGGAGCAGAAACACCAACAAAAGCTACAATCCGGTTATTGGGAATACCAATATTATTTAAGCGTTTCAATTCGGCTTTCTTTTGAACAGATGCAGAAATCATTAAATCAGGTGCCAGCTGATGCACTTCTTTTGCCTGATCGGCAGTATAAGTGATGATAATTGAATTACTTTCTACTTTATATTGCCTTACTTTTTCAATCACTTTTGCATAAGAAACGCCTTTTTTCAAATCGATGGTTAACAAAACTTTTCCCTTGCTCCAGCTCAGCACGCTATCCAAAGTGGGCATTTTAAATTCTGTTTCTTTGCCTTCCTCATCTTTCAGGTTAAAGGCTTTCAATTCCTCGTAGGTATAATTGCCAATTGGCCCTTTCCCTGTAGAAGTGCGATCGAGCTGATCATCGTGCATAATCACCATGACGGAATCTTTACTGTAAGCAATATCAAATTCGATTATTACCGGATTATAAGTAGTGGCATTATCGAATGTTTCGATACAGTTTTCAGGAAAACCAGGCATTGGGCCACCACGGTGCGCACTGATTAATGGAAAACGGTTTTCTGGCGACCATTTTAAGAATTGATATAGTTCTCCTTTATTATTAAATTTAATGTAATGATGGGAAACCTTTGATGAATTACATGAAATCATCAAAAAAGCACTAACAAAAGGTAATAAATGCAAAAATTTCATAGTCCAAAAATAGCGTAATTGTAAGTAAAATTACCTTTGACTTTTTATTAAGCACAAAAATTTCTTTTTTGAGTGGAGACTTCAGAATGTAACTCATTTAATACATTCAAATTAGCGCAACAGAAGTGTATAAATGGAGATATTGATAGAAAAAATAAAAATTGAACCCCAACTATTTTTTTGGGTTGCAATAAGAATTATTATTTTAGCTTAATATAAATTAATTAACGCAATAATTTAATATGACTATTACTTATATGATGCTCGCATTTACCAGTATATTTTTGGCTGGTACATTTTTTTATTATAAGTACACGGTAAGAAAAGGCACAACATTTAGATACAAGCCTATTGCATTATTAATCATCGCTGTTCTATTTCTTCTTTCGTTATATGGCAGTATCGTAAGCAAACCATTTAACGAAATAGTACCTTTTATCAGATAATTTTTTTTCGGGAAGATTTATCGAATGAATAAAAAATAAACCAATACGCTCTGCTATTGCTTTTCTCAATAATTTGAACCACATAAGACATTTAAGAACATATAAGCTGACTGGTCATATATCTGATTCCTTTCATAAAGGATGCTGAAATAAATTCAGCATGACGATAGTGTTGGTTTTTATGTTTATAAAAAACCTTCAGTCTTATACCTTTAAAACCTCTGCCTCACCTAACCACCTTAGTCACCTAAGGACACCTGAGTTAAACGCCAACATTCTCAAATTTGTAGCCCTTTTTAGCTTGATCAAAAACCTTTTACCTTTTACCTCTTACCTTTTACCTTATTTATTATCTTTGCTGCATTATGGCTCAAAAGAATAACGACGAACAATTTAAAAATGTAATATCACACGCTAAAGAATACGGTTTTGTATTCCAGAGCAGCGAAATATATGATGGCTTAAGTGCTGTTTACGATTATGGCCAGTTGGGTGCCGAATTAAAAAACAACATTAAAACCTACTGGTGGAAAGCCATGGTGCAGATGCACGAAAACATTGTGGGGATCGACTCTGCAATTTTTATGCACCCTAAGGTTTGGAAAGCCAGCGGACACGTTGATGGTTTTAACGACCCGATGATTGACAACAAGGATTCAAAAAAGCGTTATCGTGCCGATCAGTTATTAGAGAATAAAATTGACGAATTATATTCGGAATTAGCCAATTTCAGTGCAGAAAACAAAGCCGGATTTGAGGAGTTTCAACAAGAGATATTGGGTTTAAGTGATGAAGGGCAAGCCGCCTGGATTCCAAGTTTTAAAGATGAGGCGACTATTTTAGACAATGCAAAATATACATTTGTTGATGAGGCAAGCTGGAGGTTTGTAAAAAAAGGTTTAGCGCTTGAAGTAGAAATGAACCTTGCACTTAAATCTGAAAACTTAGCACAGCTAAAAGATTTAATTGTTGATTATAAGGTAATCTGCCCGATTTCTAAAACTTCAAACTGGACAGATGTACGTCAGTTTAACCTGATGTTCAGCACACAGTTTGGAGCCATGGCTGAAGGTAGCGATGAAGTTTATCTTCGTCCGGAGACCGCTCAGGGTATTTTTGTTAACTTTCTGAACGTTCAAAAGTCAGGAAGGATGAAAATTCCTTTCGGTATTGCGCAGATTGGTAAAGCTTTCAGAAATGAGGTAATTGCCCGTCAGTTTATTATGCGTATGCGTGAGTTTGAGCAAATGGAAATGCAGTTTTTTGTTCGCCCTGGTGAAGACACAAAATGGTTCGAATATTGGAAAGAAGCACGTTTAAAATGGCATAAAGCTTTAGGTACCGATCCTGAAAAATACCGTTACCATGACCATGTGAAACTGGCGCACTATGCTAATGCAGCAACGGATATTGAATTCGAATTCCCTTTCGGATTTAAAGAGGTTGAAGGAATCCACAGCCGTACCGATTTCGATTTAAAGCAACACCAAGAGTTTTCTGGTAAGAAAATGCAGTATTTTGATAACGATTTGAATGAAGAAGGTAAACCTTATGGCAATTACATTCCTTATGTAATCGAAACCTCGATCGGTTTAGACCGCATGTTCCTGTTAACCATGATTAATGCTTTTGAAGAGCAGGATTTAAGCACCGAAGATAAACAGGATAGCCGTACTTTATTGCGTTTACACCCTGCCTTGGCACCATACAAAGTAGCCATTTTCCCATTGACCAAAAAAGATGGTCTGCCGGAGAAAGCTCGCGAAATTATGGATGAACTGAAATTCGATTTCAACTGTATTTACGAAGAGAAAGATGCGATTGGTAAACGTTACCGCCGTCAGGATGCAGTAGGTACACCATTCTGTATCACTGTTGACCACCAGAGTTTAGAGGATAATACCGTTACGATCCGCCACCGCGATAGCATGGAGCAAGAGCGTGTAGCCATTGCGGATTTAGCTGGTATTATAGATAAGGCTACGAGCTGGAAGGCATTGTTGGCATAAAAGTATAAATCCGTCATCTCGAGCGGAGAGCAACGAAGCCGAGAGATCTGCCTCGAGATAGATCTCTCCAATACGCGATGCTTCAGTCGAGATGACGACCGTTTTATCAAGTCGCAGGTTTAAACCCTGCGACTTTTTTGTATAATTAAAATGAATTTAGGCGAACACTACAGTAAACTTTATACCGATCAATCGCTAAGAGCTGCCGGAAATTATGAGATAGATCATTTAATAGATTCTGAAGCCGATAATCGTTTGGGCATTACTTTAATGATCAGAAATATGTTAAAAGCTGCATACCTTTTCATTAGAGCTAACTAAATTCTTTATCTTAGCATATTAATTTACCAAAAAAATTAACGCTCGTGAAATTACCGCTGTTGGCACTGGTATGCCTCTTAATTACATCTTCCTGCAAAAAAGAAATTGATTATCATCAGGAATGGGATTTATCTACTATGAGTGCTAAAGTTGATGGTGCTTTATTGCAATGTACATTAGCTACTGCCCAGGTTTATGATGTAGATGGACAAATAAGTGTCCAAATCTCGGGTAAAAAAGGAACTACTACTGGCTTTAGTTTAATGATCAGCGATTTTAAAGGTGTTGGCGCCTATAATTTATCGGATAATAACACGGCGACTTACCTTTTGGATATATCCGGATTACAAGATACCTACATTGGCAATACACAAGGAACAATAAAGATAACCAGTTATTTAGCGAACAAATACATTAAGGGTAGTTTTGAGTTTAAAGGACAAAATCAATCTACTTCAACAAGCAAAACCATTAGCGAGGGGCAATTTATGATCAGTTTGGTTCCGGTTAAATTGCCAGAAACCAATAACAGCACTAATAATTTAAGTGCAAAGGTAGATGGCACCACAATTGGTTTTACCGGTGAAGCAATATCAATCAACACTTCTATTATTGGGAATATACTTACGATTGCAACTATAAATGGTGATAAACAAATGATTCTTTCCGTAACAGATTATAAAGGCATTGGAACATACGATCTCGCAACCGAGGGAATTGGATCTTATATGAAGGACCAAACACCTACAGGCTCATTTACGTCTACAAGTGGTACTTTGGTGATTACAAGTGAAGCTGGGGATAAATTAAAAGGGACATTTTCATTTAATGCCCTAAATGAAAATACAACGATTAATACATCAGTAACGGTTACAGATGGTACTTTTGATCTACCATTTAGCAAAAAATAAGTATTAACTTTTAAAATCTAAAGCTGTTGATCTAAAAATCAATGGTTTTTACATTTAATAATTCTTCGGTCACAAATAACTTTTAGATTTCATATTCATTTATCCGGATATTACATTTGTTTAACCAGCAATCGCTTTAATATGAAAATTCCACAGAAGTTTTTTGCCCGTCGACATGAAATTGCGGCAGATTATTTAAAAGAATTAGATAAACACCTTGACGACATCGTATCTGGCCGTGCTACAGAAATGTTTGAAGTAAGAGATTTTGCCGATTTAATCCATGTACACCCTACTCATTTAAGTAACACGATTAAGGCTGCTACCGGGCATTCGCCATGTTTCTTTTTCGAAGAGCGTTTAATGGAAATTTCGAAATCAATGTTACAGAATGTAAGTATGCCTATTGCAGAAATAGCAAGGATACTAACTTACGATCCATCTAACTTTACCAAGTTTTTTAAACACTTCGCTGGCCAAACACCAAAACAATATCGGGAGACTTATTTCGAGTCTTTAGCTACCAATAAGGAAATTGTCACCATATAAAACTTAAACAGTCACCATTTCTACTTAAGCTGTCACCATTTTTACAGCCGATTTCCATCTAATTTTGTTTAACAAATAAAAAGAAAATGGAAACACAAAATAAAATTGCCCTGGTAACCGGTGGTAGCCGCGGACTGGGAAAAAACGCTGCATTAAGAATTGCCGCAAAAGGAATTGGTGTAATTGTTACCTATCAATCGAAAAAAGAGGAAGCTGAAGATACCGTAAATGAAATAAAAGCGCTGGGTTTGCCAGCAGCAGCAATACAGTTAAATGTTGGCGATTCTAAAACTTTTGAGGCTTTTTTTACAGAAGTTAAAAGCATACTAAAATCTGTTTTTAATGCAGAAAAATTCGATTTCCTGATCAACAATGCCGGGATTGGGATTCACGCTTCATTTGCTGATACTACAGAGGAACAATTTGATGCCTTGGTAAACATCCATTATAAAGGCGCTTTCTTTTTAACCCAAAAGGCCTTACCGTTATTAAATGATGGTAGTGGAATCATTAATGTATCATCCGGACTGGCACGTTTTGCAACCCTAGGTTATGCGGCCTACGCTTCGATGAAAGGTGCCATGGAAACCTTAACAAAATACCAGGCCAAAGAATTGGGTGCAAGAGGAATCAGATCGAACATTATTGCTCCAGGTGCTATAGAAACCGATTTTGGCGGTGGCATGGTACGCGATAACGACCAGCTTAATGCAGGGATAGCTGCTAATACTGCTTTAGGCCGAGTGGGCTTACCAGACGATATTGGCGGTGTAGTAGCATTTTTATGTACTGAAGATGCAAGATGGATTAATGCACAGCGCATTGAAGCATCTGGCGGGATGTTCTTATAAACCATTCGTGCTTTTTAACCACCAGGACACGAAGGCAGAAAGATTAATTTCTTGTGTTCTTAGTTCCTTGGTGGTTATCTTTTTTGGTAGCTCGTCAACGCTAACCGCAAAACGCCATACGCTAAACACTATCCAAATCTACAACCAGAAAATAATCTGCATCAAAAGGCGTTATCCATGAAAACCATCAGATGCTTAAACTACTTCTACCTACCCTTTTACTGTTAATTTTTGTTACCGGTGCAAACGCTCAAAAATGGACAGATGCGGAGTTCCGCAGGGCCAATACCGCAGCGAATGCTTCTTATTTAACCAACGAAGAGAAAAATGTGGTGATATATATGAACCTGATCCGCATTGATGGCGAAAAGTTTTATTACACGTTTTTAGAAGATTATATTAACAACTATAACGCCAAAGTAAAGCAATATAGAAACTATAATGAACTGCGGATTACCCGTAACAATAGCTATTATACTTCTTTATTAAAGCATTTAAGGGGAATAAAAAATCTACCGGTATTTTACCCTAACGATAAGCTGACCTCTTTAAGCCGTAGCCATGCACAAGATCTAAACAGGAATAATTTAGATACACACGAAAGCAGCAACGGCGATAAGTTTTCGAAACGTTTATCCACCTATTTCCCCAATAAGGCCATGAGCGAAAATATCGATTTTGGTTACTCGAACAGTTTGGATATTGTTTGCCATTTACTGTTAGATTGTGGTGTGCCTTCGCTTGGTCACCGGTTTAATTTGCTCGATCAGAAATACAAACTGAATACTGTTGGCGTGAGCATTCAGCCACATCCCTCTTATACCTGGTGTGCCGTTATTGATTTTGTAGCACAACCGGCCTATTACACCAATAATCAATAAAAGGCTAAATGATCTTATTACCATAGCAATAAAAATTAATTGTAAATTGCGACCAAAAATAACAACGAACAATTTTAAGTAATGCGTAACGCCATTTTAGCCGTCATAGATTTTTTTCATCCTCCATTTAAAAAATTTATTTCTTTACATAATTTCAGGTATCTGGCTACTGGTGGTGGCACTTTATTATTGGGAATTTTAAGTTATTACTTTGCTTACTTTTTCATCTTTAAAACTGAGGAGGTAAACTTTGGGGTAATTGTGCTACAAAGGGAAACGGCCTCGTTATTAATAGATTATATCATTGCTATTCCAACCAGTTTTTTACTTAACAAATATGTCATATTTACACATAGTGAATTAAAGGGAAGGGTTCAGCTTTTCAGGTTTTTAAACCTCCAGTTTATAAACATACTGGCAAACTATGTTTTATTGAAGTTTTTGCTGGAACTTTTGAGAGATTACCCAACTTTGGCAATGCTTTCGAGAATATTGGTTTCAGTCTTAATGGCGCTTTTCAGCTACCTCTACCAGCATTACTTTACATTTAGTGTGAAAAAAATTGGGGATAAAAATGGGAAGAAGGATTAATAATTGTTTTCCACGGATATAGCGAACAGCCGATGAAATGCTACAGCACCTTTCCTAATCATTAACCTTATTTCTTTTTGGAAAGCAGTAACATAACTTTTCGGTTTATTCAGTTCCGCCTTAACTTCAAGTCCTCACTCGTAACTGCTTCGTTCCGGGCTTTACGTTCCAGTCGAGTTTGGGTGGTCACAACATTGCCCCTATTTCCGTTTTTTTTGCAAAGTGCAGGAAAAACCGGCTTCATCAGCACAAGCCTCTGTGAATAAACGGGATGGAAGCGGTATCCTTTTGCAGTCGGCCTGAGCGGAGTCGAAGGGCAGCAAAAGATATAGCGAACAGCCCGACCGGAGCCTCCCGATGAAATGCTAAAGCACCTTTCCTAATTATTAGCTTCATACCATCAAGTCATTTTTTTGGAAAGCAGTTCCACAAGCATTTGGGTTTCTTCAGTCCCGCCTTAACTTCAAGTCCTCACTCCTCGTTCCGGGCTTTACGCACCAGTCGGGTTTAGGTGGCCAAAACAGTACTTCTATTTTCGTTTTTGTAGAAAAAATCAGGTTCATCAGCACAAACCGTTGTACTTAAACGGGATGGAAGCGGTATCCTTTTGCTGTCGGCCTGAGCTAAAAAGGTAGCAAAAGATATAGCGAATAGCCCGAGCGGAGCCTTCCGATGAAATACTACAGCACCTTTCCTAATTATTAATCCATCATTTTAACCACCCGAATCCTTTATTACGTTAACCTGTTAATTTATGCGGCTGCTTTCTTGATAAGATAAAAACAACATCCTAACTTAGCTGCCGACCAACTTATTTCATAAATAACCATGAGCCATTTTAATGATTTTAATAATGCGCAGGTAGCAAAATTGCCCAATCATTTAAAACAATTTATTGTTGACCAGAATTACGAAAAATATACACCAATCGATCAAGCAGTGTGGCGTTATGTAATGCGCCAGAATTACAGTTACCTTAAAAATGTAGCTTATTACCCTTACATAAAAGGCTTACAGCGAGCAGGTTTAAGCATTGAGCACATTCCCGACCTGCAAACCATGAACGATAATCTTGGCAAGATTGGTTGGGGCGCCGTAACTGTTGATGGTTTTATCCCGCCAGCTGCTTTTATGGAATATCAGGCCTACCGGGTACTGGTAATTGCTGCAGATATCCGCCAGATTAATCACATCGAATATACACCGGCACCAGATATTATACATGAAAGTGCCGGTCATGCACCTATTATTGCCGATGCCGACTACAATAATTATTTAAGTTATTTTGGTTCGATTGGTGCAAAAGCCATGTTTTCGGCGAAAGATTTTGAACTTTACGAAGCCATCAGGAAATTATCGATTTTAAAAGAAGCTGTAAATACTGATGAATTTGAGATTGCCAGGGCAGAAAAAGAATTGCGCTACATTAGTGAAAATATGGGCGAGCCCTCTGAAATGGCCTTACTTGGTCGCTTACACTGGTGGACAGTTGAATATGGTTTGATTGGTACGTTAGAAAATCCCAAAATTTATGGCGCGGGTTTGCTTTCTTCTATCGGCGAAAGTGCAACCTGCATGCAAAATGATGTAGCGAAACTTTGGTACAACATTGATACCATTAATTATGCCTACGACATTACCAAACCACAACCGCAGCTTTTTGTAACCGAAACATTCCAAAATCTGATTGATGTTTTGGAAGAATTTGCCAATACCATGGCCTTTAGGAAAGGTGGAACAGAAAGTATTATGAAAGCAATTGCCTGTAAAAACGTAGCCACAGCTGTTTATAGTTCAGGCTTACAGGTAAGTGGTGTATTTACGGATATAGGTGTCGGCACAAAAGATGAGGTAACTTTTATTAAAACAACTGGTGCTTCGGCATTGGCGTTTAACGGAAAACAATTAAAGGGCCATGGAAAAGATTACCATACAGATGGGTTTTCATCTCCCGTTGGTCGGTTAAAAGATGCGGCAAAAGCACTGGAAGATTATAGCGCAGTTGAATTGCAGGCCTTAGGGATAATTACTGGTGAAAAAGCTGAACTTATATTTGAAAGTGGTATTAAAGTGATTGGTATAGTTAAGGACATGATTACGGAAAGCGACAAGCTCCTTTTAATGGCCTTTAACGATTGTACGGTTACAGAACGTAATGGGAATATTTTATTTAAACCCGAATGGGGAATTTATGATATGGCCATAGGCGAAACCATTGTTTCAGTTTTTAATGGTGCTGCCGACAAAGATGCTTACGAGGAGATTACGTTAATTAGCAAGGAGAAAACGCATCACATTACTTACGACGATAAAACCTTAAAACTACACAGCTTATACAAAACGGTTAGAGAGATCAGGGAAAGTGGTGAAAACCTGGATCAGCTTAGCGAAATTTTCTTACAGCTAAAAACAAACCATAGGCAGGATTGGCTTTGCGCCTTGGAAATTCTGGAGATTATTTACCATAAAAAGATTTACCATCAGCTGGAAAAGGAAATTCAGGTATATCTTGAAATTAAAGCGGGTAAAGAGTTAGACCATACCAAACTGATTAATGATGGCTTACATGTGATTAAAAATCCTGTTAGTCAGCTCCTTGTGGAAGATTGATTAATCGCTTTAATTTCATTAACTTTACGTTATGACAACTATCACAGTACAAGTAGATAACGAACAAAATGCTGCACTTCTTGAAAAGATGCTTAAGGCATTATCTTTTGTAGAAGATGTTGATATCAAAACCCATCAGCCCAATATGGTTGAGGAGCCTAGGGGATCTTATCAGAAATTAAAAAAAGCAATTGACAATACTGAAGGCAATTTAATGTTTAAGGATATTAAAGATCCATCTAAATGGCAAAGTGATTTAAGAGATGAATGGGAACGTAATATTTGACACGAACATTGTTATCTATTTATTTAAAAAACTTTTAGCTCCCGAAAAAGTATTTGCAGAGAATATCATTTATTGTATTTCCATAATATCAAAAATGGAATTACTTGGATATGAATTTAAAGACAGATTGGAAGAAAAATACATCAGCGAGTTAATTGGTTCTTTAAACGTTATACCTTTAAATGATGCTATAGTAAATATGACTATAGCTATAAGAAAAACTAACAAAATCAAACTGCCAGATGCTATTATTTATGCTACAGCGCAGGTAATGAATGGAACACTCTTAACAAATAATACTGCTGATTTTGAAAAAATAAATGGCACCGTTATGCTTGTTAATCCGCTAAATTTATAAAAACGTTTAATTCATATATCTTCAATCTTTTAACTTTACAACAATTTTTAATTCCTTTTAATGAACATTATAATTACAGGTGCCAGCAGCGGAATCGGTTTCGAAACGGCTTTAGAGTTTAGCTTACATAAAGAAAACAAGATTGTTGCCATTGCCCGTTCAGCAGATAAGCTGCGCAAACTCTTAGAAATTGCTAAAGGCATTAATCCAGATTGCACCCTTTTACCTGTAGAATTCGACATTGTAAACGATGATTATGCCGCGCTGATTCCTTTTTTAAAAGAACGTTTGGGTACAATCGATATCCTGATCAACAATGCAGGCGCTTTAATTAATAAGCCTTTTTTAGAAACCACCGAGGTTGATTTAGGCGAAATGTTACAGAGCAACGTAATTTCACATTTTAGAATGATCCAGAACCTTTTACCTTTAATGCAAAGCGGAAGCCATATTGTTAATATCGGCAGTATGGGTGGCTTTCAGGGAAGTGTTAAATTTCCTGGTCTTTCTGCCTATTCGGCAAGTAAAGCTGCCTTGCATACCTTAACAGAATGTTTGGCTTTTGAATTAGCTGAAACAGGAATTAAAATTAATTGCCTTGCATTAGGATCGGCCCAGACAGAAATGCTCGAAACCGCTTTCCCTGGCTACCAAAGCCCGGTTATGGCTTTTGAAATGGGGAAATATGTGGCCGATTTTGCTAAAACAGGACATAAATTTTTTAATGGAAAAATTTTACCAGTAGCAGTTACTACACCATAATATGATAATTTTTAGTAATTTACGGCAGTAATTGAAAAACTAAAAAAATCTATGGAAACAAATTCTCCTTTTAAAACAGTCGACAGTGGAAAAAATGCCGCTGTTGTTAGCTACATTTTTCTACTCGGTTGGTTGATATCGTACTTTGCCATGTACAAAGACAACAAAACAGCGCTGTCAAGCTATCATTTAAGACAGTCATTATTGCTTCATTTGGGTATGATTGTACTTTATGTAGCGGTAACGATATTGATCATGATTGTGCCAATCGCTCTAATTGGTTATTTAAGTTTTGTAGTTTACATTGCCTACATTATTTTGATCATTATAGGTGCTATAAGTGCCAATAATGGTGAACAAAAACCGCTTCCGTTAATCGGCGACCAAGCACAAACCATGTTCCCAAGTATTTAATCGAAGCCAAATATTTTAATTAGGTCCGGGTAAGCTAACCCGGACTTTTTGTTTTAACTCATTTTCAACATTTTAACCGACTTTAGATATTTTTTATATCTTTGGCTCCAACATATGAAGAAAATAATAGTCCCGATTTTGTTTTTCATTTTGTCTGCCACGGCAGGAAAAGCCCAAACAATCTTACCCGCGCAATACCAGGAATTGGTAAAGAAATTAGTTGCAAGCCTTCCAAAAAACACAACAGTTACGGAAAATAATTCTTCCACAAGCTCCACAACCCTTATCGATTTTGCGAAAAGTATGTTAGGTATCCCCTATCGTTATGCTACAAGCAACCCGAAGGTTGGTTTCGATTGCTCTGGTTTTGTGAGTTATGTATTCAGTAATTTTGGCTTTAAAGTTCCACGTTCTTCAAGAGAGTTTAGCTATGCGGGTAAAGAAACCAGTTTAGAAAATGCAAAAGTAGGCGACGTATTGATTTTTACAGGCAGTAATTCAAGAATAAGAAGAATCGGTCATGTTGGGATTGTTTATTCCATTGATGAAAACGGAATTAAATTTATTCATGCCTCTTCGGGTAAAGCGCACCAGGTAACCATTACCGATCTTGACGGTCATTATAAAGCCCGTTTTATGAAAATTGTAAGTATTCTTTAATTATTTTTTATACTTCCACATTCTTGTTTTGCCTTCAGCAAGCCATTCTAAAGTGGTTTCCAATCTTTTTATTCTGGTTGCTTCCGTTTTAGCTTCCTCAAGCCACAATACATAATCTTTTTTATTGGATGGACTGAAATTCTGGAATACCGCTAAAGCTTCCGGGGCTTCTTGTAAAGCTTCCATAAAATACTCAGGTATAACGAGTTCTTTCTTCTCGGTAGATTTTGTTTTTGGTGGCAGTTTTATATTGTCCTCATTTAATTGAATGGCTCGCTGAATATAGGCAATCAGAATTTCATCAGATGGCAAATCGTCAAAAGATTTTATTTTCCCCAATAAACCCATGGCTTCCGAATGTTCTTTAAAGATGCCATACTCATCTTGCATTAACGAGCCTTTCCAAAAGCCAAAGGCACAATGATTCTTAAAGGAAGCCATGTGACAAACCGTGCCTTTATAATCGAAAAAAGGCATCCCCCATTTAATTTTCTCTTCAATACGAGCATCGGCTTTATGCACCAGGTTTCTTAAATGATCTAAAATCGGAATGGCAAACGCAGCCGAATTGATAATATATTGGTCTACCTGAACAATTGTATGCATAACTAAAAGATTACGATAATAAATTTAAAGCAAAACAACCTTTAAAGCAAGTTCTACATCTCCATTAAAAAGAAACTTTTTAGCCAGTTCGTGCAGTTCTCTTTCGCGGTTGGTACTGTCGCCAATAGTAGCATCGAGGGCTTCTTTTACTTCGGGATTTGTAATGATCAGATCAATTTCCTCATCAGTGGGTATTTGCTCAATATTACCGAGCATACCTAAATCGTTTCCGGTTAACACTTTCGAAAAGCGGACTGATTGTGGCAAACGATCAACCCCAATACCTAATTTAGCCAAAGGTTTTGCCACTTTAAACAAATTATCTTTTGTAACTCTGCAATACCAATCGCCACCTAAACGGGCTACCAGATCGATTTTATGCTGATCTATCTTACCATTCTCATCTAAAATAGCTTCGTTAATATGAATCACTTTTATTTCAGCCAGAATCAGGTTTCCTGCACCATGTTTATCGCCCAAAGAAATCACTTCATTCACTACACATTCGAACTGTACCGGAGCCTCGGCTACTCTTGGCGGCCGAACCAGATCTGACTTCAACATGGTAAATCCTGCTTTCTCAAACTCGTTTACGCCTTTGGCATATTCGGTACTGGCCAGGCTCATCTGCTGCACCATATCGTAGTTTACAATATTGATCACGCACTCTTTTACTTGATGAACATTCTCTAAAGTGTGTTTGGTCGTATTATCGCGCACCCTCCTCGACGGGGAAAAAATACAGATGGGTGGATTTGTACTAAACATATTAAAGAAACTGAAGGGGCTTAGATTTATATTTCCTTCGGCATCAATAGTGGAGGCAAAACAGATCGGTCGCGGAGCGATTGCGTACTGCAGGTAGTTTTGTAGTTCTACAGGGGTTAAATCGGAGGTATTTAGAGTCAGCAAGGCTTTATTGAGTTAAATGTTGAATGCAATAGTTTAAAAGAAGTTATAACTCGAAAAATGTCGTCATCTCGACTTAAGCGTAGCGTAATGGAGAGATTTATAATACATTTCTCGACTTCGTTGCACTCCGCTCGAAATGACGACTTTTATATTAGATTTGAACTAAATCCGAAACTATCGGATCGAGACAACTTTATTTTAATTCTTCTTCAACGCCAGGATCGAAAAATCCGTATCAGCCTTAGTAATCGTATTGGTTAGTGCACCCAAGCCTGTTATTTCCATCTCCACAACATCACCTGGCTGTAACCATTGTACTTTATAATTTGGATCGTTAAGTAAACCAGTACCGTTTAACTCTAAAAAACAACCCGTACCCACTGTTCCTGAACCAATTACATCACCAGGAAGGATGTCGACCCCGTAAGCACAACGTTCTATAATTTCGGCAAAAGTCCAGTCCATATCAGCAGCATTTCCTTTCGAAACTTCAATACCGTTTACTCTGCAGGTCATTTTAAGATCGTAAGCATTACCTACATGTCCTTCTTTAGGAGCAACCTTATACTGCAATAATTCATCAGGTGTTACCAGCCATGGGCCAATTACGGTAGAAAAATCTTTTCCTTTAGCAGGGCCTAAATTCAACAGCATCTCTTCCATCTGCAACGTACGGGCACTCATATCATTCATAACCATATAACCTGCAATGTATTCATCAGCCTCAGCAGCTTTAATATTTCTACCTTTTTTACCGATGACAATAGCAAGCTCCAATTCGAAATCCAGTTTATCAAAATGATCTGGCATGCACTCAATTTCTCCTGTACCCTGAATAGCGTTATGATTGGTGAAATAAAAGATGGGATACTCATCAAATTGAGGGATCATATCAACCTTTCTGTTTCTACGTGCTGCAGCAACATGTTGCCTGAAAGCGTAACCGTCACGACAGCTGGTTGGATGTGGAACGGGCGCCAAAATCTCATAAAAAATTTCTTCTTTGGCCTCCAGACTTCCTTCTTTAATCTGATCATCAATGCGTTTCGCCCTTTCCATTATTACCTCTCCTCCCTGCAAAAATTCGTTCATGTTGTCAGGAATAAGCTTATCGCAGCTATTTAAATTATAGATATGCCCATTTACAAACACACCAAGATGCTCCCTGTCTTCGGTTTTATAGGATACTAGTTTCATATATGATTTGGTTAAATACGCGGTAAAGCTAAGCAATTAGGCTATTCAAAATAAAACTTAAGCGTTATTATTTTAAAAAGATATGTTTCTGAAGATTAGATTTAATTTAATGGAAAATCTTTGGCTGCAGTGTTTGTTAGAGTGTAATCAATCATAGCCTACACAGTATCCCTATTGGTGCACTAGCAGCCAACACAAAATGGTAACGTCTGGCAATAACCAACGGTGCAGCACTCTCTCTGAAGTATATATATCGCATAAAATTTCAGCTTTTAAATAAAATACTTACCTTAGTACCATTAAAACCATGATCTTAAAAGCATTACATATTAATCTGGTAAACGACGCTATTGCAGCCCGTCGCTATAAGATGCTATCCAAGCTGATCATGGCTCAGTATTCACTGTAATTTCATTCACCTTTCTTTTTAATTGAAACGCCGTGCCGTTTTAATTGTTAATTCATTAGGATTTTTCTTATCTAACCATAACATCATATCATTATGCCTATTTATCATAAATTGGGGCAGATTCCAGCTAAACGTCACACGGTTTTTCGTAAACCTGATGGAAATCTTTATGCCGAAGAATTGGTATCAACCGAAGGTTTTTCCAGTTTATATTCATTGGTTTATCATTGTCACCCGCCAACCATGGTAAAACATTTGGGCGAGCCTTATAGTGTTGAGCCAAAAATTGCGCGCGAAAAACACCTGAAACACACCAGTTTAATCGGTTTCAACATTAAACCGGAAGATGATTTTCTAAAAAGCAGAAAAGCCGTTCTGGTAAACAGCGATCTGCATATCGTTCTGGCTGCACCAAGAAAATCTATGACCGACTATTTCTACAAAAATAGTCAGGCCGACGAGATGATCTTCATACATGAAGGTTCTGGAAAGCTGAGAACAGGATTCGGAGAAATTAAGTTTGCTTATGGCGATTATCTGATCATCCCAAGGGGGACCATCTATCAGATGGAATTTGATACCGAACAAAACAGGTTATTTATTGTAGAAAGTTTTAGTCCGCTAAGACCGCCAAAAAGATATTTAAACCAGTTTGGACAGTTAATGGAACATGCGCCGTATTGTGAGCGTGATTTGAGACTACCAGAAAACCTGCAAACACATGATGAGTATGGCGATTTTAAAGTACTCATTAAAAAACAGGGATTAATTTATCCCTATACTTATGGTACGCACCCTTTTGATTATGTTGGCTGGGATGGTTACCATTATCCCTATGCTTTCTCAATCCACGATTTTGAGCCGATAACAGGCCGCCTGCACCAACCGCCTCCGGTTCACCAAACTTTCGAAGGACACAATTTTGTGGTTTGCTCTTTTGTTCCCCGCAAATACGATTACCATCCCGATTCGATCCCTGCACCATACAACCATAGCAATGTAGATAGCGACGAGGTGCTTTATTATGTTGATGGTGATTTTATGAGCCGTAAAAGTGTGGTTAAAGGACAGATTACCCTACACCCTGGTGGTATTCCACATGGGCCACATCCAGGTACTGTAGAAAAATCGATTGGAAAAGAAAAAACAGATGAGCTGGCAGTTATGATCGATCCTTTTAAGCCTTTAATGCTTACACAGGACGCCGTGGATATTGAAGATGAAAATTACCACAAAAGCTGGCAGATTAACGTAGAATAAAATTAGTCGGAAGTCGGGAGACCAAGGTCCGAAGATAAAGTGCAGATGAAATAGATGAAGAGCAATTATCCAACATTTAAACTTTACAACCTTAAAACATTTAAAAACAACATATCACATCCGACTTCGGACCTCCGACCTCGGACTTAAATAACAACAAACAAATGGAAACACAAACATTCGCAGAAAAAATATCGAAAGCACCGGATTTTTTGCCTATTAACGGAACAGATTATATCGAATTTTATGTAGGCAACGCTAAACAAGCGGCTCACTACTACAAAACGGCATTTGGGTTTCAAAGCCTGGCTTATGCCGGCCCGGAAACTGGTGTACGCGATCGTTCGTCGTATGTATTACAACAGGGTAAAATCAGGCTGATTTTAACCACAGCATTAAAATCTGATCATCCAATATCAGAACATGTAAAAAAACATGGCGATGGGGTAAAAGTATTGGCCCTTTGGGTAGACGATGCCTATAGTGCTTTCGAAGAAACCACAAAACGTGGCGCTAAACCATACATGGAGCCTAAAACCTTAACTGATGAAAATGGCGAAGTTAAAATGAGTGGTATTTACACTTACGGCGAAACGGTACACATGTTTATAGAGCGTAAAAACTATACCGGAACTTTCATGCCAGGTTACCGGGTATGGGAAAGTGATTATCAACCTGCAGATGCTGGCCTTTTATATATTGATCATTGTGTGGGTAATGTGGGTTGGAACCGCATGAATGAAGCCGTACAATGGTATGAAGATGTAATGGGATTCGTAAATATTCTATCTTTTGACGATAAGCAAATCAATACCGAATATTCGGCTTTGATGAGTAAAGTGATGAGTAACGGGAACGGCTTTTCAAAATTCCCGATTAACGAGCCTGCAGAAGGCAAAAAGAAATCGCAAATTGAAGAGTATCTGGAATATTATGAGGGTGAAGGCGTGCAGCATATTGCCGTAGCGACAAAAGATATTGTTAAAACGGTTAAAGAACTAAAATCACGTGGGGTAGAATTTTTAAGTGCTCCACCTGAAGCTTATTATGATATGATGCCTCAACGTGTAGGCAAAATTGATGAAGAAATATCTTTACTGGAAAGCCTTGGTATTTTGGTCGATTGCGATGAAGAAGGATATTTATTGCAGATTTTCACCAAACCTGTTGAAGACCGCCCTACTCTTTTCTTCGAGATTATTCAGCGCAAGGGAGCACAAAGTTTTGGTGCGGGTAATTTTAAAGCATTATTCGAATCGTTAGAGCGTGAGCAGGAATTAAGGGGTAATTTGTAATACCATCCGTAATTTAAACTAAGGGCAATCAGTGATCTGGTTGCCTTTTTTATTTACTCATTTTTAGGTATGTAATTGAACCAATAAAATAACTAAATTTAGTTACACACAAATATTTAAACCTTAATCATTATGAGAACAAAAATCACGCTGGTTTTATTACTGGCAGCATCATTCAGCGGCTTCGCGCAACCAAAGGCCGAAATTGTCAAAACCATCAACCAACTGCTGGCAAAAGCTATCGGTGGAACGAATATCACTTTACACAACGGCGCGTCGACTGAGTTTAAAATTACTGCTAACTCATTTTATATCGATGAGGAAATGAATTTTGGCATTTTTACATTTGGAAAAACATTTGCCAGTTCAGATCATGCCAAAGAAGAAAATAGCTACACATCTCAAATACAGACATGGAACGGGTTCAAGGTTAGTCCGGAACAGAATAGCGCAAATATTAAATCAATCTACCCGGTTTTTACTAAACGCGATGGAGAGCCTTATAATGATAAAAACGGAATAAAATATTATTGTTTAGCAGGCGATGAAGAGAAATTGATAGCTGCGTTAACACAGCTGCAAGGACTTTATAAGAGAAAATAACTTTTAATTAATGTCGTCATTTCGAGCGATATATAACTAAGCTGAGAGCCACAAAGTGCTCAGCGAAGCTAAATCTGTTTAGATAGATCTCTCCATTCCGCTGCTCTTCAGTAGATGACGTTTTTTTATTTAACTCGTCATTCCCGCGCAGGCGGGAATCTTAATGCTTATGAAACATTAACATGCATTAAGATTCCAATCAAGTTGGGAATGACGAGACTTTTCTAAACTACAACACTTCCCCCAAATGTTTATAATTCGATTTTATCGTATCAAAAACCTCACTCATTTTACCCCCCAGCATTAATTTTGCCATCGATTCTGTCATGCCTTTGATTTGTGCCCATTCTATTTTTGGTGGCATGGCTAAAGCATTTGGATTGGTCATCACATTTAACAAAACTGGTCCTTCCTCACTTAATGCATGACTGATTGCTGTTTCCACTTCTTCAGGCTTCGCCACAGTTATTCCTTTAAAGCCCATAGCCTGCGCAACCAATGCAAAATCAGGGTTAATCATATCTGTTTCATTATCTGGCAAGCCATCAACTTCCATTTCCAACTTCACCATTCCCAGGGCCCTGTTGTTAAAAACAATCAATTTTATAGGCAGGTTATATTGTTTAATGGTTGCCAGATCGCCCAAGAGCATCGATAAGCCACCATCACCGCAAAGCGCAATTACTTGTTGTTCTGGATGTGCTAATGCCGCTCCGATAGCCATTGGCATGGCATTGGCCATAGAACCATGGTTAAAAGATCCCAGCATTTTACGTTTGCCTGTTCCATCTATAAAACGTGCTCCCCAAACGCAACACATTCCCGTATCTACCGTAAAAATGGCATCATCGGCTGCTAAACGATTTATGGTTTCAGCTACAAATTCAGGTTGGATTTTATTTTCCTCACCCTGATCTTTAACATAAACCTGCTGTGCTTCCTTCACTTTCTGGTAAAATTCTAATTGAGATTTTAAGAAACCTTCATCTGTCTTTTCGGTAAGAAGCGGCAACAATGCTTTTATCGAATCGCTGATGCTCCCACATAACCCCATGGTAAGTTTAGCCCTCCTGCCCAAACGCTCGGGTTTTTCATCAATCTGTACAATTTTATTTTTTACAGGCATAAAATTCACGTAAGGAAAATCAGTTCCCAGCAGAAGCACTACATCAGCCTCGTGCATGGCATGATAACCTGATGGTTGTCCTAAAAGGCCTGTCATTCCCACTTCATAAGGATTATTATATTGGATCCCCATTTTCCCTCTGAACGAAAACCCCACAGGCGCTTTTAATTTACCTGCTAATTCTACCACTTCATCATGTGCTTCGGCGGCACCTATGCCACAGTAAAGCATAATTTTCTTTTCACCATTAAGCAGGTCTGATAAATCTTTCAGCTCCTGGTCTGAAGGGCGGATTACTGGCTTATTGTTGAACAATTGCATAGCAGTTACGCTCTCCACCGCATCCAGTTGTGCTACATCCCCAGGCAAACCAAAAACGGCAACACCTTTTTTATGAACGGCATGCTGAACAGCCGTTTGAAACATTCTTGGTACTTGCTCGGCAGTGGTGGCTACCTGGTTATAGTAACTACAATCATCAAATAATTTTATGGTATTTGTTTCCTGAAAAAAGTCCATTCCAAATTCTCCTGTTGGTATGGTAGAGGCTATGGCAATTACCGGAACATGTGATCGGTGTGCATCGTAAAGGCCGTTAATCAAATGCACGTGGCCCGGACCACAGCTACCCGCACAACAGGCAATGCCATCAAGTTCAGCTTCGGCGGCCGCTGCAAAAGCACCAACCTCTTCATTGCGTACGTGGATCCACTTTATTTTGCCATTTCTTCTTACAGCATCGTTAAAATAATTTAAACTGTCTCCGGTAACGGCGTAAACTCTTTTTACGCCAACCTCAACCAGCATTTCAACTAGTTGTTCTGCAACATTTTTACCCATGAAAGTATTTTTTAATGATGGATTTGATATAGCTAATAAATAGCGGAAGATGATATATTGTTTTAAACTAAAACAGAAAAGAACCAATCTGACCTTGCAAAGACTTTATATCATCAATTGTAACATAAGTAAAGCTATAATAGCAGCATGAAGTTTCTTCACTAAAACTTCATAAATGAAGTGCACCTTTGATATAACAAAATACGAAGCGATTTCATTTTTGTTAAATTCTAAAAACTCATAATTAGTTTTTTAGTTTTCCGGTTACCCTTATCTGATACCTCATGTATTGCAAAATACATGAGGTTTTTTTATTAAAAATTCAAGCACCATGAGAGCATAAATTATGCAATAGGTTTATTTTAAAAAAACAATAACTTACGGTTATTGAACCACAACAACTCAAATTATGCTTATTAAAGAATTAGGAATATTAATGATCATCTGTTTTGGAGCGCTGAAAATGCCATTTCAGAAAATAAGCAAACAGGTAGAGCAGGATAAAATCACGGCATTTCAAAAGCCTGAATCATCAAAATTAATGTTAAATGATACCACCAACAGGCCAAACACCGTTTACGTGAAAGACCTCAAATATATACACAATAGCGATTCGGGTACATTTGCCAAAATCACGATTAAAAATACAACCAAACAAGTAATAACTGATATTTCTTTTTGTCTGGATGGTTATGTGGCTAAAGGCTGCAATAAAGCATATAATATAAAGCAGAAGATCAACCTCAAACCTAATCAATCATTCATCATTTCCCAGCGTTTAGCTAAGGATGATTGTGAAGTTCATCTGATCAAAAACCTTCGCATTAAATACAATATAAATGTTAACTTTACGCTTGACTAAAATCGACTTGCCTTATGAAATACTAAGCTTGTTTATAAAAGATTAATCAACGCTGCACATCTTTTATCTTATTAGGTACTTTCCTTAACCATCTAGTACAAATCGGTTGCACCTCCATCAAACTTGGTTCCGTTTATAAAAAGAGAAGTCAAGTTTTAAAAACTTGACTTCTCTAAAATTACTCTGTACTTTCCTTAAGCATCTGGTACAAATCGGTTGCACCTCCTTCAAACTTGGTTCCGTTTACATAAAATGAAGGTGTTCCGTTTACGCCACTACGCATACCACTATTAAAATTGTCTTCTATAATAGTTTTGATATCTTCTGAAGCACTATCTTTCTGAAACTGCTCTAAATCTAAACCAATCGTTTCGGCCAGTTCGTCGAACAGCTCACCATCCAGGCGGTATTGATTTTCGTACAGCGCATCGTGCATTTCCCAAAACTTACCCTGTAAACCTGCCGCTTCTGCAGCAATAGCAGCCGGAAAAGCAAACTCATGCGCATTTGTCAAAGGAAAATGGCGGAAAACAAATCTGATCTGATGACCAAAAGTTTCTTCAATTTCCTTCATGATGGGATAAGCATCTCCACAGTATGGACATTGGTAATCACCAAACTCAACAATGGCAATACTTGCCGAATCATCACCTTGAATATGATCCTGACTGTTTATTTCGGGTTTTAATACACTCATCGCTTTATTTCTTACTTAGTTCTTCCAATGCATCCAAAATACCATCGGCACCAGGGTTAACGGCTACTGGTGATAAATAACTCCAGGCAATTTTCCCTTCTTTATCAATCACAAACAGTGCCCGTTTACTTTCACCAACTTCATCATCATATACACCATAAGCTTTAGACACAGCACCTTTTGGTTCAAAATCAGCCAGTAGCGGGAAATGTAGTTTTCTGTTTTCTTCGAAAGCAAGGTGGCACCAAACACTGTCTACAGAAACACCAAAAATTTGTGCATCATATTTGCTGAAATATTTTAACATTTCGTTATAAAGTGCCATTTGGTCGCTGCAAACCGGACTCCAATCCGCAGGATAAAAAGCCAGGATAACATTTTTGCCTTTGAAATCTTTAAGTTTTATTTTCTGATCGGGAGTAGCATTCAATTCGAAATCTGGTGCTATAGCGCCTTTTTCTAACATATTATTGAGTTTAAATTTAAATCACTTAATAAACATCGCTAAAACTGCGTTGTTTGTAACAAAATTTCAACCTAATTTTTGCCGTTTGATTAAATAAGACTGAAGGATTGGGAAAAACCCCTCGTTCATATCGGCATCGATTAAGTCGATTTTATATTGAGCACATTTTAGCGCAACCTGCTGGCGGTAACTGGAAACAGCTGCGGTATAATTTTCCTTTACCTGGTTGGTATGTACTTTAATAGTTTCGCCGGTTTCCATATCGATAAACTGGTATGGGCGGTTTTCAAAATTAAAATCCACCTCTTTTGTTTTGTCAACCACATTAAAAACCACAACCTCGTGTTTGTTAAACTTAAGGTGTTGCAACGCATCAAAAAACTGATCGGTTTTATCTGCACTAGTGTGCGTATTGAAGAGATCACTGAATACAATTACCAAAGAACGTTTGTGGATTAGTTCTGCCACCTGGTGCAGTGCCTCGCTTAAATTGGTCTGTGCATTTACCTTTGGTTTCTGCAATAATTCTTCCAACTGGGTAAATAAATATTTCTGATGTACCGTAGTCGATTTTGCCGGAGAGTTTAACAAAATTTCATCCGTAAATAAACTCAAACCAAATGCATCGCGTTGTTTCTTCAACAGGTACATTAAAGATGCCACAGCCTGTATCGAGAAAATAAGTTTATTATTTTTCGGCTCAGGAAAGTACATAGATGAGGAAACATCAATCACAAACTGACAACGCAGGTTGGTTTCTTCTTCGAAACGTTTACTATAAAGTTTATCGGTTTTGGCGTATAATTTCCAGTCGATATTTTTAACATTATCTCCATTATTATACTGGCGGTGTTCCGCAAACTCAACTGAAAAGCCATGGAAGGGGCTTTTATGCAAACCCGTAATAAAACCTTCTACCACTTGCCGGGCCAGCAATTCTAAGTTACCATAGCTTGTTTCGTTCTCGTAGTTTACAGCCTGCATATCGTAAAGCTAATAAAAGATTTATTAAAAAAATGAAAAATTAGCCAAGACTTCAAACGTTTCAAAGGCAAAACAACAACCAACTGCAAACCGAAATTACAAACTGTTAATTGATATGGGCGTTCCCCAAGGGGCGGGCTTTGCAGGGCTGCGCTTCGCTCCGGTACCGATGAAGGATCGGTACTGAACCCTTACAATCCCTAACGCAAAACCTACCGATTTAAAATGATAAAAAAAGACCTCGCAGGTTTGTGAAAACTGCGAGGTCTAAATAACCCGATTAAAAGACTATAAGGTTTTTTAAAATCTTATAGGTCTTAAAAATTATTTCTTCGCTATCCTATATAAATGTCCGTTATCGGTTACTGAATAAAGCGCTCCGTCTTTACCTTCTACCATATCGCGGAAACGTTCGCCTTTACCTTCGAGCAAGCGCTCTTCACCAACAATTTTATCATCTTTAATTACCAAACGGATAATGTGCGAACCACCCAAACCACCTACAAATAAATTGCCTTTCCACTCGGCTATGCTATTACTGTTGTAAAACGCAATACAACCAGGTGAAATACTTGGATTCCAGTAATAAACCGGTTGTTCCATTCCTTCTTTCTGCTGAATACCATCTCCAACTTTTTTACCACTATACTCTGTTCCGTAGGTAATAATTGGCCAGCCATAATTTTTACCCGGCTTAATGATGTTTACCTCATCACCACCTTTTGGTCCAAACTCTGCCTCCCATAAATCGCCTGTCGAGGGATTAATGGCCAAACCATCCGGGTTACGGAGTCCATAGGCATAAATTTCAGGTCGGGCATCGGCTTTACCAGCAAATGGACCATTTGCAACCGCTTTTCCCTCTGGGGTAAGGTGCAAAATTTTACCTAATGAAGAATTTAAATATTGTGCCTGTATCCTGATATCGTTACCAGAACGTTCGCCTGTACTTACAAATAAATTTCCGTTTTTATCAAAAACAATTCTCGATCCGTACTGAAGTTTACCCGTATAAGCAGGCGTAGCACGGTAAATAATGGTCTGGTTTTCTATCGAAGTTTCGTTTGCAGCCAGTTTACCTTTGGCAATGGCCAATAAAACGCCTTTATCCTGTGGCTCTGAATAAGCCCAATAAATCATTCTATTTTTTGCAAAGTTTGGATCTAAAGTTACATCCAATAAACCACCTTGACCAGATGGATCTACTTTTGGTAAACCCGTGATTTTTTTACTTAATTTTCCTTCCGGAGTAAGGATTACCATCGTGCCCTGTTTTTGGGTGATCAGGAAACCACCATTGGGAAGCACCGAAATTGCCCATGGATTCTCCAATTTTTCATTGATGACCGTAATATCCAGAGGCGTTTTGGTTTTTATGCCTGCAATTCTGGTTTGTCCGGCAAATGCAGGCTTGTAATCAGCCGAGGGTTCATTGGTTTCAACAGGGTTTTGTGCTGATACACAGGCAATATTTGCACAGTTTAAGGCCAGGCCTCCTAATAAAATCGCTAAAGTTTTATTTTTAACTAAGTGAGTAAACATGATTGTCAGTTTTTTGATTAAAGAAACAAAATTATGTTTGCAATAAAAAACCCAAAGCCATCAAATGAACTTCGGTTTTAAATATGTTACAAGCCTTTAGGCATTGGTATTCTTCTAAGCTTAAACTAAGCAGATTTCTTGCTTAATTTTCTGATAATATGAATCTTAGAACAGTAGCACCTGTTTAACTACAACCTGACGATCTTTAAAGTGTAAGCTCAATTTTATGGATATCACCTAATTTTTTTCATAAAAACAACTCCTTATTTGTAATTAATCTAAATAAATTTACCTTTGCAAAAAAAAGCTACACGGCTGGTCCTCGTGTAGCTAACCAGGAAAACCCAGTACACCTTTAACGTCAATTAAAAGTAATGCAATTTAAAAAAAATTTACTGTTTGGTGCAATGTGCACTTTTTCGTTCGTTGCCAACGCTTTACCAGGATCAACAGGATCTGAGGTTACGCTACATTTAAAAAAAGGCACTCATTCTTCTATTTTAAAGGAAGATCAGAAATATGGCGCTGTTCGCGGCAGAATTACCACATCAGATGGAAGTGTGGCTTCTCAGGTTTCAATCGGATTGAAGGGTACAAAATTTGGAACATTAACCAATGAGGACGGCGAATACCATATTAGAAGAGTTCCTGCAGGCACTTATACCCTCGTTGTTTCTGCAGTTGGATTATATCCCAAAGAAAAACAGATTACAGTAACAGATGGGGCTGTTGTAGTAGCTGATTTTTCTTTAAATGAAAATCGCTTAGAATTGGAGACCGTACAAATAAACACCAATACAAAAAAATATAAAGTAGATAAGGTGTCTTCTTCACTTAGGCTACAGTCTCCCCTAATCGAGGTGCCACAAAATATCCGGGTGGTTACTGATAAACTTCTTGCAGATCAACAAGTATTTGATATAGTAGATGGTGTTACACGAAATGTTAGCGGTACTGTACGTACTGGCCATTGGGATGCTCAATATGCAAACATTTCAACCCGGGGCACTACGATTCCAGCATTCAGAAATGGGATGAACATGAAAATGCCATGGGGGCCACTTGCTGATGACGCAGCAACCATCGATCGAATTGAATTCATTAAGGGTCCATCTGGCTTTATGATGGCCAATGGCGAGCCAGGCGGAATTTATAATGTGGTAACCAAAAAACCTACGGGGCAAAACAAAAGTTCAGTGAGCTTAAGTGGTGGAGGTTTCAACCTGGCCCGCGTGGCGGTTGATCTGGACGGCAAACTTTCTAAAGATGGAAGACTATTATATAGGTTAAATGTTGCCGCACAAACAAAAGGAAGTTATAACAAATATAACTATACCGATAAATATATTATTGCTCCGGTTATCAGTTACCAAATAGATAGCAATACCATAATTACGGCTGAGTACACCACACAACATGTTGAAGCACAAGCCCTCTCAACCTATGGCTTTTCGCCAAAAGGATTGGGAGATACCGATCCCAGCTTTTTTATTGGAGATCCGGCACTTGATCCAAATAAACTGTCTGACCATAATATAACCTTATATTTTAACCATAAGTTAAACCAAACCTGGAAACTTAATGCTCAGGTAGCTTATGTTAGTTATGGTTTAAAAGGTGGCACACCATGGCCATCTACAATTGCACCAAATGGTGACATGAAAAGATACCTGAACATCAGTGAAGAATTGGCAATTAATAAAAATGCACAGGTAAGCATAATGGGAGATGTAACCACAGGATCCGTAATACACCGCGTAATGACAGGCGTTGATTTTGGAAATTTAAAAACGTGGGGTGATTTTGCAAGTAAACAAGAACCTGACTTGAAATTAGCAGGAACAACAGTTTTTAATATTTATAACCCTACTTATGGCATTCCAATGGATAATATTCCTGTGTTCGATCGTTCAAAAAGTATTCAGGTCCGTTCGGGTTTACCAGCAAACCTTCCATATTTAACCAATTTAACCTACACAGGAATTTACTTACAGGACGAAATTAGAATGCTAGATGAGAAATTACGTTTAACCCTGGCTGGCCGCTTTACACATGCCGTTACTGTGGGAAAAACAGCATTAACTCAAATCTCCGACAATGCGTTTAGTCCACGATTAGGTTTAAGCTATTCCATCTTAAAGGACTTCTCTGCATATACGCTTTATGACCAGAGTTTTTTACCTCAGGGTGGTCAGGATTTTGAAGGAAACACCTTTAAACCTGTTAGAGGAAATAACATTGAATTTGGGCTGAAAAAAGACTGGTTAGATGGCAAATGGAATGCAACTGCTGCAATTTATCAGATTACAAAGAAAAATGTGCTTGCAGCAGATCCGAGAAGAGGATTGCCACTTCCATCAGGAACAGGGAATTACCCTACTAACATTAGCGTACAGCTTGGTGAGCAGCGTTTCAGAGGTTTTGAGTTAGACATTGCCGGAGAGATAATTAACGGATTAAACCTAATTCTTAACTATGCTTATACAAAGACAAAAGTAACAGAAGATACTAATCCTTTATACATCGACCGCCCTGTTGCCGGCTCTGTTAAACATATTACAAATGGCTGGTTATCTTATCGTTTTAAAAAACAAGGTTCCATTTTAAATGGCTTTGGTTTAAATGGTGGTTACCAAATTCAAATCGGAAGAAATGCAGGCAGTATCGCAGTTCCTTTTCAGTTGCCAGAATACTATCGTTTTGATGCAGGAGCAAGTTATGAGAAAGGCAAATTTAACATCTCCTTATTAATCAATAATTTGCTTGATCGCAGATTGTTAACACAAGGTTCGTACACAGCTGTTGCGGCCCCTACTGCAACTTCTGTTTCCTACTATACCTACATCTACGAAGTTCCAAGAAACGCTAGATTAAGTGTGACTTATAAGTTTAAATAAGCTAAAAATGAATACTACCAAACAAGCAGCAACTAAGAAAAAGTCAAAGGATACGTTATTTAAAAGAATTAATAACTGGCTTCATTTATGGTTAGGTTTAGCCTCTGGCGTAATCGTTTTGATTGTATGTATAACTGGCTGTATTTGGGTATTTAATGAAGAAATTACTGGTTTGCTCGAGCCAAAAACACAAGTTAAATGGCAAAACAAACCAGTACTTTCACCTGGCCAGCTTACTGCAATTGCTGCAAAAGCTAGCCCCAAATTGGTTCCATCCTATGCCAACTACCAACAGGGAACAGCAATTACGTTAAGTTTACGCAAGGCCGGCACCACCGACCGCCGCAGCGGAAACACCGTTTTAAAAATCAATCCTTATACCGGCGAGGTGATTAGCAAGACAGTTCATCAAAAGGGAGAAACCGATTTTTTCAGATTTATATTAAACGGCCATCGCTTCCTATGGATGTCTCCAAAAATCGGCAGACCAATTGTTAACTATGGCACACTGATTTTCGTGGTATTACTCATTACCGGATTAATTTGGTGGTACCCTAAAAAATGGAATAAATCAACCCGCGACAAAAGCTTTAAAATTAAATGGGGAGCTTCCTTTAAAAGGCTAAATTTAGATTTACACAATGTACTGGGCTTCTACGCTTTGTTATTTCTTGCTGCAATTGCGCTTACGGGTATGGTTTACGGCATTAAATGGTATAGCGAAGGCCTTTATTGGGTATCTTCCGGAGGAGAAAAATTATCGGAATTCAAAAAAATAGAATCAGATTCCTTACAAAAAGGAAAACATTATACGCCTTCGAAAGCTATTGATGCCGCATGGGCTATTGTGATTAAGGAAAATCCTAAATCTATGGGATTTTATTACAGCTTTCTCGATACTTCAAATGCGAAAGCAGTAATCGATATTTCAGTTTATCCGAGCAAGGGTCAGTTTTATAATAGAGCAAGTTATAGTTTTGATCAGCATACGCTTCAACAAATTAAACGTTTAGATCCTTATTCTGTTCCTTATGAAAAGGCATCAGCCAGTGAAAAACTACGTAAAATGAACTATGATATCCACGTGGGCAGTATTTTAGGTTTTCCGGGCAAAGTATTGGCGTTCTTAGTTACGCTTATTGGTGCGAGCCTGCCGATAACGGGATTTTTAGTATGGTATGGCCGTAAATTCAAAAAGAAGAAAACTGTTAAAAAAGAAAAACAACCTGAATCACTTACTTCAGGTGTGGCAAAAAAAATCCAGCATCGGGAAAAAGAACTGGTGTGATCAGCTAGCAGTACGATAAGTAATTAGTGATTGTAATTACCTCAGTCAGCTGATAAATAAAAAACCTCGGAACCAATATGATTGATTCCGAGGTTTTTTAATATATTAAGTATTGGTTTCGAATTTACCTTACTTAAGCGATCTGTTTATTTAATTTCTCAGCTAATACTGATTTTGGAACAGCACCAACTTGTTTATCTACAACCTGACCATCTTTAAAGTATAATAAAGCCGGGATGTTACGGATACCAAACTGCATTGAAATTTGAGGGTTGTTATCAACGTTTACTTTTCCAACTACCGCTCTACCATCATATTCTTTTGCGATTTCTTCTACTACAGGACCAACCATGCGACAAGGGCCACACCATTCTGCCCAAAAATCTACTAATACGGGTTTATCTGATTTTAATACAAGCTCCTCGAAGTTTGCATCTGTGATTTCTAATGCCATAATTATTTTTTTTATGTTCAAATATATGTATTCAATTGTAATGCCATAACATCTGTAATGTCAATTTGACATTATTTTGAGGTAGAGGGTATAAAGGTAAAGGGTTGAAGGTTTTAGATGCTTAAGCCTTTCGCCTTAAACCTTCCCGCCTTCCGCCTTAATTAAGCTTGTAATTTACAACATTCATTCCCATCAATTGTTCTAAGAACTTGTTGTTGGGGTTTATTTTTAAATTTTTCGAAGGTAAATCGAGCATAATCTGCTTTTCACTATCAAAAACAGCGAAGTTAAGTTGGCAGTTCTGTTGTTCGGAGTTTGCCTTATTGTCTGCTAATATCGCCTCAATTTCCCGCATTAACTGATCGTTAACCCGCTCAATAGGCACCTGGATCGTTAAACTCTTCGCTAATTTATCCCGCAGTTCGGACATCAGGTTGATTGCAGTAATTTTAAACTCCCAATCGCCTGCTTTTCCGAAACGTTCACCTACCCTTCCCCTGATTTGCAGGAAATACCCTTCGGTTAAAAACGATTTAAATTTTAGAAAATCTTCACCAAACAAGGCCATTTCGCTGGCGTCTTCATAATCTTCGAAAACAAAAGTTCCGAAAGGCTTACCGGTTTTGGTAATGCGTTGCGATGCCACTACCACTAAGCCACCTACGCAAAGCTCACGGTTTTTAAGTTTTTCGAATTCGGCCAGAACCTCTTCATTGTTATCGCCCATGCGTACCTTGTTAATGATACTAAGCTGCCTAACGCCATGGGTGCAGAATTTATCGAGTTCGAGTTTATAGTTATCCAACGGGTGACCGGAAAGGAAAATCCCGATCGCATCTTTTTCATATTTCAACCTGTCCATTAAAGCCCACTCCGGAGAAACAGGCAAACTTGGCTCTAAAATCAGATCAGCTTTTGATCCACCGAAAAGCGAAGCCTGCGAAGTGCTTTCATTGTTCTGAAAATCGTTGGCATATTTAATAATCTTTTCAATGCCATTCATTTTATCATTAGGGCCGATATAAAAATACTGCGCCCGGTGTCCGCCAAATGCATCGAAGGCCCCACTGTATACAAAACTCTCGTAAGCCTTTTTATTTACAATCCGGGTATTAGAGCGCTTAGCAAAATCGTACACAGTATTGTAAGGCCCATTTGCCAGTCTTTCTTCAATAATACTTTCTACCGCTTTTTCACCTACACCTTTTACTGCCGACATTCCAAAACGAACTTCGCCTTTGGCATTAACCGAAAATTTAAGATCAGATTCATTAACATCCGGACCTAATACGGTAACACTCATCTGGCGACATTCTTCCATAAAGAAAGCCACCTGTTTAATATCACTCATGTTATTGGAAAGTACCGCAGCCATATATTCAGCAGGATAATGTGCTTTTAAGTAGGCCGTTTGATAGGCAATCCATGCATAACAGGTAGAGTGCGATTTGTTGAAAGCGTAGGATGCAAATGCTTCCCAATCTTTCCATATTTTTTCTAAAGTTGTGGCATCATGACCTTTTTCGGCCGCTTGTTTCACAAATTTTGGTTTCATTTTATCCAGAACGTCTTTCTGTTTCTTACCCATCGCCTTACGCAGTACGTCGGCCTCACCTTTTGTAAATCCGGCCAGTTTCTGCGATAAAAGCATTACCTGTTCCTGGTAAACGGTAATACCATAAGTTTCTTTCAGGTATTCTTCGCAGGCATCTAAATCGTATTTGATTTCTTCCTCACCATTTTTACGGCGAACGAAACTTGGAATATACTCCATCGGTCCCGGACGGTATAAGGCGTTCATCGCAATTAAATCGTCGAAAACCGTTGGCTTAAGCTCTTTCATGTACTTCTGCATCCCCGGACTCTCGTACTGGAAGATACCGATGGTTTCACCACGCTGGAAAAGCTCGTAAGTCATTACATCATCAATCGGGAAATCATCCGGATTAAGGTCGATGCCATGTCGTTTCTTTACCAGTTTTACAGTATCCTTAATCAGGGTTAAGGTTTTTAACCCCAGGAAGTCCATTTTTAATAAACCCGCGCTTTCTACAACGGAGTTATCAAATTGGGTAACATATAGATCAGAATCTTTGGCGACGGATACGGGAACGAAATTGGTAATATCGCTCGGTGTAATAATTACTCCGCAGGCATGAATACCCGTATTTCTTAACGATCCTTCTAAAATCTGTGCCTGTTGTATGGTTTCGGCACTTAAATCTTTTAAACTGCCTAAGTTTTTTAGCTCTACTACCCGTTCGTATTCGTCCGGGCGCAAAGCATCTTTTAAACTCTTTTCATCGAGGGTAAAGATTTTGGCCAGCTTCATGTTCGGAATCAGCTTGGCAATTTTATCGGCCTCGAAAAGTGGCAGATCCAATACACGGGCAGTATCCCGGATAGAAGATTTTGCTGCCATGGTTCCGTAGGTAATAATCTGCGCTACCTGGCTGGAACCGTATTTATTGATTACGTATTCCATTACGCGGCCCCGGCCCTCGTCATCAAAATCGATATCGATATCGGGCATGGATACACGATCGGGATTTAAGAAACGCTCAAAAAGGAGATCATACTTAATCGGATCGATATTTGTAATCCACAGGCAGTAGGCAACCACCGAACCGGCAGCAGAACCACGCCCAGGACCTACAGAAACGTCTCTCCGGCGGGCTTCGGCAATAAAATCCTGTACGATCAGGAAATAACCCGGATAACCTGTTTTCTCAATGGTTTGTAATTCAAAATCTAAACGTTCGGTAACCTCGGGGGTTAACGTACCATAACGTTTTTTAGCCCCCTCGTAAGTAAGGTGACGTAAAAATTTATTCTCTCCGCGTTTTCCACCATCGGCTTCATCCTCGGCAACCAAAAATTCTTCAGGAATATCGAATTTCGGTAAGAGTACTTCGCGGGCAAGTTTGTAAATTTCAATTTTATCAAGAATTTCCTGAATATTTGTGATTGCCTCGGGCAGGTCGGCAAAAAGCGCCTTCATTTCATCGCCCGATTTGAAATAGTATTCCTGGTTTGGCAATCCATAACGGTAGCCGCGACCGCGACCTATTGGTGTGGCTTGTTTTTCACCATCTTTTACACAAAGTAAAATGTCGTGCGCGTTGGCATCCTTTTTATTAATGTAATAGGTGTTATTGGTGGCTACCAGTTTAACCGCATGTTTATTGGCCAGGGCAATTAAGGTTTCGTTTACACGATCTTCATCTTCCTGATTGTGGCGCATTACCTCTACGTAAAAATCATCACCAAATTGGGCTTTCCACCAAAGTAAAGCTTCTTCTGCCTGATTTTCGCCGAGGTTTAATATTTTATTCGAAATCTCTCCGGAAAGGTTTCCGGAAAGCACAATAATATCTTCTTTGTACTGCTCAATTACCTGCCTATCGATACGTGGAACGTAATAAAAACCCTTGGTATAGGCAATAGATGACATTTTAGCTAAATTATGATAGCCTTTTTTGTTCTTCGCCAACAGTACCATCTGGTAACCGTTGTCTTTTGCGGTACGGTCTAAATGGTTATTACAAACAAAAAATTCTACCCCAACAATAGGCGTCATTACCACTTCAGTTGGGCGCTCGCCCGCTTCAATAGCGGCTGCGTTTTTAGCTTCGGCAGCTTTGTTATGGTTTAAAACATTGTTCACAAAATGGAAAGCCCCCATCATATTGGCATGATCGGTCATGGCTACTGCAGGCATTTTCTGTGCAGCTGCCGCTTTTACCAGATCGGGGATACTGATGGTACTTTGCAAAACCGAAAACTGGGTATGGTTATGCAAATGCACAAAAGTGGCTGCCGCAAGTTCTTGTTTATTGCCTGCGAGTGTTTGTTTAGAAATTCCACTGCCCTCTGTTTTTTGCTGGCGTTTGCGGATTTCATCAGATGCGGCTTTTAGGTTGATGTGTTTTAAACCAACACCTTCAATAGTACCAGGATTTACTTCCCTGAAACGCGGGAAATATTCAACATCAACAAGCAGTTCTTCTTTTTTAAAAACCTCTCTTTTTACCAGCTCCAGGAAACAACGCGTGGTTGCCTCTACATCGGCAGTAGCATTGTGGGCTTCGTTAAAAGGAGCACCAAACAAATAAGCGTGCAGCTCAGTTAAAGTTGGCAGTTTAAATTTACCTCCCCTACCTCCAGGCAATTGTAAAAGCTGTGCAGTAACTTCGGTACAGGTATCTAAAACAGGCATTTCGGCCAGGCGGTTAGCTACACCAAAACGGTGAAATTCGCAACCCATAATGTTCACATCAAAGCCAACATTCTGGCCCACAACAAATTTGGCTTTGTTTAAAACTTCGTTAAACTTGGCCAGCATTTCGTCGAATCCGATACCTTGTTCGGCTGCCAGTTCAGTAGAGATTCCATGGATCCGTTCGGCATCATACGGGATATTAAATCCCTCTGGTTTAACCAGATAATCCTGATGTTCAACCAATCTCCCCATCTCGTCGTGCAATTGCCAGGCAATTTGTATACAACGCGGCCAGTTATCCGTATCGGTAATCGGTGCATTGTAATTGCGGGGCAAACCCGTGGTTTCAGTATCAAAAATTAAGTACATATTGTGCGGCAAAGAATTAACCGTTGTAGAATAATAACGGTTCTTCAAAAATAGGGAATTTGAGGGTTGAAGTTGTCAGGATTTTATCAACAAAATACGGTTGACAAACCCATCAGGTTTTAAAAATATGAGAGGTCTTTTCAAAGCATTAGTACCGAACTCATTATCATTTTGACCTTTTTGATCCTTTTATTTTTTCAGGAAATGAGTGGTTCGGTTTTTCATGGCGGTTTCCAGCCCCGCTTTCCGTTTGTAGTGTCGGCGTGAAGCCGGCAGCTACCACTACAATCGGGTTTATTTATTACGGATAGTAGCACAGTCGGCGCCACCTAAACCCGACCGTAGCGGGATGCCGATTTTTTCAATCGGCAGAAGCGGGGGCGGGACTGAATTAACCTAAATGCTGCTGCAATTGCTTTCCATAACGGATTAATAAATCTTTAGAAATTAAAATGATGATCAGATTCTTCGCTGTGCTCAGAATGACAAATATTTCAGTAATGCGCAACTGAAAACCTCCAACTGAAAACTGTTTAAAATACTCCTGGCTCACCAACTCATTCACTTCGTATCCTTTATCTTAGATTTATTTACAACAGATAGTAGCACAATGGTTGCCATCTAAACCCGACCGTAGCGAGATGCCGATTTTTCAATCGGCAGAAGCGGGGGCGGGGACTGAATTAACCTAAATGCTGCTGCAATTGCTTTCCATAACGGATTAATAAATCTTTAGAAATTAAAATGATGATCAGATTCTTCTCGGTGCTCAGAATGACAAACATTTTATTAATGCGAAACTGAAACCTCCAACTGAAAACTGTTTAAAAGTGCTCCTGGCTCACCAACTCACTCACCTCGTATCCTTTCTGCCTGCATCGTTCTATAATATGCACCAGTAGATCAGCTTCCATTTTAGGTTCACGGGCCATAATAAAGAGGTATTTTTCATCTGGATGCCCCACAACTACATAACTATAGTCATCAGCCAGCTCTATAATCCAATAGCCAATCTTAAAAGGCCATAAAAACTGAGCTTTCATATCACCATCAGCTTTTTTGTCGTCAAAAAATAGTTTTGAAGTGATCGATTTTTCTTCAGGCTTGCCATCTTTATGGTAGGTGGTGTACACATCAAAATGATCATCGTCCGCCAAAGTATAAGTCTCGGTGGTTTGTTTCCAATGTTTATCCATTAAGGTCGGGATAGAATATAATGAATACCATTTACCCTCAAAGGCTTTGTAATCGATATTAGAAATGGGTTTGTTTTCCATAATTTGTTAGAACAAAAAATCGCTGTTTTGTATTTACTAAGTAAACCGCGATTAAATTATAAAGTTTTGAAAAGCGTTTTTAAACCTTATATTTATTTCTACCTTCGATAGAGATTAACGATAGCAAACCACTAAAAATATAAATATATGAAAGTAACGGTTGTTGGCGCAGGCGCAGTTGGTGCCACTTGTGCAGATAATATTGCCCGCAAAGAATTAGCGAACGAACTTGTATTATTGGATATTAAAGAAGGTTTTGCCGAAGGTAAAGCAATCGACATGATGCAGACTGCAACCCTTTTGGGCTTCGACACCAAAATTACTGGAGTAACGGCCGATTACAGCAAAACCGCTGGTTCTGATGTGGTGGTTATTACTTCGGGTTTGCCACGTAAACCGGGGATGACCCGCGAAGAGCTGATCGGCATTAATGCAGGTATTGTTAAAGGCGTTGCCGAAAATATTTTAAAATTCTCTCCAGAGGCGATCTTTATCGTGATCAGTAATCCGATGGATACCATGACTTATCTGGCTCTAAAATCATTGGGTTTACCTAAAAACCGGATCATTGGCATGGGTGGAACTTTAGATAGCTCACGTTTCAAGTTCTATTTATCCCAGGCTTTAAATTGCAACCCGAACGATTTACAGGGTTTTGTAATTGGCGGTCACGGCGATACTACCATGATTCCGCTAACCCGTTTAGCCACTTACCAAAGTTTACCGGTAAGCAATTTGTTGGATAAAGCTACGCTCGATCAAGTGGCAGCAGATACCATGGTTGGCGGTGCTACTTTAACGGGTTTAATCGGAACTTCGGCATGGTATGCACCAGGTGCTGCAGGTGCCGCATTGGTTGAAGCCATTTTACGTGATGAAAAAAAACTGTTTACCTGTTGTGTTTCGCTTGAAGGAGAATACGGACAACAAGATATCTGCTTAGGTGTGCCGGTAATTATTGGCCGTAGCGGCTGGGAAAAAATTATTGATTTTAAACTAACAGAAGATGAGCAGGCCTCATTTAATAAAAGTGCCGATGCAGTAAGAAATATGAATAGTGTACTGGCTGAAATGAAATTAGTTTAACATCATTCCGAAAATTAGTTTTTAGCGAACATTAAATTACAATAATAGCCTTCCTCGATTCGTCATTCCCGCCTGCGGGAATGACGACCGTCCTTTTATATTCATCTATTTATGAGGATCTATAAGCAGCTTCTTACCTAAGCATAAAAGCACACAAAAAACAATGAGATCAATTTCAATCCCGCTTAAACTAATAAACCTACAGGATGACGGCTTCCACCTTTTGGTGGAAATTATTGTTTTTAAAGAAAAACACCTTGCTGTTCTGGATACTGGTGCATCGCGGAGTGTTTTCGATAAATCTTTAATTGAACAACACTTATCTGAAACGCTTCAGGTATCAGACGAGATAAACGCAGCTACCCTTTTCACCACCACAACAACCATCCAGGCCACTATACCCGAGGTAAAAATCGGCACCTTAAAAATCAAAGCCTACGAAACCGTTGCTTTCGACCTGCAATCGGTTAGCGACACTTATCAACAGTTCGGTCACCCTCCTATTATGGGCATTATTGGTGGCGATATTTTAATGCAGTACAAAGCGATTATCGATTACAATAAACTTCAATTGCGGCTTTACAGGTAAAAAATCACCATTTTGTGATGCAAGTCATTTTTGAAGTATCACTTTAACTGATATTTGCAATCAAATGAAAAAGTTAACTGGAATTTTCTGCATTATTTTCTGGGCGGGGCTCCTCGCTGGAATTAGTTTTTTGGAAGCGCCTTTAAAATTTCAGGCTCCGGGGATTACAATTCCACTTGGTTTAGGAATCGGTCAATTGGTTTTCCAGGCCCTTAATAAAGTTGAAATCGTATTGGCTATCATCATTTTAGCCTGCTCCTTGCCCGTACCTTTAAAAAATAGCCGTAGTATTCTACTTTTCCTGGTTACCATACTTTTAATGGCAGACACTTTTTGGCTATTACCATTGCTCGATGAAAGGGCAAAACTGGTTTTGGCAGGTAATGCTCCAATCAAAAGTTATCACCATATTTTATACATCATTATCGACACCATAAAATTCCTTTCACTGATTGTGCTGGGTTTTTTAAGTTTAAAATCACTATATAATGAAAAAAGACATTGATAATAGAGCAGATATCATCGCTTTAGTGGATACGTTTTATCAAAATGTTGCGCTTAACAAACAGATTGGACCAATATTCACTGACATAGCTAAGGTAGATTGGTCGCACCACCTTCCAAAAATGTACGATTTCTGGGAAAGCATTCTCTTCGGAAAGGCCATTTATAAAGGCAATCCCATGCTTAGCCATTTTGCACTGAACGAAAAAACGCCACTACAGCATGAGCAATTTGAGACATGGAAAAATATCTTTTTCCATAACGTCGACGATTTATTTGAAGGTCCCAATACAGAGCTGATTAAACAAAAAGCCCAATCTATTGCTGATTTGATGCATTTTAAAATCAATTCGCCTCCATCGAAAATCAAAATTGTTTAGTTGATTTCACTTTGATTTATCTTGCTTTCTTAATAAATTAGTTGACCAAACTAAATTGTTATGAAATTTCTCAAAATCTTGCTCGGTATTATTGCCGTATTGGCAATAATCATTATTGGAGGCAGTTTTTTCCTACCAAAAAATTACTCCGTTAATCGGACGATCACGATTCTAGCACCAGACAGTGTTATTTATAAAAACATTGCCGATTATAATGAATTCTACAAGTGGAACGCCTGGTCAAAAATGGATCCACTAGCTAAGATAACCATTACGGGAACTGCGGCTCAGCCGGGTCACCTTTATCAATGGAATGGAGAAAAAAGCGGCACCGGACAAATGCTGATTAATAAAGTAGAAATTAATAAAATGGTTGATATGGAATTAAAATTTATCAAACCCATGGAAAGCACTGCAGATACCCGTTTCAATATAGAAAAAGCCGGAAACGGAAATAAAGTAACCTGGACAATGAGCGGAGAAAGCAAAGGAATAATCAATAAATGGTTTGGCTTACTTATGGATCAAATGATCGGCAAAGATTTCGAAGACGGTTTAAAATATTTGAAAGAAAAATCGGAAAAAGGAGTTTAGAGTTTTAACCACAGTAATATAGCATTGTCAGTCTGAGCGAAGTCGAAGACTTATGAGTCAAATACTTTTATTTTTTAGCCACGGAAAACACGAAGTATTTTGAAGAAATATTTTTCATGCTGAGAGATAATTGATTTCATAAAAATCAATATAGGCTGCGAGGAAACATCATTCCCAACCCGATAACTATCTGGTCGATTGGGAACCACGAAGTGCTCATGAATGCTCTGAAAAATAAAACTTATGAATAATCTTAATACAAGCGCTTTAAGATTCCCGCCTGCGCGGGAATGACGACCTCGGTATTGGATGCTGTCAATGTGCAATGCAGTCGAGAACCCGATGGCTCTGCGAAGCAAAATCTGTCTTTGATAGATCTCTCCACTACGCTTCACGAATAAACCATAAAAACTTTGTGCCCTCTGTGCCTACACTCTGTGATCTTTGTGGTTAAAAAAAAGAAATAATATGCATAGCCTCTCGAAGAGAGACTTTTTTGCTTCAATTTGCAATAATTCAAACAATTGTGTCGGCTTTGCGTTAAAAAACATTAAAAACCGACCAACTACCAATTAAGATTTTGTAATTCCCTATTTTTTAGATTACTTGCCAGCAAATGAATTTATTACTTGTAGAAGATGAACCAAGTGTTGTATCTGTAATTTCGAGAGGTTTAACTGATGAGGGATTTACCGTAAGCATTTCTCCTGATGGTTTAATCGGGAAACAGATGGCTTTAGAAAATCAGTTCGACCTTATTATTCTTGATATCATGTTACCTGGAATAAATGGACTGGAACTTTGTAAAATCATTAAAGAACAAAAACCAAATACGCCCATTATTATGCTTACGGCTTTGGGTACTACCGAAAATGTGGTAAACGGACTGGATAATGGTGCAGATGATTATTTAATAAAGCCATTCAAATTTGCTGAACTATTTGCGCGGATCAGAATGCTATTGAGACGATATCATGGCTCGGCTTCACAAGATCAGATTATTTCTGTAGGAGACCTCCAGATTAATTTAAGCGCAAAAACGGTAAAACGAAACCAACAGGAAATTGTACTTACAGCAACCGAGTACCGGCTAATCGAGTACATGGCCAAAAACAAATCTAAAATTTTATCCAGGATAGACATTTTAGAAAACGTTTGGGATATCGATTTTAACCTTGGCACCAATGTGGTTGATGTTTATGTTAATTATCTTCGCAAAAAAATAGATAAAAATGCCGATCAAAAGCTTATCCATACTGCTGTAGGCTTAGGTTATATATTAAGGGAAAAATAAATGGAAATAGCAAAAAAAATCACTTTACTCTTTGCTATTCTATCGGCAATTATTATCTCCCTATTAAGTGGTTTTGTTTGGTATTTCTCTAACGACTTCGCCTTCGAAGATTTTTATAAACGTCTGGAGGCCAGGGTTAACATTGCCGCTCAGATTAAACTATACGAAGATGACTACAATAAGGTTTATGCGAAAATGCGCAATAGATACCTGGAGCGTTTGCCATCTGAAAAAGAGTATATCATTGAAGCAGGCAAACCAACCAATAAACTGGACCGCGAATTACCCGCAAGTTTTTATAATCGGATACGTGCGGGTTATGTAGCCCGCTATCGCACCGAGAATCACTTCTATGCCGGTAAATTCTTTAAAAATTCGAACGGAGGATATATGGTTATTGTTTCTGCAAATGATCCTGTTGGCTTCCGGGAGTTAAAAGACCTGCAAAGAATTTTAATTATTGGCTTTTTTCTTTCTGTAATCTTATCATTTGTGGTGGGATGGAAATTTTCCAATTACATGTTAATGCCGCTTCGAAACATCATTAAAAGTGTAAAAAAAATAAAGGCCGAAAATTTACACTTAAGGTTAGATGTTAAAAAAGGAAATGATGAAATGTCGCAATTGGCCCAAACCTTCAATAACATGCTCAACCGTTTGGAAACAGCTTTCGAAACGCAGAATAATTTTATCAGTAATGCCTCGCACGAGTTGAGGACACCCTTAACCATCATTAGTGGAGAGGTAGAACTCGCCATGAAAACCATAGAAGATAGGGCTAAACAGGAAAAAGCATTATCAAAAATCAAAAATGAGGCAGAAAGGCTGGAACATATTTTAACCAGTTTATTAGGTTTGGCACAATCGGGTTTCAACGGAAAAAATCAACCCTGGGAAGAAGTAAGAATGGACGAACTTTTATGGGAAATTAAAGATTCCGTAAACCAGGTACATCCTAACAGTAAAATAGAGATCGATTTCAGTAAACTTCCGGACGATGAGGAACTGCTTTCGCTTAGGGTAAATAAAAACCTGATAAAGCTGGCCATCAGCAATATTGTAAATAATGCCTGCAAATATTCTAATGAGAATTTAGTGAGCATTAGTATAGAAAGTAATGCGAATATGCTTTCTATTGCCGTAACCGATCGGGGCATCGGTATTCCACAAACAGATATTCAACACATATTTGAACCTTTCTACAGGGCATCGAACACTTCCGATTTTAAAGGTTATGGTGTTGGCCTACCACTTTCGCTCAATATCATTCGTTTGCACAGGGGAAGTATCGGCATTAAATCACAAGAAGGTGTTGGCACAGAGATTAAGGTTTTATTGCCAATTAAGAGTTAGTTTGTTTTAATGGTTCGTTAGTTCATTGGTCATTTGTAAACTATTTCCTGGTTGATAGCTTAGTTTTTCACTGCCCATTGCTTAATTCGATGTTGCTCATGGTTATTATTCCCCTTTCACCCTACATTCTTTGGTCATTAAGAAATTAAGAACATTAAGGTTTTTAATTCTGAAAGCCGAGCGGAAGTATTTAAGTACACACTCCCTCACAATTTATCAATAAAGCAATCATCATAAAAATCACGTGCGTCTCTATGGCACAAATGAACTATTGACAAATGAACCAATAAACCGTTAACTCCAAAAAGGAGTACACTCTAATCTCGTTCTAATCTTACTCTTATTTCGCTATAATAACATCCTGCTAAACTTGTATAAATAATATTTCAATTCATTTAAACAAGATATAGCGATGAAAACAGTATTAGTTCCAACCGACTTCAAATTAGAAAGCATTAAAATTATTGATGCGTTAGTTCAACATCAAAAAAATGAAAGTCTGAACATCATTTTTGTCCATGCCTTTAAACTATCAGATTCGATCACTGATATGTTAATGTTGAGTCGCCGCAGCCGCGATTATGAAAATGTGAGCGACGAATTTTATCAGCAAATAAATCAAGCCAAAGCAAAGTATCCTACTCAGATCAATACGATTGGAATCGAATACTTTTACGGAAGTACAGTAGCGGCTTTCAAAAACTTTATCGAAGCTTTTGATGTAGAATGTATTGCCTATTTAAAAGAATACAATTTTACGCCAATCAACAAATATAGCATCGACCCTAAAATATTAACGGAACGGGCAGGCTGTGCAGTAATTCAATTAAACGCATTGACAGTTCATGCGAGCGAAAACTTAATTGACACAAAAATACACGAAACACAGTTGCAAGAAGTAAATTCTTAATTATCACCTTCAAACTTTATATTATGCTATTACGAAATAATATTCCGCTCACCTATATATTCGGAAAGATCAAAAAAGAACTCCTGTTTGTTATTGGTTACTCTATAGGTATTGTGGTATTGTACGAGAATTTTCACGTTACCCGCATTTCCATTCCTGTTGCTGTACCAGCTTTACTAGGAACAATTATTTCGCTTCTATTGGCATTTCGGTCTAACCAGGCATACGATAGATGGTGGGAGGCTAGGATTCTTTGGGGCGCCATAGTTAACGATTCGAGAACCCTCTCCCGCCAGATATTGTCGTTCACTGAGAATCCTTATGGATTAGACGAAATTGAGGAGTTTAAGGCCAGGTTTATTAAACGACAAATTGCCTGGTGTTACGCCTTAAGTCAATCGTTGCGCGGTTTTAATGCACGAAAAGGTTTGGAAGAATACCTTTCCGCAGAAGAAGTTGCCTTCGTTAAGAAACGTAAAAATGTAACCACAACCATATTGGAATTACATGCCATGGATTTAAAAAGGGCATTACAGGAAGGCTGGATCAATAAATACCAGCAGATAGAAATAGACAAAACGATAACAGGTTTATGTAACCACATGGGTGGATCGGAAAGAATTAAAAACACCGTTTTCCCCGTTACGTATAGCAAATATATCAATATGTCGATCCATTTATTCATCGTATTGTTGCCTTTCGGATTGATCGAATATTTTGGTTACATGGAAGTTCCTTTAGTGGTTGCTATTGCAGCGTTCTTTTTATTGGTAGAAAAAATGGCTGTTCATCTTCAGGATCCCTTCGAGAATAAACCTACGGATACTCCGACAACAACAATCTGCAGAACTATTGAACGAGATCTTTGCCAGATGTTAGACGATAATAAAATATATGAGGACAAACCTCAAACAGAATTGGCTCCAGTTGGGTCTTACTACATCTTGTAGTCAACGTAAAGCCTAAAAATACATCTCAGTACTGAGATGGTTAGTTAAGCGCAGTGGTTTCTTTTTGGATAAAGAGCGGCCATTTGCAATCGTGTATAATACAAAAGCCATTCATTTTTTGAATGGCTTTGTTTTTTATATTGCTAAATTAATTTACAACTACAGTGTGTGTTCCATCTGGATTAACAATTATTGATGTGCTTCCATTGTTAATTACAGTAGAATGTGTTCCGTTAGGATTTACAATAACAGATGTATTTCCATTATTGATCACGGTAGAATGTGAACCATTTGGATTAACAATAGTAGATGTGTTACCATTTTTGATGACGGTTGAATGCGTACCATCCGGATTAACTATTGTTGCCATATTCCCATTATTCACCACAGTCAAATGGGTTCCATTGGCATTAACAATGGTAGAAATATCTCCGGGTTTACTAAAAACTGAATGTGTAACATACGGATGCATCGCTATTGAGGTCTTACAATCCGTTGAAGATTTTAGCTTAGGGTTAATCTTCAATTTCAACAATTGAGCCGTTGGATGGTTTTTTTGACTTTTACGCTGTGACTGCGCACTAACTATTATCGAGCCCGATAATAGCAGTAAAATAATTCCTGCTTTTTTCATTTTGATTTTATTTGTGTGTAAATAAATTTACAAAATAAAAAGCGACATGTTCATAACATAGCGATAAATTAATAACCTATTTTCGGGTGAAGTTAGCTGCTTCCATCTGACTTATGACAACATAATTCATCCAAGCTAGAAAAATTCAATATGGTGTAAGATGGTAACATCTTACACCATGATAAAGTGATCGTCATTGCGAGGCATGAAGCAATCCTACAACGTTCGCACGCAAAACCCAAAGCATTAAGATTGCTTCGTGCCTCGCAATGACGAATATGGCAAAAAAAACCTCCTCAAGTTAAATCTTGAAGAGGTTTGGTATTTTAAATTCCCCTTTTTGGGATTTAGTGGTTAAGCATCAATTTTCGCATATTTTGCGTTACGCTCTATAAACTCTCTACGAGGAGCAACTTCATCGCCCATTAACATAGAGAAAGTATGATCGCACTCTGCAGCACTTTCGATAGTAGCCTGTAATAAAGTACGTGTTGCCGGGTTTAAAGTAGTTTCCCACAATTGTTCTGCGTTCATCTCACCTAAACCTTTATAACGCTGAATATGTACACTATCTTCTTTACCTGCGCCTTTTAAACGTTGTACAGCAGCATCGCGTTGTACATCATTCCAGCAATATTCAAATTCTTTACCTTTTTTAACCTGATAAAGCGGTGGAGAAGCAATATAAACATAACCTGCTTCGATTAATGCCCTCATGTACCGGTAGAAGAAAGTTAAGATCAACGTAGTAATGTGTGAACCGTCGATATCCGCATCCGTCATGATTACAATCTTATGGTAACGCAATTTAGTCATGTTTAATGCTTTGTTATCCTCTGGCGTACCAATACTTACCCCAATAGCCGTAAACATGTTTTTAATCTCATCATTCTCGTAAATTTTGTGCTCCATCGCCTTCTCTACGTTCAAAATCTTACCTTTTAAAGGCAAAATGGCCTGAATGTTCCGATCGCGACCTTGTTTAGCGGTACCACCCGCCGAGTCACCCTCTACCAGGTAAATCTCACATCTTTCCGGATCACTGTCTGAGCAATCGGCCAGTTTACCAGGCAAACCTGAACCACCCATTACACTTTTACGCTGTACCATTTCGCGGGCTTTACGGGCCGCTGCACGTGCTGTAGCCGCTAAGATTACCTTATTGATAATCATTTTAGCTTCTTTAGGATTCTCTTCTAAGTAATTACCCAAAGCCTCTCCTACTGCAATATCAACAGACCCCATTACCTCACTGTTACCCAGTTTGGTTTTGGTTTGTCCTTCAAATTGTGGTTCCTGTACTTTTACCGAAACTACTGCGGTTAATCCTTCCCTAAAGTCATCACCGGTAATTTCCATTTTTACATTCTTTAATAAACCTTCCTTATCGGCATAGTTTTTTAAAGTACGGGTTAAGCCCCTACGGAAACCGGCAATGTGTGTACCACCCTCGTGGGTATTGATGTTGTTTACATAAGAGTGCACATTTTCAGAATAACTATCGTTATACTGGAAAGCCAGCTCAACCGGAACACCATTTTTAATACCTTCAATATAAATCGGCTCTGCCAGAATAGAAGTACGTGTATCATCTAAAAAGGCTACAAACTCTTTTAAACCACCTTCCGAAAGGAAAGTTTCCGAAAAATAAGAACCATCATCCAGTTTCTCACGTTCATCGGTTAAGGTTAATTTAATTCCTTTATTTAAGAAAGATAACTCGCGTAAACGACTGGCTAAAGTATCGTATTTGTATTCAGTAGTTTGGGTAAAAATAGTTTCATCCGGAGTGAATGTTACAATTGTACCACGTTTATCGGTAGTTCCAACTTCTTTAACATCATACTGCGGAACGCCAATTTTATACTCCTGCATCCAGATCTTACCTTCGCGGTGCACTTCTGCTTTTAAATCGGTAGATAAGGCGTTAACGCAACTTACCCCCACACCATGCAAACCACCCGAAACCTTGTAAGTATCTTTATCAAATTTACCACCGGCGTGTAAAACCGTCATTACGATTTCAAGCGCCGATTTGTTTTCTTTTGTATTGATTCCGGTCGGAATACCACGACCATTATCTTCAACCCTGATAGAGTTACCTTCCAAAATGCGAACGTCGATGGTATCTGCATGACCGGCCAAAGCCTCATCAATAGAGTTATCCACAACCTCGTAAACCAAATGGTGTAAACCTTTAACACCAGTATCACCTATATACATTGAAGGGCGCTTACGCACCGCTTCTAAACCTTCTAAAACCTGTATATTATCTGCCGAATAATTTGACTTTAAATCCTGTTCTTCGCTCATATTTTAATTAAAAACAATAAGTATCAAAAATACGGAAATTTTGGCATTTAAACTAATATGTGGATAAGTTTTGAGCTGTTAAGAGATTACTGTTAAAGCGATTGAAACAGGTTTAAATCAGGTTTGGAAAGCAAAACCCGCATTCCAATCCATGTCTCCTCCCGCTTTCCATTACAAGTCCCGCTGAAGAAGCGGAAGCTTTTCATTTCAATCGGGTTTAGGTGGGCAAAACAATGCTGAATATGAATGGATTATTCACCAAACGTTCCTACGGAACGAAAAAATATTACATTTTTTTTTCTACCGGGCATGCATCCCTACGGTACGCTTTTTTCACAATAGCAACAATTGCCCAACGCGTCACTGCATAGTGTCATTATGACGAGGGTTTTAACCACAGATGTACACAGATAAACACGGATTTTTATATCTGTGCGCATCCTTTTTATCTGTGGTTAAATGATGTTACCTGCGCCAGGGCCTAACTTAACGACATGCCTTGGTGTTTTTAACCAATACTTCTCTGCCGTCCCGTTAGGGACGATTCATCGGTAGCCAATTGTTTAATTGGTGTTTTCGTTCCGTAGGAACGTTTGGTATTTTTAAATTTGCTCTTGCCGCTCTGCAGCCCCGGATAGTAACACCTGCCTTGCCACCTAAACCCGATGTAAGCGGGCATGAAATAAAGCGGGACAGCGGGGCAAACAGCCGTTTGAAACACAGTTTTTGCTTTTCAAATCACCTCTATCAGATTGAGCGGCAAGCGTTGAGTAAATTAAACGCTTTACGCAATGCGCTAAACGCAAAACTACCCTCGTACCGCAATAGGCGTTTCTTTAAATTGCATATCAAAACTAATTTATATAAGTTTGCTAAAATTTATTAAACAAGAATGGAAAGAAGAACCTTTAAAACCTTTGGTTTACTTGCAACAGCAACTTTGATAACTGCTTTCTCTGCATGCCAGAACAAAGACACTAAAACTACTGAAACTAAAAAAACAGAGGGTACTACTGCAGCGGTTTCTCCAACTGAGAAAATTGTGTATGTAAACTCCGACTCGTTACTTACAAAATATGAATACTTCAAAGATCTTAAAGTGAAATTTGAAGGCAAGAGCAAAAATGCACAGGCAGATATGCAGGCTAAAGGTCAGGCTTTCCAAAGAGAGGTGGCACAATACCAACAATCGGCACAAACTTTATCTGCCGATCAACGTAAAAGCACTGAAGAGCGTTTAGCACGTAAGCAACAGGAATTGCAAACTTACCAACAAAATGCCGGCGGTGCTTTACAGAATGAGCAGGCTGCTGAAAACGAAAAATTGTATAATAAAGTTGCAGAATATTTAAAAGGTTACGCTAAAGGAAAAGGTTATAAAATGGTTTTAACTTACTCAAAAGGTAACAGTTCTATTTTATTTGCCGACGAAAGTTTAGATGTTACTTCGGAAGTAATTAAAGGCTTAAATGCTGAATACAGCAAAAAATAAGCTAAAAGATATTTAAAACAGAATGCCCCGAATAATCGGGGCATTTTTTTTGTGCTGTTATTTTAAATTTTAACGACAAAGGGATTAATCAGGATATAAAATGGAGACTCAACATCAGGAATATATGCAGATGGCAATAGACCTATCTGTACAGAATGTAAGTGAAAGTATTGGCGGGCCTTTTGGTGCTGTGGTGGTGAAAGATGGCAAATTGATTGCTAAATCGGCCAATAAGGTAACTTCAAGCAACGATCCTACAGCACACGCCGAAGTCTCAGCCATTAGGTTGGCTTGTACCGAATTGAATACTTTCGATTTAAGCGGCTGTGTAATTTATACCAGTTGCGAGCCCTGCCCTATGTGTTTGGGTGCTATTTATTGGGCTAAGATTGATACCATTTATTATGCAAATACCAAGGCAGATGCCGAAAACATTGGTTTTAGTGATAAGTTTATTTATGAAGAATTAGATAAACCGATGGAAAAAAGGAGCCTGCCGGTAATCCAACTGATGCGGGATGAAGCTTTGGCAGCTTTCAAATTATGGGAAACTTCTGCAATGCGGATTGATTATTAAGAAATTATTATTGATAGATCCAAAAAGAAAAATTGCCATCTAGATCCGATGGCAATCGGATGAAGTGCAAGCCCAACATTAAGTTAAGAGGGAGATCTATTTAGCTTCGCTGAGCACTTTATTTACTACTTGCATTTCCACCCAGCTAGGCCATAGCACGGTATCTCCGTTCCACTCAGTTCCGGCCTAACAAATTTTTCGGATTCCACTGCCTCAGCCAACCTACCGGCTTCCAAAGAAAAATTTTCAGCCGGCATTTTTTGTTTTTTCATGTGTCTTTATGTTTTCAATGGCATTCAAGCTAGCTTCGCTGGTCTTTTTGATGCCAAAAAGAAAGAGCCCTTCGGCGGCGGCGAGCCGAGGCAAGATTGTGCAGTCGGACAAAAAATCAATTATAGAAACTTCTTCAATGCGGGTAGATTATTAAACAACAAAAGGTGCCGATAATTCAGCACCTTTTGTTGTTTAATTGAGGCATTATTTACTCGATTCTTTAGAAGCCAGTAATCCGACCATGGCATCTATTTCTTTCACCACACCATCATCAGAGCCAGAGAAACCAACGGCTTTAAACCTGATGTTACCATCACCATCTATTACAAATTTGGTAGGGATTCCATCAACTTTATAAGCACTTACCACATCAAATTTTGAGGGGTCTTTTGCATTTTTGGTATCGTAAAGCACGTTAAAATTATATTTCTTTTCGGCAATAAAATCGGTAACAAGTTTTTCTCTATTTTCTTCATTTTGCCAGGTGTTTACAAACAAGAATACCACATTGGGGTTACCTGAATATTTAGCCATGGCTTTTTGCATCCCCGGAAAAGAAGCAACACAAGGGCCGCACCAGGTTGCCCAATAATCTAAAATCACAATCTTCCCCTTTAAACTTGCTAAGCTTACCTTTTCCCCTTTAAGATTGGTTAAAGAAAACCCAGGCGCAGGGATATTGATCATTTTTTTGACCCACTCCGCTCTTTCTTTTTCAAGTGCTGCTTTTTCTAAGTTGGCAATATAGGTTTCGTAAGTTCCTTCTTTCTTTAATGAAGTGTAAAGCGTTTTGAAGATTGTTTTCAAAGAGTCAGTGGCTTTCCCTTCTTTTATGATCTTTTCGGCTTCAGCATAGGCTTTATCCTTATTACCCGTTAAATTTAAATACATGATGTACCGTTCGTTTCCACTAGCATCATTATAAGCCTTAGCTTTTTCCTGATAAGCCAATGCTTCTTTGTTATTACCCTGATGATGCAGCAATAGTGCATAGGTATCGGCATACATGGCGTAAGCCCGATCAAGCGATTTTATGTACTCATCTTTTGAAGAAAAATAAACTGGTACTTCACCATTTTTAGCCTCTTCTATCAAATCGAGCGATTTTTTAGAGAGTTCTGTTGCTAGCTCCAGGTTTTCTTTTTTCTCAGCCAATGGCCAGGCAAAAGAATTATACAAATTTGCCTTGCTTTGTTTATTAGTTACTTTACCAGCATAAAGTTCAAATTTATCGGCATTTTTTGCCTGTATGCTTGCGTTTGCCAAAATGCCATAAATTGAATTTAACTTATCGGCATCTGCTTTTTTGCTGGCATCGAATTTAAATTTGGCAATCATGTCTGCTGCTTTTTTCTCCTGTGTTCCAAAATCTTTTGTACCATATAGCGCATTCATATCATCTCCCCAGGCATAATTTCCTGTCGGATATTTTTTCAACAGAATTATTTTTACCGAGTCTGCCTGAGCTTTTTTCTTTAACAATGAATACAGCCCAATAACAGTGCTTAAATCTTCTTCTTTAGGTTCTTTTAATTTAGATAAGGCCGAAATATTCTCGTTGATGAGCTTTGTTCCCTTATCTTTATCTGCTTTGTACTCCAACGAAAGATATTGTTGCAGGTTTTTCTTTTTCAGCTCTGGCTTTAAGGCGAATGCCTGTTTATACAAACTAACTGCTTTTTCAGGATCAATGGTAAGCCCGAGATAATAATTTCCGGCCAATCCGTATAAAAAGGCTTCGTTAAGATAGGCTTCAGCAGGCACTTTTCCACCTTTGGTAAATTCAAGTACATAACCCGCAGGCGCTTCATCTTTCTGATCGCCAACCGAAAAAGCAAGTCCAACCACGGTAACGCTATCCGGCGCAGTAATTTCCCCTTTATAAATCGCCCCTTCTTTTACCAGCTCAATCTTGGTGTCTTTTGGGTTGGTTTTCGAAAAAAAAGTATAACTCTTACATTTTACATCGGCCAGGTTTTCCAGGTTGGTTCCTTTTGGATCGTAGGTAAATTTAACGGTACTTCCTGCCGCAGGTTGATCAGCTGAAAATTTTACCCCTTGAGCATTAGCCACTCCCGCAGCCAACACCAGTGAACAGAACAATTTTAAGGTTTTCATAATGAAAGGATTAAGTTTATATTCAGGTAACTAAATATATAGTTTATTCTTTATTCTTCAAAGTTATTTTATGTTAAATTTTAAGGAATAATTATTGTAGCATTGAAACATGACCTACGAACAAAAAATAAGTGGTGAACTAAATTTCTGGAAGTTTAAAACCTTGCAGAAACCTTCGCTTTTGAGTAAGGTGACGGATAAAGTGCAGAAAAAAATAAACAGCTATATTCCCGACAAGGTTCACAATGCCATTACCACTGCGATTAAACAAATGGTTAAGGCGGTTCTTTTAGGATCTACCTTTACAACCTCGAAACCCATTACCGATTTAACCTTAATGCACCGGGAAGCGTTGGTAAAACAAAAAATTGACACCTACAAAAAAACCGGAGCGGCAGAAGGTGGGATTACGGGTGCTGGTGGTTTTTTAATGAGCCTGGCAGATTTCCCTTTATTGCTGGGCATTAAAATGAAGATGCTTTTTGATATTGCCGCGGTTTACGGATACGATGTTAAAGATTACCGCGAGCGTTTATATATATTACACATTTTTCAACTGGCCTTTTCGAGCAAAGAAGAAAGCCAGAATATATTTTATAAAATGCAGAACTGGGATGATAAAGCCCATCAGTTACCGACTAACATTGATGAATTTGATTGGCTTACCTTTCAACAGCAATACCGCGATTATATCGACTTGGCCAAACTTGCCCAGATGTTGCCTTTTGTTGGCGCAGCGGTAGGAGCAGTTGCCAATTATAAACTGATCGAAAAACTGGGCAAAACTGCTATAATGAGTTATAGAATGAGGTATTTTAGTCTTCAGTCCGTAGTCTTGAGTCATGAGCCAATCAGTGATTTCAGACTGGAGAAAGGGAATTGATGGTTTTAATCTGAAGTCTATAGTTATCAAACAGACTACAGACTTTGGACTCAAGACTGAGGACTAACTATTCTTCCTCAAACATTCCTCCAATCAGGTCATCTGTTTCGCGACGATCTTTCTTAGTCGGACGTCCTGTACCCCTATCGCGTTTTAAGCTTGGCGCATGGAACATCGATTTAAAGGCATGTGTTTCTTCTACTGGAGTTAAATCTTTGTATTTCGTTAAGGCCGTTGGCGAATCAGTTCTGTTGTACGAAAGTTCTACCACTTCAATGATTTTCTTCTCGACCCCTTTCGATACCTGATAAACATCACCAACTTTTACAATGGCCGATGGTTTAATATTCTGACCTTTCAATTTCACCCTTCCGGCTTTACAGGCATCAGTAGCAAGGCTCCGGGTTTTAAACAACCTGATGGCCCATAAATATTTATCTATCCTAAGTTTTTCTGTCTCTGTCATAAAGCCTCAAAAGTAAAGAATTGTTAAATTGTTTTATTGCTTTATTGTTAAATCATTCTCATTTTCAAAGCCGTTAAGACCAGCAATCGAACAATTCGATAATCTTTGCACTAAGCTATCTACAAACAATTTAAACAATTAGCCCTTTAATAAACAAAAATTGATTTATTTTGCGTAAAATTTAAAAACATCATGTATTCAGATTTAAAGAAATTAATTGAAGCCGCTTGGGAAGACAGAACCCTTTTACAATATAGCAACTATTGCGAAGCCATCGAAACCGTAATTCAGGGTTTAGATAAAGGTGAAATTCGTGTTGCTGAACCAGTTTTAAACTCTTGGGGCATTAATGAATGGGTAAAAAAGGCGGTAATTTTATATTTCCCGATCCGTGAGATGAAGGAAATTAAAAGCGGTCCGTTTGTTTACCATGATAAAATGGAATTAAAAACTGATTATAAAGCAACTGGTGTACGTGTGGTGCCTATGGCAAGTGCACGTTATGGTTCATTTTTAGCAAAAGGTGTAATCATGATGCCATCGTACGTAAACATCGGTGCTTATGTTGATGAAGGTACCATGGTTGATACCTGGGCTACTGTTGGCTCTTGCGCACAAATTGGTAAACGCGTTCACTTAAGTGGTGGTGTGGGGATTGGTGGTGTTTTAGAGCCTGTACAAGCTGCTCCGGTTATTATCGAAGATGATGCCTTTTTAGGTTCGAGAGCGATTGTTGTAGAAGGTGTTAAAGTAGAAAGAGAAGCAGTTCTTGGTGCCAATGTGGTATTAACAGCGTCAACCAAAATTATTGATGTTACCGGCCCAACTCCGGTAGAATACAAAGGTGTTGTTCCTGCACGTTCAGTAGTAATTCCTGGTAGTTACACTAAAAAATTCCCTGCGGGCGAATTTCAGGTGCCTTGTGCATTAATTATCGGAAAACGTAAAGAAAGTACAGATAAAAAAACTTCGCTTAACGACGCGTTGAGAGAAAATAATGTAGCAGTATAAATGGTTTAAGGTATAGGGCTTAAGGTGTAAGGTAACACCCAAAGCCTTAAACCTTTTACCTTGAACCTTACACCTCTAATGAAGATTGGATACGATGGCAAGCGCGCCGCCAATAATTTAACCGGATTGGGCAATTACAGCCGGTCTTTAATTGAGCATTTGGCAAGTCAGTATCCCGAACACGAGTATCTTGTTTATGCTCCAAAATTAAAAGCGGCCAGACAGATTGATGCATTTTTTGAAAAAGATAACATCGAACTTAAACTCCCTAAAAACGGCCCTTTTTTATGGAGAACTTTAAATATCCTAAAAGATTTAAATCAGGACGGCTGCCAGATTTTTCACGGACTGAGTCATGAAATCCCATTAGCCATACAGCATACAAGGATTAAATCGATAGTTACTATACATGATCTGATTTTTCTGCGTTTCCCCCAATACTATAAATTCATCGACCGGAAATTATACAAATGGAAAAGCAAATCGGCCTGTAAACGTGCTAATAAAATTATCGCCATCAGCGAAAAAACAAAAGAAGACATCATAGATTTATACGGGATCAGTCCTGAAAAAATTGAGGTGATTTACCAAAGCTGCGATGATAGTTTCAAAACAGCTTTTGCTGCACCAACCTTAAGCCGCATTAAGGCAACCTATAAACTCCCTGAAAAATACATACTGAACGTTGGCACCATCGAAGAACGCAAGAACCTTAAATTGGCTGTACAGGCTTTAAAAGAGGTTAGTGAGGAATATAAACTTGTGGTAATAGGCAAACAAACGGCTTATTTTAAAACTGTAGAGAAAGAAATCGAAAAGCTTGGTCTTAAAAACAGGATCATCTTCTTAAAAAACATTCCTTTTGCCGATCTGCCTGGCATTTACCAGATGGCCAGTATTTTTGTTTATCCTTCCTTTTATGAGGGCTTTGGCATTCCCATTATAGAGGCCTTATATTCAGGTGTTCCGGTGGTTGCGGCTACAGGCTCATGCTTAGAAGAAGCCGGCGGACCAGATAGCTTATACGTTTCGCCAAATGACGCTAAAGAACTTGCAAAAGCCATTAATCAAATTCTGGAAAGTCCTCAGCAGCAAAAAGAGATGAAAGAAAAAGGATTGGAATTTGTTCAAAAATTCGACAGCAATTTGGTGACGCAGCAGTTAATGGATTGCTACTTATCTCTTTAATAATCCTCAAATTCCGTTCATATAGCTTAGCGCATAATGAATGTGTAACTTATTCAGGTCGATTTTCAAAAATTTAGTTTTAATATTTGAAAAGCAAGGTTAGTGCTGCTGTTAAATGTTAGTCCTGCCAATGCTGCGGATTCCGGGCTTTCTGCGAATGTCAGGTTTAGATTGGGGCAGACTGTAGTAACAATTAAGAAATACAAGCTATAAAACCACAAAAAAAGGGCTGGAATTTATTTAAAAATTCAACAGCCCTCTTGTGTTCTTAATTTAATATTACAACTTATTTAGCAGCGGTAACCATTGGTGGATATTGTGCTAATATTTCTTTTACACCAGTATACAAACGTTGTTCTCTTTTATTAAAGTTATCGAGGTTAAAACCTGATCCCTGTCCATGCCAGAACAAAATCTTTTTAGCCGGATCCAGAAAATCGATGACAATGGTACCGTCAATATATTGATTTACGTAGGTTCCGCCGCCCCAAAAAGGATTTCCCCAGCCGCCACGCCAGCCCCATCCCCAGCCACCATAGTAACCTGGACCATACACATCAGTTTTTTCCCGGGCAACTACAACAAGATTAACCAATAAATCCGGGCGATCTGATTTTGTAAATCCTTTTGCATTCATTTCAGATTCAACCGCAGCCATTAATCTGCGCTTGTCCAAATTGTTGAGCTTAATCCTTGCAATACCTTTATCGTAAAAATTGTAAGTTTTGTATCCGCTCAAATCAACATTTTTATCATAATCTGATGCGGTGCGGAGTGATGTACATCCTGCTAATGCCAATACTACTGTAAAAAGCATTAATAATTTTTGTGCTGTTCTCATTTTGTGCGCTGTTGTATAAATAACCTGACATAAATATAACGATATTATAAACCAAATGGCAACTCATTTAACATTTTTTACAATCAGATTGTTATCTGTAAAACGATTTCTATTCGATTATGTTTTGACGTTATATCACTCAGACTAAATATTTTACAATTGGATTAATCGTAGGAATCAATAAATCGGCGGGTATTCCAATAAGATCTGTTTTACGGCCAGTTTTATTCTTTCTTCTCTATTTTCATAATCATCAAAATTAAAGCCCGATCCTACCCCGTGCCACATAATTGCTTTGGTTTCGGGATTCAAAAAATCAATGATAATGGTGCCAGATTGGTATTCTTTGCTGCTGTTGAGCGGTCCGAATTGCGAATCTCTCCATTGGTACGAAGATGAAACAGTATCCCATTGATAACCGCCTCCGCTATAACCCCAATCGGCCCTCGCATTAATGCTGCTCAAAACCACTACATTAACTAAAAAATCTGGTCGGCCAGCTTTAGTAAAGCCCTTTTTTGCCATGGCAGTTTCAAGGGCATCTAACATCCTGGGCTTGTCGAGGTTGTTTAATTCTAAATGCTCAATTCCTTTTTCATAGTAAGCAAAGGATTTTAACTTAGAAAAATCGATCTTTTTGTCGTAATCTGATGCCGTAAGCACAGTAATACAACTGGTAAATGCCATTACAATAGTAAACAGCATACCCCATTTAAGTGTGTGTTTCATTTTATGTTTTATTTAATAACCTGTTACTAAAATACAGGTTTATCGCATTAAAACACATCAGTCGTTATAAATAAAAGATAAAGAATATGTTACGATCATAAAAATTCCTTTATCAATATTACAAGTGTCAGATAGAAATATCTGACAGCACAGGAAATACACATTAACATTATTTAACTTCCTCTTAATAAATTAACTTTGCAAAATGCTAAGAGACGAGATTAACAAAGCTTTTGAAGTATTAAAATCGGGCGGGGTGATCCTCTATCCTACCGACACCATTTGGGGAATAGGTTGTGATGCCACCAATCCTGAAGCCGTGGATAAAGTGCTTAAAATAAAAAACCGTCCGGCAGAAAAGAGCTTAATTGTTCTATTGGATGTAGACAGCAAATTGCAAAGTTATGTTGCCGAAATACCTGATGTGGCATACGATCTGATCGAATATGCAGAAAACCCGCTGACCATCGTTTTTTCGGATGCCAAAAATCTGGCGCAGAATGTAATCAATGCTGATGGTAGTGTAGGCATCAGGATTGTTAAACACGATTTTTGCACACCATTAATCCAGCGTTTCAGAAAACCTATTGTTTCAACCTCTGCAAATTTAAGCGGACAACCTTCGCCAAAATTCTTTGACGACATTGATCCTGAAATTATCGATGCTGTTGATTATGTAGTAGATTTCGAACAAGAAAATCGAACCAGCAAAAAGCCATCAACCATTATGAAACTTTCTCCTGGTGGACAGTTTGAGTTTATTCGCAAGTAATTTTATTACTTTTGTAATTCTTATTGTCATCCTGAGGCACGAAGGATCTGTTTCATAGCACGCAGATGCTTTCTATCTCAGCGTGACAAAATAACTAACTTGATGCAACAACACCTACAAAACCCAATATTTAAAACCTTATCTACAATTGCCGATAAGAGCAAAACCGAAGCATATGTAATCGGAGGATTTGTTCGCGATCTGTTTTTAAATCGCCCTTCAAAAGATATTGACGTAGTTGTTGTAGGCAGTGGAATCGAATATGCAGAAGCCGTAGGCCGAAAATTAAGCACAAAAGTAGCTGTATTTAAGAACTTCGGTACGGCAAACATCAAATATCAGGATTTAGAGGTCGAATTTGTAGGGGCGAGAAAAGAATCATACCGATCGGATTCGCGTAAACCGATTGTTGAAGACGGCACTTTAGAGGACGACCAGCTTCGCAGGGATTTTACCATCAATGCATTGGCAATCAATTTAAATGCAGATCATTTTGGTGAGCTGCTAGATCCTTTTGATGGGATTAAAGATTTAGAAAATAAGCTGATCCGTACCCCGCTCGATCCGGAAATTACTTTCTCAGACGATCCATTGCGCATGATGCGGGCCATCCGTTTCGCTTCACAACTTAATTTCGATATCGATCCGGCAGCGCTCAATGCCATTAAAACTCAGAAACAGCGCATCGGTATTGTATCAAAGGAACGCATTACGGATGAAATGAATAAAATCATCTTATCTAAAAAACCGTCGATAGGCTTTAAACATCTTTTTGATACCGGATTATTGCAGATCATTTTCCCCCAAATGGCACAGCTTTATGGCGTGGAGATTGTTAAAGGAAAAGGACATAAAGACAATTTCTACCATACTCTGGAAGTATTAGATAATATCTGTGCAGATACCGATGATTTATGGTTACGCTGGGCAGCTATTTTACACGATATAGCCAAACCCGCTACCAAACGTTTTGAAGAAGGCCACGGCTGGACGTTTCATGGCCACGAAGACCGCGGTGCACGCATGGTACCGAAAATATTTGCACAGCTAAAACTTCCTTTAAATGAAAAAATGAAGTATGTGCAAAAATTGGTACAGCTTCATTTACGCCCAATTGTTCTGGCACAGGAAACTGTTACCGACTCTGCCGTAAGGCGGTTACTTTTTGATGCCGGAGAAGAAATTGAAAGCTTGATGTTACTCTGCAATGCCGATGTAACAACAAAAAACGAATACAAAAAAACAAAATATAGAAATAACTTTGAACTGGTTAAACAAAAGCTAAAGGACGTAGAAGAACGCGATAAAATCAGAAACTGGCAACCTCCAATTTCTGGCAACGATATTATGGAAACTTTTGGTCTTGATGCAGGCAAAGAAGTCGGCATAATTAAAAATGCCATTCGTGAAGCCATATTGGAAGGTGAGATCACAAACGATTATCAGGAAGCGTTTAATTTTATGCTCAATCAGGCAAAACAAATGGGATTTAATCCTGTTAATAAATAATTTAATTGCCGTAACAATATGAATATGGTGTTTTTATGGCACATCATATTTGTGGTAATTATAAATTAACTTTATTTTTACGATTCCAAAATACAATAATGGCTATTTATAAATTTAGAATTACTTTTGAAGATTTTGATGATGTTGTGAGAGAGATCGACATTAAATCAAACCAAACATTTGAAGACCTCCATAAGGCTATTCACAGATCTACAGGTTATAATGCCGAGAAATCTTCTTCTTTTTATGTGAGCACTGATAATTGGTTAAAAGGTGATGAAATTGCCTATTTACCAAACGAACGTAAAAAAGACCGTGTAGTTTTAATGGAGAATTCTAAACTGAGTGGTTTTATTGAAGATCCACATCAAAAGTTTTACTATATCTATAATTTCGATCGCCCTTATGATTTCCATGTAGAACTGGTAAAAATAATTTTAGATGCCGATCCAAATATAGAATACCCATTTTTAGCTAAAAGTAGTGGTGAGGCACCAAAAATTTTCGAAAGCAGCAATGCACCCATTGCCGATCCTGGCGCAGCTGTTAGTGCAGTTGCAGGTGAATTTGATTTCTTAAATGAAATGAATTTTGTGCCTGAAGACACCGACGAATTAGAAGCCATGGGCGAAATGGGCATCAATGAGGAAGAAAGGGATGAAGATGAGGAAAGTGAAGAAGATGAATTTGGAGATGAATTTTCTGATAGTGATAACTTCGAAGATGATAGCCATAAAGACGACTATTAATTAGCAACAAAATAATATTACAAAAGCTGCCAAATATTTAAATTTGGCAGCTTTTATTTTATACAAACCCCATGCCTCAACCAAAAACCTTAATATCCATTGTTGGTCCTACTGCAATTGGCAAAACAGCCTTGGCTATTCAACTGGCTCAACATTTTGGCACAGAAATTATTTCTGCAGATTCACGCCAGTTTTTTAAGGAAATGGCCATTGGTACAGCAAAGCCGAACGCTGCGGAATTAGCAGCGGCAAAACATCATTTTATAAATTCACATGCTGTAACGCAGCTGTTCAGTACGGGCGATTTTGAGGTAGAAAGCTTAAAAACACTTGAAGAAATTTTCCAAAAGCACGATCTCGCCATTATGGTCGGAGGCTCTGGATTATATGTAAACGCTTTAATAAATGGTTTAGATGAAATGCCCGAGATCGATTTATCGATCAGGGAAAAATTAAACAAACAGTTTGAAGAAGAAGGTTTAGCAGTTATACAAAACCAACTGGCCCAGTTGGATCCCGAATATTTCGCAAAAGTAGATCAGCAAAATCCACAAAGAATGATCAGGGGTTTGGAGGTATTTTTATCAACAGGTCAGAAACTTTCCTCAATGCTTTCAGCTACAAAAAAGGAAAGACCGTTTAATATCATCAAAATTGGGTTAAATACCGATCGGGCTGTCCTTTACGACCGTATTAACAGAAGAGTTGATCAAATGATTGCTGATGGTTTAGTAAATGAAGTAAAATCGCTAATACCATTTAAAAAATACAATGCTCTAAACACGGTTGGTTATAGTGAACTTTTCGATTACCTGGGGGGAAAGTTATCTCTTGAAGATGCTATTTCGGCAATTAAACAAAATACCCGCCGCTTTGCCAAACGCCAGCTCACCTGGTTTAGAAGAGATGAGGAGATGAATTGGTTTGAGCCTGATCAAAGCTCGGAAGTTATCAACTTTGTTGAAAACAAAATAGACAGAAAATAAAAAAGGAGCATTAAATGCTCCTTTTTTTATGAATACTAAAATCTTACTTCGTATCTGGAAACTTTACTCCTCTATATTGCGCAATATCAATGTTTGGTACAGTAGAACCGTATTTGGCATTAATGGCATCAATAAATACATTGGCAATTGCTGCATTTCCGCGTGGAGTTAAGTGAATCCCATCTAAAGAGAATGCGCCCCCCGTAATAAATGAAGCATTAATACCAACACCCTGAACATTTAGACCAGCTTTAACCTGATTAAAATAAGCATAAGTATCTGCAATGGCCAGGCCTTTGCTGGTAGCTAAAGATTTAATACTGCTGTTGTAACTGTTTACATAATCTTTCACTTTAACTACTTCATCTTTATCTAATACCCATCTATTTTCGATTGGATTTAAGGGGTGCAAACCATAAGGAATTCCAGAACCATTTGGTTTTCCAAATATGCCTTCTGATTGAAACGGCAAACGGATTAAATCTTCAGCAGTTGCAGGCCTTACCGCACCTGTTCCTGTTTGAATATAAATAGCTGCCGCTGCAGGATTAATTGCTTTAGCAGCATTTAATAAAGCAGCTACAGTAACCGTATGAAAATAAGGAACAGCAGTTACATCAGGAATAGTTGCCACAATACCTTTCTGGCCACCAGCGGTTAATGCATTTAAAAAATTAGCATACAATGATGAAAATGTTACTTTATCTGTTAATACAGTAGTTGGATCACCTTTAACTGTTACTGCGCCATTTAAAGCATAACCCAATACATCATTATTGCCTAACCAAAGCGAGAAAAAAGTATGGTTTCTGCCCTGTATATACTGAAAGTAATTGGTTTTACCCACTTGTGCATCAGTTAATAAACGCTCGAAATATGGATTGGCGGCACTAAAAGTAAGTGTTGGGTCGAAAGATAAATCGACACGCATACCAGGAATACCCAAATTTTGGATTTCGCCGCTGTATTTATCTAAATGTTTAGCCGCATCTCTTATAGCCAGTTTATCAATTACAGGAGTTAAAGTTGGCGTACCATTAACTAGTGCTGTTAAAGAAATATAACCTGAGCCATTTGAATGTTCTTCAGTAAAAAACGGAGAAGTGAATGCTCCACCACCAACTGAAGCCATTTTCGCTGCAATTAAGTTAGGATAAGCAACCTTTTGGCCTTCTAAATATAAACCACCATCGGCATATCCAGAAGTTAAAGAGTTGCCTACTGCAATGTATTTGCTAAAATTTGCTTGTCCGGCAGTAGAACCTGCAGGTGTTTCTATTTCGGGTTTGCAGGCTGCGGTAAAAAGAATGGCAGCAGCAACGAAACTATTTAATATATATTTTTTCATTTGTAATTTCTCCTACCATTTATAAGTTAATGAAAGACCTGGTGCATAAACCAAAGTTTTAAAAGTACCATCTAAACCTGTTTCGATATTTTTCTGTTTACGTGATTTAACATCCTCGAAAAAGAACGATGCATTCACTTCGAAATGGCGGGTTGGTGTATAACCTAAACCTGCACTTAAAATATAACGATCAGCATCTGGTGCTTCTGGTGTTACATAACCATCCTGAACCGGAGAAAAAGCATAACCTACACCCGCTCTTAAAGCCAATTTCTCTGATGCCTGGTGGTTAATACCCAATTTAAATGATGAACCATCATGATAGTTACGCGCTGATTTTGTGTCAGCTAATGCCGAAGTATTTGTTGCATAATCAAAAGCCAGTTCTTTGTAAATGTGCCACTGCACCCAACTTGCATCAAACGCTAAAACCGTACTTTTCGATAAAGGAATACCTACACCTAAACTGGTTGTTGCAGGCAAAGGCAGTTCGGCATTGAATGTATTGCCAGCAGGAAAAGATCCTGCTAATGATTGCGGAACTGTAAAATCTGCAGTACCACCATCCAGTTTGGTAATTACTTTCGATTTATGTACGATAGCAAACGAGATATTGCTTAATGTTTTAATGTATAAACCAGCATTCCATCCATAACCTGTTCCTGTACCATCTAAGGTAACATGACCAGAACGTCCGTCAGGAAAGTTTACCGGTAATGCCCTTTGAAGATTTACATCACCATGATTGTATACAAAACCAGCACCTATACCAATACGGTCGGTAATTTTAATACTCAAAGTAGGTTGGAAATAAATGGCTTTTAAATTTAATGAGGTTAGTGCATACTTACCAGACCAGTTATCGCCCCAATCTACCAAACCACCAAATGGTGTATAAACACCCAGGCCTAGCTTCCATTTGTTTGATTTTGGTCCCCAAACTGCATAAAACTCGAAAGGAGGAGCAATTTTGTTTTTTACATCTTCTGTAACATTCGAACCGCTCTGTTTAAAAGCTGATTTAAATAATAGTGGGTTTACACCTGCGGAAACTGAGTTTTTCTCTAAGAAAGTTACTGCCCCGGGATTGTAAAATACAGACGCTTCATCTAAAGCCAATGCAGAACCTGCACCAGCCATACCAATTTGCTTTTGACCCTGTAAATTAACCTGGAAACCCTGCCCCAAAACCCAAAGTGGAGCAGAAAGTAATGCGCTCAATAAAAATTTTTTCATTTATAAATGGTTATACACAAATATATACTATGTTAGCATAGCAAACAAATATTTGTTTGTAAGAATTTTATGCGTTTTAGGCTTGGGCAGTCGGTCCACCAAAACCCATCGGAAAAGGCGGTTCCTCTTGTGCTTTAATCCGGCCGTTTACCGTCTCGAACTTTTCAATATTATCTTCCAACGCTGATAATAAGCGCTTTGCATGCTCTGGCGTTAAAATAATTCTTGATTTTACTTTTGCTTTCGGTATTCCCGGCATTACACGGATAAAATCTAATACAAATTCGGTATTTGAATGCGTAATAATAGCCAGGTTAGAAAAAATTCCTTCAGCAATTTCTTCTGATAATTCTATATTTAATTGATTTTCGTTTTGTTGTTCTTCCATAATATTATAATAATGCGTCTATTGAAACTATAAGCCTTTAAAGGTAATATTTAAGTGCCAAGCTTTAAAATTTATTAAAAACAAAAAAGGGTTGCTCCTTATCGAAATAACTCTTTTTAAAAAGATATGAATGTTATCAGGGAGCCTATTAATTTTAATGGTATAATTATCCTCCTTTCTGCAACACTGATTCTCCCTGTATATCGAGATTAATCATCAATGGCTTCTTTGCTTACTGTTAAAATAAGGTTTTAGACAAAAAACCATCCACGTATTTTTCACCCCATAACTTTAATAATCCATCCTACAAAGTTTTCAAAGGTTTTATGGTATACCAGAAATGATCAATATTCTTCGTAAAAACGGCCGGAACCATAAATTAGAATATTGAATGAGACCTTATTTTTATAAAAACCTGCCTAATATCAAAAAATTATTTCTCGCTACGAGAGACCCGATGATAGATTTGGTTAGCTACTCTAAAGCTAATAAAGCAACTTAGTTTCATTTGTATCGTATTTATTACATTACCTATATGCAATATTGTTGCAAAAACAAATGCATCTTTGATGCATTTAAGAAATGTATCAAACGTTGATAAAATCATCCCTATTTTCCTTGTTATTGCTATTGGCAACTAACTTATTGTATGCGCAAAATAACCATGAACAGGTAGGAGAATATCTGATAACGGGAAGCGTAACAAATCTTAGCACTCATTTGGCTCTGGTTGGTGCCAATCTTAGCCTCTCGGTTCCTTCGAGTGCAACGCACTCAGATCAGAACGGAAATTATAAATTTAGCGTTAAACAGGGTATTTATCACTTGAAATGTGATTTTATAGGATATATTCCTTTAGATACCTTAGTCCAGGTTAATTCTAATGTTGTACTTAATCTATCATTAACCATTTCCCAACAAAATTTAAAAGAGGTCAAGGTAAAAGGTACTGGTTCCCCTAAAGAAATCGCTACCCAAAGCCTATCTATATTGGAGGGAGAGCAGCTGGATCATACCCGAGGATTTAGCCTTGGAGAATCGTTAAAATCTATTACAGGTGTCACTACTTTTCAAACAGGCCCTTCAATTGCCAAGCCTATTATCCATGGTTTATATAGCAACCGAATTATGATTTTAAACAATGGCGTACGACTGGAGGCTCAGCAGTGGGGATCTGAACATGCTCCGGAAATTGATCCTTTTATTGCTAACCGGCTTGAAGTGATAAAAGGAGCTGCCAGCATCCGTTATGGATCGGATGCCATAGGTGGGGTGATTCTTGCTGAACCTAAAGCGCTGCCTAAAAACCCCGGAATGGATGGAGAAATAAATGCAATTGGGATGTCTAATAGTAGACTTGGCGCATTTTCAGGTATGCTGGAAGGCGCTTTTGATAAAAAGCTTACCGGATTAAGCTACCGTTTACAAGGAACTTTCAAAATTGCGGGAAACAGCAGTACACCTAATTATCTGCTTGCAAATACCGGACTGAGAGAACAGGATGGTTCTGCAGCAGTACAGTACCATCATAAAAATTATGGATTTGAGGCTTACTATAGTGTGTTCGATACAAAGCTAGGTATCTTTCAGGGAGCAGAAGTAGGCTCCATTGCAGATTTAAAATTAGCTATTAAACAGCCTGAACCTTTAACACCATCTTTTTTTACTTACGCCATTGATCGCCCCTACCAAACTGTAAATCACCAAACCTTAAAACTGAATAGCTTTTACAATTTTGAAAATGGCAGTAAGCTGCGGTTTCAATTTGCTAATCAGACCAATACCCGGGAAGAATATGACTTTTTGCCACTTAATGGAAGAATCAATCCAGAATTATATCTTAAAATCAATACACAGACTGCAGATATCAATTATGAACATAAAGATTTAGGCAATTTCTCAGGCTCATTTGGTTTTAATGGTATTACTCAGGGCAATATTCGAAAATATGAATACCTCATCCCTAATTACAGGAATTATGGAGGAGGAGCTTACTTTATAGAGAAATATACACACGGTAATTTATTGCTGGAAGCGGGTTTAAGGTATGATTACCGCTGGCTTAGGGCGTATAAACTGAATAACAATACAGCTTTAATAGAGACACCTACAACTCACTATCAGAGTGCCAGCTATACGATTGGTACCACGTATAGTATAACCGATGCATTAAAATTAAGTGGCAATTACAGTTCAGCTTTCAGGGCACCAACAGTTAACGAATTATACTCCAACGGAATACACCAGAGCTTAGTCTCCTATGAAATTGGAAATCCAGATTTACATACGGAGCGTGCCAACAATTTTAATATAAATTTAGATTATACCACTTCAAGGTTATTAATAAATGTTCAGGCTTATTATAACAGCATCAATAACTTTATCTTTGCAAATCCAACAAATCAATATACACGCACCGTTCGTGGACCTGCATTGGTTTTCAATTACACACAAGCTGATGTTTACTTTAGGGGACTGGATTTTAACTTAATCCTAAAGCCGGTAGATTCTCTGGAACTTAATTCAAAAACGTCACTGATTTACGCTTACAATAAAACCATTCATGATTATCTGATTTATACTCCTCCAAGTCGCTTTCAAAATAGTATCGGTTATCATTTTGGTAATTTATCAGGCTTAAAGCGTATTTTCTTTAGTGTGGAAGATGTTTATGTAAGTAAGCAATCCCGGGTACCAGTGGGGCAGGATTATGTGTTGCCACCTGCTTGTTATAATCTGATTAATTTACAACTGAGCTTTAGGGTAAACTACCTGCACAATTATGGCGACGTCAGCTTTGCTGTTAATAATTTAACCAATACAGCTTACCGTGATTACCTGGACCGCTTCCGTTATTTCACGGATGAGCCCGGAAGAAACTTTATTGTTCGCCTCAAAGTACCTTTTAAAATCTCAAAAACCACCCATACCAATCGGTAATTAATTGATACTAATGAATACAAATACACAACAATTAAAACATAAAAATGATGACTAATTTTAAATCCCTAAGCCTGCTGTTATGCGGGGCTACCTTGTTTTTTGCAGGGTGTTCAAAAGAAGAGCAGGCAGTTGCTCCAACAATAGCAAATGAATCTTTAACTACAGTGGTACTTAACCTGACCAATCAGGCCGATGTAAGTGATACTACCTCCTGCAGGTATAAGTATTATTTTGATAACTCCGGTAATGTGAAGTCTTCAGATTCTACCGTGTTAAAGCTTAAAGCAAATGCGAAATATAATGTCGTTGTAAATATTTATGATGAACAACAGACTCCAGTATTTAATGTCGGTAATGAAATTAGAGAAAGGCAAAATTATCACCTTTTATTTTTCCAGCCTACACCAATATCCAGTGCTAACCTGATCACAGGCAATACAAGCCCTTATATCCCAGGTACGTTAACCAGTTCAAAAGGACCCTACCTGAACCTTGCAGTAAGTAGAACTGATCGTGACACCAACAGTCCGGCATTAGAAGTAGGATTAACCGACCTATTTACCACAGGAGCAGCAAGTACAGGTAATCTGGAGGTCATCTTACGTCACCAGCCTAACGCTAAAAACGGAACTTTTGCTCCTGGTTCAACAGATCTTGATGTGAATTTTAAAGTAGCTATTAACTAATTTTTGAGCCTTTTATCATGAGAAAATACTTATTATTACCGTTATTTTTATTAATTTTTACTGTTTTCAGCGCGAGTGCACAGCTTAAAAGTTATATCGGATTTTTTGGTGGATTATCCTCACCAATCGACAATTTTGCAAAGTCGGAGTATGGAGAAATTTATAAGGAGAACAACAAAGCAGGTTACGCAAAAAACGGTTTTACTTTTGGTGTAGACGGTGCCTGGTACTTCTATAAAAACCTTGCCTTAGCAGGTGTAATATCTTATCAGGATCAGGGAAGATTAAGCCATAAGGATGTAGAAAATCTTTCTGCAGGATATACGGATGGCTTTGCTGTAGATAATTCGACAGTTACTTCGAATAAACGCTACCGTAATCTAAATGTGCTGGTAGGCCCTCAATATTCGTTTCTACTTCATCCTAAACTGATCCTTGATGTGCGGGCAGTTGCTGGCGTGATTAAAAGTTTTTCTACACCAGAATTAAAAGTTGATTTGGAAGATGACCCTACACACACTTTTTACCAGCGTAGTTCTACTGCGTCTACATTTGCTTATGGCGGCGGAATAGGATTACGCTATAGCTTAACCAATAAAATAGGTCTCGCTTTAAGAGGAAATTACATTGGTGCTGATGGAATTAAGATCACTAACGATAACCGTAATATCAATGCGGGCAGATTGGTGACTAAACAACCCATATCCGAAATACAGACTACTTTAGGTTTATCTTATAACCTTAAATAAGTTAATCATATCTGATAAAAGAGCTAATCACTGATCTCTTTTATCAGATATTAAATTTAAATCGTATTGATCCATCAGCCTAATAATTGAAGCGATTTTTTTGCAAGCAATGAAAAAAATAATTATTGGCATAATCATGCTATTATTCGGGGTTTCATCTTGTTTTATACTTACTAATCAGAAAAATTCTTCAAAAAAAAAGTCATTTTATGACAGGCCTACCTTAAGTTTACCCTTAGCATTCTGTGGATATCTTATTCCTTTAAGTATGATTATCATCACCGCAGGTACCGGAGATATTCTTTCTAAAAGACAGAAAAAAAAGAGAATTTATTATAAAACCAGATCTTAATTATTCAAATCGCTCAACATTAAGGGTTTGTTTAAATTATATCCTTCCACTACTTCCTTTCACACTGAGCCTTCCGATATCCAGGTCGATCGTTGACTACTTACTTAATATTAAAAATAAGTTCTCCTACAGGGCTACTACTAACCTATTTTTTCCATTCTTACGAGAAGCCTTTTCAGCTGAAGAAGCGATCTATTTTAATAGGAATGATAGCTTTATAAGCTTTTATAATGATTTCAGTAAAGTAAACTGAAAGAATGACTTACAAAATATTTCCCTTCTATTGAAAACTTGTAATAATGCACCTAATTTCACCCCGGATGAGGATGGAAATCAATGACAAAGTGGGATCTTTACAGTTGGAAGGAAAATACTGATTATAAAAAAGGGCTACACCAATTTAATGGTGCAGCCCTTTCAAAAAAAATTAATTTTATTAAGCTTCTACTTCTTCTTGTTTCGAAGCTAATAATTTATCGTATTCTTCCTGAGAACCAACGATGATTCTTTCGTAACCACGTACACCAGTACCTGAAGGGATTAAGTGACCAACGATCACGTTTTCTTTCAAGCCTAACATATTATCGCGTTTACCTGCAATAGCTGCCTCATTTAATACTTTCGTAGTTTCCTGGAACGAAGCCGCAGAAATGAACGATTTAGTACCTAATGATGCACGTGTAATACCTTGTAAGATAGAACTTGCAGTTGCTGGTCTTGCATCTCTAACCGTGATCTGTTTTAAATCTTTACGTTTTAATTGAGAATTTTCGTCTCTTAATTTACGTAATGAAACAATCTGACCTGGTTTGATTTCTGTCGAATCACCTGCATCTTCAACCACTTTCTTGTCGTACATCGCATCGTTCTCGTCAGCAAAATCCCAACGGTCAACAGCATTGTTTTCTAAGAAAATAGTATCACCCGGATCTTCAATGTGAACTTTCTGCATCATCTGGTGAACAATTACCTCGAAGTGCTTATCGTTAATTTTCACACCTTGTAAACGGTAAACCTCTTGAATACCATTTACTAAGTATTCCTGAACCGCTGCAGGGCCTTTAATTGATAAGATATCCGCAGGAGAAATTGAACCATCTGATAACGGCATACCCGCTTTCACAAAGTCATTATCCTGTACAAGGATGTGTTTAGACAATGGAACCAGGTATTTTTTAACTTCACCATCTTTCGATTCGATTGTGATTTCACGGTTACCACGTTTAACTCCACCTAAAGTTACCACACCATCAATCTCAGTTACTACAGCTGGGTTAGATGGGTTACGTGCTTCAAATAATTCCGTTACACGAGGTAAACCACCTGTAATATCCCGGGTTTTACCAGTTGCACGAGGAATCTTAGCGATAATCTGACCAGTTTGGATGGCTTCACCTTCATCAACTGAAACGTGGGCACCCACCGGAATGTTATAACCTTTGATGAATTCACCTTTCTTATCAACAATCTGAACCGAAGGGTTTTTAGTTTTATCACGTGTATCGATAATTACTTTTTCACGGTGACCAGTTTGCTCATCTGATTCTTCACGGAAGGTTACACCTTCAATAATGGCATCAAAGTGCGCTTTACCGGCAAATTCTGATAGAATAACCGCGTTGTACGGATCCCATGAACAGATTTTATCACCTTTAGAAAGTTTATCACCTTCTTTTACGAACAAGAATGCGCCGTAAGGAATGTTGTTGGTTACAATGATACGTCCGGTTCCAGGCTCAACAATTTTGAACTCACCTGAACGACCTAATACTACCTGAACTGTTCCTTCTTCTGTTTGTGTATCAACAGTACGGATATTTTCGAATTCGATTACACCATCAAACTTAGCTACGATGTTAGATTCTGCAGCAATGTTTGATGCAGTACCACCCACGTGGAAAGTACGAAGTGTTAACTGTGTACCCGGCTCACCGATTGATTGTGCTGCAATTACACCAACTGCCTCACCTCTTTGAACGCGTTTACCAGATGCCAGGTTACGACCGTAACATAATGCACAAACACCACGTTTGTTCTCACAAGTTAATACCGAACGGATTTCGATACCTTCTAATGGAGACTCTTCGATCAGTTTAGCAACATCTTCGTTGATATCTTCGCCTGCACTTACTAACAATGTGTTATCCAAAGGATTATAAACATCATGTAATGAAGTACGGCCTAAAATCCTGTCGTATAATGGCTCAACAATATCTTCCTGATCTTTCAATGCAGTTGTGTACATACCTCTTAAAGTACCACAATCAACTGAGTTAACAATCATATCCTGTGCAACATCATGTAAACGACGGGTTAAGTAACCCGCATCAGCTGTTTTTAACGCCGTATCCGCCAAACCTTTACGCGCACCGTGAGTAGAGATAAAGTACTCTAATACCGATAAGCCTTCTTTAAAGTTTGATAAGATCGGGTTTTCAATGATATCACCACCTGAACCAGATTTTTGAGGTTTCGCCATCAAACCACGCATTCCGCAAAGCTGACGAATCTGCTCTTTAGATCCACGTGCACCTGAATCAAGCATCATGTAAACTGAGTTAAAACCTTGGTTATCTGAAGATAACTGAGTCATAACGAAAGTAGTTAACCTGTTGTTGATACGGGTCCAGATATCGATAATCTGGTTGTAACGCTCGTTGTTGGTAATGAAACCCATGTTATAGTTGTTTCTTACCTCTTCAACTTCAGCTGCTGCCTGTTCTAGTAAAGTGTGTTTTTCTACCGGAATGTTTACGTCTTGTAAGTTGAACGATAAACCTCCCTGGAATGCCATACGGAATCCTAATTCTTTGATATCATCTAAGAACTGAGAAGCACGTGCCATACCAGTCATTTTAACTACCTCACCGATAATATCTCTTAACGATTTTTTAGTTAATAACTCATTGATATAACCAACTTCTTCAGGAACCATTTGGTTGAATAATACTCTACCAACTGTTGTTTCAGTTAATTTATTAACGATCGATCCATCATTTTGCTTCACATTTACCCTTACTTTGATAAATGCATGCAAGTCTAATTCTTTCTCGTTATAAGCAATAATAACTTCTTCCGGAGAATAGAAATTCGAATCCTGTCCTTTTACAACTCTGGTTTCATCTGTTCTACGGCCTTTAGTAATATAGTAAAGACCCAAAACCATATCCTGTGATGGTACTGTAATTGGCGTACCATTTGCAGGGTTTAAGATGTTATGTGCGGCCAACATCAATACCTGGGCTTCCAAAATTGCTGCGTTACCTAAAGGTAAGTGGACAGCCATCTGGTCACCATCAAAATCGGCGTTGAATGCAGTACAAACTAACGGGTGTAACTGGATTGCTTTTCCTTCAATTAATTTTGGCTGGAAAGCCTGAATACCTAGTCTGTGTAGCGTAGGTGCACGGTTTAATAATACCGGGTGACCTTTTAATACATTTTCTAAGATATCCCAAACTAATGGATCTTTTCTATCAACGATTTTCTTAGCAGATTTAACTGTTTTTACCACACCACGCTCAATCATCTTACGAATAATGAACGGTTTGTAAAGCTCAGCAGCCATATCTTTAGGAATACCGCACTCGTGTAATTTAAGGCTAGGCCCTACAACAATTACCGAACGAGCTGAATAATCCACACGTTTACCTAATAAATTCTGACGGAAACGACCTTGTTTACCTTTCAGGATATCTGAAAGTGATTTCAAAGCACGGTTACCTTCAGTTTTTACCGCGTTAACTTTACGTGAGTTATCGAATAACGAATCTACAGCTTCCTGCAACATACGTTTCTCGTTACGTAAAATTACCTCTGGTGCTTTAATCTCGATCAAACGTTTTAAACGGTTGTTACGGATAATTACACGACGGTATAAATCATTTAAATCGGAAGTAGCGAAACGACCACCTTCTAATGGCACTAACGGACGTAGTTCTGGTGGAATAACCGGAACGATTTTAACAATCATCCACTCAGGGCGATTCTCAATACGTGTATTAGCACCACGGAAAGCTTCAACAACCTGAAGACGTTTTAAAGCCTCATTTTTACGTTGCTGAGAAGTTTCGTTAGCTGCCTGGTGACGTAAATCATAAGATAAAGTATCTAAATCAATACGTTTTAATAAATCTTCTAATGCTTCAGCACCCATTTTGGCGATGAATTTATTAGGATCTTTATCATCTAAGTATTGGTTTTCTTTAGGTAATTTATCTAAGATATCTAAATATTCTTCTTCCGTTAAGAAGTCCATATAGTTGATACCTTCTTCAGCCATTAAGCCTGATTGAATAACTACGTAACGCTCGTAATAGATAATTAAATCTAATTTTTTAGTAGGTAAACCTAATAAATAACCGATTTTGTTTGGTAAAGAGCGGAAGTACCAGATGTGTGCAACAGGAACCACTAAAGCAATGTGTCCCATACGCTCACGACGTACTTTTTTCTCCGTTACTTCAACGCCACAACGATCGCAAACAATACCTTTATAACGGATACGTTTGTATTTACCGCAATGACATTCGTAATCTTTTACCGGACCAAAAATACGCTCACAGAACAAACCATCACGCTCAGGTTTGTAAGTACGGTAGTTAATGGTTTCTGGTTTCAACACCTCACCGCTTGAGCGTTCCAAAATAATTTCTGGAGACGATAAGCTAATCGTGATTGATGTGAAATTGCTTTTTAATTTATTATCCTTTTTGTAAGACATATCTTTTTGTTTTTAGTAGCAAGTACTTAGTATCAAGTATCGAGATTGAATTAACCTTCTTGATACTCGATACTTTATACTTAATACTTAGTCTAACGTAATATCTAAACCTAATCCGCGTAACTCATGTACCAATACGTTGAACGATTCTGGTACACCTGGCGTTGGTAGGTTTTCACCTTTAACAATGGCTTCGTAAGTTTTGGCTCTTCCGATTACATCATCAGATTTAACGGTTAAGATCTCCTGAAGAATATTAGCTGCACCAAATGCCTCTAATGCCCAAACCTCCATCTCACCAAAACGCTGACCACCGAACTGGGCTTTACCACCCAATGGTTGTTGTGTAATTAATGAGTATGGTCCGATTGAACGGGCGTGCATCTTATCATCAACCATGTGACCTAATTTCAACATGTAGATAATACCTACAGTTGTAGTCTGATCGAAACGCTCACCTGTTAAACCATTGTATAAGTAGGTTTTTCCTGAAGCAGGAACTCCTGCTTTAGCGATCCATTCTTCTACTTCTTGGTGGGTAGCTCCATCAAAAATCGGTGTCGCAAATTTAACACCTAATTCCTGGCCTGCCCAAGCTAAAATAGTTTCGTAGATCTGACCAAGGTTCATACGTGAAGGTACACCCAGTGGGTTCAACACGATATCAACCGGAGTACCATCAGCTAAGAAAGGCATATCTTCATCACGTACAATACGTGCAACAATACCTTTGTTACCGTGGCGACCCGCCATTTTATCACCTACTTTTAATTTACGTTTTTTAGCTACATAAACTTTTGCCATCTGTACGATTCCTGAAGGAAGCTCATCACCTACACTGATCGCGAATTTATCGCGTTTGTAAGCACCAAGTTCTTCGTTAACACGGATACCGTAGTTGTGAAGCAACATTTTAATCATCTCGTTTTTATCATCATCAGTAGTCCATTTGTTAGGGCTAATGTGATTATAATCAAGTTCAGCTAAAATTTTCTGAGTAAATTTAGCGCCTTTAGCAACTAATAATTCTTTGTAAATGTTAAATACACCCTGAGATGTTTTTCCGTTTACAATGGTGAATAATTTGTCTACTAATTCTGCTTTTAATTTCTCAGTGATATTGTTATATCCTTTGTCTAATTTCTCAATTGCCGATTTTTCTTCAGCTTTTGTAGTTTTTTTAGCACGGCTGAATAATTTAGTATCAATTACTACACCCTGGATTGAAGGAGGAGTTTTTAAAGACGCATCTTTAACATCACCTGCTTTATCACCAAAAATTGCACGTAGTAATTTCTCTTCCGGTGAAGGATCAGATTCTCCTTTTGGAGTGATCTTACCAATTAAAATATCACCTTCTTTTACATCAGCACCAATACGGATAATACCGTTTTCATCAAGGTCTTTAGTAGCCTCTTCAGAAACGTTCGGAATATCTGGTGTTAATTCCTCTTCTCCACGTTTAGTATCACGTACTTCTAATTCAAACTCTTCAATATGCAATGAAGTGAAAACGTCATCACGAACAATACGCTCGTTAATTACAATCGCATCCTCAAAGTTGAAACCTTGCCAAGGCATGAATGCCACTTTTAAGTTTCTACCTAATGCCAATTCACCATTTTCAGTTGCATAACCTTCGCAAAGCACTTGTCCTTTAGTAACTTTCTGACCTTTCTTAACGATTGGTTTTAAGTTGATACAAGTATTCTGGTTGGTTTTTTTGAATTTAATTAAACGGTAAGTTTTGCTATCACCTTCAAATGAAACCAAACGATCATCTTCGTTACGCTCATATTTAATGGTAATTTCGTTAGCATCAACATACTCTACAACACCGTCACCTTCTGCGTTGATCAAAGTTCTTGAATCACGTGCAACGCGACCTTCTAAACCTGTACCTACAATTGGTGCTTCAGGACGCAACAATGGTACGGCCTGACGTTGCATGTTCGATCCCATCAAAGCCCTGTTCGCATCATCATGTTCTAAGAACGGAATTAACGAAGCAGCGATTGAAGTAATCTGGTTAGGCGCAACGTCCATTAAGTCTAATTTCTCAGGCTCAATAATCGGGAAGTCACCCTCATAACGCGCTTTAACACGTGGCGTGGTAAAGTTACCTTTATCATCATACTCTGCATTAGCCTGAGCAATGGTTTTACCATCTTCATCTTCTGCAGATAAATAAATAACGTCTGAATCAACAACTACTTTACCATCTTCAACACGTTTGTATGGTGTTTCAATGAAACCTAAATTGTTGATTTTTGCATGCACACAAAGTGATGAAATCAAACCAATGTTTGGTCCCTCTGGAGTTTCAATAGTACATAAACGACCATAGTGAGTATAGTGAACGTCACGTACCTCGAAACCGGCACGCTCACGTGATAAACCACCTGGACCTAAAGCCGATAAACGGCGTTTGTGAGTGATCTCTGCTAATGGATTCGTTTGATCCATGAACTGAGATAACTGGTTAGTACCAAAGAAAGAGTTGATCACTGATGATAACGTACGTGCGTTAATCAAATCAGTTGGGGTAAACACCTCGTTATCGCGAATATTCATACGCTCACGGATTGTTCTGGCCATACGGGCTAAACCAACACCAAATTGTGCGTACAATTGCTCACCTACCGTACGTACACGACGGTTAGACAAGTGATCGATATCATCCACCTCTTCTTTTGAGTTGATCAATTTGATCAGGTATTTCACAATTGCAATAATATCTGCTTTTGTTAATACTTTAACCTCATCAGGGGTATTCATTTTTAATTTACGGTTGATGCGGTAACGACCAACATCTCCTAAATCGTAACGTTTATCCGAGAAGAATAAACGATCAATGATACCACGGGCTGTTTCCTCATCAGGTGGTTCTGCGTTACGCAAAGCACGATAGATGTTTTCTACAGCTTCTTTTTCTGAGTTTGATGTATCTTTCTGTAATGTATTATATATAATGGTATAATCTGCCTGACTTGCGCCATCTTCTTTTGATAAGATGATGCTTTTTACGCCAGCTTCGATAACCATATCAATGTGTTCGTCTTCTAAAACGGTTTCTCTTTCAAGAATCACTTCATTACGGTCGATAGAAACTACCTCACC
>Ga0190271_10000032_pt1 | contig 91649 bp, 73 predicted proteins | sample Popmic356T_FD_133747 | JGI IMG/M metagenome (GOLD analysis project Ga0190271, IMG submission 133747) | Populus adjacent soil microbial communities from riparian zone of Weber River, Utah, USA - 356 T | ecosystem: Environmental > Terrestrial > Soil > Riparian zone | place: USA: Utah | collected...
ATTGTTTACTGATAGAACTGTTTTCCTGAGTGAAAGCATTAAAGATATGCTGCTGTTTTTCTACAGGAATACCAATTCCTGTATCCCTTACTGAGAATCGTAATGTTATATTTTTATCGTCTAGATTCAGTTTTTCTACTTTAAGTTCTATCTCACCTTGTTCTGTAAATTTTACAGCATTGCCGAGTAGGTTGATCAAAATCTGTTTCAATCGTGTTTCATCGAGCCAGATTATATCAGGTAATCCCGGCTCAATATTTAAAAGAAGTTCTATATTTTTTTTCTGAGACTGATAAAGAATTGCATTGATAACCTGGCTAACCATGTCGTAAACATTGGCTTTCTCTATCAAAAGGTCCATTTTCCCAGATTCAATTTTAGAGAAATCAAGAATGTCACTGATAATGTTCAGCAGGTTTTCTCCTGACTCATTAATGTAATTGAGATACTGCGTTTGTACCTCATTTAATGGTGTTTGAAGCAAAAGATCAGAAAACCCGATGACCCCGTTTAAAGGAGTTCTTATCTCATGGCTCATATTGGCTAAAAATTCAGACTTGGTTTTATTGGCAATATCTGCCATCTCCTTTGCATTTTTAAGTTCTTCATTGATTTTTACCGACTCCGTAATGTTTTGTGCAGAAATAATAATTCCACCCGTAACCTCATCTGACAGATACCAGGGACTTACCACAATATTATAATGCTGTATTCCTTCTTTATTAGGAACTTCTAAAGCCATGTTACTATTTATGTAAGCTTTACCTCCGAGTGCATCTCTATATATTTTCTTCCTTTCATCCGGTACATTGGGTGAAACAGTAAACATATTTTTTCCTATAAGATCTGTATCATGCATCTGGAACTCATTTTTCCAGCTGCTGCTTACCGAAAGATAGTTGAGGTCTTTATCGAACATTGCTACTGCGGTAGGAACATATGTTACAAATGACTGTAGCATTGCTTCTTGTTTGGCCAGTTCTATATAAATGTTTTTGAAGGTATCAATATCCTGGATGATACCGAACATTTTTGTACAGACGCCATCTTCGAATTCGGGTATTCCTTTCACCCTCACCCATATTGTCACTCCATCATTACGTATAAGCTGAAATTCTTCATCATATGGTATTCCTTCCCGCACAGCCCGCTCAAATAATGATTCTACTTTTTTTCTGCTTTCTGCACTGTAAAATCCTAATGCATTTTCAAAATCAGGCTGAAATGCCTGGTCTATTTTATGTATTTCTTTAGTAGATTGCGACCAGAAAACAGTATTGGTTTTAAGATTGATTTCCCAACCTCCGACCTGTGCTACCGCACTTGTCTGTTCTAAAATTTTCTTAGTGTACAGTAAATCCTTTTCAAGAGACATTCTTTCTGTAACATTTAAAGCTGTACTTACAACGTATGGCATTCCCTGTGGGTCAGTTTCTACCAGATTATGATACATCCAGATCATTTCTTCTCCTTCCTTAGATTTTAGGATCATAGTTCCAAGATCTTCTTTATTGCTATTGATCCTTTCAAGATACTGAGCAAGTGAAGGCCAGTTCTTTTGGGGAACGAGGTCTTTTAAATTCAATTTTTTGACTTCTTCTGCCGAATATTGAAGTGTTTTTCTTCCTTTTTCATTAACTGAAAGGATATTTCCTTGCATATCATGCATGCTCATTAAGCCAATCGCATTTTCAAAAAAGCTTCTAAAGCGGCGTTCTGAACTTTCAAGTTTTTGTTTTTCTTCGATCTGTTGGGTGATATTGATGCCGAAGCAGAAAATCTCAGAATTGTTTTGGTTCTGTTTTAAAGACCACTCTACTATAATCGCTGAACCATCACTGATTTTTGTGGAAGTAGAAAATGTAACTTCCTCCTGAACATCAGGCAGCCTTTTTATGAGTAATTGCAATTCATTATTATGTTCACCTAAAACGTTTAAAAAATTCTGATCGGGAGTTTTTGTTTTATTAAACAAGAAAACCTTTTCGAAGGCAGGATTAACATCCTTGAGCATAAAGTTCTTATCCAGAACACAAATCAGATTATTGGAAATATTGAAGATTTGCTGAAAGTATTCCGCTTCAATCTCTTTTCTTTTTCCCGTCAGCAGATTGGTAACAGCACTTCCAATTTTTTGCAGAGCAGTCACTTGCTTTTGTGTCAAGGTTTTAGGTTCATAGTCAATAACGCATAGTGTTCCTAATGTAAATCCTTCATCATCTATCAGAGGAATTCCTGCATAAAAGCGAATTCCTCCTGCTAATATCAGGGGATTATCGAATGATCTTTCGTCTGCTAATGTATCATTGATGATTACAACATCACCACTTGCAATCGTATATTGACATAAAGTACTTTTTCTGTCTACAGAATCAAAATCAAGGCCTATGCAACTTTGGATCACCTGCGTTTCACTTTCCATCATAGCGATAAGAGCAGCCGGACAATCGGCAATAAGTGCAGCTGTTTCTGCAAAAATATCTAACTGTGGATCTTTTTTCAACTGTAAAAGGTCAAAAAACTTAAGCTTATTAATTCGTCCGTCTTCGTTAGCAGGAACAGGGTATTTATCCATATAGTAGCGTATTCTTTTAGAAATGATATTAGTTTTCTTAGGCTTAGAACTTAATTATTAACTAATATTTGATGATGTAAATAAAATTCCAAATTACAAATTATTTACACTTAACGGTAACTCTTTATTCCAGTAGTATTCCATGCTTTAATTGTTCAATGGCCGTACTTCGGAGACGATAGTAATGATTGAATTTCATAACACAACAATTATTTCATATTCCTTTTCTAATCTTCAAATTTTGTAGTTTAAGCATTACACCAGTTTTGGCATATTTGATGGAGTTGTTGATCAGGTTGAGGACGATTTTTTCAATCACTTGTCTGTCGAACCAGATATCGGCAGAAAGATTTTCTTTTTCTATCGTAAAATTGATCGACTTTTCGGTCGACATTTCCGAAAACTCTTCGGCTACTTCATCAATAAAAAGATTTAGGTTCCATTTACTACATAAGCTTCAAAGCACCTGGTGCTGTTTTTCTGAAATCCATTAATTCGCTAATGAGTCTTAGTAAACGGTAGGCATTGTAATAGCTTTGGCAACTTTCCTACCTATCTTCTTTCAGAACACGCTCAAGCGGTCCTAAAATATCGCGATTTGTATCTTATATGTTACGTTCATACAGCTTCTGTTAGTTGTTTTATTATATTAAAAATACTACATTAGATCTTCTAAATAATACAAAACATCTTCTCAAATATGCTCTCTTATCTAAACAATTCAGCCGTGTATCTACAGCGCGCTATCTGGGTCCCGCAATACTACTATGTGAATGATTTTAATCACTCGCTAAAGGATTTAATTCTCTCTGCTAATCCTATGGCGAGGAATGGGAGTTGCTATAGCCGAAAAAGATCGTTCTGTTTCGTGAATGACTTAACGGCTTAACGATTACAGTATACAGTATTATACACGCGGTCTGGTTTGAAAGAAGCTTGGGCTGTCCAAATATCTTAATGTCTATCTATAGGATTTTTTAAGTTCATTTTTTCTGGATATTCAGAGGGCATGGACATCTATATTATAAAATTTTAACCTCTAAAAATAATACCATGCAAAACAATTTTGAAAGATTTTTAAAGCCTGTGTTTCAGTTGGCCGAAAGCAACCGGACGGCGTCTGTAATGAGGTCTCAGGGAATTAAAAGTTTCCAGGCAGTTGAAACAGGTAGTTCTTCAGATCTGCAAGATCCTAAAGACCTGAAAGTCGAAATTCCATATGAATTTAATGCCAAGGATTATCTCTCGTTTCTGCTTTATATCAATGCTGAAATTGAACATGGATTGATGCTGCAGTACCTATATGCGGGCTATAGTATCGGAGGCTCGAAAATACCTGAGGAATATCAGCAAAAGGTGAAAGGGTGGCAGGACATCATCCTTGGGATCGCTAAGGAAGAAATGGGACATTTTATTTCTGTTCAGAATGTATTGAAGCTTATCGGTGCACCCTTAAACTTCGGCCGGATGGATTATCCCTGGGATACGCCGTTCTATCCATTCCCATTTAAGCTGGAGCGACTTACCTTAGATTCACTGGCCAAATACGTCTATGCAGAATCTCCTGAGGAATGGATCAACAGTGATGATCCGATTGCTAAAGAGGTGAAGGCAAAAGTATATAAGGATACAACCGATCCACACCGTGTAGGTGCACTGTTTGCAGTGATCCTAAGCCTGATCAATGATAGTGAGCAGATTCCTGATGATCTTTTTCAGGCAAATACCTATCCCTTTCAGGCAAAATTTGATGAGTGGGGACGCGGTTATACTGGAGGGCAAAGGGGTAGTTCGCACTCGGGCCCGAAGGGAGCACCTGATGTGCTTGTTGCTCCTCTGACCTGTAGGGATGATGCCTATGCTGCTCTATTGGAAATATCCGAACAGGGTGAGGCACCTACTACCGAAGAAAACGCGGGTAAGCCTTCACACTTTGAACGTTTCTTATTTGTTTACAAAGAGCTACGTGAACTGGAAAATGAAATAGGTGGTTTATGGGAACCCTCAAGGAATGTGGCCACTAATCCTTTTATCGCAGAGCGGGAATCTGATGATAGTTTAGAATCGTCTAAGAACGTCGGTACAGATTATCAGAAGGATGCGATAACCAATCCTGAAGCCAGGGCGTGGGCCCATCTTTTTAATGTGCGTTACAGGATGTTGCTGAATTATCTTGCCCACAGTTTTCTATTGGATAACGGTTTTAACAATAACGGCGCTACCTCTCCAAGAGCTACGATCATCAATGCCACCTTTGGTGAAATGTACAACTTAAGGAGTATATCCAACGTACTCGTTCAGACGCCACTGAATCCACCTGGAACGGATGATAAAATGGCAGGGCCACCTTTTAGTATTCCTTATACACTTGATTTGCCGATGGGAGAGGCGAACCGATGGCGTGAACATCAGGACCTGATTGATGCAAGTGAAACCATTATCGTGAGTCTTTTGCCATATGTTTCGCCTCCAAACCTTAAATATCTCCATGTGTTAAGGGAAGCCGACCAGGGACTTTCTGCAATTATAAAAGAACTTATTTCTACCTCTAAATAATAACCTAAATTTTATTGTTATGAAAATTTTAGCGCTTCGCATTCTTCCTCCGATCGCCATCGGCCGTTTAGGCTCTTCTAAAGTTCCCCTTTCCGCATACGATCTGGGCCTTTCGCAGGAAAAGCCGCTCGACTTCAGAAATATTCTCCCAAAACAGACTTTTAGCGTTGATCCCGTTTCAGGAAAGATTACAGGTGAACTGCCCAAACAGATTAGTTTTAAAGATGTACCTTCCAAAGGTTCGAAAGAAGGCAAGATCCATCCGGTTGCTCCCTTTCTTGAAGTTTTTGCACTTACTGATGAAGATGGAGACAAGCTTGTGCCCTTAACTGAAACCTTGCTTGCAAAAGCTGGAATGAGCTTAGGGGATATCACCTGGGATGTTGAGGTGGGGAATATTAAGATTTATAGAAGGACCGGAAAAGAAGGGGATAAGATCTATGCAAAGGTTTTTGGTATCAATAGCCATGCTGCCCAGCCGTTGCTAGGTAAGAGTGAAAACTTCCTTCCCGGAAAAACCTTGCCATTGGGATCGGTACAGTTTATTTCGCCTACAGATGAATTCCCGGAAATTAGATTCCGTTTTACCCCTGGGGCTGGAAAAGTATATGGTTCCAGTCGTTTTAGAAATGAAAGCGCAACAAAGCTGGACCAACCGGATCCGATCATCACTTCTGACGATCTTGTGATCTACGATAAAGATAAAGGCTGGAGGGGATATTGTGAAAAAGGTGTAGGTGAACCCACCTATACCAACCCTGCACAGATATTTGCAGGCTATTATCTTGACAATAATGATAGGATCAGCTGGGGTTACCTGGATGATGAATGTGATGGTTTTGTTTCCGTTCACTTAAAGGATAAAGACCATACGCTCACCGCAAGGGCACATATAAGTGCAGGCCCTCCTGCATTTGCACCCGATACGTTACCGGTGCGTGTGGTTTCTGACGAGCTCGAACAGATCCTGCTCGGACCTGAAGTTAAGGGTGAAGTTGATATTGAAGAGGCGGAAGAAATTGTAAGACGGGCGCTGGAAACGATCAGGCTGATGAATACCTGTGTGATGAACGGGAATTCTTTTGAGGGCATACAAAATGCTGCAAGTACAATGGTGAGGCAGAATACCAATGATTTTGGGCGTCTTTACGAGCCAATCATGGCCACATCGATTGTAGATAACCTTGCTTTGCGCGCACTCCATGAAAGGGTGTTCGGTGGACTCAGTACCGGCGCTGCAGCGTGGTTTGCCGATGCGCTGCGCCGTCCTGAAGAAATCGGTGACCTCTCAAGCGCAACATTGCGTAAGATGCCGGCGCTCATGCGTGGAGCTGATGGGCGTTCGTTAACACTCACACACAGACAGATCAATTTAGTAATCCAGGCTGCTGCTGGCGCACTGTTCAAGGATAGCCAGCCAGCAGGAGAGGCAGATAGAACTCCTCTAAAAGATAAAGCCCTCCAGGCGGCTAACCTCACTGCGCAGCTACATTACCTTGGTGAGGGAAATCCTTTTTCTATTTTACCAAGGGCAGCGATTTCAAATTGTTTTCCAGGACTTGAATTTGATTTCAGGAATCTTTGGCGCCGTGCATTTAATGGAATTGTCCTAATTGAGAACAACAATTACGTTGTCGAAGCTGATCCGGCGTTCGAACACCTGAAAGACTGCCGCCTTGTTGCCATAGATCATAAGCCGACAATGGTTGCAACCTCTGGTCCGGTGTTTCCAGGAGGGGACAGCGTTCCCCTGATCACTGCAGCCAATCCGAACGGAGTTTCATTTATGGAGTGGTCAAATTCTATGGCGCAGGTCCTGCAAAAGCAAGGGCAGGAAGTGGTTTGCCATTTTACTGTCGGGCCTTCCAAAACAGAAGTTGTTGCTTTGGAAAAAGACCTTGATAACGAAAAACTTTATCAAAAGGTGAGCCTGAAAGTGAACCATTTCTTTGAGGCCGATACCAGTGTCTTTTCTGAAGAAATTATCAAACCGGGCGAAATGACCCAAGGGCTTTGTGCGCCATGGCAGAACGATTACCGTGAATGCGCCTGCTATTACTGGGCGGCCAGCCGACCGGATTTTGTAAATGTGGTACCTGATGAAAAAGGACTCAGTGCCGGCGACAATTGGATGGCGAAAAAAAGAACGGGCGAATATATACCGGATAACAGGACAGATTCGCGTCTATTGAGTTACGATGACCTGTTCAGGAACTGGGAGGGTGAGCTAAGCTTCATCATCAAAGGAAACGATGCCACCGGAACAGATCAGGAACAGTAGATATATCTATAAAAAAAGCAGATAATTATGTCAACGCTTATACAAACAGATTCTCCTGCAGGCAACATAGCCAACAGGATGGCGAAAAAAATTGCTGCCGAATCCGGGCCAGCCTCTCCACAGGTACATCTGGTTAGAGGTGGGCAGCAAACGCAGCTGTTGGTTACCAATGGGACAATGCTCTACCAAATTTCTTCTCAGACTGAGGAAGAGTTCCGTGTGCTCTTGGAATCAAAAGATGAAAAAAGCCTTAAAAACAAGCTGATGGATATGGGGCTTGATGCGCCGCCGAAAATAGATGACGAGCCATTGAAAAGCCCAAGAATTTATGCCCTTTCATTGGCCATAGCCCAAAAATGTAATATGGGCTGTACCTATTGTTATGCCGATCAAGGTGGCTTTGGTGGCGCGATGAAAAGCATGCCGCTTGATGTTGCCACAAGATCTATCGACTTGCTGCTTAAAGACTGTCCGGAAAATGGCAAGGTACAGCTCACTTTCCTTGGTGGGGAACCCTTGCTGAACCGCAAAGCCATAAGGGCCGCAACGGTATACGCAGCCGGGAAAGCGGCTGAAAAAAATATTAAAGTCGGGTTTTCCATTACCACCAACGGAACACTGCTGACCGTGGATGATGCCGTTTTTTTTGAAGAACATGCTTTCTCGGTTACGGTCAGCCTTGATGGGTTAAAGGAAAGTCATGATGCACAGCGACCATTGAAAGGCGGTTCGGGTACCTACGAGCAGATCATAGAAAACATCAGACCGTTGCTACAGATCCAACGAAAAATGCAGGTGTCGGCCAGGGTAACAGTTACCCCTGCTAACCTCAACCTGTTGGAAGTTCTTGAAGAGTTTGTCGAAATGGGCTTCCATAGTGTGGGTTTTTCTCCACTGCTGAATTCCAGCAACGGAAAAGGCGAAATGGATGAAAAAGATCTTGAGCAACTGCTTGGGGCTATGATTGCCTGTGGACTGCATTTTGAAAAGAAAGTACTCCAGGGCGAGCGTTACCCTTACCTTAATATGGTTAATGCCCTCAAAGAAATAGATAAAGGTACACACCGTCCATATCCATGTGGTGCGGGCGCAGGGTACATGGGGGTCTCTGCTGATGGAGAACTTGCCGCTTGCCACAGGTTTGTTAATGAACCGGGTGGACGTATGGGCGATATTGTAAACGGTATTGATGCAGAGCTGCAGAACGGCTGGCTGGAATCAAGGCACGTTCACCGGCAGTCTCCATGTAACCAATGCTGGGCCCGCTATCTCTGTGGAGGAGGTTGTCATCATGAAGTGCTCGATAAGGGAAGAAATGCCTGTAATTATATCCGGGGATGGCTGCATTATACTATTCAGGCCCATGAGCGCATTTCAAGGTTGGCGCCAGGCTGGTTCAGTTAAGCTATTTTTATGGCAAACATTGAACTATTTGATGCAGTAATCATAGGAGGAGGGCCTGCCGGAAGTTGTGCAGCTTTGCGGTTGCTTGAGCTTGGACACCGCGTGGCATTGGTTGAGCAATATATTTTTCCACGTCCGCAGATCGGGGAGTCGTTGTCTGCAGGCGTACGGAATATTTTTGATTATCTCGGTGCAGGCCATCTGCTAAACGGGCGTGGATATATCGATGGGCTGCCCGCTCAGGTGATCTGGGAGAATGCCAGAGAGAGGAAGGTTGAGCTTAGAAAGCACGGTGACAGCATTATGGTAGATAGGGGGAAACTAGATTACGATATGCTCCAGTTGGCGGTTTCAAGAGGGCTGGTTTTGTTCCAACCCGCAAAACCCGAAACTTTCAAGCAGGAAGGGGATTATTGGAAAGTGGTAATTAAGGTCGGAAATGAGCACCGGGAGCTCAGGACAGTTTTCGTGCTGGACTCAAGGGGTAGGAGTGGGAGCAAAATGATTGATAAAATTATTACGGCACCACCCATGGTTGCACTTTATGCAAACACAAGTAGGATTTCGATGCCGGCAAGTACCTTGATAGAGGCACAAGAAGACGGTTGGTTATGGGGATCACCTTTGCCAGGTAAAGGGTTTAGGATGATGGCTTTTTTTGCTCCAGAGGATCTTCGGAAAGGAAATGCTGACAAACTTTTTAGAAACAGGATATCTTCTTCGGTATTGTTCCATGACGGACTTAAAGATCTTGAGCCTTCTGGCACCAGAAGCTGCATGGTACTAAACTATAGTCACAATCAGCCATGGGACAACAATTACATCAGGATCGGGGAAGCTGCTTTTACGCTTGACCCCCTGTCTTCTACAGGTGTAGAAAAGGCTATGCGTTTTTCACTGCAAACGGTGATTGCTGTAAATACCATACTCAGCGCTGGCGATACCGAAATTTCCCGGACCTTTTTTGAAGATCATATAGCGGAGTCGATGGGTCAGCATCTAAAATGGACAAGTGCATATTACCAGAGTGCATGGCCCAAAAGCAACAACGTTTTTTGGAAAGAAAGATCAAAAGTGAATATCTCAGCCCAGGATACGCAAACTGCCTTCCACCAAAAACTTACGCTCAGGTTAGACAAAATCACTGCTAAAAAAAAGAACGATGCCATAGCTGGAGGAGTGTGGCCTGTGGAGGCGATAGATCAGTTTTGGTATAAAAAAATAAGGCTTTCACCTCAGCTTACCTATATTAAGACGATATGTGTAGAAAACGACCGGCTCCAGTTGAAGGACGCCGTTAAACATCCAGCTATTGATAGAGAAATAGCCTACATCGATAACCTGGCAATTTTTCCCTTGATCTGTGGAATACAGGGAACCGAAACTTTAGGGGAACTGATTTATTCCTGGAGTCAGAAAATATCCTTTGAAAAAGCCAGGAATATTACAGTCCGGCTGTGTAATCTTGGTCTAATGGAATTAAGCTAAGGGCTGTCGGATATTGTGGACGAGATCATAGTAATTATTACGGCACTGAAGTTTAGATAATTGATTGGAGGTTGAAAAGCAGACAATCTGAAAAAACAAACCTGCAGGAATAACTTAATAAAACTGCATAAAATATGGCTTAACGATGTCTATAAAGCAGGTTGATCCGTTATTAATCTCCAAAAAATACAAAAATGAAATGTTACAAGATGATTAAACATTAAATTTTAACAATATTTATAATTAAATTTAATAAAGCTGAATGCCTACAACTGGCCCGGGAAGAGAATTAAAAATGTTTTAGATGTCCGTAAATGCTATTTTGAAAATAAGAAATTCTAACATCAGAAAAGTAATTACATTATATACTATTACATCCTGCCGATTTTAAATAGATGCCAGTACAAGAAATGAAAAGAATTATATTTAAGTTTTGGTTAAAAAACATTTTAATAAGTATTGCTTTATTCATTACTTATAGAATAGTAATTGCAGAAACAGATCACGCTGATGGTAATTTTCTTGATTGGATTTTACAAATTTTAGATATACTATTGAACTTAGTGTATTCATTGATATATCTAATTGCAATGGTTTTTTGTTCGTTTGCAATTTTTCTAAATCTGATAGATAAAATTAGAAATAATCTTTATCTATCATTATTAACATTTTTAGGAATCCCCTTATTTTATGTTATTTTTATCATTATAGTCATATTAACTGACAATCTTTTATACAAAAATACTGTTACTGTATTCAGAAATATTTTAGTTTTTTCAATAATTTATCTCTTTTTTACAACTTTAGAATTTTTAATATTCAGAAAAAGAATTAATAAATTTCGAACTGAATGACAAAAACTAAGGTTTTTGAGTCAGGCGGGCTGATTGCAAAATTTAACAGTAATTTTTCGATCAAACCATAGCTTTTGTGCTATGATTGTCCGCTCCAAAGTAAAGGCCCGAAACGTTGGCTGATGTTATAAAAATATGAGACCTGAAAAAGAATTTGCTATTACAGCTTGTAAAGAATTAGAAGAGAAATTGTCTATGTACGGTTTTAAAACTTTATCTAAAGGATTACTTTTTAAGCGAAAACTTAACCGTGACATTATACAAGAAATTGCTTTCCAAATAACTTCCCATTTTGATATTATTGTTCATATATCAGTAACATCTGAAATAGTAAAACAATGGAATAAAGACAACTTTGAAGACGAAAGTGGTATTATGGTAACAAAACAATTAGGATATTTAACACCATTCCAAAATTGGAAAACTTGGAATATTATGAAATCTGAAATTGCAAAAAAGCAATTTAAGGAAGAATTCTTATATCAAATAGAAGAATACATATTACCATTTTTTGAAAAGTTTAATAATATCAATTTACTTATTGAAGAGCTTATAGAAAATAATGGTTCTTGGACAAATTATGATAAAAAAGCGCAAGTATTGCCAATAGAAACAGTTTTAAGTTATAAAACTGTTGAAGATGGACAGCGTTTACTCAATAACTTCCTAAAAGAGAACGTTACATACCTTAAACAAATTAGGAAACATAAATTGCACGAAATGATAGAATTTAATTTTACATATTCAGAATTTTTTGGAGCAATTGAATTTAAAAAAGCATCCAAAAAAGGATTAACATTAAATGAAATCAGCTAATAAGGATTTTTCCTCAGGCCGGCTGAATGCAAAATTCAACGGTAGTTTTTCTAATTTAACTTTAATAATAATATCGACTATTGTACTTCGATTTGACTTCGTAGAACTTAAGTCTCCCATCCGGAACAAAGCCCCAAAACGTTGTATGCTATACTAAAAGATCGCAATAGACGAACACACCTAAATAAAAGCAAAAAATGAACGAACTAATAATAATTGCTTCCTATATTTAATAATTATAATTTTCCCATTTACATCTGTCTCTTGTCAAACCAAAAAAGAAAAAGATTTTGTGCAATTTGTTGTGCAACCTGTAGCAGAAATTGGAAAATCTATTGATTTTACTATTCATTTCGAAGAAAAGCCAGATAGTATTTGGAGTAGTAATACGGAAATTAATGGCTTGGAATTGACCCATAAATTAGATGGGACATTATCAATAAATGAGATTGAATTGACGGGTGACAACGATAAAGTCATTAAGACATTTTATTCTTCTTATACCTATGCAAAACCTACAAAACTTGGTAAAATTGAATTCCCTATTTTATCGGTAAGATATAAAGGGAAAGTATATAAAACTTCGCCGTTTTCTATTAATGTGGTGGATAAAATTAAAATCGACCACGATGCCGTACAAGTAATTTGGTCCACCAAAAAAATAATATATAATGAAACAGACACCATCAAAATCAGTCTTTACGAATATTCAAAATTTTCACAAACAGAAAGAACACATCATTCTCCTAAAAACCTTTCGCTGACAGGAAAGGAAGACAAAATAAATGTTAGTGCTAAAGAAACCATCGACAATATTGCAGGAATAGATGATTTTGAAAAATTGATTGACCAAAAATTCGAAATTGTAAATGTTGATTGGAATATGTTAAATGGCAGAAAATCAATGGAAAAAGTAGAGAATGAACTTTTTATTAAAACGTTAATTTTAGAATTAAGTCTTCTATCAAAATCAAAGGGAACATTTCAAATAGGACCAAGTAATTACGATTTTTTCATCCACAAAAGTAATACGGACTATTTCAATAAATTTGTTCCTAATGACAAAGGAAGTTATAACGTAACTGAAGATGGTTCGACAAGATTAAAAATAAAATCGAATACATTAACAATCAAAATAGAATAAGGCACAATATACAACAAGGGTTTTGCATCAGATGGTTTGATTGCAAAATTCAACGGTCGTTTTTCATTTGAACTTTAGTAATAATATCAACATTTGTGATTCGATTTATCGCCCGAAAGCAAAGCCTAAATCGTTGGTGGTAATTCTCTTACCGACCGCATCTAACAAAATAACGGAGAAATAATAATGAAAATATACAGACTGCTTTTCTTTTTAAACTTTGCACTTCTTTTCACGGGTTGTAATGGACAAAATAAAAACACAAAATCAGAAAAAGATATTTATGCAATCGGAAACTTAATAAAGCATTTCACTAAAGAGCCACATTACGGAGCAACTATTTACACGAATAATTGCTCGTTTGAAATTCTAATTAACGATATCCCAATTATTAAATACAAAGATAATTCTGGAGGAGGTTTGGCAGGTTCGTATTTCCCTCTTAATTGGGATATTACTAAAGCTGGAAAACAAAAAATAACTGTTCGTTTATCTCCAGGCTTCAATCAAACTACCAAGTCAATGTATCCAACTTTAATGAAAAATTTGGGTGTTAAAATTGAAATTGTAAAAACATACATCGTAAATAAAAGTTGGGGGGATGAAGAAGAAGTGAAAAATTACACAACGCCTCAAAATATAATACAGGGTAAAGAAGTAGCAACTTTTGATGGAAAAGATTATTTTGAAGACAGTTTTGAATTTAATGCAGATGTTCCCTATCACATCAATAATTTGGATAATGCAGAAGTTTTAAACACCACGGATAAAGGCAAATTACAAGCTTTGGAAAAGGAAGTGGTATCAAAATATAATGAAATAAGACACCTATATTTAAAAGGTACAAAAGATGATTTAGCAGATGCTTTTTATAACACAGAGAAAAGATTTTCCCAGCAATTATATCAATCTTCAGCTGAAATTAAATACCGATGGGATAACGATTATCAATTCAGAACTGATGCCAATTTAGATTTTTTTGATTTGAAGCCCATAGAAAAATACAAAATGACTTTTTATGCCAACGGAAAAATAGTTTGTTTAGAAAAAATAAATAATGAAAAATCTGCGTTATGGGGAGGCTTTAAACGAAAAGATAAAGATGTTGGGACTACGACGTACATTCAACTCTACCTTTATAGACCAAAAAACAGCAATAAACTCGAAGTGTATTAAAATTCACTTTCGTCGATCTTCTGTTTTTAATCCTTGCCTTGTAAGCTCTTTTCGCACAATTATCACCACAATACTTGGTAACTGTGGTTTTGGCAACGTTCATGCCCGCAATGCTGGCAAATTCTTGTAATCTTATATTCGAACCCATAAAGCTGTTGGCAACAGCAGAAGCTTTTCCAAAAGACGTATTGCTTATATCTAACCGAAAACTTAAAGATATATTAAGATGAAAACTGCAAAGAACAAAATCCATTTTACGGATAATTCCCTGATCAATGCCACAAATCCCATTAGCGTTAACCTGATAGGAGCAGGGGGAACAGGTTCAAAAGTGCTGACCGCCCTGATGGAAATGAATTACAGCCTCAATGAGTTGGGACATGCTGGATTAGCCGTTCGGTTATGGGATGATGATATTATTTCGGATGCCAATTTAGGCAGAAAGCGTTTTGCCGAATGTGCAACAGGGCTGTATAAATCTGTTACATTGATCAATCTGGCAAACAGATGGTCAGGAACCAACTGGAAAGCGGAATGCAGAAAGTTTGCCAAAAAGCGTTTTAGGTAAATTACCGGATCACGCTTCTGCGAGCATTTATATTTCTTGTGTAGATACGGTTGCTGTACGATTTGAGATTGCCGAGATTATACAGGAGATTTCCTATGGCAGGTTCTACCATAACCAACCAAAATACTGGATGGATTTTGGCAATAGCAAAAATACGGGGCAGGTACTCCTGTCAACGGTAGGAGAAATTAAACAGCAAAAATCTGAACAATATGAAACCGTTGCTCAGCTTCCATTGGTAACCGAAGAGTTTGGCGACTTTCTCAGTCAGTCGGAAATAACTGATGATACACCAAGCTGTTCATTAGCTTAAGCTTTGGAAAAGCAGGGTTTGTTTATCAATTCTACACTGGCACAGATGGGATACTGAATTGGTTAGATGTTTAGCCTGGGAAATGATAAATCGTTAACTTTAGTAAAAAAAAACAATGGTCGCCAAAGACGAACGGAGCAAGGTGGGAGCTTATGGAAGAGGGAATATTTTCGGACAAGGGAGATGCAGGATATAAAATTATTTAGATTTATGGTGATGTGTTAGTCACTTTTTGGAAATAGCAATGGGATAGGATACATAATGACACAGATGATATGAAAGCAATAGATAAATCAGCCAATAATGAAACTAAATAATAATAAATTTTCTACAGTAATCAAAGCGCTTATATTAGCTAATACGTTAGTAAGTTGTAATTCAAATAGCCAAAACATGCAGGAAAATAATAAAGAGGTTGACAAGTTTAATTCCTCGGAACTATATCCAAATAATAAAGTTGCATTTACTAAAAGTGGCGAAAAGACTGTTTTTTACAATGCTGCAAACGAACATTTGATTTATGCAGAAATTAATCATAAAACCAATCATTATCAAATTGATGATATCGATTTATTTCCGGTTAGAGATTTATTTCAAATTAATGATTTCACCTATTTTTTACCCAAAAAATATTCGACTTTTTATAAATATCCTATAGGTCAAAGCGGCACAGCAGGTGGAGATTTTTTTACGACTCTAGAATTCAATGAATTAGGATTGATAAAAAGTATTGATAAAAATCTTCCGGATTCTCATCGAAAATATACCTATAGATACAATAAATTTGCTCAGTTATTACGGGTTTTTGAAAATAAACTCCTGAACAAGACGTTATTGGAAAATAAATATGATGAAAATGGGAAGCTTATTTTTCAGGAGAAAAATGATGAAGAATTACAAGCAAAAAGAGAGTTCATCTACGGAAAAGAAGGCAGAATTTTAAAAGAAAATATCAAAGAAAAAAAAATTGCTCCTAATGGACGAATTATAAGTGACCTGACATATACACTGAATTATGAGTACAATAAATTAGGGCAAATCAGCAAAAAACAGAGCCAAGATTCTAATTTTGTTGAACAATTTCAATACGATTCGAATGGAAGGATTGTAAATTTTGTTAAATATTATGGAGAAATTGACAAAGATGATTCAAATAAACTGATTAATTATTTTATAAAAAAAATATATAGCTATTCCAATGAGCAGATTTCATCAGAAACAGTTTATGAATATCATTTGGTGAATGCCTCTGTTCTAATCAATAAAAATTGGCAACTGTTGAATATTGAACAACAAAGAAAGATGGCTGGGGAAAAATTGAATGATAATAACGAGATGCCCACTACGGAGATTGAGAGATTATACAATTATAAAGAAAGTGGAGTCACTATCAACGTCAATCATTCTAATTTTTCCAATAGAGTTCTTGAAGGTAAATCAAAATTTAAAAAAGAAGTATTTGATTCTGAGACTATTAAATTTTCATTTGATAATTCCGGAAAAATCATAAAAAAGGAGACGACAGGTAAAAATGGAGAAACTTCTGTGGAAACTTATTCATATTAAATGATTAGCATTGATAAGTCTTTAAGAATTTTAGATTCATCAATAAAAACGTATTATCTTCCAGAAATTTCGCCATTTGAAAGAATGGTGAATTTTTCTTTCAGTGATTTTTTCAAAGTTTCAAAATTGATGTTATAAACGTTTACGGTCATATTATTCTCAATTATAAAAGATTCGTACGTTTTTTCTTCCGGCATACTGTGACCAACAGATTTTCTGGCTATGATTTTATTATTACTCACGGTAATGATCTCCTGAAAAGTAGAATCGCCTTCAAGATCTAAAACATAAATTTTAATACCATTATTTAATTTTGAATCGATCTCAAAAATATTAGTTGGAATGTCTTCAGATTTGTTGCCGAGAAGTTTCGATATTTTTTTAAAATTGATGTCATCTAATTTCGGATATATCTTCTCGCAATCTGGAGAGCTCTGTTGCAGACATACCGCAGTATATTTCTCAAAATCAAAAGGCAAAGAAATTGTCTGACTATCTTTTACAGAATCCTTTATTATAACATTCTTCGATTTTGAAAGCATGTCTTTTGAAGCTGTGACAACGTTTTCTTTTTTAGGTTTTTCAGCAGATTTAGAATGTTCCTGGCAGGAAGTGAATATAATTACTAACAGAAAAGCTGAGATCAATTTATACATAGAACTATCGATTTTCACAGGTTTTTATTTAATTGTTTAATCTCTCTTTTTTAAGAATTTTGAAAAAAAATAAAAATGAGGAACAAATGGGGAACAAAAAGAAACAAATCAAGGCAAAATAATAGAATAATAAATAAAATAATAATATTTACAACTACCTCTTATTCAGCTATATAATTGTTTTTATTATGATGATTTATTTGCCGATACAAAACTTCGTAAATATATTCTCCAGCAAATCATCAGTAGTTACCGTACCGGTTATCTCACCAAGATAATGCAGCGCCTGTTTAATGTCCATTGCTAAAAAATCGGAGGTAACCGGATTATCTACATTGGCCAAAACATTTTGTAAAGCATGTTCTGTTTGTTTCAACGCTTCTACATGGCGGATATTGGTTACCAGGGTTTCGCTGGTATTAATGTGGTGCAAGTTAACCTGCTCCAGTAAAGTGTTTTTTAATTCTTCGATGCCCTGTTTCTCTTTAGCAGAGATAAAAACAACATCTAAAGCTTCGAGAGCTTTACGTTGCGCATCGGCAAGGAGATCGGCTTTATTGACTAAAATTAAGTAGGGGATAGCCAATTGTGCCAAACCCCGGATCTGCTCTTCAATTTCTGATGTACTTTGAGCGGCATCGGCCATATAAATGATCAGTTTAGCCTGTTTCATTTTCTCCAACGTGCGTTCTACTCCTAAAGCTTCGATTATATCTGCTGTATCGCGGATTCCGGCGGTATCGATAAAACGGAAAACAATGCCGCCTATGGTGAGTTCATCTTCAATGGTATCACGTGTGGTGCCGGCAATGTCAGAAACTATAGCGCGTTCTTCGTTCAGGAGGGCATTTAACAAGGTAGATTTGCCTACATTGGGTTTGCCTGCAATCACAATGGGAACACCATTTTTAATTACATTTCCCATTTCGAAAGAAGAGATTAAACGTTGCAGAACATAATTGATCTTGTTCACCAGGTTTTTCAACTGCTCACGATTGGCAAATTCTACATCCTCTTCGGCAAAATCAAGTTCTAGTTCGATCATCGAAGCAAAATGGATTAACTGTTCGCGTAATCCTTTTAATTCATTGGCAAAGCCACCGCGCATCTGTTGCATGGCCACATCATGCGAAGCTTTAGAATTGGAGGCAATTAAATCGGCAACAGCTTCTGCCTGACTCAGATCGAAAGCCCCGTTTAAAAAAGCACGTAAAGTAAATTCGCCGGGTTTGGCGGCACGGGCACCTTTGCTGATTAACAAGTTAATAATTTGTTGGATAATGTAGTTAGAACCATGGCAGGAAATTTCTACCACGTTTTCTTTGGTGTAGGATTTAGGAGCAACAAATAAACCCGCTACCACTTCATCCACAATATGATCGCCATCTTTAACCAGACCGAAATGTAAAGTATGTGAGGCCTGTTTTTCTAAATCTTTTCCTGCAAATACGGCATTGGTAAGGGAGATGGCCTCCGGACCAGATAAACGGATCACGCCAATGGCGCCAGAACCTGAAGGAGTGGATAAAGCAATAATAGTATCTTGATTGTTCATGTGCGGTAATAAAGCTGCAAAAATAAGGCTAATCTGTGGGTCTATGGTGTAAGGGAAGTAATTTTTTTGATCAATGGTTAATCGGTTAACGGTTAAAACTGGTTAATTGATGCCAAACGCCAAGCTTCTAACCAACTACCAGCCCCTTGACCCGCTACCATTGAAGGACTATCAATGGACAGACGCTAATAGAATTGTCGTCATCTCGACTGAAGCGCAGCGAAATGGAGAGATCTATTTAGCTAGATTTACTTCACAGAGTCTTCAGGCTATCGACTGCGTTACAATCCGCTCGAAATTACGGTAACTAGGGAGTTTTTATGCAATAAATTATCTCTCAGGATGACTTATTGAAAGAGTCAATTAATTGACTCCGAACGCCCAACTCTCACCCCCCTTAACTAATTATTTAAAACATTTTAACATTGGCTGTGTTTAAATTTCAAATCAGAATAAGCTTTTTATGACGAATAATTTACCCCTAACCGTAAAACGATCGATAGAATTATTGGGGCTAATGGCCATTGCAGCCGTGATGGTAATTGGTCGAGATATTATTATGCCGATATTGATGGCTTTTTTCATCAGCATCATGCTGCTTCCATTGTATCGTTTTTTAAAAAGAAAAAAAATACCCGAATCGTTAGCCATTATCTTACCAATTTTATTAGTGGCCCTGTTTGTCGCATTAATTATTTGGTTTTTTTCGAACCAGATTGGCATTTTGGTTAAAGATTTCCCTCAGATAAAGGCAAATGTAACACAGCATATCAATTCTTTAAGCGATTGGATCAGCCGCATTACCCATTATGACGATAAGCAGCAAAAAGCATTTATACAGACCAAAAGCGACGATTTAATGAATATGGGCACCTCGCTTGCAGGCGGTGCTGCAGTTACTTTAAGTGGCATTTTTGTATTTATCGGGTTGTTGCCTATTTATATTTACCTGATGCTTTTTTATAAAGACATTATATTGCGCTTTATCTTTATGTGGTTTAAAGCAGACGACCACCCGAAAGTGAAAGGAGCGATTTATGAAACCGAATCGATTATTAAAAGTTACCTAATCGGGCTATTAATTCAGATTACCTATATGACCATTTTATTGGGCGGCATACTGATGCTAATTGGTATAAAACATGCCTTGTTAATTGGGGTAATTTTTGCCATATTAAACCTGATTCCTTACGTGGGTGCCTTAATTGGTAACTTAATAGGGGTATTGTTAACACTTACATCTTCGCAAGAGTTATGGCCGGTGCTTACGGTTTTAGGGGTAATTGCTTTTGTTCAGTTTTTAGATAACAACATCCTTATGCCGCGTATTGTGGGCTCTAAAGTAAAAATTAATGCTTTATTTTCCATTCTCGGGGTATTTATTGGCGGCAGCATAGCAGGTGTTTCGGGGATGTTCCTGGCACTACCTATTGTGGCTGTTCTCAAAATTATTTTCGATCGTACAGAATCATTCAAACAATGGGGGGTATTACTTGGAGATGAACGCCCGGCTAAAAGTCCGATGACCTTCCCTGTTTTTAGAAAGAAAAAAGCAGTGGCTACCAAATCGGGAATAGAAAAAGGATAGTGATGGGAAATGTAAGATGGATGATGTGAGATGTAATGAGTTCTGCACGATCAGCGTAATCTGTGGGAAATAGTTTTAGGTGATGGAAAATATAAAATGTCATTAGTTCTGCGGTAATCAGTGTAATCTGCGGGAAATAATTGGTGAACAGGTTCCTGACAGATTTTAAGAAGATAGCAAATGATATTTAATCTTAACTACCAAATTTACGCACCCTGTAGATGAGTGATAGCATGAAATACCTCCCTAAGCGGTTAACTTGCCTGTCAACAATTACGTTATCGAACACATCTCTTGATATGCCTGAATTCTGATCAAAAAGATCGAATCCTTCTACCCGGATGGCGGCCATATCATTTTTCATAAACTTATATTCCATTGATAAACGAAGCAATGTTGGATTACGCACGGCACCATTGTCAAAACCTGAGTTAATCTGTTTGGTGAAATCGTAGCCCAGCGTAAGATCCTTAAAAAAATAATTGCGGCCTTCTATACCACATTCAAAACGATTGGATTGGCGGTCGGTAAAAGTATCATTTGAGTACCTTGTTAGGTTTTGAGAATAAGCGGTTTCTATTTCAAAATTGACAATATCTTTTAAATCTACCCGAAACTCCAGTTCCTGTCGCCACGATAAGTTTTGGGCTTCAATCCGGGTGTCGTCTGTAAAAGTAATGTTGTTGTTCAACTGACCAGAACCCGAATAACCAATGGTGAATTTCCGCGCTGCCGAAAGTGGTTTGCTGATATCGTAGTCGCCCTGCACGGTATAATATCCGTCTGTGTTAATGTAGCTGGTAAGCTGATTTACGGTACCCGGTACACGCTGTTTAGTCGTTACAATCCTGTCGTTGGTACGCTCATACTTAAAATTTGCCTGGATCACTTTCCCTGCGTTCCAATCGGCTTGTTTATAATGTGCATTAACACTTTGTATAAATTCTGGCTTCAGGTTCGGGTTTCCTGTAACTACATTCTGCAGGTTCGAATTGTCTGATATCGGCTGCAACTGCAAAAATCCGGGTTGGTTGTTTCTTCCCCAATAATTCACATCAAACGATTGCTGGTTAGAAAACTTATACGAAAACCGGCCAGAGGGGATGACGTTAAAAGTACGGCTAACGGTTTCAATATTGGTGCTTAAATTTTGTCCCTGAAGTAGGGTAGGCTGTACGTTAAGGCCCAGGGTGTAGTTTAGCTTTTCGCCGATATACCTGTAATTCAGTCCCACTTTATTAGTGATAAACTGATAATCGTAAATATTGCTCAGGTTAGGGTTGAGTAGCTGTTTGCCATTAGCAACATCGTAAGCATCTCTCGAATTATTGGTCGATGATCGGTTCCAGTTGTAGTTTACCTCTAAAAAAGTTTTTTTCCAAAGCGGCTCCATGTATGATACACCAGCATTTAATCCGAAATTTCGGTTATCCTGGTTGTTCAACTGGTTCTGTAAAACAGAATCTGCCGCATTGTTGTGTGTATTGATGTACTGATTAAACACATCCTTATAGTTTTCTCCGTTTGAATAGTTAAAGCTTCCCCATGAAGTAATGTTGCGGCCCTTTTTCTCAAATTTGTGGTTAAAAAAGAAATTGGTACGCGCATTGATATTTTTAGAAGTATTAAAGTTTGTACTCTGCCTGTTGGTCGCTAGCGTATCCAGGGTAATATCCGAGCCTCCCGCACTATTTCCGCTATTGTTGCTATAAGAGAAATTTGGCGAAATTTTCAGGTAGTTCATCGTATCAATTTTGTATTCGAGATTGCCTCCAAACCAGTGGTTGTTATTATTGCTTCTGCTATTACTATTCGCATTTTCGAGCTGGTTTATGGGATTTTGACCTGCATCCTGTAAAACACTCTGTGTATAGGTAGAACTAACGGTATTGTTCTTATTATTGTTAAAATTATAAGCCGCATCAGCAGAAAGTTTGGTGCTGAACTCGTTTTTATAATTAATCCCCAGGGCATTTCTGGTATTGATGCCGTCACCACCGCCACCACGCATATTGGCATTGGCTGACGTTCCGTCAAAAGAAATTTGTCTTTCTCCCTTCATGCTGTTTCCCCTAATGCTGGTATTGTAACGGTCTGAATTGCCAACTCCGGCTGATGCACGTGCAAAATATCCCTTCTTTTTATCTTCTTCAATGGTCAGGTTCAGTACCTTTTCCGGTTCTCCTGTTTTAATACCTGTAAGTTTGGCCTGATCGCCATAATCATCAATGAACTGCAGGTTTTTGATGATATCGGCAGGCAGGTTCTTAATCGCTGTGGCTACATCGGTTCCAAAAAAATCTTTTCCATTAACGCGAATTTTGGTTACAGGTGCTCCCTGGCTGGTTACATTACCATCTTTATCTACCTTGATGCCGGGCAGTTTTTTCAGCACTTCATCTATCGCATCACCATCTCTTACCGGAAAAGCTTTCGCGTTAAAACTCACCGTATCTTCGGTTACTTTTACCGGTGGGACCCCTGAGATTACCACACCATCAAGCGTGTTCGAAGAAGGCTTAAGTTTAATGTCGGTAATATTCAGAAGCGCGCCTTTTTCGATAAGGTATTGTTTAATAAAAGTATCGTAGCCGATAAAGGCAGCTGATAAAGTAAATTGTCTGGACTTGATTTTACTCAAAATAAATGTCCCATCAGGATTGGCCGAAGTGCCAATGCTATCGTTACCTGATTTAATCCGTACCACCGCACCAGGCAACGGCAGACCAACTGTATCCAGAACAATTCCCTTTACAGTATAATTTTGTGCGTAACTGTTTGAGAAAATACCTGCAAAGAACAGGAGTAACAAAAACGTTTTAGTAAAAGCCCTCATTGAATGTATTTGTGTGTGGCATAAAAATACGGCACAGGACGATAACCCTGTTCAGCGTAATCAACATGTTACTGATTTTGGTTGTTTCAGCTTTCTTTCCCGGGGCTCAGCCCAAACGCAGATTTAGGTTCTTGCGCGATGATATTTAAGGTGGAATTTTACAGCTGTTAAGGTTACTTAAGTTTAGGCAGATGTAAAATGCTGGTTATCTTATCGCATCTAAATGCAAATTCTATTATCTTGTGAATCAGCTTACTAATACTAATGCCAGATAGATCATGATCAAAAAACTAATACCATTATTGTTGCTGTTGGTTTCTTCTGCCAGCTTTTCGCAGGAAACGACCAAAACCTTTCTTTCAGGAAGAGATAAAGACCATACCGTCCAATGGGACTTTTATTGTACCGCTGGTCGTAAAAGCGGTATCTGGACTAAAATACCTGTACCATCGAACTGGGAATTACAGGGTTTTGGAAGTTACAACTATGGGCACGATAAGGTTAAAGCCAGCGAACAGGGCATTTACCGTTATGAATTTAAGATCGGGAAAATAACCGGGAAAAAAGTATTCCTGGTTTTTGAAGGCGCGATGACCGATACCAAAGTAAGTATTAATGGAAAAGTGGCAGGTGATGTGCACCAGGGCGGTTTTTATCGTTTTAAGTACGATATTACGACGCTGTTAAAACCTGAAACCAATAATTTACTGGAAGTTACGGTTGATAAGGTATCAGCAAATGCATCGATTAACAAAGCTGAAAGAACAAGTGATTTCTGGATTTTTGGTGGTATTTTCAGGCCCGTTTACCTGGAAACAGTTCCAAACAAATTTATAGAAAGATTTGCCATTAATGCTAAGGCAGATGGGAGCTTTCAGCTTGATGTTTACGGGCAGAATTTAACTGCCGAAGATATGCTTGAAGCTCAGGTAAAAAAAACAAATGGCGAAAATGTAGGCAAAGCATTTGCTATAAAGGCGAATGGCTCGAACGATGTACAAACCTTGAAGGCTACTTTCTCCAATCCTTTACTGTGGAGCAGCGAATCCCCTAACTTATATCAAGTGGTGGTACGGATCAAAAATAAACAGAAGATTGTGCATCTGATAAAACAAAAATTCGGTTTTCGTAGCCTTGAACTCCGTGAGGGCGACGGCTTTTACGTTAACGGCTCGAAAATGATTTTAAAAGGTGTTAATCGCCACAGCTTTTGGCCCGAAAGCGGACGCACACTCAGTCGCGAGGTGCATTTAATGGATGTGAAGTTGATGAAAGAAATGAACATGAACGCTGTCCGCATGTCGCATTATCCGCCGGATGCAGAATTTTTGGATATTTGCGACTCCTTAGGTCTATATGTAATTAATGAATTAACGGGCTGGCAGGCAAAATACGATAACACTGTTGGGCACAGGCTGGTAAAAGAACTTGTCATCAGGGATGTTAACCATCCGTCTATTATTTTCTGGGCCAATGGCAACGAGGGTGGTTTTAACACCGACCTGGACAATGATTACGCCCTTTATGATCCGCAGAAACGTACGGTAATACATCCCTGGGAGAAATTTAACGGAACCGATACCAAACACTACCCCGATTATAATTATATGGTAAATGCAGCGACTTCCGGACAGGAAGTTTTCTTTCCTACTGAATTTATGCATGCATTATATGATGGTGGTGCCGGTGCCGCTTTAGACGATTTCTGGAACCAAATGCTTATGCATCCGCATGGTGCCGGTGGTTTTATCTGGGCACTGGTGGATGAAAACGTAATCAGGACAGATAAAAATGGCATTTACGATGGTGATGGTAACCATGCTCCTGATGGAATTGTTGGTCCACATCGCGAAAAAGAAGGCAGTTTTTATGCCATAAAAGAGATCTGGTCTCCGGTTTTTATCGATCTGCCTAAAATTGATGGTAATTTTAAAGGTAAAATCGCTGTGGAGAACCGCTTCAATTTTACCGATCTGAATAAATGCACGTTTAAATGGAAATTGGTGAGTTTTCCATCGGCTAGTGCAAAAGGAACAAAAGCGATTATAAACGCCAGCGGCACAACGGTTACCAAACTTAAGCCTGGCCTAAAAGGTACACTTGATCTGGCTTTGCCAAAATCGTGGACAAAAAGTGATGCCTTATATTTAACTGCATACGGGGCTGACCAGAAAGAAATATTTACCTGGAGCTGGCCTATCAAAACACCCCGTTTAATGGTATCGCGGTTGGATGCGACTGGCTCTGGTGCAGCAGTAAAAGCCGAAGAAACGGATCAGTTACTCCTGATTAAACAGGATGGCATTAGCTATTATTTTGATATAACAACGGGGTATCTGGAAAAAGTGGTTAAAGGCAATACAGTTATTTCTCTATCCAAAGGCCCGGTATTGGCTGGTGTAAATACTGAATTGATAACATTTAATCATAAAGCAGAAGGAGCAAAGTATATCGTAGAATCTGACTACCAGGGAGCTGGCAATTTGCATGCAAAGTGGACATTTGAAACCGGAAAGCTGGCTAAACTCGAGTACCAATTTAAGCAACAGGACGATGCTGATTTTATGGGCATTACGTTTAATTACCCTGAAGATAAAATTACAGGGATGAAATACCTTGGCCGCGGACCTTACCGGGTTTGGAAAAACAGGTTAAAAGGACAACAGTTTGGGGTTTGGCATAAGGATTACAATAATTCAATCACAGGCGAAACCTGGGGCTACCCAGAGTTTAAAGGTTATCATGCTGAAGTGAACTGGGTTAAGGTAGAAAATAAGGAAGCGCCATTTACGGTTTACATACCCGATGAAGATACCTATCTGCAAATGTACAAACCTGCCCGTGAAGCTGCAGCATTAAAGAACAACAATGTAGAACCCGCCTTTCCAGAAGGGAGCATTAGCTTCTTAAAAGGCATTAGTGCCATTGGTACCAAGTTTCAGTCAGCTTTATTAATGGGACCACAAAGCCAAAAAAACAAAACTGACGGTAAAACTTTTAAAGGAACTTTATTATTTGATTTTGAAAAATAAGTGTTTTGACTCCTAAGTTAAAACAGCACAGCAAAAAACTATTTAATCCGTATTTTTAACGATATGAAGATTGTGTTTTTTTCTGCGAAGCCTTACGACCGTGAATTTTTTGAAAGCTGTAATAAACAGTATAATTTTGAATTAGAATTTTGGGAAACCCACCTGGGGCCTCATATTGCCGATGCGATAAAATTAGGTACGGATGCTGTTTGTGTATTTGTGAACGATAAACTAACGGCTGATGTTATAACCATACTGGCAAAAAAAGGGGTGAAAATTATTGCTTTGCGTTGTGCAGGCTTTAACAATGTGGATCTGAATGCGGCCAAACAATATGGGATCCGGGTTTGCCGCGTTCCGGCTTATTCGCCACAGGCCGTTGCAGAACATGCAGCAGCCATGTTGCTTACCTTAAACCGTAAAACCCATAAGGCTTATAACCGTGTACGTGAACAGAATTTTTCGCTCTCAGGTTTAATGGGTTTCAATCTTTTTGGCAAAACAGTTGGCGTAATCGGCACAGGGAAAATTGGTGCCGCTTTCTGTAAAATTATGCTTGGTTTTGGCTGTACTGTACTGGCTTCTGATCCTTTTGTGAATAAATCATTACAAAGTGGGGGAGTAATATATTTGCCTTTTCACGAAGTGATAAAAGAAGCCGATATTATTTCGCTGCATTGTCCCCTTACACCTGAAAACCATTATCTGATTGGATCAAATAGCTTATCAGCGATGAAAAAAGGTGTTACGCTAATCAATACAAGCAGAGGCGGATTGATTAATACACGTGAAGTGATTGATGCACTAAAAACAGGGCAACTTGCAGCGCTGGGAATTGATGTATATGAGCAGGAAGAACAACTCTTTTTTAAAGACCTTTCCGGGAGTATTATTGGAGATGATGATATTCAGCGACTAATCAGCTTTCCGAATGTTTTGCTTACCGGGCATCAGGCATTTTTTACCGAAGAGGCCTTAACAGAAATTGCAGAGTCTACACTAAAAACGGTAAAAATATTGTTAGATGATCATGCTGAGGAGATCGTCTCAGAAGCAATACTGGTATAACAAGATAGATGGTTACATGGAGTTTTTTGAGAGGCTGGTCTGTCCAAAATCTCCATGCACCCATTATATGCTATTTAGTAGTAAGAAGTATTGAGGTTGCTGTTCTGCTTTTCTGCGGCCTCGATAGGTGCATAATTAGAAAGAATAAGTGCTTCTCCCTTTTTAACACATACATCATGTTCAAAATGAACAGATGGACTTCCATCTGCTGTTCTGATGGTCCAGCCGTCTTCATCCAGAAACACATCTTTTTTACCCATATTGATCATCGGTTCTATGGCCAATACCAGATTTTCTCTTAAGAGTAAACCATTACCTTTTCTTCCATAATTTGGAACCTGTGGGTCTTCGTGCATCTCTTTACCTAAACCGTGGCCTACCAGGTCTCTTACTACGCCGTAACCATGTTTTTCGTTATGGTTTTGGATGGCTGCACCAATATCGCCGATGCGTTTGCCCACAACGGCTTCTTTAATTCCGAGAAAAAGCGATTCTTTAGTTGTTTTTACCAGGTTTAATACCGCTGCTGATACTTCGCCGATGATAAAGGTATAAGCATGATCGCCGTGAAAACCGTTTTTTATGGTACCTACATCTACCGAGATAATATCACCATCTTTCAGTTCATCTTTAGTTGGGAAACCATGTACAACCACATCGTTTACCGAAGTGATAATATGAAAAGGAAAGCCATTATAGTTATAAAAGGAGGGTACTGCGCCATTATCCAGTATAAATTCATTGGCTATTTTGTCAATTTCTAGGGTGGTAATGCCTGGCTTTAATATTTTAGCTACTTCTGCAAGGGTATTGCTCACCAGCAGGGCACTGATTTGCATCAGTTCTACTTCTTCATTGGTTTTATATAAAATCATTGCTGCAAATTTAGCAAAAGAAGCGGAAATGAAAAAGACGAAGAGTTGAATGATCAGGGAAATTGTTTTTAAAACATGCGCAAAAATTAATTAGCCACGGAAACACCGAATCACGGAGGATATTAAAGTTTTTCGTGTTTTTCGTGTTTTTCGTGCTTCCGTGGCAAACATAATGCTTAGGCATGCGCAGAAAGAGGAAGAATTATCAGAGAAAAGTTAAAAGCGATTTCACTGGTTGAATGATAAAATGCTAGAGTGTTGGCTGTTCTGCGCTAAATTAAGAGCACAACCGGTATTCAGGTGTTACAACTTTATTTCTGATTCTGCTCATGGTTTCTATACGCACCCCCAGGTAACTGGCCAGATAACACTGCGGTATCCTATTGATATCCAAACCGCTTTCCTGTAATTTGCGGTACCTGCCGGTAGCTTTGGGTATCCGGGCAAGGATAGCCCTTTCTGATGCAGCATAATACTGAAGTGCCAATAGCTTTCTGTCGATGAGGTTGGACTCCGGATATTTCGTATACATTAAATCGATTAAAGTATAGGGAATGCAGATGAGTTTACAATCTTCCAGGGCCTGGAGATATTCTATAGAATAACCGGGCTGCTGATCGGGATGGCGTATAGCACCTATTAACTCATTTTCGAAGCTAAACCAGGTGCTGATCTCTTTTTTACCATCGCGCACAAAGCCACGCACAAGACCATCGACCAAAAAATACAGAGAAGAATTACTATCTATTGGAGAGAGAATGTGTTTGTTTTTTTTGATACGCATGAGTTTGCAAGACCTTTCATATTCGGCTTTAAAAGTATCAGATAAAGGATAGAATTGCTCAAGATAATCGAAAAGCGGGCGTAAAAATGATGCTGTATATGGCATGGTTAAGACTTATTTTGATTTAAAAAAAGATTTAAGCATACTCATTTGAAAAAGCCGTAATGCCTGTCATAATCTGAAACCAAAGGTATCTTGTATTTTAGCGTGCACTAAAAAATAGGACAGTTATAGCCTCTAACGATACGATCGTTAGACTAAAAAAAGGCGTTATGACAGGTTAATGGCTTAGTTCCTGTGCGAAATAGGCAGTTGGCATTAATCCTGTTTCTTTTTTAAATGCATTATAAAAAGTAGCCACGCTTTTAAAGCCAGATTCAGATGCAATTGCTTCGATGGTGATTTTATCTGATTTTAAGGGATACTGTTTTAAGAAATGATTAACCCGGTAACTGTTTATCCAATCTCTGAAATTTTTTCCAATATGTTTGTTTATGACGAAAGAGCAATGGTGAATCGGGATGTTGAGTTTTGCGGCCAGATCAATAATCTGGAAATCGTGAAGTAGATAAAGCTGTTCCTCCTCCATTATTTCTTTCATGGCAAGGGCATAGTCAGACAGTTGTGCATCTATGAGATTATTTTTTTTTACTGTTGTTCGGTTAGGTTTTGGAGCTTCTGCTATCAGGGGAATTAAAATTGCATCAGTTTCTGTTTTCAGTACTGTGGGTTTTTTAGTCCAGTCTACCGCTACCAGCAGATAGCCATAAAAAATATACGGCCTGTGAAGCGCATATACTAAAATGACTAACAGGGCTAAACAATTGACCACAACAAACGAAGCGTTAACATATGGGATATGTAAGTTTCTTAAAATGATAGGTGCCAGGGTAAACAACTGGAAGAAGGTAGCAATCCTAAGAAAAAAGATGATCCACGTCCTGCTTTCGGCTTCGAGCAGCTGTTTTGGTTTGTTTTTTAGACGCAGTACAACAATCCACGTGGCGCATAAATAAGCCATTACCAATACTGGCCTGAATAAGTAATGGAAATATGGCGGAAAAAGACCACTTCTTTCCTTCAGTGAGAAGTAACCTTTTTCGGCCAGTTGGCTACCTATCAACTCCCAATTGAGTGCAGTAGAAAAATGCCAGGGGATAACATGGATAATGGCCAGTAATGCAGGCAAAAAATGGAGCCATTCTATTTTTTGTAAATTTTTACGATCCTGAAGAAACCCTGTGATGTAGAGATAAAAGCAGGCTGGGGCAGCATAATAGAATGGAGTAAAAGTTTGATGAAAAAAGGCTAAGGTATTGGGCTGGCCTGATTTAAAAAATAATGAAGTTAATATTTGTCCAAATCGGGCAAAAAATATAACCGAAAGGAAAATGTTTAACAGTTTATTCCCCTTTTTTGAAAAAAAAAGATGCATGGAGAATAAAAGCAAGAATAAACAACTGGTACTAATGAGAAGGTTTAAAGACTGCATATTTTCAGCCAAGATAGAACATAATTGCTGAATTAAATTTCCTAACTGTAAAATTTTTTATGTTAAATGAGCCATCCGTAAAAGGCTAAATATGAGGACGTATTTGTTAAAAATAAGGCATGAGTAACTGCCTCTATCTGGATATTTCATGCTGTTTACAATAATGATTTGCCATAAACGTTTGTTTAATTTATAAAAAGCAATAGTTTTGCGGCTCGTTTATTGTTAGCGGAAAGTAATATTGTTTAATTAATGGATGTTTACCATCCCTATAAAAGAAAAATTATGGACAAATTTAAAAAAGTGCAAGATCTAATCTCTTCTGTAGAAGCAGACGTAACTAAATTTTATGATGGCGGTAATGCTGCAGCAGGTACACGTGTACGTAAAGCAATGCAAGACCTAAAAGTTTTAGCCCAAGAAATTAGAGCTGAAGTAACTGATAAAAAAAATAGCGCTAAATAATTTATTTCGCTTAAAAAGAAAGCCCTTCTAGTTTTAAAAGGGCTTTCTTTTTGTCTTTTATTTTAATTTTTGTGCGGCTTAAATGTCTATTTGTTACGTTTACTCGTAATAAGTTTATCGGTAAAAAAGTCACGAAAATCATTGTAGTAAAGATCGCCCACTGTAAAGCTGGTATGATTAGAAAGCGTTACCCTCGTTCCTTCAACATGTAAAATATGATTGATGGAAATAATATACCCCCTATGTAGTTGTATAAAGCCTTTTTCTATATTGAGCTGCTCTTTAACATCTTTCAAACTTAAATACGCTATAATTACTTTTTCTTTTGTATGGATTTTGATGTAGTTATGGAAACTTTCAAAAGCTATTATATCTGCATATCGTACCAAAACAGCTTTATGTTCCTCAGATTTATTTTTGACGAAAAAATAAGCTTCCTGCGCAATATCTTCTGTTTCATCTTCAAACATCCGGTTTACGGTTAAAGCAAATTTTGCATAACCATAAGGTTTAAGCAGATAAGCATCTGCTTCTGCTTCAAAGGCTTCAAAGGCATATTCCTCATGAGAGGTAGTAAATATGAGTTTTCTGGTTTTGGAACGGATTGCTTTAGAAAGTTCAATGCCCGAAATCTGAGGCATTTGAATGTCCATAAATATTACATCTACCTGATCAATCTTTTTCAGTTCTTTCAAGGCTGTCATTGGGTCAGTATAACTAGCCAGGAGTTCCATATTCGGTGCATCCGCTATATATTTTTCAATACCCGAGATTGAGTTTTGTTGGTCATCAATGGCTATGCACCTAATCATTTGTTAATCTTCATTGTATATATAACGAATTTACACCTTTTTATACCGAAAATAAAACGATTTATCCCGTTTCATCTCAAATTTTGATGATAGTGGCTAATTTAATGAAAAAAGGACGCTTATGAGGTACACTGGGGTAATTAAATGGTATAATCCGGTAAGAGGTTTTGGATTTATTGCACTTAATGATGGAAAAGAAATGGTTTATGCAGATAATCAGAAATTAATAGGGATTTACCGTCCTGCTTTACTTGTAGGAACAAAAGTTCGTTTCAATTTGGAACATGGACAACTAGGATGCCAGGCTACCAATATTATAGTGTTGGATATTGAATCTGAATAATATTTGCACCTATCTGTAATGAAAACAGACCGATCTGTGTAATCTGGTTCACTAAAGTTAAATCAAATGCGATCTTTACTATCAATAAAAACGAAATTTGATTCTTGTCGCAATTTTTAGCTGAACTGCACATCAAAAATATTTACATCTACCTGTCAAATATGTAATTAACCCTCTTCCTATCTAAACAGACAAGTTCTTTTAGATAGGATTTTTTTTCGGATTGCGGTTGGTTATACATTCACAACGTTACCTGATAGGTAATGCTGAAATTAAGTCACCGTACTTAGGTATCAGGATAAGTTGCTATTAAAAATCAGCTGTCTTAATTTAAAAGCAATGAGTACTTTTAACTTAAAAATGATTTTCCTACAAAATAGCCAGCATTTTCTTTGATCGTGTAAATGATATCGGCCAGGCATCGGCGCTGCTGGCTGAGGCTATTGCATAATATTCTTTGGCCTGAGTCTGATTGCCTTGAATAAGCCTGACATAAGCACTTAACTCATAGATGAAATTCTTTAATTTGAGATCTATTCCCTTTTCAGTGCCTAAATAATCGAATATTTCTGCAGCTGCATTTATACGTTCATCATTAAAATTTTCTATTTTAAAACCGCCGGGCATTGCGAACCAGTATTCCCAAATTCCACCCTGGGCATGCTTATTATATCCGTCTTTAACAAGTTGGATACCCACTTCTAATAAGGTGCCGTTGATTGTACTATCCTTCGTCATCATTTTACCCAGATCCAAATAACGGTTTATGGTAGGGCGTAATCCTTTTTGCTTGATCTCATCCAACATCATTTCTTTCCTGTACATAGGTTTATCGCTCATCAAAAACTGTTCATATGCAAAGCTTGCAGGAAAATGATCGCTTATTTTTTCTAACCGGTAACCTTTCGCCAGTTCTTTTCTTAAATCAATTACATAAGGGTGTCCAAAGTCGTGAAAATGATATACAGTGATGATGCCCCGTTTAAGATCGTAAATGTTACTGTAAATAGTAGATAGTTTTCCTTCTTGTCGGTTACGGTTTAAAATATCGCGAAAAAAGGGAACGTTTATCGTTTTTGCCTCTTTTAGTATCTCTTCTGAAATATCATATCTCCGGCAGGAATAGTTTTTAGTTTTTACCGCGCTGATGTCAAAATTTGTATTGATCTGATAATACCCTGATTTGGGTAATTTAGTACCCGCATTAATGATGATCGAATGGCCAAGTGCATCTGCAATTAACACCTGCGAACTGATTGCGTAATCGTATTTTTCCAAATAAGCCAAAGCTTCCTTTACAGTTTTACATTTGCCGAGAATTTCAAAAAAAAGATCTCCTTTATAGATGTTTTTAGGATGATATTTAGCAGGATCGATATTTTGTGCGGTAAAATCGTAAAACAGGCCATATTCATTCATGGCCGCCTGTGCTTGCAGATCAGGGAGTCCAAAACAAACCGAACCATACCTTTCTGCGGTTTTAGGGTTAAACCACATTCTTGCAAAGCCCATGTAATCATCTTCATTGGCTGCAGCAAATACTTCTCCTTTTAATGCACATGAAATTACTGTGCAGGCTTGGCTGGGTTTAAATAAGATGGAGATGGCGATAACTGCAAGCGTTATTATTTTCTTCATTTTTAAATTTTCTTTAATGGTGCTAAGTTTGTGCCATTAAAGAAAGTATTGCTCTAAAGTTATTTCTGACTCTCTTTTTAGAAAATCGAAACAAAACATGTCCATAATTGAACGGTTTCTGTTCGAAAATGAACAGGACTGAATCAACATCTTCCTCATAAATAATGTAGATTAATTACTCTTATTTAGAATTGATATAAATAATATTGTTATATTTGTTTTTAACATTAACCCAGACCGGAAATGATTGTAAAGGCAAGAATAGAGCATCAGAAAGATTTTCTGTTCATGGAAGAAATTCCAGATAAGTATGTTCCCGATCACCGATTATCCGAAAAATCAATAACCATTAAAGATGCTCCGGTAGGCATTAAAAATTATCAGCTCTCTACCAATGGTCTCTTTTTGGTGCATTCTGAAATGAAATTTGATGAACCTGCCAGGATCCTTACCGAGGTAGAAGGAGAAGCCATTACCTGTCAGTTTATTTTTAGCAATAAAAACGGTTCTGGCGCTACCGGTAAACAATCGGCTAAATACGGCCGGAGCAGGCATAATATCCGCTATATCCCCTCGGCAAAAGAAGCTTACGATGTCAAGCCCGATGTAGAATTTGTATATTTCTTAATTGTACTCTCTAAAGATTACTATTTGCGTTTAGTCGATTTGTACTCTCCATTGCATGAGCAATTTGTGCAGGAGATTGAAAAAGGGATATCGACCTCTTTTGCCGAACACGATCTTTTTATGACACCAGAAATGCGCAGATCAATCGATGCGATTGTTACCTGCAGGCAGGACGGAGAATTGAAACGCCTGTTTACCGATGCCCGGATTACCGAATTGATTATGTATCAACTGGAACAATTTAGTCAGCATATTCAAGGCGGTAAAGAAGCGCTACTGGATCGCGATATTCCAAAACTCGAAGAAGCCAGGGAGATTCTGGAACGCGATTATATTGATCCACCAACCCATAAGCAGCTTTCTAAAATGATCTTGCTTAATGAGTTTAAATTGAGAACAGGTTTTAAAAAATATTTTGGCAGTACCATATACGATTTTGTAACCCGTTTAAGAATGGAAGAGGCCAAAAGATTGATTTTAGAAGAAGGCAAAAATATGTACGAGGTAGGTGTAAACGTCGGTTTTAAACATCAGGCCAGTTTCACCAACGCTTTCAAAAAATACTACGGCATTTTGCCTAGTGATGTACGGCTCTGATCTTATATAGAATTAGTCTCGATCCTGCACTTTGCACTTCGGCTACACCTGCTGCTTCCATTAGCTTTAGGTTGGTATATACACAACCAATGCTGATGGGTGTTTTATCTTCCTTAAGCATTAGCCAAAGCGATTCAGGATGAATAAAATCCCTTACCTCCATCAGTTTAAACGCAATCCATAATCTTTTTTCGGAAAAGGCCAGGCGTTTTAATCTACAGTAATCATTTATTGTTTTTAAAAGTGTTTCTTTAAATGCGTCGGTACAGGCTGAATTTGGTAACTGGCCAATATTTTGTGCGGTATTAAGTAGTTTTTGAATGTTTTCCATAGGTAGCGGAGATTTAAATCTTTACAGATTGGAGGTTGATTAATTCATCGGTTTCGATAGTTTTTAACTTATATATAGGTTGTTGTGTCGTTTTCAAATTGCTGTTAAATTTTCCTGCATCGAGTTTAACTTCCTTTGGCACAATAACCGTTTTTAGACTGCTTTGGTCTGTATAGGCCTGTGCATGGATACCAAATGCGGTATACAAATGCTGAGGGGTAAGTACCTGTACAGGCGTTCCATCCCACCATTTTCTACCATCTTTTAAAATAACAATACGGCTGGCATACTGCGCGGCCAGGTTAACCTCATGCAACACTACTACAACCATGTAACCTTTTTTTGCCATGGCAGCGGCTATGGAAAGGGTTTGGTGCTGAAACTGAAGATCCATATTATTGGTCGGTTCGTCCAGGAGCAATACCGAATCTTTATTGTCCCACAATTGGGCCAGAACCCTTGCCAGGTGTACCCGTTGCTGTTCACCTCCTGAAAGGCTTAACATCGATCGGTCTGCAAGATCAGTTAATCCGCAGATTTCCATCGTTTCGGTAAGGGCTAGCTGATCATTTTTAGCCGATGATAAACTTTTAAAACCATAACGGCCCATCATCACGATTTCTTTCACGCTAAAGGCCATGGTAATAGGGTTGTGCTGTTGCAGATAAGCCCTTTTGGTGGCCAGTATCTTTCGGTTGTAATCTTTAATATCTGCTCCGTATAACATAATTCGCCCGCTATCAGGCTTTCGTTCACCAGAAAGCAAGCGCATTAAGGTAGACTTCCCCGCACCGTTCGATCCTAAAAGTGCAACCATTTCGCCTGGCCTGATACTGAACGAGATATCTTTTAATAGCGGCCTGTTGTTTAATTTATAGCTGATGGATTCTACTCTGAGCATAAACCGATTATTTAATTAACTAATTTCTTTTTGTCTTTAATAAGGATATATAAAAATATGGGTGTACCCATTAAAGCAGTAACCACACCAATCGGCAATTCGATCGGTTGCACAATCAATCTCGAAACCATATCAGCCAATGTAAGCACCAATGCACCCATTAATGCCGAAACAGGAAGCACAAAACGATGATCTACTCCGCCCAACAAACGTGTAAGGTGGGGGATGAGCAGGCCAATAAATCCAATAATTCCCGAAACGGCAACAGAAGCACCAACAGCCATGGTAGCCAATACCACCACCAATATTTTAATGCGGTTCGGGTTTAAGCCGATCAATTCTACCTGATTTTCTCCAATGGCAAATAGATTTAAACCTTTGGCTAAAAATGGGAGCCCGATTAAAGGGATAAGTACAAAAGGAAATAAGCAGCTTACATTTTGCCAGGTTGCCCCGCCCAGGCTGCCCATCATCCAGAAGGTAATGCTCCTGAGTTTTTGTTCATCGGCCAGGTAAGTAACCAATCCGGTTAAAGCGCCTGCCATTGCATTGATGGCAATACCCGCGAGCAACATGGTCGAAACATTGGCCTGTCCATTGATTTTGGAAAGATTGTACACCAACATAGCCGTAATACCTGCACCGGCAAAAGCGCCAAAGGCCAAAAGGTAATAACCCAGCAGCTGACTCAAACTAGAAAATAAAATTGTTTCGAAAGCAATAATCAAAACCGCCATTAACGATGCCCCAGCCGATATACCTACCAAACTGGGTTCGGCCAATGGATTCCTGAATATTCCTTGTATGGCTGCTCCAGAAATGCCCAAAGCTGCACCAACCAGTATACCCATTAAGGTGCGGGGCAGCCTGATCATCATAATTACCCCTTCATTTATACCATGATCGACACTGCTAAAAACAGAAAATCCCATGGCATGGGTTAGGGTATCAATCACTTCTTTTATGGGAATGCGCATGGCACCTAAGGCTAAGGAAAAACAGATGGACACCAATAAACCTACACTAAGGCAGGTATAAATAACAGTTCTTTTCATTGCAAAATACGGTTATTTAGTGCTTTAATGGCCTCTGGTAGTCTATTGCTAAAGTTGATCAGCAGAGGTCCGTTCATTTCTATGATCTTTTTATTTTTTCCAGCATTGGTATAACTTACACCAGGGAGATCTAAAAAGGCTGCTCTTCCGCCTAAACTGCTTAATCCGAAATCGAACATTAAAATCACATCCGGATTGCTTTTAATCAATGCTTCGGTGGTGTAAGGTTTAAAATCGCTAAACTCCAGAATGGCATTTTTGCCTCCGGCCAGTTTAATAATCTCATCTATGCTGCTGCCTTTGCCGGCTACATTCATGGTGCCAACGCCACGTGCATAAATAAATAAAACCTTCGGGCTTTTGCTGCCCTTTTTTAGCTGACTTAAAGTGGTATTGATGTTACTTTCTGTTTTTTGTGCCAGTTGTTCTCCTCGTGCCTTATCGCCAATGGCAGCAGCAATTTGCCTGATAAATTTTGTTGCGCCCTGAACAGAAAATTCCTGACGAATGGTAACCACCCGGATACCCAATGATTTAAACTGATACAGGTTTTCTTTAGAAAAATCTCCTTCAGGTACCAAGATAAGATCTGGACGGTAAGCGGTAATACTTTCAACAGAAAAAGACCGGTTTCTGCTCACTTTAGGCAATCTGTTGATCTCTTCAGGCGATACACTGGTTACATCAGTAGCCAGAATATTCTTGCCATAACCCAATGCATTTACGGTTTCACTAATGGCACTGCTTAAGGTAATGATACGCTTCGCCTGTGCAGCAACATATTGCGTAGCACTAAAAAAAGAAACGATAATCAATACAATATAATACTTTTTAATCCTCATGTAGGCGATGGTTATAGGAACAAAAAAAGTGTTTAATTAATCTAAATACAAGTAATTGGGCAAGCAAGATATTTAACCCGGATGCAATTTTTAAAACCTATTTAGATTTTTTATTTTATTATTCATCTGTTTTTCAGTTGTTTATGATTCATTTTGAAGCAGGTAATTCATAAGACTTAGTTAAAACCGATGATAAATAATACGCTTTGAACAAAAGAAAATACGGATTGAACAAATTTAAATACGGATTGAACAAACCATTTCTGGTGGTTAATATGGATGTTTGCAGTATTCTTATTTAGAATGATTAAAAATAATACCTATAATGAAGTATATAAAACATAGCCAACCAGTAAAGAGAAAAACAGTTTTAGCTGTTGTTTTTTTGTTATTGGTTCTCTCGCTTGGTTCTTGCAAAAAAGATGAGCCCGATCCAAACGAAGTTTTACAGGACGGTAAGAGTATTGTGGTAACCGATCTGGCTGGCGATACACAGGCAGCCATGGGCAATGGAACGCCGGGCAAAGAAGTACGTGCATTTTATACTTTTCTTTTTCGCTTTAAAGATCAGAAACAGATCTGGATCCGTAATGCAGCTGATTCTGCACAATGGCTAAAAACAAAAGACTGGGACCTCGCCTTTACCGGTCCCTACAATAGCGAGGTTTATGTAAATGATAAAGATTATCAATTTAACCCTGGTTATGGCGGAACGGCTAAAAGTGCAGTTGTAATGCTTGAGCAAAGTTATGATACACTTAATCAGGCTCCATCTGATCAGGCCTTTAATGCGAGCGAAGTAACTAAAATTGGCTGGGCATCGTCGGCAACCTCAAACGGATGGTTTTTCTATAGCCTTAGCTCGCACATTATGCAGGCTATACCCAACCGCACCTACGCCATTAGGTTACCTGATGGTAAATACGCCAAACTACAATTGATTAATGCCTATAAAGGCAATCCGCCCAGTGTTACCGATTTAAACTGGCCTGCGCCTTATTATACCTTTAAATATTATGTACAGCAGGATGGAACCAAAAATTTACAGACCAAATAACTGAAAGATGAAGAATATTACTATAATAAATAAAGCGCTGTTTAAATGGGCATCAACCTCTTTGGTACTGGCTGTGATCTTTACGGGATGCAAAAAAGATGAGATTATTTCTCCTGAGCCTGGAAAAGAAACACCGATCAAAACAGAGGGCGGTACAGCATATTATAAATTACAGCGTATCGAAAACCTTGCTGTAGAAACGGATGATGCCAATCCAACCGTACCACCAACAGCTGTGCTGTTCAGCCTGGAAACAAAAGAAATAGTGCCCTTGCTATATGCCAAAACAAATCGTTGGGATGTTGGCTTTAACGGCCTTTATAATAGTTTTTTAAGTCCTAACAACGGTCAGTCATCAACAAGTTTAGGATCGGGAAGCACAGGTTCAGGCGCTATTGCCATTTTGGAAAAACCATTTGACCAGGTAGTTGATGTGCCTGCAGATGCTGCATTAAGCATCAGCAAATTTATTGGAACCGATAATGAAGGCGATTTTGGGGAAGGCATTGGTTGGTACCTGTACGATTTTGGAGGCACCAAAAGGGGAGACGGCAGTTATGATAAACAACATGTGGCTTATGCCATGCCTGAAAAAAGAACGATTATCATCCGTACGGCTAAGGGCGATTATGCCAAGATCAAAATGATCAGTTGTTATAAAGATGCTTTTACTGCAGATAAATGGTTCAGAACAACACCGCACATGTATTTCACTTTTGAATATGTCATTGTGCCAAAAGGAAGTACCAAATTCGAAATCAAATAAAACCACATACAAATCAATACAAGTATTAAAATGAAAAATAAATTAACGCAACTGCTTTGCCTTTTATTAACAGTTGCTACGCTTGCCGCCTGCAAAAAAACAATTGGTCTGGACCCACTTCCGGCAAATAAAATCACCGAGTTTAAGGTTGCCGTATCGGATAGAAACATTTTCGGTGCCATTGATGAAACTGATAAAACCATTACACTTTACTTACCTTATTATTATGAACTGGATGTAATCGAACCTGCAATCAAACTTTCGGCAGGGGCTAAACTGAGCGAAACACTTGCACCGGTAGAAGTATTAAATACCCAAAAGACCTATACCGTTATAGCTGCTGATCAAAGTACTTCAACTTATAAACTGATTATTAAACTAAATCAGATCTCTCCTTTGCTGTTAAATGAGCTATCAACTGCAGCCGCTACGATGGCCATTGGTACTTATGATGTAAGAGTTCAGGGTAATTTTAATATTTCTGACCTTAAAAAAATCAAAGCCTTTTTGGTTGATAAAAGCGATAAGGAATATGAGTTAATACCTAGCCTTTCGCTTGGAACGCCAGGTATATCGGTAGCCATGATCGGTGGTGTTAAGACCTATACTTATGGTTACTTGCAGGTTCCACAAACTTTAGATACGGGAACTTATAAAGTAAGAGTGAAAGTACAGGCCTTAACTTCTGAAATGAAGTATCCGGTAAAAGTAGTTTATGGCAGGCCGGGCATAAACTATGGTCCGGTAACTGTTAAACAGGGTGAAACCTTTAAAATCAATTCCTCGCAAATTATATTCCACGATTTTAAGGAATTCTATATTACGGTAAACGGACAAAAAACACTCTTGCCTATTGTTTCCTATACCCGTACAGAGGCTGTAATCCACGTGCCTGATACCGTTCCACCAGGAGTATATACACCAACAGCATCTTTTGGTACCTGGCCATTATCAACCCTAAACTGGTCTGTTACCGTAACTGCAAAATAACTGCCTGTTTACCATTCAATTATGAAAAACGATTCGGGAGATTATTCCCATTTATATAATGAAATCATAAATCTAAAAAAAATGAAAATGAAATTTTTAAAACTTACGTTCGCAATTGCAACTTTAGCCATATTAGGAACCGCTTGTAAAAAAGAAGCCGTTCAACCAGATAACAAACTTGCTTTACAAAATACAACTGCGTTAATCGCCGTTGGCGCTACTGAAGCGGGTGTGGTAACCAATTCATCAACTTCGCCTACTTCCTGGACTGCCGTTGGTTACGACTTATTGAACAATGTTGTTGCAAGCTCTGGAAACCAGGTTAATTTCGACAGCAACTTTAACGGAAACATTACCATCGCTGGAACAAATAGCCTTGGTTATTACGATTCTCCTTCTGTAACCGATGTTACCGGTATTACGTTAACCGATGTTTCTTCGGTTACATTGGGTGCAATTAGCACTTTGGGTAGCAATAGTACAACTGTAGTTGGGTGGTATAATTACGACCGCGTTAACCGTACCATTACTCCTGTGTCTCAAAGATATGCTGTTGTAGGCAACGGCTCAACAATTGCCGGTTCAACCAGACTTTATATAGTTCAGCTTGATGGCGTAACTACATCCGGCACTTACAATACTACTGTAAACTTCCATATTAAGAGATTAAAATAAGGATTAATTCACCAAGGGATTTCCTGAATTAAATTGATTTGAAAAAGGGGCGAAAACACGACTAGCCGCCCCTAAAAATCATAAATAAAACCCAAATAAGGGAATAATCCCGAATCGTTTTAAAAAATATTAGCCTTGGGTAAAGACCATATTTGCGGGCTCTAAAAATGCAAATCTAACAATAATTGATTATGAATACAACATATAAACGCTTCTCTGCCAGCTCATACTGCCTTTTGCTTTTTTGCTTGTTAAGCCTGTTTAGTGCCTGCAAAAAAGAATATGAAGATTTTCCTTATGCCGACATTGTAAGCTTTACCGTAAAAGATACCAACGGTGAACTAATTAAGGCTGTAATTGATGAAAAGAACCTCACTATATATTGGCCATCAAACCAGGCAATACCCGATAATATTGTGCCCGTAATTGTGGTATCAGAAAGGGCGAATGTTAGTCCATCATCTGGACAAACAGTAGCTTTTAAAGAAACTACCAGGTTTGTGGTCACTGCACAGAATGGCGCTACTAAAGAATATGTAATTAAAAAGGTTGTAAATCAGCCACTACTTAAGGTTGATATCACTGGAGGGATTTCAGTCTACAATGCCAAAAATTTTGCAATAAAAGGTAGAAATATTATTATAAGTGGTGATAATGTTATTGCTGATAAAAATCAGACCAAAGTTTACCTGGTCAATACAGCTAATAACAGTGAAAAAGAGTTAACAATTGGAACACTAACCCCCATAGCTATAAATGTAACATTAGATACCACAACACCTGATGGTATTTATAAACTAAAGGTTGTTTCAGGGCAAAGAACTGTGCTTATAGAACGGACCTTTGGCATAACTGCCGGCTCTCCTTTTATAAGTGCTCTTGAAATGACTGCCATAAAAACTACCTTAAAACCTGGAGAAGAATTTACACTAAATGGGGAAAACAGGATCGAGTTGATTAATAAGTTTTCAATTCGAAATGTAGCCAACAAACAGTTTTATGATCTTACGGTCAAAGAAGCTAAAACTGGTCAATTAATATTAAAGGTGCCTGAAAGCCTGCCTATTGGTCAATACGATCTGTTTATCTATAATTATCCTGCGGGAGAATATTATGCAGCGGGTACCGGATCAGATTATTTTGATGATATCATTACGATCATAAAATAACAAGGTGCAACAACAAATAAAGATATATTTCGCGCTTCTCGTGCTGATTCTAATGGGAACCTCTGCCTGTAAAAAAGCACAGGTTTCCATTGGTGATGCGGAAGAAATTGTTTCGCCAACAACGGGAACGCGTAGTCAGTTTACGCTCGATTCTATTTTTCTATATGCCAAACAGGTATACTTATGGAACGAGGTACTGCCGGGTTATGCCGGATTTAATCCAAGGCAAAAATATGGGACGATCAGCTCTGATATTACAGCTTTTCGAAAGGAATTGTTCGATATTTCGCAGCTTAAAATAAATGTTGCTACCGGTAGTCCTTACGAATTACCTGTTTACTTTGAGAATCCAAAATATTCGAACCTCCAGTTGGGGAAGAGTTTACCGGGTACAAGTGCTGAGGTCGTAAACCCAGGCACAGCTGTATTAGCCAGTAAGCTCATTGCAACTGCTAGTGTGCAGGTTGCGTATATCGCTTTAGGTTCATTCCCTAAGTTAAGTACGACCAAAACAGCCCTGGATGAAGCATTTGCAGATCTGGCAAGCGCGAATCCAAAAGCCATTGTAATCGATCTAAGAAGCAATGGTGGAGGTTATTTAGAAACTGCTGAATATATAGCCAATTTAATTGTTCCCGGTAGTTTGAACGGAAAGGTGATGTACAGTGAAGTATTTAATTCTGCCATGCAGAATGGTACCATTTCGATATTAAAACACCAACCGTATTTAGATGCTAATGGGAAAACTACCCTCTATAATGGCCGTAATGCGACCATGGCAGATGTAGATTATTCTATTGATGGCAATACCTATAAATTCAGTAAAAAAGGGAATTTACAAAGTATCCAGTCCGTTTATTTTATCGTTTCTGGCAATACCGCCTCGGCCAGTGAAATGCTGATTAGCGCACTGAAACCTTATTTTGATGTGAAACTCATCGGAGAGAAAACCTATGGTAAACCTGTAGGCTTTTTCGGAATCAATATCGATCAGTACAGTCTTTACCTCAGCAGTTTCCTGATTAAAAATGCCAATGGCTGGTCTGATTATTTTACCGGTATGCAGCCAGACGTAATGATAAAAGGGATAGACAATCCGGTTTTAGGTGATCCGGATGAGCTGTGCTTAAATGCCGCACTTTCGCTGGCTAACGGAACCAGAACCCTAACCGCAAGCAAGCTGGCCACAACAAGCAAAATAGCCAATGTTAAAGCTGACCTTTTACTAGTAAATAATGTAGAAAGTGTAATGCTCGAAAACAGGTTACAATTAAGAAAATAAGAGGAAGGGATAAAACCTGGTACTACAACAATAAAAATAAAACATGTTTAAACTATCCGCCACCATATTTTTCCTTGTGTTTTTCCATTTAACGGTTGCTGCACAAGATTATGGAAGTTTAAAAGGTAAGGTTACCGATGAGTTTGATAAACCTTTACGTGGTGCAACTGTACGGTTGGAGCCTGACGGGCATAGTACCGAAACCGACGTTAAAGGAAATTTTAGCTTCAACAGGATATTTACCGGTAATTATAATATTACCGTAAGTATGGTCGGCAAAATCAATCATCAAGCTAATATTAAAATCGGTTCTGTGGCTGCAAATAACTTAATAATTAAACTATCAGACGATGAACGGGCACTTAACGAGGTTGCCGTATCCGAAAACCGCGCTGCTCCAGATCACTTGTTAAAGTTAGAACGCAGCGCAATGCCTGTTACGGTAATTAGCCGACGAACCATCGAATTAATGGGCAGTAGGAGGTTAGATGAGGTATTGAAAGAACAGACCGGAATTGCTATAGTAAACAACATTGGTGGTGGAGCAAGGTCGGTTGGTGTACAGATGCAAGGTTTTAGCAGTGAATACATTATGATATTGATCGATGGTCAGCCAATGGTTGGCCGCAACAGTGGTAATTTTGATCTGTCCAGGATCAGTGTTTCCAATATCGAAAGGATTGAAATTATTAAAGGTGCATCCTCCTGTCTCTTTGGAAGCGAGGCGCTCGGCGGGGCGATTAATATCGTAACCCGTTATGGCGCTTTACAGCCGCAGGCATCGGTTGCCGCAAATTACGGAAGTTTGAATATTGCCGATATTACCCTTGAAGGAGAAACGCCATTTGCCTCGCAAAGAGGATCGGCCAATGTATCTGCAAATTATTACCGTACTGATGGTTTCAATACCAATCCTAAATACATTCAACAGGGTACTACTGCACCACCTTACGACAATTATGCTTTGCAAGGGAGAATCCGTTACCGCTTAACGTCAAAAAGTACGATTGGTTTTAGTGGTCGGTACGGACTACGGAAATCGTTTATGTCGAAAGATTTTGGTTTAGGCATCATTTCAGGCGACAGTCAGGACGAGCAGGATTTAAACCTTTCGGCCACATTTGACCATAACTTTAGTTCGGGTTTGCGCAGCATGAGCCGTTATTATTATACCAATTTCCGGTCAGACCAAAGTGTAGATTGGCAACAGACCAATAGTTCCATTACAAAAGATATTTTCGCACAGAACTTACACCGTTTCGAACAGCAGTTTGCCTATGGTGTAAACGATGAACTTAAATTCACCGGCGGTTTAGGCGGTAGTATTGAAAGTATGAATGATGTTTCGCTAACCAATCCAGCTTCAGTAAGTTCAGGTTTTGCTTTTCTTCAGGGCGATTGGCAACTCACTAAACAATTGGGGATGGTTGCAGGGTTGCGTTACGATTTAACCAATACCTACGGGAGTAAACTTAACCCCAGTTTAGGCCTGCAATATAAAATTATCCCGACTTTAACCTTTAAGGCCGGTGCAGGCACAGGATTTAAAGCACCCGATTTTAAATCGAGGTACCTTGTTTTTTATAATCCTGCAGCAAATTACCTGGTTATTGGAAATGAAGTGCTGAGGCAAACGCTAAATCAGCTGCAGGCTCAGGAACAGATTAGTGAAATCAGACAATATCTGTTAAACCAACTGGATCAAAATTTACAGGCAGAAAGAAGCACTTCTTTAAATTTAAGTCTGGAGTGGAAACCCAAAGAAAATATGAAAGTAGAGGCAGGAGTTTTTCATCACGCCTTACGCAACCAGATCAACAGCATTCAGGTAGCTACAGGCAGCGGAAACCGGAATATTTATACTTATCAAAACCTCCCTGAGGCCGTAAATAAAGGTATAGATGTTTCTTTTTCCATTAGTCCGCTTAAAAATTTAGAATTGAGCGCAGGTTATCAATACCTCATTGCTAAAGATTTAAGCGTAATTGATAGCATTAAAACCGGGCATTATCCTTATAACCAGAATATCCATGATGCTGCAACCGGAAACTCCTATGCGCCAAAACCTTCTGATTATTGGGGGATAGAGAACCGATCGCGTCACATGGCCAATTTTAAAGCTTTTTATAATTACCGCCCCTGGGATGCCAGCCTAAACATACGCATAAATTACAGGGGTAAATATCCTTTTGGCGACCGTAATGGAAATCAGTTTATCGATCGGTACGACACCTTTGTTAATGGCTTTTTTATGTTTAATGCCGCTTTTGAAAAGAAATTAATGAAACAGCATTTAAGTATCAGACTTACGGCAGATAACATTTTTAACTATACCGACCGGTTAATGCCCGGACAGCCAGGGTGCGTACTGCTGGCTGGTTTAACGTACCGACTATATAAAGATTAAATTTTAAACACTATAAATTACAAAACATGTTAAGTACAAATATTAAAGAGGCTACAAAAGCCGAACACCAGAATTTAGAGAAACAGGTTGTTTTAAAGCTGAAAGCAATCAGAAGCAATGAGGACTATGCAGATTTGTTGAAACATTTTTTTGCGTACTTCAGCCACATTGAAGAAACGATTAAGCCTTTTATCAAGGCATCCGTTCTACCTGATTATGCCCAGCGTAGAAATTCGGCTTATATTAAAGCTGATATTTTAGAACTCGGTGCAGATATCACTGATCTTCCATTTACAACCGTACCAAAAATTGAAAATGCCGTACAGGCTTTAGGTGCATTATATGTATTGGAAGGTTCAATTATGGGTGGAAGCATTATTGTTAAAATGCTCGAAAAAGGAGGGGTAACCAAAGGTGTCTCTTTCTTTTCGGGGTATGGAGAAGCTACTGGCTTGATGTGGGGCAATTTCATAGCTGTTTTAAATGCACAGGCAAAAACTGAGCAAGAAGAACAAGAGGCTATTGTTACAGCAAACGAAACCTTTAAACATTTTGCTTCTGTTTTCGAAAAAGAACGGGTAGGTACGGTTTAATACAACCTGATTAAGTTAATTCCTTCAGGCACAAGTATAAATAATTTAACCACAGATAAGAAGGATGCACACAGCTATCAAATCCGTGTTGATCTGTCATCTGTGGTTAAAAACTTTTAATCCATCGGCCGAAACCCAATATTCGACTTCATCTATTGGTTTTTGAGTTGAAAGATAGCCTGGATTGCACCTGCTATTTTGTGTAGCGGGCATCAGGTTTATCTGTTTTATGTTTAACCAAAGATAAAAAGGATGGACACAGATATCAAATCCGTGTTGATCTGTGGTAAAAACTTTTATTCCATCGGTCGACGACTCGTCGGCCTAAACCAAATCTTCAACTCCACCTATTGGTGTTAGTGTTCAAAGATAAGCCTGGATTGTACACTATTTTTAGCTTTGTGCATCAAGTTTGTCCAGTTTATGACTGTTTTTCTTTACTAAACCTGCCAAAATTGTTTAATTACTTTTTTCGCGCTTAAAAACCGCTATTCCATGTAAAAAGTTACAACTTTCAAGAGATAAGTAAGATATACCCTGATACAAGCCAATGAAACCGATTGTATTTGTATTATCTTTGTTTATCTCTATGCGTGTTTACCATTCATATTCTGATAGCGAATTGGCATACTTGTTAACTCAAGGTGATGAGCTTGCTTTTACTGAAATTTACAACCGCTTTTATGGCCTGCTTTTCATTCACGCCAACAAACGCTTAAATGATGATGAAGAAGCAAAGGATGTATTACACCAGTTGTTCGAATCACTTTGGGTTAAACGTTTACAGATAGCACCTGACGGTAATTTATCAGCATATTTATATACAGCAGTGCGTAACCGTGTACTGGATGTGTTTGCGCATCAAAAAGTAGAAAGTAAATACGTTGATTCTTTGCAGGATTATATAGATCAGGATCATGTGTCTACTGATTACATGGTGCGTGAAAAGCAAATGGCATTACTAATCGAGCAAGAAATTGATGCTTTGCCGTCAAAAATGCGCGAAATATTTATTTTAAGCCGTAAACAAAACAAATCACATAAAGAAATTGCGCTCGAATTAGGACTTTCAGAGTTAACAGTTAAAACACAGGTTAAAAAAGCACTCCGAATTCTAAAATCAAGATTAGGGGTAGTGATTTATGTTGCTTTTCTATTAAAAACCTATAAATAATCGCCGTTAACGGCTTAAAAACAGTCTTTTCTCTTTAAATTAAGCTGTATTTAAAATATATTTTAAAAAAAATAATTTTCGATACCCCCAAGGCTATAGCTTCGCCGTATATATATTAACCAACCAAACTAGATTTCTTTGTAATGGAGAAAAATGCAAAAAAGCTTTTAGATAAATACCGTTCAGGCCATTGTACGCCAGAAGAAATCGCTGTTGTAGAAGCATGGTACCTTCAGTTGCCTTTCCAAAAAGAGGCTCCTGATCATTTACTGATTGAAACCAGCAAAGAAGAAGTATGGAATCGGTTAAAACCAGAAAGACAATCTGTAAAATTGGTTACGGTTAAGCGCATTGCGATAGCGGCCAGTATTATTTTATGCTTTAGCATAGGTCTCTATTTTATAACAGGTCGTAGTACTCTTCCAGTAACAGCTAAAACAGAATTAAAAGATATTCTTCCAGGTGGAAATAAAGCGATGTTAACACTGGCCGATGGAACGGTGGTAAATCTGGATGATGCTAAAAACGGTCAGATTGCGAACCAGAGCGGTATCATCATCCACAAGACTAAAAACGGTCAACTCGAATACATCATTAAAGAAATTCCGAATGCCCCGGTTACAGGCTCAAATACCATTAGCACGCCCCGTGGCGGACAATACCAGGTAAGCCTGCCCGATGGAACAAAAGTTTGGCTCAATGCAGCCACAACTTTAAAATACCCTTATGCCTTTGCAAAAAACGAAAGGGTAGTAGAACTTAATGGCGAAGCATATTTTGAGGTTTCAAAAGACCATACCCGTCCTTTTAAGGTAAAAACAGATGCACAAACCGTTGAAGTTTTAGGTACGCATTTTAATATTAACGCCTACAAGGATGAAACTCTTGTTAAAACCACGCTTTTAGAAGGTGCAGTAAAAGTGAGCAATGCCTCTGGTACTATAAACCTGCACCCGGGCGAACAATCGAAGCTAAATATAAGCACAGCTAAATTAACGCTCAATCAGCAGGTTGATATTGACAAAGAAATGGCCTGGAAGAATAATATTTTCTCTTTTGATGATGATGATCTGCAAAGTGTTATGCGTCAGATTTCGCGTTGGTATGATGTAGATGTAGTTTATCAGGGCAAAATTTCAACAGAAAAATATATCGGCGACATTCCCAGAAGCAGCAACCTGGCAGAGGTATTTAAAATATTGGAATTTAACGACGTTCATATTGATATAAAAGGCAAAGTGCTTACCGTAACAAGAAATTAAACAAGAATGGCTTTCTTTAAACAGCCGGAAAAATCAACCAACCAATTCACAAACTAACTAAACTTTATGATGAAAAAACTACCAGAAATTTAGCATCCTACCTTAAAAAAAACCGAAAGCGCGACAACGCTTCCGGTAGAAATTTGGACAAGCAGCTTGCTTCGAAACCCAGCTGCTATTTTTTAACCTCATTCATTACAAAGGTATGAAATTAACTACCCTTTACAACCCCGTGTGCGACATGCGGAGGGTAAAGATTAAATTTTTATTGGTCATGAAATTGACTACGATTTTACTACTGGTTGGCGCCTTACATGTTTCGGCAGCCACCTTTTCCCAAAGCGTAACGCTCTCTCGAAGAAAAACCTCACTTAAACAAGTTTTTAAGGAGATTAAAAAGCAAACGGGCTATTTTTTCTTTTACAAAGGACAATTGCTACAGGATAAACCAGATGTAATGGTCGAGTTTAATAACGCATCGTTGGTAGATGCTTTGAATGCTTCTTTAAAAGATCAAAACCTGAGCTATAACATCGTTAACAAAACCATTGTGATCAGCCGCAAAGAGAATTTGCCAGTTGTTGCAGCAAGTTTAGCGGTAAAAATTGAGGTTAAAGGTGTTGTTGCTGATAAAGCTACGGGTGAAACCCTTCCGGGGGTTAGTGTTTCCGTTAAAAATGGTGCAAGTGTAGGCATCACCAATGACAAAGGCGAATTCAAAGTCAATGTTGACGAAGGAAGCATTTTGGTTTTTAGTTATGTAGGCTACGACTTGTTTGAAACCAGGGTTACAGCTGCTAAAACGTTAAACGTTAAGCTTACCTCTAAGATGACCCAGATGAACGATGTGGTGGTAACAGGTTATCAAACGATTAAAAAAGATAACTATACCGGTAACGCAGTTACGATATCCGGAGATCAGCTGAGAAGGGTAAATCCACAAAATTTGCTTCAAAGTATCGGAACGTTCGATCCTTCATTTAAACTGATCGATAATAACCTGGCAGGCTCTAATCCTAACAGAATTCCTTCTATCAATGTTAGGGGAGCTTCAGCACTACCAAGTGGCGATGGGCAGGTGTTAAGAAGAGATGATATTCAAGGTAGCGTGAACATGCCTGTTTTTATGCTTGACGGGTATGAAGTAAGCGTGCAGAAAGTATTTGATTTGGATGTGAATAGAATTGCATCGGTTACCTCATTAAAAGATGCAGCTGCAACGGCAATCTACGGTTCGCGCGCGGCCAATGGTGTAATTGTGATTACCACTAAAACACCTTTAGAAGGGAAATTACGGGTGGAATACAACTACGAGTTAAACCTTACCGCCGCAGATTTAAGCGATTATCAAGTTTTAGATGCAGCTGAAAAACTAGATTATGAAGTTTTGGCAGGACTATATAGTTCCAGCAAACAACAGGTCTCTCAAGATCAGCTCGATGAAATCTATTACCACAAAAAAGCCAATGTAGTTGGTGGTGTGAACAGTTATTGGTTATCGCAACCCTTGCGTAATACCATAGGGCATAAACACGCTGTAAATCTGGATGGAGGTTCACAAGCATTCCGGTATAATGTAAATCTTCGTTACCAAACCAGGCCGGGAGCAATGAAAGGCTCGGCAAGGGATCAATATTCCGGTGGAATGAGCTTTCAATACAATGTGAAGAAACTACAGTTCAGAAATGAATTGTCTATAACACAGGTAGGTGCTACCGAATCTCCCTATGGTGATTTTTCGAGTTATGTAAGAATGAATCCTTATTATCCATTGAAAGATGCCAATGGCATGGCGATGAGGATTTCGGATGTATATGAAAAACAAGACCGGTCAAAAGAATATGTATTTAATCCATTATTTGATGCCAGTTTAAGCAGCTTCAATAAATCTAAGTACACCGAAATTATTGATAACCTCTCTGCCGATTTGGAAGTGGCAAAAGACCTGAGGTTAAGGGGCCAGATGAGCGTAACCACACGATCAAATACAGATGACGTATTCACTTCTCCCATGGCAAATAAGTATTACCTCTATACAACAGATAAAATAGATGAGAAAGGGGAATATATGAATAGGGAGATGAAAGAAACCTATTGGGATAGCAACATCAGGTTAACCTGGTTGAAGCAGATTGGCGGCAATTATTTTAACGCTTTGGTAGGTGTAAATGCCAGGACAGAACTCCGCGATCAAAAAGAATTTACCGCTATTGGATTTGCTAACGATCGTTTTACCAGCATAGGCTTTGCCAAGGGCTATGCCGAAGACGGAAAACCGCAAAGCAGGCTCGAAAAAGCTCGTTTGTTTGGTTCGTTTTTTTCGATGAACTACTCCTATAAAAACCGATATCTTATGGATGGAACCGTGCGTATTGATGGTTCTTCAAAATTCGGCGTAAACAATAAACTGGCTCCTTTTTGGTCGTTCGGATTAGGATGGAACGTACACCAGGAGGAATTTCTGAAGGGTAATCCTTTAATTAGCCAACTCAGGATAAAAGCCTCTACGGGTCTTACCGGTTCAGTAGAGTTCGATCCTTATTTATCAAAAACCATTTATAAGTACAATACAGGAAACTGGTATTCATCTGGTATTGGTGCCGGTGTAAACAGTTATGGAAATGAAAACCTTGGATGGCAAAAAACAAGGATGACGGATATTGGTATCGACATTGGGCTTTTTAAAGATCGGGTAATGATTATGCCTAGGATATACAAGAAGTTTACCAAAGACATTTTAGCCGATATCACTTTACCTCCGTCAACAGGCTTTTTATCTTATAAAGAAAACCTTGGCGACATGGAAAACAAAGGTGCGGAGTTGGGGATAACCGTAGATGCCTTAAGAAGCAAAGACTGGTCGGTAAATCTGAATGCGAATATGGTTACCAACAGAAATAAGGTGGTAAGGATCTCTAACGCATTAAAAAAATACAATGACAGGGCAGACGAACTACAATCTTTAAAGCCGGGCGACGGTGGCTACAGGGGAATTCCTTTGCTTAGATTTAGCGAAGGGCAACCATTTAATGCCATTTATGGTGTACGTTCATTAGGTATAGATCCGGAAAATGGCCGCGAACTTTACCTTAAAAAGGATGGTACGCTTACATATGATTACGATAAGAGAGATTATGTTGTAATCGGCGATCCTAATCCTAAAGTAAGCGGTTACTTTGGTGGAACGGTTAACTACAAAAGGTTTAGCTTGTATGTGCAGTTTCAAACTTATTTCGGTGGCGATAAATACAACCTGACCCTGGTAGAACGTGTTGAAAATGCCGACCCAAGGTATAACGTTGATAAACGTGTATTTGAAGAAAAGTGGAAGCAGCCAGGCGACCTCTCTTTTTATAAAAACATAGCAGATAATGGAGAGACCGATGTAAGCTCGCGGTTTATCCAGCCTGATAATCTGATCAACCTTCAATCAGTTAACTTTTCTTATGATATGAATAAAAAAATCGCGTCAAAATTGTCGATGTCGAGTCTCATGTTTCAGGTAACAGCAAATGACGTGGTGCGTTGGTCATCAGTAAAAGAAGAAAGAGGAATTAATTATCCGTTTACCAGGAGTTTAACCTTTTCTGTTAGAGCAGCTTTCTAAGCTATATTATTTAACGAATTTAAAATATAAAAATATGAAGATTAGAGTGTTAATCTGCCTCATCTTAATAACAGGATTGTTTAGTTCCTGCAAGAAATGGCTTGAAGTTGAGCCGGAATCAGAAATAGCTGCCCCAGTTTTATTCAGTACAGAAAATGGTTTTATGGAAGCTATAAATGGTGTGTATAACCGTAGTACAGAATCAGATCTGTATGGTAAGGAGCTTACATTTGGTACAACAGAAGTATTGGCGCAAAATTTTTCAATGCGTGAAGACGGACAGGATTACAGACAAACCTCATTGTATAATTACAAACATGGCGAATTCATCAAGCGGAAGGATAGAATATGGGCTGGTTTATACAATGCAATTGTTAACTGTAACCTGATCCTGGAAAATGTAGATGCAAAAAAGAACATTTTTAACGGCAACAATTATGCTATTGTTAAAGGAGAAGCGCTTGCCTTAAGAGCCTATTTGCATTTCGATCTGTTGCGTCTTTTTGCTCCTTCTTATTTGAGAAATCCTTCTGCAAAAGGAATTCCTTATGCTAACAAATACACGAAAGAGATTACACCGGTTTCTAGTGTATCAGAGACCATTAATCTGATCATAAAAGATTTGGAAGAGTCGAAACAATTATTAATCGCTGATCCGATTCGAAGTGCTGGTTATATTGTAAATTATCCCTTAGTTACTGATACGCTGAAAAATACAGAAGAGAAAAGCTCAAGTCTTTTCCTACAAAACAGAAGGCACCGTTTAAATTATTATGCGGTATGCGGAACGCTTGCCCGGGTATATCTTTATAAAAACGATAAAGTTAAAGCCTTACAAAATGCTAAAGAGATAATCGACTCAAAAAAATTCCCATGGACAGCAAAAAGTGATTTTGAGGCATTCGAAGATTCGAAGAAAGATCGTATTCTTTATAAAGAACTCGTTTTTGGATGGTATATACCAGGTTCTGCAAAAGAGATAAAAGACAATTGGTTTCAAAGCGGCACCAACGGATTTTATTTGATTGAGGATGCCGCAGATTATATCTATGAAAAGGCAACAGCGGGAGCAAGTGATTCCCGTTATAAATATTGGTTGTCTGCTACCTCCAGTCAATCGTCAAGATCTTACGATATCGTTAAATACCGCAGAAATCCCTTAAGTACCGAGGTAGGCGCAAATTTACATTACCTCATGGCTCCTGCAATCAGGCTTAGTGAGATGTATTACATCGCTGCCGAGTGTTCCTATGCAAATAATCCCACGGCTGCAGTTAATTACCTTACACAGGTTCGTGAAGCGAGACAAATAGGTGATCCTTTGACCATAAACAATGAAGAGGATTTATTAAAAGAACTGCTTAAAGATGCCCGTAAAGAATGGTTAGCAGAAGGCCAGTTGTTCTATATGTATAAAAGGCTCAATAGGGGTATTGTAGGGCAAACCGGTGTAATTATCCCGGCTTCCGATAACATTTTCGTGCTTCCTCTTCCTAACGACGAGGTTGTTTATGGTGGCAGATAAAACAATTTGAAATTCTATTAATAGCAAATTATGAAAATATACATATTAATATTCGCAATTATCTGCCTTGTTTCTTGTAAGAAAGCAGAAGAGATGCGTTTTGATCACAGTGCTAATGTTTATTTCGACATCTATAATGGAGATAAAGACAGTATCGTAAGAACCTTTGCCTATAATCCTACACGGGCTCAGGATACCGTGTGGCTACCTGTACGTTTATCTGGGATCAGAACAGACGTAGAGCGGAAATTTAGTGCGCGGGTAGATACTGATTCTTCTACTGCCACTCCGGGAGTTCATTATGAAGCTTTGAAAGCTCAATATTCAATCCTTCCTAATAATGGATTAGGATACATTCCATTGGTGATTTATAACAAGGATAAGGAACTTGAAAACAGATCAGTTTCAATACTCATCAAATTAACCGGTACGCCAGATCTGGGCATCGAAAATCCTTATTTGATTAGAGCCAAAGTAGTGTTCTCCTCCAAATTGGAAAAACCAGGCTGGTGGGATAGCTGGCCGCTTCCTCCTTATTCGAGAACCAAACATGAGTTATTTATTCTGGTAACCGGGCAAACCTCCCTCACTACCGACGGACTTGATGCACCGAAAAACCTGTATTATATAGGCTTATTAACCACGATGTTAAATAATCCATTTAATTGGGTGACCAAAAATGCAGCGAAAGGCTATGTAATCGAAGAGGTAACTGCAGGCAATAACAATAGCTATTATTTCTATAACAAGAGTAATCCGTCTAAAAAAACGCTTTTGAGGAAAAACATGCAGAATGGTAAATATTATTTTATAGATGAAAATGGCAATGAGGTTATTTAATTCGAAGAACATGAATATTAAAAAATTAATTTTATTAATAGTTGGCGTGGTTTCTTTAGCTGCATGTCATAAAGACTTGGGTAATTACGATATCGATTTACCTATAGAGCCTAAATTGGCCAACCTTGATTCTGTTTACACCGCAAGTGTTGGGGATAGTTTGATCATCAAACCAAAAATAGAAGGAGCAGATGCTGCTAATATCGAACTTCAATGGAAAATTAGTGTGATGGAAGGGAATGATGTTCTCTATACCGGACCAGCTCTAAGAATTATATTTGGTTTGCAGGCTAAAAGATATTCTGCACGCCTTACTGTATTTAATAAGGCGAATGGAATGAAGTATTTCCATAATTTTTTTGTCGATGGCGGAACCGAATTTGCCAGTGGTACAACGGTATTGAGTGTCGAAAATGGGATCACGCAATTTTCATTTGTAAAGCCGGATGGTAGCGTGCAGGCACGTTTATACAGGGCCATGCAGGGGAAAGATTTGCCTGTAAACCCAACAAATTTATTTCTGCTAAAAAATATATTTACAAATAACCTATTGGGATACTGGATCATTACAAAAAATGGTGGGATTAGGTTGGAACCAAATACCATGCAGGAAGAACCGAAATATCCTAATACTCTGAAAGATAACTTTTTTACATCGCCAGATGATTTGGAGGTGGGTTCTCTGATCTCGCATCCTCAAGGGGTAATGATGGGCGTTGTAAATGGTAAATTTTACGGCGGAACAACAAGCACCTGGGACCAGGCAGCTACTTATGGAATGTTCGGCTTACCTGCTGACGGTGATTATGAGTTGGCTCCGTCTTTTGTGATGAGCTTTACGCAAACGGCTACTTATTTTATTGGCTTCGACAAAAACAGAAAGCAATTTGTCAGGATCAATCTTTATGGAGCACCTGTTTATTTTGGCACCCAATACTCCGTTACTACAACAACTGCTTTCGATCCTTTAATTGTAGGGATGGATCTTGTTCATTTGGAGCAACTTAATAACGCAGATTGTTTTGCCTATTGTAAAGGAACTGATGGAAAGATTTACGAATTAAAATTCAATGTTCAGTTTAACGGGCCGTTTACCTTTACGCCTCAACATAAACGTCTTTTTATACGCCAGGAGTTAATTAACGAAAATACAAAATGGAGTGGCGCTAAAAACGGGGTAATTTATATTGCCAATGGCAGTAAAGTTTATCGGTATAATCCTGTAAACGAAGAACTCAGGGAGCTGGCTACCAGTTTTAGCGGTAAAACGATCACGATGTTAAAACTGAGCGAAGACGAGGAAACATTAATGGTAGGAACAGAAGAAACCGTTTCTTTTCTAAGTATTTCTACAGGAATGAACGGCGTATTCATCAAAAAGATTGAGGGTATTCCAGGTGCTCCTGTAGATATTGCAATCAGAAAATAATTCTGTTCCACGCTTGGGTTTAAATCTGAGCGTGGAACTTATTTAACCATAAAAAACATACAAATGAAAATCATAAAATTAGCAGTATTGGCCTTTTTGTTACCAGTTTTAGGCTGGGCACAGGCACCAAATTTTAGTTTAACAGGCAAAATAGGTTCGCTGGGTGCACCAGCGATGGCGTACATTGATTACATGGATAACGGTGTGAGTCACGAAGATTCAGTGGCACTTGTTAACGGAAGTTTCAGGTTTACCGGAAATATTTCTGGCAATGCCTATGCCCGTATGGCACTGGATCATACTGGTGGGGGTAAAGGTAAAGCCGTTTATACCGGAGATGTGATTTATTTTTATTTCGGTAAGGAACAGGTAACGATTACTTCAAAAGATTCTCTGGAAAATGCTGTTTTTGCTGGCTCGAAAGTTTATCAGGAATATGATGCCTATAACAAAGCCATCGGTGGTACCATTATGGCACTTACCAAAGCCGTTAATATCGATTTTAACCGTGGCACACCCGAACAGCAAAAAGATACCGCTTATATGAAAGCAGTAGATCTGCGTTTCAGAAAGAATATCCAGAACAGAACAGAGAAACAGTTTCAATTTGCGAAAGAACATCCAACTTCATACTTCGCTTTGGTAGCGCTTTCAGAAGCAGCCGGAAGTAAGGTTGATGTAGCCAAAGTTGAACCGCTTTTTAACGCCTTGAACAAAACTTATCGCGAAACCGACATGGGTAAAGAACTCGCACAGCGTATTGCCGCAAGTGGTATTACTGCTGTTGGAAACGTTGCGCCGCTTTTTACCCAGAACAATGTAGTAGGCAAGCCGGTTTCATTAGCCAGTTTAAAAGGAAAAGTGGTTCTGGTTGAGTTTTGGGCAAGCTGGTGTGGTCCGTGCAGGGCTGAAAATCCGAACCTGGTCAAACAATATCAAACCTACAAGGATAAAGGCTTCGAGATTATTTCAGTTTCATTGGATAATGTAAAGGAACGCTGGTTAGAGGCGATTGAAAAAGATGGCTTAGACTGGATTCATGTTTCTGACCTGAAAGGCTGGAACAACGAAGTGGGTCGTTTATATGGCGTACGTGCAGTACCTGCAAGTTTTCTGGTAGATGCGCAAGGCAAAATTATTGGCAATGGCTTGCGTGGCGAACCTTTGAATAAAAAACTTGCTGAAATATTCAATTAGTTATTGGCTGATAAACTATAGATAATGAAAAGAATGCTAACGGCATGCCTGATGCTGGTTTCGCTACTCACTTTTGGGACGGCGAAACATCGGGAGAAAATTGCATTAAAGGTTTTGTATGTGGGCTATAATCCCGATAAGCCGATGCCTAAAAATGTAGTTTATTATTCAACTACCCCAGCTGTTATCGAAAAAATATACAAAACCAGAATGGCTGATTTTAAAGCCTTTTTGGAACAGCGTTTTACTGAAGTTAAGGTAGTGGATGTGGCTGATTACAAAGTAGAAATGTCTGATGGCGTGGATGTAACGCTGATGGATGCCGGTCCGGTTAACATGCCCGCAAACTTTAGTCGCCCGATGGTTTTAATGCATGCCATGGCTCCTAATGTTGGTTTACCTTTAGGGTTAAAGTTCGATTGGTACTGCCAGTGTCTGGATGATGAAGCCCTGAACATCAAAACCGATCATCCCATTTTTAATACGCCAAATGCTGTAAAACTAACCATGGTCAAAAAACCGACTCCAGGTTCTTTTTTTAATGGTCATCAGGGCGTTGGTACACCAAAAGTAATGGATATGTGGCAGGTGGTAAAGCAAGGCTTTTCTTCAAAAGAACCTTACCTGATTGGCATGGTTTCGCATGGCGAAGGATTTAATGATTCGCCTGATGCTGAATCTATTTCAGGAGGTGTTTGCCTTAAAAATGCCGAAGCAGTGGCTTTAGGTCGTCAGGGGAATTATTTTATGTGGGGTTTTGCAGGCTCTCCTGATTATATGACAAAGGAGGCCAAAGATGTTTTTGTAAACACCATCTGTTATATCAAAAAATTCGACGGTCTTCCGGCTATTGTTAAAAAAGTGCAGATCGAAACCCGTAGTGGAATAGATGAACTGATTTATCGGTTAAGCAAAGATCTTTATAATCAGGCCATTGTTTCAAGAAGGGAAGGCAACCTTCGTATGCTGAAAATGCAGCAGGAATTAAAGGATAGAAAAGCAAAAGGCGAAGATATCGGTCATGGCAACGAAATGTTTTTGAAAATGCCGATAACCAATGATACCCAAACATTTGAGAGCTATGTAAAAGGTTATGCCGGCGATAGTTTATTTGCCATTTATGGTACTGACATCAATCTCTATCACAAGTATTACCGTCAAAATTATGAGTATTTCTATCCTTCAGGCGTGTATACCCTTCGGTTAGATCGTGATGCACAAAAACTGGATATTTCTAACCGTAAAGTAGCGCTTTTAGATAAATGCATAAGTTTATTGGAGGCCGGCAAAGAAGTAGCGATGGCTCAACGCTTGCTAGAACGTTACACCACTGAAAAATTCAGCAAAGCAACTGAATGGAGAAACTGGCTCAATCTAAACCGTAATAATCTATTCTATACCGAGTCTGGTGGTTTTAAATTTATGGTCAATACTTACGGCAAAAGCATTCCTGTTAGCCAGCAACAAAGTCACCAATTGCCAAAAGCGATTATAAGTGATGAACCGACCACAGCCGATCCGGTTGCGGTTTCGGCAAGGTTTATTCCAGGCAATGGCAATAAAAAAGATAGTTTACTTATCGAAGCCAAAATTTTAAAAGGCTGGCATATTTATGCTTATGTATCCAAAGATAATCCATTCGTGGTAACCGAAACCCGCCTCGAACTTCCTGAAGGCGTAGTAGCTGATCAGGAATGGAAAACTACAGCAGCTATTCCATATCCGGGCAATGAGGGCATGTTTATTTTTGAAGGAAAGGCAAACTTTAGGAAAATGGTCGATTACAGCAAGGCAAAAGCCGGTACTAAAATTAGATGTGGACTTTACTATCAGGTATGTGACGAAACCAAATGTTATCCACCGAAAGAAAAGATATTGGAGATACTCATTTAAGCTATCTATGCGCTCGGCATGGCCGGTAAAATGGCCTTGCCTTTTTTTTAACCTTTAACTTAAAATATGAAATCTTTTTTGAGGCTTTGCCTCCTGGCTTCTTTGTGTCTGTTTGCACGTATTTCTGTATCTGCGCAAACAGCTGTAAGCAACACTGATTCCTTGCACAATAAACTTTTATCAGAAATGATTGCTGTGCCTGCACCCAATTTTACCTTAAAAGATCTTGACGGAAAAGTGGTATCGTTAAAAGGCCTGAAAGGAAAAGTAATTGTACTCGATTTCTGGTCGACATGGTGTGTACCCTGCAAAAAGTCTTTTCCTGCAATGCAGTTAGCGGTTAATGCCTATAAAAATGATCCTTCTGTAAAGTTTTTATTTATCCATACCTGGGAAACTACCAAAACACCCGTTGAAGATGTGAAGAAATACATTGCAAAATCGGGCTTTAATTTTCAGATGTTGATGGATCTGAAAAATGAAGCAGGACGAAACGCCGCAGTTGAAGATTATGGTGTAAGTGCTATCCCTGCAAAATTCGTCATTGATAAAACAGGTAATATCGTATTTAAACTTACCGGGTTCACCGGAACCGATGCCGATGCACTCCAGGAAATTTCTGAGCGGATTACATTGGCAAAAAATCATAAGTAATCATGAATAATTATATCAGGGGAATTTTGATAACGGTGGTGATGCTACCCGGATTAAATGCTGCTGCACAGAAAAAGCAGGTCGCCAAATTCCAGAAAACCATAACCGAAGCCGTTAAAAAAGCATATCCCGCAAGTGTAAGGATGTGGGGTTTCGATGTGCAGCAAAACCAAAGAACCAGTGCGCAGTTTAGCGGTGTGGTAGTTAGTGCAGACGGTTATATCTTAACGGCAGCACACACCATTTTACCTGGTAAAAACTATAAGGTCTTTTTTCCTGATGGCCGCGAATGTATTGCCCTGGCTTTAGGTAAAATAGACAATAAGGAGACACCAGGCATTCCGGATGTAGGCATGATGAAAATTACCGATAAAGGCACCTATCCATTTGCTGAGATGGGCTATTCTGCAAGTTTGGTTAAAAATGAACCTTGTATCAGTATTTCTTATCCCGAAACCTTAAATCAAACGCTGCCAACATTAAGGTTAGGAAATATTGCAGAAGTGAAAAATGAATATGGCTTTATTCGCTCCACCTGCAAAATGGAACCAGGTGATTCTGGCGGACCTTTATTTGACTATTATGGTCGCGTAATCGGGTTACACAGTGCTATTGATGTTTCGGAAGACATGAATTTCGAAATTCCCGTTGACCTTTATCGCCGCTATTGGACGGCTTTAAACAGCGAAAGACTTTATACGGCTTTCCCGGAAAAGAAGGATAGTGTGAAAACAGATCCCTTGTCTTTGCTATTGCAGAGAGAAAGTAAACAAAAGGCTTTACATCCTGATTTTGATCTGTCAACGCCCAAAAATAGCTGCTTTTCGATCAAAAGTATGATTAAAGGAAAATCCCAGCATATTTACGCCACTTTATTGAATGTTAATATAGCAAATGGAGCTAAAAAACAGTTTTTGTTGACTAAAAACACGATGGTTGGCGAGCAAATGCAATGTGAGATTAATGGAGTTGCCGTGCCAATCAGGTTAATTGGAAAAGATCAGGAAAATGACCTGGTTTTATTCGAACTTGAACAGCGGATAACCGGTGGGATTGATTTAAATATCTCTGATAGCAATAGTGTTAAAATAGAGATGGGTAAACTTCTTTATAGCATTGATCCCTCAGGCAAAGTGATGCATAGTGTTTTGGGGAGTACACTATTTAATTTGCCTAAAATTAACAGTCAGCCTTATTTGGGCGCAATGGTAGTTTATAGTTCCAGTCCCATTCAGTTTTCGTTAATTAAAGAAGGCAGTCCGGCAGAAAAAGCAGGTATAAAAGTTGGCGACGAACTGATTAGCATTAATGGAAAAACGATGAAAAAGGCTAGTGAATTTGCACCAGAAATACTGAAATACTGGGCAGATGACGAGCTTACTTTAGAATGGCAAAATGCTTCGGGTAAGATGAGTAAAACACTAAAACTAGAGGGAAGGGGGCAGTCAGTATTTAATCATCCGGCAGAGAAATTTGAAGGCGGGAAATCAGGCCGAAGAGACGGCTTTAATGCGATTTTTACGCACGATGCCGCCATTAAAGCCAATGCCTGCGGATCGCCTGTTTTCGATTGGGAAGGTCATTTTTATGGGATCAATATTGCCAGGTATAGCCGGACAACCACCGTTGTGATGCCAAAGAAAACAATCGTTGATTTTATTTTGAAGGCAATACAATAAAATATCTCAGTAATCCTATCTAAAAATAAATGTCATTCTGAACGCAGTGAAGAATCTCTAGCTAAAGAGAGTCTGGGCAAAAGACTTTTCTATTTCTAATGGTCGGTGTCTCACCGACCACTGCTTAGGATCTATTACCTAACATATTTCGGTCAGTGAGATACCAACCGATAAGGACTGCCCAAACTGAAGTGTGCTACACCTGCATTTCTCAACAATACATGATGCATTTTTTGAAGCGCATTGCCTGTACTACTATTAAAGTTGCTTCCCGTGCTTCGCTATATCCCTTCGCTGCACTTTGGGGATGCCGCTATGCCCGGGGCTAAGCACGCTTTTTCTGCAAGGAATCTATTGCTTAAAATTCAAAGGGCCTGAATGAATTTTTCTAGTGGTCGATGTCTCACCGACCACTGCTTAGGATTTGTTGCCGAACATATTTCTTTCGGTGAGACACCGACCGATAAGGGCTGCCCAAACCGAAGAGCACTGCACCTGCTTTTCAAAAAGTGGCGTGTATGAAACGGCCTCTTTTTTTAATCTTTACAATTTTACTCTCTTTGCTTTTGGTTCTGGTTTTTCAGGTAATTGTATCGATAAAATTAAATCAATGCTTTCCGAATTGGTTTCATAATCGGCTGCAATTTTTTCCCATCTTTTTAATTCTGATTGTAAGGTTTCAATTTCCTTACCTAATGATTCGATCTTATTCTGGATTGATTTTCTAACGTTTGTATTTGCCATAACACAAAATTATGATTTGATGGCATATCTTTAAACTTCTTTGTTGCAAGCGTGTATATAAAAAATGCTAAGTGTTCTATTTCAGCGAGTTTTATTCTTATAAAATTTTCAACAATAGTGAAGAATCGCCGAATTTGTATGGTATAGCATAAAATTGTGCAATCATTTCTTATTTTTACCCAACATCCCTGATAAACATGAAGAAAAACAATAGCTGCGATCTTAAAACCTGTTTTATGTGCCAACTCACATTAAAAGAATGGCATCCTGCTATTGAAGGTCATAAACGGAATTTTATTGCAAAAAAAGGGGAGGTGATTATCAAAGAAGGAGATCCTGTTAGTGGTGTTTATTTTGTAACTTCAGGCAATGTGAAAGTGCATAAACAATGGGGCGATAAAGAATTGATTTTACGCTTTGCAAATGATGGCGCCATAATCGGACATAGGGGAATTAGCAGCAATACTTCTACCTACCCAATCTCAGCAACGGCTTTAGAAACCACTAAACTTTGTTATGTAGATATCGAATTTTTTAAATCCACCATAAAAGTAAACCAGGAATTTGCCTATGGTTTGTTGATGTTTTATGCAGATGAACTGCATGCTTCGGAAAAGAAAATGCGTAATCTGGCTTTAATGTCGGTAAAAGGGAGACTTGCAGTAGCCATTTTAGGATTGCGTGATCAGTTTGGACTAGACGAAGACGGATTTTTAAATCTGGCTTTAAGCCGTCAGGATCTGGCTGCCTTTACCGGTGCAACTTATGAAACCGTTTTTAGAACAATGAATGAACTGCTCGCTGAAAAATTAGTTGTAGTTAATGGAAAGCAAATCGGTATTTTAAACGAGGCAGGGTTAATAGATTTGAGCAGTAAATAATTAAGGTTTATACTTTTAAATTTTTAAAAATTCTCTGTTGTCACACTGAGGGTTATTAATTGTTTAAAATCAATATGAGTAACAAAAGAACTTTAAAGAGACTATTGCAACTCCAGTGGGTCGATTAGAAGTATCGTCATCTCGACCGTAGCGGAGAGATCTTTAAATTTGAACTATTTTAAAAGATTTCTCCAATTTCGCTGCGCTTCAGTCGAAATGACGGCGATTTTTTAAATCTGTCCTTGATAGCGTAATTGAAGTGTCTTTTCAAAACATTTGTTTAGCTAGGCTTAATTAATAACAGATTTTTAAATTATTGATATGATATGTTAGGAATCATTTTATGTGGTGGACAAAGTTTGCGCATGGGCACTGATAAGGGCTTGCTTAACCATCAGGATAAACTCTGGGCACAGGTAGCGGCTGATAAATTGGGATCGCTTGATCTCCCTGTAAAGTTTTCAGTTAATCCATTGCAGCAACTCACTTATTGGGGTTATTTTGGAGATCAGCAGCTGATTGTCGATAATTCCTCACTTGATGTTAGTGGCCCATTATTGGGCGTGCTTTCTGCACATTTATCAAATCCTGAAGAAGATTTTTTTTTATTGGCTTGCGATATCTTATTGATGGAAGCCAGGTTGTTGGAAAAACTTATCCATTCAGCCAAAGCTGATGATTCTTTTGATGCCTATATCTTTACCAGAGATGGGCAGCAGGAGCCCCTGTGTGGGATTTATAAAGCGGAAGGGTTAAAAAATATTATAAAGCTACTAAAATCCAATGGATTAGCCAGGCACAGCATGAAATACACTTTAAGTAATTTGCGGGTTTGTGAAATTAGCGTAGATGACCATGAATACTGTTATTTCGGGAATTTTAACTCGCAAGAGGAGATAAATAGCTTAACCTCACACTGAGATATAATTTATTTTATAAAATAAATATTAGTGACGTGTAATTGGTTGCTTTTGGCATACACCACGGTCTTGCCTCGGCTCGCCGCCGCCGAAAGGCTCTCTCTTTTTGGCATCAAAAAGACCAGCGAAGCTAGCTTGAATGCCATTGAAAACATAAATACAGATGAAAAGACAAAAAATGCCGGCTGAAAATTTATTCATTTGTTGTTTATAAATTCAGTTGCATTCATGAGGGCTTCGCCGTTTTCTTTTGAAGCCAGTTTTTCGGCCAGAACAGTGCCGCCCGAAAAATTTGTTAGGCCGGATTTAAGTAGAACGAGGATACCGTGCTATGGCCTAACTGGATGGAAATGCGAAAGTATTTAAATGATTCAACATAAAGATCCCTATTGTGTTTTTACAAATGTTGTAATACGGATTGATCTATTTTAGTGAAATTACTTTTCTCTCCTTCGCAAAGTGCACAACAATAATCATCTGGTAAATCTTTAAATGCCGTACCTGGATTAATGTTATTTTCAATTTCCCCGATCCGCTCGTTGTACACGGTTAAACAATTGTTACATTGATATAAAAAAGTGCCAACCTTTATTGTGGTTTCTTCTGTTTGGTTGTTCTGTTTTTGTTTCCCTGTTTTAATGGCATTTAAACGGTATTTGTAAAATTTAAATATAGCCCGTCTGAGTTGTTCTGGCAGTAGAAAACCGGGGTTGCTCCGGCTAAAGATTTCGCCGGTACGCTCGTTAGGGTTAAAATCTTTCGCACACAAAATATCATAAACAGGGAACAGTTTCATACCCAGCAAATTAATAAGATGACGTTTCTGGATCAGAATACTACTAAAAACCTCACTTTTTTTGCGGGTTTTAATGCCAAAGCAAATGCCAAAGGTTCGGGTATCATCAATGCTTAAATGTTTAACCAGGAAGCTTTTTAATGCTAAACCTTCATTGCAGTTATCTTCCACCTGAAAATTTAGCTCGTTGGCCGCATGCCGCATATTAATCTCATATTCTTCGAGCAGGGCGTTCCAAAGTTTTTTATCTTTCTCGTCTATCCCTTTTATAATAATGGTTTTCCAGGATGTACAGCACAATTGACCGAGCTTGGTATCTAAACAAAGATGACAAAGTTTTTTTAAAAATGCGATGCTGAACAGTTCATCGCGCCTGTAAATACCCAACCAGTATTTGTTGTTGTAGCGGTTCAAACCCTCGTAATAAGGCAGGTTGAATGAAGAAAGGGAAACTGTATTTTCTGCGGCTTTAAGAATAAAATTGCCTTGGTCTAAAAGGGAAAAAAGATCTTCGCCATTAGCCAGAGTATTATCCATAAAACGCGTTGGATGATTTTTGATAATGGTTTCTAAGCCCTTAGTTACCTGAGCAATGTGGTTAGTATAACAGAGTTTATTCCACTCGTAGATTACATTGGTTTTAGGAAAGCGGATAATCAGGTGCCAGTAATGTTCTGAATGTGAAGAGGCAATCCAGTTAATATTCCCCGTTAACATGGGCGTGAAACTCTGGTCGCTGTCGCAAATATTCACTTTTACTGAAGGTTTAAAATCGATGTCATCCAGAATATCTTTATATACGCCTTCAGTAAGCCAGGTTTTACGGATAAAAATTTCTTCGGCCGGATATGAGCTGATAATGTTGGGGAAATTATTGCTGTCTATTTCATAATCGATCCCAAGTTTATCCAATTCACCCGTAAAGATGTCAATATTGTAAGTTGTAGTGTCAATCAATAACTGCTGGCGAAGGCCAAAACGAACATATTGAATTCTTGCTTTTGTTGCCGCAACCAGAATGTTGTACAGATTGCCCGGTGATATAATCCCGCCCGGGAAATTAATAATAATGTTTTGATACATGGCTTAACGATTTAGAAAACCAAATTCGATTATTGCTTTAGGCGGCATCCATTTTAAAACGCACGATCGTAGGGATGCAACGCACATTCTCTTCAATAAAATCTTCTTCGAACTTAAAGTATTCAATCCCTTTAAGGTTTTTAAATTCTGAAGGAGTGAGTTTTATTTTCATCATGTTGTTTTTAGTTTAATATTCTTTAACAATCTATCTTCATTCCCGCGCAGGCGGGAATCTTAATGCAACCTACAAACCTTCCGTGGCATTACGATTCCCAATCAGGTTGGGAATGACGATACCCAGCGCCCTACCACTTCGACTCCGATTTTTTTCCAAAACTTATTCTCAGGATGAAGAACCAAGTTTATAACTATTCTATTAAAGCAGGTTTTCGTTCTGTCTTAAGCACATTTACAAAAGAATCTAAAATCGCTTTTACTTCTGGCCTACAACTCCCACAACCCATTCCGGCGCCGGTTAATTGGCAGAGCTGCAAATGATCTTTGCAACCGTCTTTTATTTTGTTGATCAGATTGCCCTCACCAACATTGTTGCAACTACATACTGTTTTGCCAACAATGGGTTCGGTTGTTTTCCCACTTCTTAACAGTTGGAGTCGCTTTTCGCTCAACTCCATTTTATTTTCAATCAGGTTCCGAAACTCCAAAAACTCACTCTTATCGCCAATTAATATCGCTCCAACCAGCTTATCGTTGTGTACAATACATTTTTTGTAATAGCGTTTGGCCTTATCGATAAAAACAATTTCCTCATAAGTAGGATCATTGTCAGGTATTTCTACCATACCTAATGAACAGAGTTCTAAACTGTGCATTTTGAGGATATTCATCAGTAAACTACCTTGATAAAATTTAGCAATGTCTCCACAAAGAAACCGCGCTACAATTTCGGCCTGCTGCTCTGCTGCTGCAGTAATGCCGTACATCTGACCTTTGAATTCTGCAATTTCGCCAATGGCATAAATGTCTTTTTCATTGGTTCTCAGGTATTCGTCAACCACTACTCCTCGTTTACATTCAATTCCTGCTTCTTTAATCAGTTCAGTGTTTGGGACTGTACCTATGGCGATCACCAAAGATTTACAATCAAGCAATAAGCCACTTTTTAAACGCAGACCCGTAATACTTTTTTCACCAATAATGCGGTCTACCTCATCGTTGTAGAAAATTTCTATGCCTTTGCTAATCAGTTCTTCGTGCAGTAATTGACTGCCTAATGCATCTAACTGACGTCCCATTAATCTCGATATCCGTTGAATAATCGTCACTCTTGATCCGGTTTCAGCCAAAGACGTAGCCAATTCGATCCCTAGTAAACCACCGCCTACAATCACTACTTTTCCATTTGTAGTATCAATATGTTTTTTAAAGCTGTCGGCGTCATTTCTGCTTCGCATGGTAAATATGCCGTTTAGTTTCGGGAGATCTTTAAGTACAAAAGCCCTGCTTCCTGTGGCCAGAAGCAGAACGTCGTAGTGGTGGACTTCTCCGTTGCTATCGGTAACTGTTTTATTTTCTTTATCGATTTTATCGATACCTAAACCTCGGTGTAGTTTTATCTTATAGTCTGTTTCCTCACTGTCACTCATTTTAATGAGATTATGCCAGGGTAAAGTGCCGATAATATAATCGGGGAGAAGTACCCGGTTGTAAAAAGGGAAATTCTCTTTACTAAAGATCTCAATATCATCTTCAGTATTTAAGGCGCGGTAACTTTTAACAAAACCACAGGCTCCAGCGCCTGCACCAATCACAATGATTTTTTGCCGGGCTTTTTTATATAGTTTAACTTGTACGGCGCTGAATTTGAAATCAGGTTCTTTGCTCTGCGGGTCGACCAGGTTATTCGTGAGGTTATTTACCCGGTTTAAATCACTTTTTAAAATTTTACCCCAGTGCATGGGCATAAAAACTACTCCGGGTTTAATATCTTCAGAGAATTTTGCTTTTACACGGACATTTCCACGTAAACTGGAAATTTCGATAACATCATGGTCGTTAATGTTCCGTGCTCTGGCATCAATTGGGTTGATTTCTAAAAAAGATTCGCTGATGTGCTGGTTTAGTTTATTTACCTTGCCTGTTTTGCTTCGGGTATGCCATTGGTCTCTGATTCTTCCGGTGGTTAAAATCAGTGGATGTTCTGGCGTTAAGGCTTCAGATTGGTTCTGATCATCAAATGATAAAATATTCGCCTTTTTATCTGGCGTATAAAACTGATGATCGGTAAATAACCTGGCTGTTCCAAATGCCTTTTCTTGCTTCGGATACGGCCATTGAACGGCTCTTTTATCTTTTAAAATTTCATAATTAAGTCCGCTGATATCAATATTGGTTCCTTCGGTAAGGGCCGCATGTTCATCGTATATTTCGCTTGCATCTTTAAAATCGAAACCATGATAGCCCATTTTTTTTGCAAACCGGCAGATGATTTCCGAATCTGGCAGCGCTTCTCCAGGTGCTTCGGTAACTTTGCTGAGGTAAGAAATATAACGCCCAGCGTTGGTCATAGTGCCTTCTTTCTCAACCCAGGCTGCTGCTGGTAAAACTACATCAGCATATTTTAATGTTTCTACAGTATTGCTAATGTCTTGAACAACTACAAATTTTGCTTTTTTTAAGCCTTCTTCTGCTACGCGAACATCGGGCAGGCTGATTAAAGGGTTAGTGCATAAAATCCATACTGCTTTCAGTTTACCGGTATTCAGCTCATCGAATATTTCGGTGGCAGTTAATCCGGGTTTAGCTTGTATGGTACCCAAAGGGATCTGCCAAAATTTCTCAACCTCATTGCGGTGATGTTCATTGCTTAAAATACGGTGAGCCGGTAATAAATTACTTAAGCCGCCAACTTCGCGGCCACCCATGGCATTTGGCTGTCCGGTAAGCGAGAAAGGACCGCTTCCAGGCTTGCCAATGTGTCCTGTAATCAGGTTCAGGTTAATTAACGAAAGATTCTTGTTCGTGCCTACCACACTTTGATTAAGCCCCATCGTCCACATGCTGATGAAACCTTTTGCATTGCCGATGTAAGATGCAGCTAAACGGATGTCACTTTCTTTGATACCACAAATAGCTGCCGCCTCTACCAAGGAGGTGGCGAAAACGGTAGCCTGGTATTTTTCGTAACCATTAGTGCTGTTGATGATAAAATTACTATCAATTTTTCCATCTTCAATCAAACACCTGCCAATGGCATGGTGAAGTGTAATATCGGTACCCGGATTAAGCTGTAAATGAACATTGGCGATTGAACAGGTCTGTGTTTTACGGGGGTCGCTGACAATAATTTTTAAATCAGGATTTTTCTGCCTTGCGGCTTCAACACGGCGCCATAGGATAGGATGGCACCATGCCGGGTTTGCGCCTGCAACAAAAATACAATCGGCAATTTCAATATCATCGTAACTAATGGGCACGGTATCTTCGCCTAGGCTCATTTTATAACCAACAACCGCACTGCTCATACATAAGCGGCTGTTGGTATCGATATTATTACTACCGATAAATCCTTTAATTAATTTATTTACTACATAATATTCTTCTGTTAAACATTGTCCGCTGGCATAGAAAGCAACGCTGTCCGGGCCATGTTTTTTAATCAATGCTTTAAAAACGGCTGCTGTACGTTCCAGTGCGGTATCCCAGCTTACCCTTTGGAGGGGCATGTTTTTATTGTAGCGCATTTCAGGGTAAAGCAACCTGTCGCTTTTGTCGTTCGCGGTATAATGAAGATTCATGCCTTTGCTGCACAACATGCCTTTGTTTACAGGATGGTTTTTGTCTCCTTCAACAGTTATGCGTTCATAGATATCTTTATTTACCACAATACCACAGCCCACCCCGCAATAGCAGCAGGTGGTTGTTTTATTCGGCGATATATTTTTTTCTGCTTTCAAATGATCGGCTTCTATAGTAGACTTTGTTAGCGTTCTTTATTTGCCAGGGGTAAGTACCAGGTCTTCTATCTCAGCTGTTTTTTGCGCCATAACGGTTCTGAAGATGAAAACTGCCACACCAATTCCGAGAATGATAAAACCAAGTAGTGTAAAAGCACTGGTATAATCGATCAGGTCTTTTTGAACGTTAAGGCCATTTTCGATTACATTTTTAGAAGCGTGACTGGCTTTGGCTTTAAACATAAAGGCAATAAGCATGGCTCCGATATTTCCGCCAGCGCCTACAATACCTGCTACACTACCAACTGCAAGCGGATTAATGAATGGAACAAGGCTGTAAGTTGCTCCATTGGCCATTTTTAAACTTAAACCGAAAACGAACATCATAAAAATAGCCATTCCGATATTACCCGATTTTGCGAACCAGATCAGGCCAACCCCTTCCACCAAAAGCAATAAAGCGAGTAAAAGTGTTTTGCCATCAAATCCCCAGGTTTTACCAATTTTATCGGCAACAATTCCGCCCAATGGCCTGGCAAAAATATTAATCCAGCCAAAAATACCTGCAACCATACCCGCTATAGCTATAGTTGCGCCAAACGAATCAGTAAAAAAGATCGGTGCGAAGTTGTCTACCGTAATTTCTACACCAAAACAGGCTGCGTAGGCAATGGTTAAAATCCAGGTGCGGTAATCTTTGGCTGCAATTAAAAAGGTATTTTTGGCTCTTTTTATGCTTTCATCTTTTAAATCCTTAAAGTCTCCCTGTGGAGAATCTAAAGTATAGCGGTGATATAAAAAAGCACAGATCAAAAGCATTACACCAGGAAATATCATGGCATAACGCCAGCTGTCTTCTGTACTGCAAAAGCCCAGTGCGGTAATGCCTGATGCAATTAAAGGCATAAATAAATTGGCTGCGCCACCACCCGCGTTACCAAAACCACCTGCTGTTGCATTTGCGGTTCCTTTAATATTTGGTGCAAACATAATTGAGGTATGGAATTGGGTAATTACGAATGATGCACCAATTATCCCAATAGCCAGGCGGAAAAGCAAAAAAGAAGTGTAAGAATGACTGGTTCCGATCAATAGTACGGGAATGGCGCAAAGCACCAGGAGCCAGGTGTAAATCAGTTTAGGACCAAATTTATCAATCAATCTTCCGATGAGTAAACGGGCAATTATGGTAGCCGATACGGAAGCAATTTGAATATTACCCACCTGATCTTTGGTGAGGTGAAGCTGCTCTCTCGCTATCTTCATTAAAGGAGCCATTCCGAACCAGGCGAAAAAACAGAAAAAGAAAGTTAACCAGGTAATATGAAAGGTTTTCATCTGAACACCTTTAAGTGAAAATATATTAAGGTTATCAAGCGGTTTAGTTGTAGTGTTCTGTGTCATTATGGTTGATTTAAGCGTGATAAATTGATTTTTGTTAAAATTTATAGCCTAAACCTACACCAACGTTCCACTCACCATTTTTGACTGCAGTTTTAGGATTGTAGTATAAGGGTAATTGTAAGGCTACATGCCGAAATGCCGTTGTTAACCCAAAACCAAGGTTAGGGGTGAGGGCAGCATTTTTTGGCGCGCCAGCAATAACTTTATCTTCTTTAATTCGTAAACTTGGAAGTAGTCCCAGTAAAACAGTGTAGGGTTTTTTGCTAAATTTTATGCTTGGACCAGTACAGTTTATAAAAGCACCATGATCAACGTAACCAGCAACGATAGTTCCATCGAATAAAACGGCTTTAGTTTGCGATTTAGCTGAAAAAAAGAACAAGGTAAGTGCAAGGCAGCCTGTTAGGGCTACATAATTAGAAATTTTCATGTCGGTTTGGTTTGGGTTAAATTTTAATCCCGAAAAGTTTAAATCTTAAGGGGTCAGGTTAAGATTTTGGCGAAGTGCCAATATAAACAGTTCCGTTTTCTACCTTTACAGGATAGGTTTTTATGGCGCATTCGTCGCCGCTCAAACATTCTCCGGTACTCAATGAGAATGTTTTTTTGTGAAAAGGGCAGGCTACTTTAGGTTCATCAGTAGTAGAGCCAATCATTCCACGGCTCAATGCCATTTGCTTTTTGTGCGGGCATTCGTTTTGCGTGGCGTACCACTCATTTCTTCTGGTGAAATAAAAAAGTGCAATCTGATCTTCACCATGTTTTACGCAAACGCCACCGTTCTCAATGGCATCCTCGACTCGGCAGGCAGCCAGCCAATTTGATTGTTCATTCATCATTTAGGGGTTTATTAGGTTTGTAAAGGTTCTTGATTAAACTGTTTTCCATTCAGCTGTTCTTTTTTGCCCACGCATTTCTACAAATTCTATAGTTGGGTCTTTGTCTTCAGGTGCATTTACAAAATGAGAGAATCTTTTTCTTATGGCAGGGTTTTCAACGGCTTCTTTCCACTCACATTTATAAGAGGCGATTAAATTCTCAATTTCATTTTCCCACTGGGCTGCCATGCCTAAACTATCGTTGATGATTACATTCCTTAAGTAATCTATCCCACCTTCCATTTTGTTTAACCATGTTGCTGTACGGGTAAGTGGATCGGCTGTACGGATGTAAAACATCAAAAATCTGTCGATGTATTTAATGCAGGTTTCGCTGTCGAGATCTGTTGCCAATAAAAGGGCATGTTGAGGCTTGCTTCCACCATTTCCGCATACGTATAAATTCCAGCCTTTTTCGGTGGCAATAATGCCAAAATCTTTGCTTTGAGCTTCTGCGCATTCCCTGATACAGCCACTTACCGCTGATTTGAATTTATGCGGCGCACGGATGCCTCTGTATCTTTCTTCGATCCGGATAGCAAAACTCACGCTATCATGCAAGCCAAATCTGCACCAGGTGCTTCCTACGCAACTTTTAACGGTTCTTAAGCCTTTTCCGTAAGCGTGTCCGCTTTCAAAACCTGCGGCAATTAATTCTTCCCAGATGATTGGAAGATCGTTGAGGTGTGCCCCAAACATATCAATCCGCTGACCGCCTGTAATTTTGGTGTAGAGATTGTATTTTTTAGCGACCTCGCCAATTACAATCAATTTGTCGGGTGTAATTTCTCCACCCGGAACCCTTGGTACTACAGAATATGAGCCACCTTTTTGAATGTTGGCCAGAAAACGGTCGTTGCTATCCTGAGCTACGTCGTTTCCTTTTTTAAGAATCATTTCGTTCCAAATACTGGCAAGGAGTGAGGATACCAGCGGCTTGCATACTTCACAACCGTCATTTTTACCTAAAGCATCCAATACTTCGTCGTAACTTTTTAGTTCATGAATATGAATGAGGTCAAAAAGCTCTTGCCGGCTATAATTAAAGTGCTCACAGATTACATTTTTGATGTATTTACCTTGCGATTTTAAGGTATAGGTCATTAAATCTTTTACCATTGGCAAACAGCCGCCACAACCTGTACCTGCTTTAGTACATTTTTTCAGGTCATCAATATTCTCGCAAGTGCCATCTGCTACTGCAGAACAGATATCTCCTTTACTAACACCTTCGCAACTGCAAATTAGTGCGCCATCCGGTAAACCTGTAATTCCCGCTCCACCTGCAGATTCGCTTCCGCCACGTGCACCCAATATCAGTTCTTCAGGATTTTCTGGCAATACAATTCGGTTATTAGAGGTTTGCAACAGCAGGTTATACGCTGTTGCATCTCCAATTAATATACCTCCTAAAAGGTATTGCCCGTCATTACTAACATTTATTCTTTTATAAACTCCTTTGTGTTTGTTTTCGAAGATGATGGTGCGGCAATCCGGCTCGGTGATAAAATTATCACCAAAACTGGCTACATCGATGCCAATCAGTTTTAGTTTGGTACTCATATCAAATCCTGTGAAGGTTTTGTCGCCTTCACAAAGGTTCGCAGCCAGCACTTCGGCCATTTCATAACCCGGAGCAATCAAACCATAAATCATTCCGTCGTATAAAGCACATTCGCCAATAGCAAATACAGCCGGATCGTTGGTTTGCATTTTTTCGTCAACTACGATTCCGCCCCTTGGACCAACCTCAATGCCGCAGGCTTTCGCTAGTTCATCTCGTGGTTTTATGCCAGCAGAGATCACCAGCATGTCGACATCTAAAGCGGTATCATCACTAAAGTTTAATGCACTAATACGGCCATCACCTTCAATGCTTGTGGTGTTTTTATTTAAGTGGATCTGTAAACCTAGATCTGCAAGCTTCGATTTAAGCATGTCGCTACCAGCAGCATCAATTTGTCTCGGCATTAAACGCGGAGCAAATTCAATAATACTGGTTTTTTCAATCCCCAGATCAATCAAGGCTTTAGCTGCTTCTAGTCCCAATAAACCTCCTCCTATAACTGAAGCCGTTTTAGCCTTTTTTGCATAGCTGCTAATAAGGTCAAGATCTTCTATAGTACGATAAACAAAAACACCTTCTTTCTCAATTCCGGGAATGTTCGGAACAAAAGCACCAGAACCCGTAGCAAAAACAAGGATATCGTAGTTGTAATCTAAGCCATTAGCGGTATAAACTTTTTGAAGGTCGCGGTCTATTTTAGTAACTGGGTTATTGAGAAATAGGGTAATATTTTGTTCCTGATACCAGTTTTCTGTTGATAGGGAGAGGTCATCAGCGGTTTTGCCATTAAAATATTCACTTAAATGAACACGATCGTAAGCTCTACGGGGTTCTTCTCCAAAAACAATAAGATTAAAAGAAGAAGTTTTTGACCTAAGCTTTTCGCAGAATTTATATCCCACCATTCCATTTCCTATTACGATTATTTGTAGTTCTTTCATAAATCTCAAGGTGTTTAGTGTTTTTTTAGTTTCTGTTGGCTGTTTTTATTCCAGATTATTTGTTTTGATGTTTTTTATCATCAAATAATCATGATTAAATTATATATCGTAATATTTATATGATTTTTGATATACAAATATATATTTTAATTGTTTAAAAGTTAATAAACAATGATTTTTATCATAAAATATTTAACTTTTTAATAAATTTTCATCACTTTTATATTTAAATAGTTAAATCATTAAAATTATGAATCAAAAAACTACTGATTTTGGACTTTTTATAATGGGTGGAGGTCCTGGAGACCCGGAATTAATCACAATGAAGGCGTTTAATGTATTAAAAAGAGCAGAAGTTATTCTTTATGACAACTTAAGTAATGAAAAATTGCTCGAAATTGCTCCTATAGCCTGTAAAATGATCTATGTTGGTAAACAACCTTATGGAAAATATACCCCACAAGAGAAAATAAATGAATTAATTGTCGAAAATGCCCAAAATTACCAGGTAGTAGTGCGTTTAAAGGGTGGAGATCCTTTTATTTTCGGCAGAGGATTCGAAGAATTAATTTATGCTGAGGCCAGGGGCATTAAATGTCATTATATTCCAGGTATAAGTAGTATGCAGGGGGCAGGTTTTATTGATGTGCCTTTAACACACCGTGGAATTAGTGAAAGTGTTTGGATCCTTACCGGAACCAAGAAGGACGGAAGTTTAACCAACGATTTAAAATGTGCCATGAAAAGTTCGGCTACAGTGGTTATATATATGGGTATGAAAAAAGTTGGTGAAATTTCTAAAGCCTATTGCGATGCGGGTTTAGGCGATATGCCTGCTGCAATTATTCAGCATGCCACCTTACCCAATCAAAAACAAGTAATATGTTCTGTGCAGCATTTACAGGAATTTTCAGAAAACGCTGGCTTAACTTATCCGGCAATTATTATCATTGGCAATGTAGTGCAGGCCAAAGCCTATGCGAATTTGAATCAGGCAGAATTGTTGTCAGCGTAAATAGATTCATTAGTTCAATTTTACATTAGTTTAACCGGTTAATTGATGCCTAAAGCTCAAACGCAGGCTTATTTCGTGATAAACAGGAGCTTATAGCAATTTCTAAAATCTTAACTTCTTAATGGTCAGCTAATGGTGTAAGTGCTTAAATTGGTTAATTGACTCCCAGCTCCAACTAAACAGCCCTTCGACTCCGCTCAGGGTGACTAATCTAAATAATCTACTCAAGACTTTGGACTACAGACTGAGGACTTCGGACTGAATGCTAACCTAAAAATATTTATCAAGTGTTAACCCATAAGTAAGATTCAGGTTTTCGCTGTTGGTAATATTCAGTTTGTTATAATTTAATGCTGTAGTTAAACTAATCCACTTGCGAAGTTTTAATCCAAGGGTTGCCGATGAGCGGATAATGTAATCACCTTTTCCGGAGAAGGAATTCTGCAAAAAATGATTCCCGTCAATGGTAATCAGGTTTTTGATTATAAAATGATATTGTAACCTTAATGAATTCCGATAAGTGTGGTAGCTATCACCTACAATTAAGCTACTTTGATCAAATAATACCCCATCACTCAGGTTGATATAAGCATTGGGTTTATCTAATACGCTATAGGCGATGCCTCCACCAGCCAGCAATTGATTTTTTAATTTTAAAGAATAACTTGTATTGTAATTCACTAAACCCCAATAATAAAAATGAGGGAAGGTTTTATACAGGTTAAAATTTAAGGTAGTAGAAAAATCGTTATTGGTTAAGCTATTGTTCTGTTTACCATAAAGCCAGGCTGAAGTAGAATTCAATACGAAACTTTTCTTTTTAAGACCAAAATTTAGTGCATTATTCAACAAATAGGCACGGTCTTCATTGGTTCGGTTAATCGATCCGGTTGAAGTAAGCAGAACATGGTAATTGGTACTATCAGCATATTGAGCAAAGGATTTCGCATAAAAAGAGCAGAATAAAAGTGATAGCAAAACAAACTTCATAAATAATTTAACATCAACTGCCCCTAATATGTTTAGCCTGATTTAATTTAGATCGTACCATTTAGTAACAGAAATATATTCAATGGTTCCAGGTTATTTCATCCTTTTCATTTTTATAACCTGCAGATATCAGTTCGATCCGGAGTTCTTCTTGAACATTCATCTTGCTCATTTTCGATTTATAAAAAACTTTGCCGGTGCATGCTTGTTTATTGAACAGTTGAATAAGTTTTAACTTGAAATTGAAGTATGAAAACTCAAAAAACACCTGCTAAACAGAACAACCAACCAGGCATAGAAGCTAAGATGGATCCAAAACCAGAAGTAATTAAAGCAAATTATAAGGGAGCAGGAAAATTGAATGATAAGGTCGCATTGATTACCGGTGGAGATAGCGGCATTGGCCGTTCAGTAGCAGTTCATTTTGCAAGGGAAGGTGCTGATGTAGCCATTGTTTATTTAAATGAAGATATTGATGCTAAGGAAACCCGGAAAATGGTGGAGGCTGAAGGTAGAAACTGTTTATTAATTAAGGGCGACGTTAAAAAGCCTGCATTTTGTAAAAAAGCTGTCGAAACAACCGTCAAAAAATTTGGAAAGATCAATATTCTGGTCAACAATGCGGGAATGCAGGTTCCTCAGAAAGATCCGAAAAAGATTGACGATAAACAGCTGGAAGATACATTCCGCACCAACATATTTGGTTATTTTTATTTTGCTGATGAAGTATTAAAGCATTTTCAGGCAGGAGATGCGATTATCAATACCACTTCAGTAACGGCTTATCGCTCTTCGCCAAACCTGATCGATTATTCTTCAACTAAAGGCGCAATAACATCATTTACCCGTTCACTCGCTACAAATTTAGCCAAAACAGGGATCCGTGTAAATGCGGTGGCACCCGGACCTGTGTGGACACCACTCATTGTATCTACTTTTGACGAAAAAAAGATCAAATCTTTTGGGAGTGAAACGGCAATGGAAAGGGCAGGACAGCCCTCAGAACTTGGACCATCTTATGTTTTCCTGGCCTCAGATGATGCCTCTTTTATTACCGGACAGGTAATACATGTTAATGGTGGAGAAGTGGTAAATGGGTAATTTCTGTTACCTTTAAAACTCCTTGAAAAATTATGGCATCAGATTCACCTAAAGATTGGCGTTTTAAACTACACGAAGTTATTTACGAATCGAATACACCTGCGGGTAAAGCTTTTGATGTTGGGTTATTAATTGCAATATTTTCAAGCATTATTGTGGTAATGCTTGATAGTGTTGTTAGTATTCACCAACATTATGGTAAGCTGTTCAATATCATGGAATGGATTTTTGCCGCACTCTTCACCATCGAATATATTTTAAGGTTGGTGAGTATCCGCAAACCAATCAGGTATGTCATCAGTCCTTTGGGTATCATAGATTTGATTGCCTTATTACCATCTTACCTAAGTATATTTTTTATTGGCGCACAATCTCTGCTGGTTTTTAGGGCGTTAAGATTGCTGCGTGTTTTCAGGATTTTCAAACTGGGACATTTTTTAACAGAAATTAATTTCTTAACCCAGGCCTTAAAAAACAGTGTTCGAAAAATCAGTATCTTTCTGTTAACGGTTTTAACCATCACCGTAATTCTGGGCTCGATTATGTATTTGGTAGAAAAGCGGGAAAATGGGTTCTCAAATATTCCAGAAAGTATTTATTGGGCCATTGTAACCATCACTACTGTTGGTTATGGCGATATTTCCCCTATTACGCCATTAGGTAAATTTGTCGCCTCTGTAGTCATGTTGATCGGTTATGCTATTATTGCTGTACCCACAGGTATTATTACCCATGATATCGCTATGGCTGCAAAACATAAAAAAGAAATGCCAGAATCGTGTCCAGGTTGCAGCAGGGAAGGGCACGATAGTGATGCCCTTTTTTGTAAATATTGCGGATCATCTCTGTTTAAATAAAAATGCCAGACTATTAAAATCTGGCATCTTTAACGAAAATTATTGGTTTATAACATTTCACTATCTTCCTCATCATAAGCATTTGGATCTTTATCCAGTTCTTCTATATCTGATTCATTATAGTCATCTGTTTCTGTTTCAGCATCGTCATCTTCTTCTTCGTCTTCCGGATCTTCAATTTCTTCGTTTAATTGTGTGCCTTCTCCATCAGCAAATTGCACTTCATCCTCTGTATATTCATTATCTTCAGATGGATCAGGAGTAGCATGACCATCGGCTGCATTTCCCTCCGAACGGTTGATCTGGAATTGTTCAATATTTTGAATTTCTTCTTCTGGTTGGTTGTTTTCTTGATTTTCCATAGTATATGTTTTTTATAATAGAACAGGATAAAATTGGATTAAGTTTAGTGAAAATTTAAAATCTTAAACCCCTGGTGTTGTACCTTTTTAAATAATGAGATTTATTATTCAAACTTTTCATGTCTTAACCGGGTTCTATTAATGCGTTTTACCTTAATTACTTAATCATGAAAAACCATTTCAATACCAGGAAAATAGCTTTAGTAGGAATGATCATTTCAACAGCGTCGTTTAATGCATTTGCAAAAGCAGACTGGCATTATACAAGATCATTTGATTACATCCACCAACAGGATAGTGTAACCACTGCACAATTTTTGCAACAAGCGGCAATAGCAGGAATGAAGGAGGTATTGACCGGGAAACTTGCGGCAGAGAAAGCAACAGATAAAAATATCAAGGCATTTGGCAAGATGATGGTTGATGATCACACCAGGGCCAATGAAGAATTAAGAGCATTGGCAAAACTTAAGAAAGTAAATTTACCAATGAGCAGGCCAGAAGGTGAACTGCGACCAGATGGAAGGGTAGATTCATCACCTGACAACATGCGGGATACCTCAAGAACCAAAAATGCCGGAGGTGAAGCGGGTAATACTGGCCTGGCGAAACCCACGAATGGTGCTACTGAAGCTGACGTGACCAATGCGATTGAAAAATTGAAAAGCTTAAATGGGGCTTCATTTGATAAAACTTATATCGAGATGATGGTTGCCGATCATCAAAATGCAATTTCTTTGTTTGAAAAGGCATCGCAGTCTACCGATGCGCAGGTTAAAGCATATGCCAAAAAATATTTACCAGTATTAAAAAAACATTTAAAACACGTGAATGCTTTAGCCGCCAAATAAAATTATTCTTTAAATATGAATAGCCGGTTTGATTTAACAGACCGGCTTTTTTATTTTCTGTTTTTATACAGCATTTTTCATCTTAAATCCAAGTTGAATGCAAAAACTTTTTAACTTTATTTAACTAAAACGATTTATTAAACCTAACATGCAATTAATTATGAAGAAACATTTATCACTAATCATTTTATTACTTTCTTTTACAATAAAACTCTTTAGTGCACCGATAGAAATTCTGTCACCAGATAAACGGATTAAGATCTCGATAAACATTAAAGATAAGATTAGTTACGCGGTTACTTTTAATGGCGATCCTTTTTTGACCAATTCATACTTACAGCTCAACCTGGATCAGGCGAAACTTGGTGCAGATGCAAAATTGTTAAAGAAAGCACTTTCTTCGGTTAATACCAGTTCAAATCCAATTGTTCCGCTTAAAAATCGTAGGGTAATTAATCAGTATAATTTATTGCAATTGGATTTTAAAGGCGATTTCAGTGTGGAGTTCAGGGCTTATAACGACGGAATCGCTTATCGTTTCATCACCAATAAAAAAGATTCGATCATAGTTAACAGTGAAGATGTGCATCTTAATTTTAACTATCCGGTTAAAGCGGCTTATTTAGAAACAGGTGGTTTCAAAACTTCTTATGAGATTTTATACCGTCAAAATGAGCTGGGGAAAGTGAATAAAGAAAAAATGAGTGTTTTACCAATATTGTTTAATACAGGAAAATATAAAGCACTTTTATCAGAAGCCGACCTCTATGATTATCCTTGTTTGTTTGTAAAAGCAACTGATGATAAAACCGTTGATGCCATTTTTCCAAAAGTGCCATTGGCTTTTGGAGAGGATGGAGACAGAAGTCAGAAAATTTTAAAAGAAGCCGGTTATATTGCTAAAACAGCTGGCAAAAGATCATTTCCATGGCGTTTTTTGGTTATTACCGATAAAGATACCCAGTTGGCTGCGAACCAAATGGTCTATAAATTAAGTACGCCTAACCAGTTGCAAGATACCAAATGGATAAAACCTGGCCAGGTTACCTGGGAATGGTGGCACAATGCATACGTTTATGGAGTAGATTTTAAATCTGGTTATAATCAGGATACTTATAAATATTATATCGATTTTGCTTCTAAATTTGGTATTCCTTACATCATTATGGATGAAGGATGGGCAAAAACAACTCTTAATCCTTTTGAACCTAATCCAACCATTAACCTGCAAGAGTTAATTGCTTATGGAAAACAGAAAAATGTAAAAATTGTACTTTGGTTTACCTGGCTGGCAGTCGAAAATAACTTCAACATTTTCGAAACTCTGGAAAAATGGGGGATTGCGGGGATGAAAATCGATTTTATGGATAGGAGCGATCAGTGGATGGTAAATTACTATACCCGTGTAGCTAAAGAGGCGGCTAAACACCATATTTTGGTCGATTTTCATGGGGCATTTAAACCAGCTGGTTTGGAGGTAGCTTATCCTAATGTGCTTTCTTATGAAGGCGTTATAGGTATGGAACAAAATATTGGCGGTGGCTTGGCCACACCGAACAACAACTTATTTCTTCCTTTTTTGCGTAATGCCGTTGGTCCGATGGATTACACGCCTGGAGCCATGCGTTCAGCGCATAAAGAAGATTATAAACCTAGCTGGGTAAATACCATGAGCATAGGTACCAGAGCGCATCAGTTGGCCATGTATATTGTTTTTGAAAGCGGTTTTCAAATGTTGGCCGATAATCCTTTTAACTATTTAAAAGAGCCTGAAACCACTTCGTTTATTACCAGCGTTCCCGTAACATGGGATGAAACTAAAATCCTCGATGCAAGCGTTGGCGAATATATTGTTACAGCCAAACGTAAGGGCGAAAAATGGTTTATTGGTGCTATGGGCAACGATCAAAAACACGACTTGAAAGTTGAAACCGGTTTTTTGAAGCCAAATACAAATTACCAGATCACCCTGATCAAAGATGGTATCAATGCCGATTTTCAGGCGATGGATTTTAAACGTATCGTAAAACCAATCAAAGCAGGAGAAACAATCGACATCAATATGGTAAAAGATGGTGGTTTTGTTGCTGTGATTGAGCTACTTAAGTAGTGTAATTATAAATGAATCGTCAATCCTAATGCAAATAAATCACATCTAATGCATTAAGATCCCCAATCAAGTTGGCAATGACGACTTTTCAATAAATCAATGTAACTCCTTTTTTATTAAGAAAGAATTGCTACTATACCAAAGGATAGCGCTATCCTTTGGTATAGTAATAGCTTTTTGATACTTCGTATCTATAATTTTGCCAGACATAAAAAGGCAAAAAAATGAAAATATTACATCTAATATCAAGCCCGAGGGGCGAAGCATCTTTCAGTATTAAATTGGGAAATGCGATTGTTGAAAAATTACAGGCTGCAAATCCGGGGAGCACTTTAACTACACATGATCTTACCAATACCCCATTTCCACATTTGGAAGAGGTACACATCAATTCTTTTTTTACACCGCAAGAAAACCATACGGCAGAATTTACGGAAGCGATAAAACATTCAAATGAGGCCATTGCCGAACTTAAAGATGCTGATGTAATTGTAATCGGTGCACCGTTGTATAATTTCGGCATTCCTTCTACTTTAAAAGCATGGATCGATCATATTGCACGTGCGGGTCAAACATTTAGCTACTCAGAAAAAGGCCCTGAAGGTTTGGTAAAAAACAAAAAAGTATACCTGGCAATTTCTTCCGGTGGTGTATATTCAGAAGGACCGATGAAACCTTATGATTTTACAGAATCTTATTTAAGATCCGTTCTTGGTTTTATGGGCATGACCGATATTACCGCATATCGCGCAGAAGGCGTAAGCATCCCGGATTTAAAGGATATGGCTTTGGATAAAGCAATCGAAAGTATATCAATTTAGATGGTTAATTAGTCATTAGTTCACTGGTCATTAGTAAAATAAATAATCGACTAAAAACTGTGAACTAATGACTTTGAATAAAAAATTAAGCTGCTAAATATTTATCAACCCGGCTTGCAAAATCATTCAGATCAAAAGGTTTATTGATAAAATCTTCTGCATCACATTTGGCCTTCACTGCATTCAAGTGGTTATTGGCCGACATCATCATAACCGGAATATCATGTGTTTTAATATTTCGCTTGAGGGTATTGCAGATATCCAGGCCGTTCCCATCTGGTAACATAATATCAAGAATTACCATATCTGGAAGATGTTTACTCATTTGAAACCAAAAATCGTTGGTGTTAGGGCAGGTCTTTACCTCATAAAGTTCTTCGATCAATAAAAATTCGATGATTTCTCTGATACTCGGATTGTCTTCCACTACATAGATGCACTTTTTCATAAGCTCTACTTTTATTATATGGATAACTCACCTAGCTATCAGATGTTTAAGATAGTTATACACAATATTGGAGTTATTAACCTTCCTCATCGCCCGTGTCATGCATTTCTATAATTTTCATGTTGACTAAAAAAAATATAAAAATAAATTTTGATACTAATTTTTTTAGTATAGATTTGCTTTTGAAGTGACAGAATACAAAGAATTTTAAGATAACTCTTTGTATTTAAAAGATGATTTTAAACAAAAAGCTTCTAACTTGGTTTTGTTTGCTGATATATTTATTTTTTATATGACCGTTACCGTTTTAGCCATATTCGAAACAGATTTTAGACCAGATCTTTCATTAGGTAAAATCATGAATGAAAGATTGAGAGTTGCTGCCGCAGATTTACAGGATATCCATTTGCAACATTTACAAGCCATTGGGCAACGTAGCGACGATCTGGTGGTGTATATCAGTTACAACCCAAAATATAAGATTAGATGGCGCGTTGTTAACGATGTGCCGGAGGATGTAGAAAACTTTGTAGCACAAACCTGCGGTAATTTAGGCTACATCCATTGGAAAACAGCTTCTGTTAATGTTTTTAAGGGAAGTGAATAGCTATGAAATACTTTTATAAAAAAAGATCGTCATCTCGACTGAAGCGCAGCGGAATGGAGAGATCTATCTAGACAGATTTTGCTTCGCAAAGCCTTCGGATTCTCGACCGCGTTGCCCCGATGGCTATCGGGGCCGCTCGAAATGATGACCGCTTAGATATAGAGTCGCAACCTTATTATATTAATGCTCATTAAGAAGAATTGACAATCTATTAAACTAAAAACCCACCACCCAATAGATCATTTCCTTCGTAAAATACCGCGGATTGACCTGGTGCTATTGCTGAAACATTATGATCGAAAACCACACGCATTTTATCTTTTTCCTGAACAATTGTACTTAACATACCCGCATCTTTATAACGGATTTTGGTAATCACATCATTCATTGGCTCTTCAATGCTCGCATATTTTATCAGGTTAATGTTGCGTACCATAGCTTCGCGGCGTTCAAGCTCCTCAGCTTTACCTAAAACTACGGTATTGCTCTCAGGCAGAATCTGCGTTACAAACATAGGCTCACCAAAGGCAACACCTAAACCTTTACGTTGCCCGATGGTATAAAAAGGATAACCTTTATGTTGTCCAACAACCATTCCATTACTTAAAATGAAATTTCCGCCGGCTACTCTGTCTTCTAAATCCTCTACTTTATGTTTTAAGAAAGCCCTGTAATCGTTATCCGGCACAAAGCAGATTTCGTAACTCTCCGATTTTTTGGCCAGTTCCTCTTGCCCCATATCTAAAGCCATCTGTCTGATATCAGATTTTGCAAAGCTGCCCAATGGGAATTTAGTTCGCGAAAGGTTTTCTTGCGAAACACCCCACAGTACATAAGATTGATCCTTATTTTCGTCTTTTCCTTTCGAAATTACATAACGGCCGCTGTCTTGCTGACGGATATTGGCATAATGCCCTGTTGCAATAAATTCACAATCGAGTTTATTGGCACGTTTTAAAAGCGCTTCCCATTTAATGTGTGTATTGCATAATACACATGGGTTAGGCGTTCTTCCGGCAAGATATTCGTCAACAAAATTATCGATTACATAATCGCCAAATTCATCCCTGATATCAAGGATATAATGCGGAAAACCATAGTTTACAGCAAGTGTACGGGCGTCGTTAATACTATCTAATGAGCAACATCCAGTTTCCTTACTGCTACCACCAGAAGTAGCATAATCCCAGGTCTTCATAGTTAAGCCAATAACCTCATAACCCTGCTCATGCAACATTACAGCCGCTACCGAACTATCAACCCCGCCACTCATGGCAACCAGAATTCTACCGTGTTTACTCATCTTAAAAATATTGGATGCAAAAATAAGGTTTATTTAGCTGAAATTATTTAAAGCAAGTCAGTTACTTGTAAAAAGCGGTTCCTAAATTGCTTAAGCTTATCACTTATATGTACTAAAATGGCTTAGGTGGTCAATATTTTTTTGAAAACGAGTGGTACGTTGTTAATGGGAGATGTTAGTCCTGCTATCCCTTCAAGTCCAACGAGCGAGGACTTGGAGGGAGAGCAGGTTTATTCAACAACGTCTGTACTTATAAATTAAAAGAAGTCAAATTTAAAATAACACGGTGCAATAACTTGACTTCTTTGGCAATGAAAAAGAACACGCATAAACCTCGCAGGTTTTAAAACCTGCGAGGTTTGAATTACAATAAGTTGTACCTTCAAGCCTATTAAATGTATTTTTTATTTTACTTAAACGTTTTAGTTTTATGTTTTATGCATATTTGAAGATAAATTAATACCTTAGAATTTTCAACAAAACAAGCTAAATTTTAAAACAGATATGATTAAAAAAATTATCCTGCCTTGTCTTTTGCTATCAGCCCTTATTACTTCGGCACAACAGAACCTGGTGCAGTATGTTAAGCCCATTATTGGTACATCTAAAATGGGGCATACCTATCCTGGCGCAACAGTTCCATTTGGCTCGGTTCAGCTAAGCCCCGAAACAGATACTTTATCCTACGAAGTAAACGGAAAATACAATGGCGATGTATATAAATATTGTGCAGGTTATAAATATGAGGATAAAACCATTACCGGCTTTAGTCATACACATTTTAGTGGTACGGGGCACTCGGATTTAGGTGACTTTTTGATTATGCCTACGCAAGGTAAATTACAATTGAATCCTGGTACGGCATCAGATCCAAAAGGTGGTTACCGTTCTGCATTTTCTCATGCCAATGAGGTTGCAGAGGCAGGTTATTACAAAGTGAAATTGGATGATGATAACATTACCGCCGAATTAACCTCAACCACAAGGGTAGGGATGCATCAATATACTTTTCCTAAATCGGATCAATCGCATATTATTTTGGACCTGATGGCTGGTATTTACAATTACGAAGAAAAAACCGTGTGGACTTACGTTCGTGTTGTGAATGATACGCTAATTACCGGTTACCGTCAAACCAATGGGTGGGCGAGAACCAGAACAGTTTATTTTGCAATGAGTTTTTCTAAACCTTTTAAAAGCTATGGACGTAAAAGTTACGATGCTAAACAGGCTTACAGAGGTTTTTGGGGAAAGTTTAACCAGGAACAGAACTTCCCTGAAATTGCAGGCAAGAAGTTAAAAATGTACTTCGATTTCGATACCCAAGAAGGAGAGAAGATTAAAATTAAATTTGCGCTATCGCCAGTTAGCCAGGAAAATGCTTTGCAGAACATGCGTGCTGAAATTTCTGGCTGGGATTTCGAAAAAGTGAAAGCTCAGGCACAGACTACCTGGAATAAAGAATTGAATAAGATCCAGGTAACAACCTCAAATGATAATAAAATAAACTTTTATACCGCTTTATACCATGCTTTTATCAATCCAACAACCTATACTGATATTAATGGGGAGTATAAAGGTTTAGACCAAGGGGTACATAAAGCTGAGGGCTTTACCAATTACACAACATTCTCACTTTGGGATACTTATAGGGCCTTACATCCATTCTTTAATATTATACAGCCAGGCCGAAGTAATGACATGGTAAAATCGATGATGGCACATTATGATCAGAGTAGTTTACATATGTTGCCGATCTGGTCGCATTATGCCAACGATAACTGGTGTATGAGTGGTTACCATAGTGTTTCTGTAATATCTGATGCGATTATTAAGGGCACCTACAATGGCGATGCAAACAAAGCATTGGATGCCTGTATTGCAACTGCAAAACACCGTGACTATGAAGGAATTGGTTATTACATGGATAAAGGTTATATCCCTGCAGAAAAATCGGGCATTTCTGTTTCAAACAACTTAGAATATTCTTACGATGACTGGTCGATTGCACAATTGGCTAAGAAATTAAACCGTATGGATGTTTACGACGAGTTTATCAAACGTGCTAACAACTGGAAAAACAACTACGACAGTGCATCTGGTTTTATGCGTCCGAAACTGGCAGATGGAGCATTTAAAAAACAATTTGACCCAAAAGATACCGAAGGACAAGGCTTTATTGAAGGTAACAGCTGGAACTACAGTTTCTTTGTTCCTCAAGATCCGGCTTCGCTGATTGAAATGATGGGCGGCAAAAAGAAATTTGCAATGCGTTTAGATACTTTATTTACGATGCATTTACCTGATGAGTTTTTTGCACATACAGAAGATATTACGCGCGAAGGTATTATTGGTGGATATGTGCATGGTAATGAGCCTGCACATCATATCGCTTACCTTTATAACTGGACCGACCAGCCATGGAAAACACAGGCGCAGATCCGCCACATCCTAAACATGCAGTACAAACCTACTGCTGATGGTTTGGGTGGAAATGATGACTGTGGCCAGATGAGTGCCTGGTATATGTTTTCTTCGTTAGGTTTTTATCCGGTAGCACCAGGTTCTGATGTATATTCATTGGGAAGTCCGTTGGTTAATAATGCTGTAGTTAACTTAGAAAATGGTAAAACATTTACTGTTGAAGCGATCAAACAAAGCGATAAAAATGTATATGTAGAAAAAGTTTTATTGAACGGCAAAGAAATTACCGATCATAAAATTAAACACTCAGATATCACCAACGGTGGAAAGCTTACTTTTTACATGAGCGCAAAACCCAAGAAATAGCGATACATCCATTTAGAATTTAACCGCTGACTAATTTTTGGTCAGCGGTTTTTTTTGTTTACCCTTCGAATGTCGTCCTTTCGAGCGAAACAGATAGCTATCGGGTGCAACATAGTCGAGAACCCGAAGGCTCTGCGAAGCAACATCTATCTCGAGATAGATCTCTCCATTCCACTGCGTTCCAGTCGAGATGACGATACTTTTTATTAAATTCTCTGCATTTATAACGGAGTGAAGGCAAGAGCCATTGTCGACCAAATTTTCGTGTTTTCCTTGCCTCCGTGGTAAAAAAACACACCAATTCTTTCTAGATAATCTGTTTTTGATGAAAGCCTATAATTAAAAATAAATTTTGGTACCTGATTTATTTATCGTAATATTGCGATGTAAAATTATGGGACTTACCAAAACAGAAATCTTTACTGAAGAACAGAACCAGATGGCAGCGTTATTAAAAGCGATGGCACATCCTGCGCGGATTGCGATTCTTCAGCGCATCCTTAAATCGAATACTTGTATATGTGGCGATTTAGTTGAAGAACTTGGCTTAGCTCAGGCAACCATTTCTCAGCATTTAAAAGAACTTAAAAATGCAGGTATTATACAAGGGACCATCGAAGGGGTGAGTATATGTTACTGCATCGAACCTAAAACCTGGAAGTTATTACAAACACAGCTGGGTGATTTCTTTGCCTCGTATAAAGGCGAACAAAACTGCTGTTAAAATTTTTTATATAAATCAATCGTTAAATTGCAATATTATGATCAATACATCTTCGACAGAATGGAGTAGCTTTAAGGCTCAACTTCAACAACATCCGGAATTGGTACTACAGTTTCAATATGCTCCGGGTAAATGGGTTAATGCCAATTATCACATCACTGAAATTAAACAGGCGCCGATTGTTTCGGTAGATTGTGGAGGCGTAATGAACACCTGGACAGAAATTATTGTGCAGTTATGGGAGCCTACAGAAGAGGAAGAGGGTAGGGCGATGCAGGTTAAAAAAGCATTGTCAATTATCGAACTGGTAGAAAGTAAACTGCCGCTAAACCCCAATGGAATTGTGAAAATTGAATTTGGCAATTCTGCGTTCGATACCAGGCAGATGTTTCCAGGAGAGTTTAAAATTGATGGTGAAAACCTGGTTTTGGATCTAACACCTGATGCTACACAATGTAAGGCGATAAACCGTGGCGGTAGTTGTGGTACTACTGCAGCAGGTGAAGAATGCTGTGCACCTGCTCAGCCTGTAAAAAGAAAAATCGAGTTGGTTAACCTCGCTGCCGATCAAAATAATTGTACACCAGGCAACGGTTGTTGTTAAGAATTTAAACTTTAAAATAATGAAAAATGTATTGGTACTTTGCACCGGAAATAGTTGCAGAAGTCAACTTGCAGAAGGATATTTAAAATATTTCTCTAAAAACAAAGCTAAAATCTACAGCGCGGGTATCGAAGTTCATGGCATTAACCCAAGGGCGATAAAAGTAATGGCTGAAGATGAAGTTGATATTTCAGGTCAAACCTCTAACAATATTGAGGAGTATTTTGATGTGCCTTTCGATTATGTGATTACCGTTTGTGACCACGCGAAAGAAAGTTGTCCATATTTTCCAACACAGGCAATAAAACTACACCATAATTTTCCCGATCCAGCTAAAGCCATAGGTACCGATGAAGAAATCATGGCCGAATTTAGAAATACGAGAAATCTCGTAAAGGCTTATATGGAAGATTTTGTAAACAAAAACTTAAAAGGCTAATATGTCAGTAAACGTTTGTGCACCGGCAGATCAAAGAAAACAACTAAGTTTTTTAGACCGTTATTTAACGCTCTGGATTTTCTTAGCCATGTTATTGGGAGTGGGCTTAGGCTTTTTGTTCCCATCATCAGCGGTCTTGATCAATTCATTTTCGAGCGGGAGTACAAACATTCCTTTGGCCATCGGATTGATCCTGATGATGTATCCTCCTTTAGCAAAAGTTAAATATCAGAATTTAGGTGAAGTATTTAAAAACGTAAAAATATTAAGCACATCACTCGTTTTAAACTGGATAATCGGACCAATTCTGATGTTTTTCCTGGCAATTATCTTTTTACATGGTTATCCTGAATACATGGTTGGCTTAATTATGATCGGTTTAGCCAGATGTATTGCCATGGTGGTGGTTTGGAATGAACTGGCCGATGGTAATCGCGAATACGCTGCAGGCTTAATCGCACTGAACAGTATTTTTCAGGTATTGCTTTATAGTGTATTCGCCTATTTCTTTATTACCATTTTGCCTCCTTTATTCGGCTTAAAAGGCTTGGCCGTATCAATTTCTATTATAGAGATTGCAAAAAGTGTGGGTATTTACCTGGGCATTCCATTTTTAATGGGCATTTTAAGTCAAAAAATACTGATTAAATGGAAAGGTGAAGAGTGGTTCCGCTCAAATTTCATCCCAATGATTTCTCCGATAACCTTAATCGCGCTGCTTTTTACCATTGTGGTAATGTTCAGTTTAAAAGGAGAATTAATTGTGCAAATCCCAATGGATGTGCTGCGAATTGCCCTGCCATTGGTTATTTATTTCGTGGTAATGTTTGTGATCAGCTTCTTTGCTGGCAAATATTTTGGTGCAGATTATAGCAAAAGTACCGCTATTGCATTTACGGCTACAGGCAATAATTTTGAGCTGGCAATTGCTGTGGCCATTGGTGTATTTGGAATTCATTCTGGACAGGCTTTTGCTGGGGTAATCGGTCCGTTGGTCGAAGTACCAGCTTTGATTGCGTTGGTTAACGTGGCAAAGTGGTTTAGGAAAAGATATTTTAA